>Ga0247841_10006356_pt1 | contig 18307 bp, 15 predicted proteins | sample LaCruzMarch2015__2_FD_192410 | JGI IMG/M metagenome (GOLD analysis project Ga0247841, IMG submission 192410) | Freshwater microbial communities from meromictic Lake La Cruz, Castile-La Mancha, Spain - LaCruzMarch2015_18m | ecosystem: Environmental > Aquatic > Freshwater > Lake | place: Spain... | reverse complement strand
CTTTGGTGCGTAATAATATCGAGTATTTATTAATGTTGTCGATTTCTTGTAAATAATGTAAAAATCGCTCAATATATCGTCCCGTCGAGCTGTTAATAGTTCGTGCATCGATAGCAATATGTTTCATGGTTGGATCTTTTTAAAAACAAATCTTCGATATAACAGATAATTCCAAATTAGACTTGCGATGGTTGCAAGTACCTTACTAATCAACAGTACAACATAGCTATTTATAGTCCAATGTCCGATTATTGATTCTGTACTCCAAATAATAACTGGTTGAATAATCCAAAGTCCGAACAGGGTAATTATCAAAAAATATACGAATTGTAAGCCAGTGATTTTGTCGTTATCTTTAAATGTAAACTTTTTGTTCGCAAAAAAACTAAATATTAATGCCGCTGAAGTCGATAAAAAGTTACTAGCAATTGTCGGTAAACCTAGTGAGACCAATGTAAACAAAATAACGAAGTCAATCGCGGTGTTAAGTCCGCCAACCACTGCAAAGCGTAATTTTTCAGCGTGCTTTTTTAGCAGTTTTTCCACTGTGATACTCCTCAATAAAATAGAGTGGACGCTGTTTAGTTTCGTTAAAAATACGGCCGATATATTCGCCGATAATGCCCAGTGACATTAATTGTATTCCACCGAGGAATAACACGACAGCCATTAGCGACGGATACCCTGCTACTGGATCACCAAATAATGTTGTTTTTACAACAACTACAATGATAAATATAAATGCGATTACTGACACAATAAAACCTAAAATTGAAGATATACGAAGTGGAGCAGTCGTAAACGACGTAATTCCGTCAATCGCAAAATTAAATAATTTGGCATAATTCCATTTACTTTTGCCAGCTATGCGTGGGTCACGACTATAAGTAATTTCTTTCTTTTTATAACCTATCCAGCTGAACATTCCCTTGGTATATCGCTGTGATTCGCGAATCTGTTTTAACGCCTCGACACAGCGACGATCTAGCAGACGGAAATCACCAGTATCTATTTGGATTGGGATTTCAGTAGATTTTTGCAAAATTTTATAAAACCACTGCGAACTAGCCTTCTTCAACCACGTTTCACCGTCACGGCTATTACGTTTGGCATACACATCATCATAACCCTCTTCCCAATACTTGATCATTTTAGGGATGAGCTCAGGTGGATCTTGCAAATCTGCATCGATAATTACTGTTGCATCACCAGTCACATGGTCCAGACCAGCAATCATGCCGATTTCTTTGCCAAAGTGTCGCGATAGATCAACATATGCAACGCGATTATCCTTCTCGGCGTAATCTTTGATAATTTCGAGAGTTTTATCACGACTTCCATCATTTATAAACAAAAACTCAAAATTATAAGATTTATTATCGTTGGCCAGTTTTCCGAGTCGTTGATAAAGCGACTCCAAAACATCTTCTTCGTTATACGCAGGTATCAGAATACTAATCTTTTTCATTATTACAGTATAGCCTAAATTAGTAGTCAATAGGTAGTGGTTTTCAATTTCGGACTAGGTTTTGAACTTGGATTTAGATTCAACAAAATCAACGATTGTTTGATGGATTTTTATTTTAGGCTCCCAGCCAAGTTCGTCTTTTAAGCGAGAATTGTCACCGACAATATTTTTTGCGTCGGTTGGTCGAATAAGGGACTGGTCAATTTCGCACTTAATGCCGTTTAACCCCATTGCGTTTTTAAGCTCAGTAAATATTTCTATTCCAGATAGGCTCTTGCCAGAACAAATATTATATACATTACGATTTAGTTTTTTAGCGAGAGCAATTATACAATATGCTCGGACGATATCTCGTACGTCTGTATAATCACGACAAGTTTCAATATTACCTGTAATTATTTTATTTTCACCTTTTTTAAGAGATGAAAGTCGGTTATATAAATCGGGCAAAAGAAAACCTTGGCCTTGGCCTGGTCCTATATGATTGAAAGGACGAGTGACCACCCAATCTTGACCGCGATTACAATAGTATTCCGCTTGATGTTCATTACATGTTTTACTGACAGCGTAGGGCGAAAAAAGACCTACTTCACCTTTTTCGTTAATCGGCATCGGTTGATTTGGATCATATATAGAACCACTACTAACTATAACAACGCGCGGTTTTTTATCTTGTTTTTTGTAATATTCACCGATACTAGTAACCATAGAGGTATTAGCATTAATATATTTTTGAGGTTCGTCGAAAGAAGGTCCGATTGCCGCTAGTCCAGCAAGGTGAATAATTGCCTTGACATGTGGTATTTCTGGCCATTCTTTTGTTAAATCAGCTTGATAGTATTCATTTACGACACCAGAAATCTCAGCATTAGGTTTTGGTCCTAAATCAATTCCAATAACGGATAATCCAGCATTACCCAATTCCTGAGCTAAGTGATTTCCAACAAAGCCATTTACTCCAGAAACGGCTACTTTCTCTTTTTCCATTAATGTATTATAACATCAATTTATACTATTTCTCATCAGTAAAAAATCTTCGTAGTTTTCGGAGACCAGTTTGGTCGGGTGGTAAATCATTCCATAGAATGCTTTTAATATATTTTGTTGATACTCGCCTATCTTTTTGGATTTTTCTACGTTCGCTTATTTTTCTGAACCCTAATACAAAGCTCATCCAAGCGCCTTTTATAGCGGGTACAACTTTGCCTTTGGCTATTGCGTTAAAAAACATCATCGTGTAGGCAAAATAAAATCGAATACCGACGGGGAACAATAAACCATCAGGAACATTTTTCAAGAATAATAATGGTAAGTTTTTAAACGTTTGATAAACAGTAAAACCAGGCATTTTTTTACTAGTCACACCTTGTTTGTGATAAGCAACAGCGCTGGATGAATATGCTACTTTCCAGCCTGTTAGTTGAGCTCGAAAGCTAATGTCTACATCCTCGTAATAGGCAAAGAAATCTTCGTCGAATAAGCCAATATTTTTTAACATCTCGATTTTATATAAACTAGCGCCGCCGGTTGCTCCAAATATCAGTCCATCTTTGGATGTTTCTATTCGCTGATCACCACGATTGCGCGGGAATGGTAGTCCCCAGATTGAGTACCAATCACCTGTGCTATCAATTGTTTTACCATCTTCGTTTAGTAGTAGACCAGTGCTAATACCAGTTTCTTGAGGTTGAATTGCGTCAACTAGGTTCTGCAGCCAATCTTTATCAGCTATAGCGTCATTATTAAATAATGCCACATATTCAAAATCTTTCTTTAGTGCCCATTTAATGCCGGCATTAACTCCGCCTGCAAACCCAAGATTTTTATAACTATAGATTATTTCGACATTATCACTATGTTTCGCCTGGTATTTATCTAATAACATTTTTGAGTTATCAGTTGAACCATTATCAACAACTACGATGTGGAAAAGTTTGTAATTCTGTATCAAGAGAGAATCTAGGCACTTCAAAGTGTCATCAACTTCATTCCAATTCAATACGACAATAGCGACTCTTTTCATATATCTGCATCTATCTTATAACAAAAGCCGGTGAGTAAATAATAAATATCTCTCAATCTGGTATAATTAATCACAGACTTATGAAACTATCTAATATTTTTAGTAGGCGGAATCGTATTCTGCTGCGCGAACTCGTCATTACTGATTTCAAACTGAGATACCAAGGTTCAGTGCTTGGATATGCTTGGTCTATACTCAAACCTCTGTTTCTTTTTGCAATTATGTATGTCGTTTTCGGCATGTTAATCAAATTAGGCTCAGTCGAACATTATTCTGTATATTTACTGCTTGGAATTGTTCTATGGACTTTCTTTTCTGAGGCTACAAATCAGGGTATGGGATCTATCGTTGGTCGAGGTGATTTATTGCGCAAAATTAGCTTTCCTAAATATATTATTGTTCTATCAACGACGATATCAGCACTTGTGAATTTGATGCTCAATTTAACTATTGTTGCGATTTTTATGCTGATAAATGGCGTGCATCTCAACGTATCAGCTTGGATGTTGCCGTTATATATAGTCGAGATTTATGTTTTGGCGCTAGGTTTGGCATCATTACTGTCGGCACTCAATGTAAAATATCGTGACACAGGTCATATCTGGGAGATAATTATGCAAGCTGCGTTTTATGCAACTCCAATTATCTATCCATTATCGATAGTTATAGATAAAAGTGAAATAGCGGCAAAATTTATAATGATGAACCCAATCGCTCAAGCTATTCAAGGTGCTAGATATAGTCTAATTACGCATGATACCGCTACTGTGGCTAGTTTGTTCAAAAACGGATGGTATGTTTTGATTCCAATAGGTATTGTTATCATAATTTTTGCTATAGGGGCATCTTATTTCAAGAAGAATTCTAAATATTTTGCGGAGAATGTATAAAATGCCAAGTCAAGAATTAGCAGTCATAGTCAAGAATTTATGTAAGAGTTTTAAATTACCTCATGAGCAGCATAGTGGAATAAAGCAACGTATAATAAACATCTTTAAAGGCATTAAGGGTTATGAAATTCAAAAAGTTCTTGATGATGTCTCTTTCGAAATAAAAAAAGGTGAATTCTTTGGAATTGTCGGTCGCAATGGGAGTGGCAAAAGTACACTTCTAAAAATTCTTGCAGGTATCTATGTACCAGATAAAGGTTTAGTTCAGGTGAAAGGTAGCCTCACCCCATTTATCGAACTTGGTGTTGGTTTTAATCCAGAACTTACGGGTCGTGAGAATGTTTTCCTGAATGGTGCCTTACTAGGCTTTAGTGAGGTTGAAATGAATGAAATGTATGGTAGTATCGTTGAATTTGCCGAACTAGAAAGCTTTATGGATCAAAAATTGAAGAATTATTCATCTGGTATGCAAGTTCGATTAGCATTTTCGATCGCAATTCGAGCAAGAAGTGACATTCTTTTGGTGGATGAGGTACTAGCAGTTGGTGACGCGGCATTCCAATCGAAGTGTTTTGATTATTTCTATAAACTAAAGAAGAGCGACACCACAGTGATATTTGTTTCTCATGATCAAGGGGCCTTAGAAAGATTTTGTGATAGGTGTATTCTTTTAGATAAAGGTATGAATATCTCTTATGGAGAAACTAAAAAAGTGCTTAGTAAGTATAGCGGTATTGCATTTGAACGATTAGAAAATGATGAAATCACAATAAACAACAGTAAGAAGAATGAAAAAAAAGCATCGCCTCAAGCCATGATTGAAAATACTGTGACTCTTGATGAAGATGGTGACGAAAAAAACAAGTTTAGCTATGGTTCTAAAATAACAATTGAATATGACATAAAATTTTTAAAAGATACTAATAACCCTATTATGGGGGTCACTATTTGGCAAAAGAATGTAGATAAAGCATTTATTGCAACTAATACGCTAATCGATGGCTATAAAGATAGTGGTGCGTTTAAAAAAGGCGACCACCTAAGGCTTACATTTAAGCTTCCACGGACATTGAATAGTGGAGAATATATAATTGAACCTGCACTAGCAAATGAAGCTGGAACAGTATTCTATGACAAACAGCCAAACGCCGCTACGTTTTTTATCAATGGTGGCAATAATCCATATTCGATACTTTCCTTTGATGAAAAAATGATTTATAAAAAACAGCCATAGATTGTGTATTATTAGATTATGAAAAGTATAAAACTTAATTTACGGGATAGAGTCAAAAACCTACCAGATCACATCAAGGATTTTGACCCATCTTATGCTACGCGATATATGATTATTGCCGAGATGATACTCGAAATTGATAAAAACACGGAAAAGAAGTCAAAGATACTTGATGTTGGTGGTCACGACGGAGCTATAAAAGATTTTCTTCCTGGATATAATATTACGATAGCTGACATTGCTGAAGATAAAGAAGCAGAAAATTACGTACAATGTAATGGTGCGAATCTACCTTTTGCTGATGGTAGTTTTGATATAGTGATTAGTTGTGACGTACTTGAACATGTCGTACAAGACGATCGTGAAGATTTTATCAAAGAAATGCTTCGAGTGACAAATAATTATTTTCTACTCTGTGCACCTTTTGAGACAGAGCGTATCATTATGGCAGAAAAGCTTTGTGATAGTTTCTATAAAAGCATGACCAACGAGAGTTATATATGGCTCAAGGAACATAGGAAATATGTTTTGCCTAGGAAAGAATGGCTAGAAGGGTTATTAGACCCTCATGTTGTGAATTCAACTAGTCTTAACCATACGTCGCTTGGACTATGGACGTTGATGCTTTGTAGTAACTTTTTTCTTGCTGGCAATATAGCTGCAATTGATGAAGAACTTGCGACAGAGTTGCGTTCAATCAATGAACAGTATCTTCAAAATATTGCTTGCGTTGATTTTACCAAAGAAGGTTACAGAACATTTTTTATAGCCTCGAAGGAGACAAAAATAAACGTTGTTACTCCTTCGTACGACGAAAAACGCGTGAATCTATTTTTCGAAAACGATCTAGTGACTACAGGTAAAGTTTTAGCTGGTATGACCAAGAAGATTGGTTCATTGTTAAATAACAACAAGGTATTTGAAAACATAAGACAAGAAAATGATGTGCTGAAACAAGAATATAATGCGATTAAACAAGAAATATTTGATATTAAAAATTCTCGCAGATATAAAATTAGTGAACGCGTCGGAAATATAAAGAACAAACTTATAGGCAGGAAGTAGCAACGTGTCTATTGTGGGGCTAACACGACATCAGTTGAAAGGGAATTTAAAAAATGTGGTTGGGCTTAAAGATATTATTAGCGCTCAATCAATCTACAAAAAAAGTCTATCTGAGATTGAGTTTGTCCCAAACTCAAAAAAGTTAAAACTAGGTGTAGTAATTCATTTATTCTATATAGAATCATGGAACTATTTTGAAAAAAAATTACAGGCGTTGAGAGAAGTACCATTCGATTTATTTATTACTATTCCTAAACAAAACGTTCATTTTATTGATGAAATAAAAAAAACGTATCCAAATGCTAATATTATAGTTGTACCAAATCGTGGCAGAGATGTTCTACCATTTATAAAAGTTGCTAAAAAATTATATGAAGCAGGTTATGAATACATTCTAAAATTTCATTCAAAGAAATCTACTCATCGTGATGACGGTCAAAGTTGGCTTGAAGATATGATTGAAAAATTACTTCCAGATGATTTATCAATAATAAAAAGCATGCATGAAAAATTACAAGATAAAAACACAGGTATTATTGGGCCAAAAGGAGTGTACTATCCCTTGACTGTCAATTTTCCAGCTAATGGTGCTCATATGATGTATATCATCAGAAAACTTTATAGTAACCTTGAGGCGCAAGAATATTTACAGATAAAACGAAGTGAGTATGGTTTTTTTGGAGGAACGATGTTTTGGGCAAGATTAGATGCTATTAAAGACCTTCTAGATTTCCCTGTGCAATATTTTGAGGTAGAGACTGGACAAATAGATGGAACTTTTGCCCATGCTCTTGAAAGGCTTTTTGCTATTGTCCCCGAGATAGACAAGAAAATTAATTACGAAGTAAGCGATAAAGGTGTCATCGAGCGACCTTATAAATCCACAAATATTCCTCAATGGTCAAAAGATCATTTGAAATAAATTTAATTCAATAAAAATATTATTTGTTTTTCGTACTATCTTCTAGTGATATTTTTTTTCGAGTAGTAGGGTTGTTTATATATTTTCCGGCATGATATTTAGCTAGACCAGACATAAAATTATAACCTGTTGATAAAAATGCATATTTTACTTTTCTTTTACGACTGTATTCAGCATCTTGACGAATGAATTTTAGATCTGTCATAGTTGGTCTTATCCAGCCTAACAATAGTGATTTCATAGAAGGGTTAATTTTATAATTAACGCTTTCTTGTAAGCCTATATATTCATCAAATTTACGCCTGTAGAATTGCTTCACTGTATATTTATGTGAATGCCAAACAGAGCCTTTTACGGAGTAGGCTTTTAAATAACCGGCAGCTTGCATATCTTTTGCTAGGGCTTGGTCTTCGGCATATTTAACATCACGAAATGGTATTTCATGTATCAAATCTTTTCGTATGGCAGAATTAACATCAGAAAAAAAAGTGTTTAATTCATTCATCAAATATCCATCCACTAATGATTTATTTCGATGAATCGTTATTGAATCTGGTGCGCCAAAATTTCCAAATACAGATAAAATTTCACGCTTAATTGTTGGAATTGAATCTGGACGAGGAATTTGACGACCAAAAACGCAGCCGACTTTATCACTAATCAGAAAAGGCTCAATTAAATCTTTTATCCATCGACGGCTTGATGGTGTGGCATCTTGCGATAGGAATAGTATATATTCGCCTTTGGCTATTTCTGCCGCCTTTTGGCGTGTCCTTCCGTGGCCAAATTCAGAGTTTGGTATTTGTAGAAAATTAATCTTTTCTCCATATGATTTAATAATTTCATCCGTCCCATCTTTCGAACCCGAGTCTATGATAATAAGTTCGAGATTGTAGCCAATAGGTAATTCTTGGCTTAGTATTGCGTCAATGCATTCACTGATATAATTTTTGGCATTAAAAGTGGGGATAAATACGCTGATGAATTTGTTATTTGATTTCTTTGACATAATCCCAGGTCCTTTTTATGCCTTCTTCTAGACTTATTGTAGGCTTCAAATTGAACTCCTTGGTAAAAAGGCTAGTATCAAGAACGCTATTTTGAATATATGTCGAAGGAGATTCAATGTGTTTTTTGTCTATAGCGTATTGTGAACAAGCTTCAATAGCTGTAACAAGTTCATTAATGTTTACACCCTTGCCGTTCCCAATATTGTAAACTTCATTTTTATTTTGTTTATCATATGACTCAGAAACCATCGAAATAAGGTCATCAATGTATATGTAATCGCGCATCATGGCACCATCTCCATAGATTGTTAATGGTTCGTGTGTGATATAGCGATGCATAAATATAGGTATTACACCCTGTTTCCCGTAAATATTTTGACCAGGTCCATAGGGATTAGCTACTCTGTACACAATATAGTTAAGATTATGAGTATGTTTGAAATATCTTAGGTAATGTTCAATCGTTAATTTACCTATACCATACGGAGACAAAGGTTGCGGAGCAGAATCTTCTCTGATCATCTTGCTATCGATGTCGCCATATACTGTACCGCCCGATGAAAAGAATATTACCTTCTTTACTTTGTGTTCAGCGCATAATTGAAATAACTCAACACTGCTTCTGATATTTGTGTCTATATCGATTAATGGATCATTTTGCGAAGTCGCTGGATTAGTAGAGGATATTAAATGAAAAACATATGTAGCACCTTTTAATACATCATTAACTTCGTCTCGATTGAAAAAATTACCGCGTACTATTTGAACATTATTAATCTTTTTGAATGGATGGCCTGAATCTGTTTGGTATGTACTAAATCTGTCAAAGACATAAATTTCATTCGATTTGTTATAAGAGGCTAATCGTTTTACTAAATGCCTACCTATAAATCCATCTCCGCCAAAGACTACAATCTTATTCATTATTTTTCATCTCTCTCTCGACTATATCAACAAATTTCGATCCTGATATTCCCCAGCCCAATTTCTTTACGCTCTCTGAAGCCTTTTGAGCGTATGTGAGTTTGTCTCTTCGAGTAATTACCTCAGAGAGTTTTTCTGCGATAGAATGTGGGTCATTTTGCGAATATGCGATGTATGGGTTATTCGATACTAATCGATTATTGTCGCCTTCGTTAACAATTGGTATTGTCCCGCAACGGAGAAGCTCTAGGGGTAAAAGAGACATATTAGTATATGAAAGCACCAATCCGGCGGCACAGCGATTATAGAGATCGCTAAGCTGATTAATTTCTAGGATTTTTAAGTTTTTATATGGGAAAGGTATCTTATACTCTGACACATCCCAGCCAACCAAGTTTATTATGTAATCGGGATGTTTTTTATGAAAAATATCTAGCGCCAATATGCCAACTTCGAATCCACGGCGTGCAGTATACGGTCTAGCATAATAAAATATTTCTTTCCTAACCTTTTTATTAGTATATTGATATATGTCCTCGTCTGATCCGAAATCAAATGAATCTGTCCGCATTCCATATCCACTGGACAATTTCTTTTTGAGCCAATTGCCGGCGGTTATACCGTAAAAGCCCATTTTATATGTATTTTCCGCCAAAGCATACATACCCCCAACTGGGTAAAAGTAGGGTTCGAAATCCTGAACAAAATAAAAACGTTTTGCTGATGATTTCGAAATATAAGAAGCATAGGCTGTTTCCCAACTTGTAGCAAATATTCCATCTATATTATCTAGGTCTTGATCATTTTCAAACCACTTCATTGATTCAGCGGCTTTGATATTAGGGTACGAATTTCCCATAATCGTTCTTACGGCATCGATGGTCCCATGCTTGCCGTCAACGTACAAATAGATAACGCATTCATGACCAGCTTCTTCTAAAAATTGTATGAACCGAAAAATATTTAGGTGTCCACCGCTTCCTTTTCCTGGAGATGGCATAAGCCATGCGAATTTCATATTCTCATTAACGCGAGGTTTATGCCATTTGGGATGTTGGATTGTGAGTTCGGTAATGATAATGTCTTCATATCTTGCTTTCGTTCTGATTTGATCAATAGGTTTTGCTCGGCCTCTTGAACGATTATGTTTTTGTATGAATTGTAACCCCATAATCATGAACTCTAAAAATCCGTACTGTCTCAAAACAGAAAACCATAAATTCCATTTTTTTATCATCTTTTTTATCATCTCTAGTAATTTTACACTTTAAACAGGGTAGTGACAAGGGTGGACTGTTATATTGTTGAACCTGTTGGCAGTAGTTTTAGCGTGGAGTCGCTAATTATTGATATTTCTACATTTTGTTGACTATGTTCCATTAAACTAGACCAGCTACGAAACGGTCTTTTTTCGCCATTCTCAACATAATATACAGTTGATGTAGATTGATTCTTTACATATTTCAATAATGGTTGGCAATTAGTTATATTCAATCTTGGATAGTAGCTTGCTGAATAGATAGGAAGCGATGCTCGAGATTGCCCATGTGAGCCAAGGATTGTACTAGTCAGTATCTTACAGCCCTTATCGTCTACAAGATAATTTACATCAGCTTTGTCCGTTGCTAGGTAGCGACTTACACTAGAACCAGAGGAGGGATAATTCGAGTCTAAAAATGATTTATCATATGTTTCTATATCTGACCATTTATTCCCATAAGCTAAGTAGAGTTCAGCGCTAGTATAAGCTGTACGCTTATTATCCATGATTGAATATACAACTTGGCTTTTACTGTCTTTCACGACCTGTCCGTTGCCAAGTTTATTTGGGCCAGTGGCAATAGAGCTAATTGATATATCATCAATAATGCTCAGTGGCGTAGAAGGATAGCCAAGTAGCAACAGATTTGGATACGAAGATATCGGACGTTTTTTGCCTTTTTCTATATACCAAACAGTAGCAGAATTGTTTGATTTAATAAATCGTGACAGATTACTTTTTACTGTCAGATTTTTAGCGATAGCACTAGTAGTAGCGTTGAGTGTTTGGCCAGATATCTGATAGCTACTAGGAATAGCGTAAGTGTTTGCGCCATTTAATAATAAACCTTGACCAGTATTGGTGGTTACCATGCATTTCAATGATTGTGGTTTACCAAAGTCGCCCACATACGAATCGTCAGCTATGGCGTATAGTGGAACATTTTGTATGCCATCAAACCCCCAGCAACTGTAGACTTGCATAGAAGTAATTGGATAATAAGTTTCATTTGCATAAAGGTTTACGGCAGTTGTAAGCTTTTTTATCAATATAGGCTTATCTGATATTGGTTTTCCAGATGTTATTAGCCTAGCTGTTGATTTACTTAGGTTACTGATTTTACCAGATGTATTTAAAGAATTATATAAGGCTTCACTGAATATGATTCTCTTTTTCCCTCCGGAAACCTTGAAAACATTATTGGTTGTAGTGCTGATGAACGAAGCCAATTGTCCTCCATCGTCGATGGGATAAATAAGACCATAAGGCAATATTCTGACTTGGTCTGAGGTAAAACCAAAATCAGCCATTTGTTGTGTGTCCTTTAATTTATATCTTTTACCTACGCTTATTAGATATATAGATCCTAGATCTCCGTCTGTATTTGATTCAGATTTAACCAAATAACTTATAGATTTACTAATATCTGATAATACGCTTGGGGTTGGCACAGCATTAAGGGCAGCATCTGATAAGGTTTTTATTGATCCAGAACTAATGCCATAATCTTGCAATAGCGCCATTGTTGGAACAGCAAATTTGTAGCCGCCAGACTGTATGTATACTGTCGGCGAATTAGAAGATTTAATTGCAACCGGTAGTGTTGTGCTTCCGAACCAGTCATTGTATGTTCGCCAAAAATTTCGATTTCCATAAGCACTACAACAATCGCCACTACCATACATATTATTAAGAGCAGCTTGATTTGGCTGGTACGGTGTGTATGTATATAATGCAGCTGTTGCCATGTTCTCTATAGATACATTTGATGCGCCACAGCCACTTTCAACGATGTTCCAGTATATAGAATTAATTTGGTAAGGTTTTTTATATGGCCATCCTGGTTTAGTCATATTATCGAGGTAGTAACGCAACAAAGCAGCCGATGATGAAATTTGAATAGAGAACCCGGCATAATCTGAATCGCAATTTGCGCTACCGCCGGGTCCAGAATCTGGACAGTGAGATCCCATGGCGTAAGTGTATTGTTTTAGAAATGGCCAATCGTCTGACGTAAGTGGTCCGGCTGATTCAGTACCCAACTTTACTAGTAAAACTTTAGGGCTAATATTATATTTTTGAGCAGCATCCCAAATTAGCTGTGCCGCACTTTTAGCGCCAGCTGGTATCGGTTTACCCCCATAATTATTCGCTGGTATTCCAGGCCCAGGTACGGTTTTTGGCACCTCATAGAAATCTTTCAAACAGGTGAATGGCGCAGGATTGCTATGAGCTGCGCCATATTGGGCTCTAGTACCGCCACCAAGTTCGGATATACGGAGACCGTTGGTATCGCATTGTCCCGCTATGCGTCCATAGTAACCAGTGCCCACCATTCTGTTCAAAAAATCTTGGATTTGAGCTGCACTCATCGAATCTGCGTCTGTAAACAGAGCATCATCAATAATATTGCCCGCTTTCCATTCAGATGCAGCTACGGCGTAGGTGGTTTGAGTGGAAACAGCAACAAAACCTATGCTAATAGCGGCAACGACAACTACTAGGAGGCTAATTTTTTTAAACATTATTGTACCTCCACGGAAGTTGTCTTTGTATTGACCTTACCTTTCGAGGTTACTGTTAGTGAAATCTGCCAAGTGCCAGTGCCCAGTGTAGCTACTGGGACGTTAAGACCTATACAGGAAGAAAACTCAGCTTGGTATAAAACAGGGGCGGTTTGAGTATATGTTTTGTTATCATTATTAATTGTTAAATCGCATGTTCCATCACTATAATTCCTGAGTTCATTAAATATAGTCACACTTCCATCTATTTCGCGCTGCGTCGATAAACTAATGTCGTCAACTGTTGGTTCTGGGGCGGTATCGTCTGAATTCCTATTATCAGTCTTGCTATCAATAAGGTCTTGTTTATCGTTAGAATTTATCTCAGCCTCTTTTGCCTGGTCAGTAGTTTTGTTATCAAATAGACCAATAATATGCGTTATGCCAGTTTTTTCAAGAATTAAAAACGTCGAGATTAAAACGACTATAACGACAACCGTCAAGAGGAGCTTCTTAGATCTAGTCGATTTTCTCAAACTTTTTATTATCATATATCTATTTTATTTTTTTGTGTTAATAAATAACTATAACTATTTTACTATAAAATCACTTTTTTTGATATACCAGCCGATAATGTCGCTGAGTAATTTATTTCTTATTTTCGGGAAAAACATCCAAATCAAAATTAGAGCTAAGTATAAAGAAGTTCTTGTTATAGTAGGGATCGTTATCAATGATGCCTGGCCATCGTTTACGTATCATTTTCGCTGATTTATCGAGCTCACTCATATCCCTACCTTGCATAGCTCGTCCAACTGAAATTGATTCGTTGTGGGTGAGTTCAACAAACGGCAAGTAAATATTGTTATAACCGGCTTCTCTAAATTTGAGGTTCAAATCAACATCATTAAAGGTAACGCGATACTTTGGATCAAATCCTTTTACTTGCCAAAACTTTTTCGCAGAAACCATTAGGCATGCGGCGGTAACGCCAGACACGTCTCTAACAGTATGTGTATACATCAATTGATATGAATCTTTGGGCGAGTTGTCCATCTGAATACCTGAATGTCCTGCTACTGGTTCCCAACTACCAATACCTAGGGTTATTCCAGCGTGCTGGATTTTACCAGTTGGGTATAATAACTTTGCGCCAACTGTAGCTATATCTGGTTGTTGAGCGTACCCAAGCATGTCTTCAATCCAACTACCGGCACACACTTCTGTATCGTTATTGAGCATAATCAAATATTCACCTTTAGCTTGCTTAGCGCCGTAGTTACAAGCATTGGAATAGTTAAATGGTTGTTTTAGAAACTTTTTTATTCGTATTTTCTTGTCACTATAATTTTCTTGGAGTGATGCATAATATTCATGAGTGCTAGGTTCGACGGATCCCGTGTCGACAATGATAATTTCATACTTACGATAATCGGTTTTTTCTAGAACTGATTCTACACAACGCTTCAAATATTCTAGCTTGTCTTTTGTTGGTATAACAATCGAAACTAATGGTTTACCGATTACTTTATATCTTGCGTACCAAAGATCGTGATTTTCGCGTTGTAAGTCGACTTCATAATTCGGTTTTATTCTTTTAAAATGATTCTTTAGGGCTGTCTCTTGGTTAATAAACACATAACTTTTTGAATCAATTAGTAACGCAGTTGACCCTTCATGCGCGCGCCAGCTGTACAGAATCGTCGGTACGTGGTAAATTTTATCTGTTTTTTCTAATAATCTTAAGAACAAATCCCAATCTTGCGTTCCAACCATGTGCACATCAAAGCCACCGATTTCTCTTATCAAACTAGTTCGAATGACGCTAAAATGAGTAATGTAGTTGATACATTCAAGCAAATGTGGGCTCCAATCTGGCTTGAAATAAGGATAAAAATGTACGTAACCATCGGCTTCAATCTTGTCTTCATCACTATATACAAAATCAGCGTCTGGATGATCTTGCATTAAATTTACAACCTCAAATAAGGCATTTGGCCATAATAAATCGTCATGGTCAAGCAATGCTATGAATTCACCTTTAGCCTGTTCGATGGCGATATTACTAGCTACGCTAATATGGCCGTTCTTTTCAGAATGCGTTATATTTATCCTTGGGTCGGATGTAGCTTCGTAACTAGCTAGTACGTCAAGTGTTTCTGGGCTGTTAGATGCGTCGTCAACAATACGCAGTTCCCAGTTGACGTAACTTTGATCAACGACAGAATCAATACAAATTTTCAGATAGTCGGGATGTGTATTATAGACGGGCAAAATGATTGATATTTTAGGTTGGAAGTTGAACTTTGTAGATTCAAATCTTTGGTGTGTGATCGTACGAGGAGATGGATAATTGATTGCTAGCCATTTATTATATTCTTTAATGCGATGTGTATCATGTTGTGCGTCTACTAACGCCTGTTGTGTGGTTATAAGTTCTCGATTAATTTGTCCGATGTGATTTATTAGTTCTTCACTACGAGCTTTTTCGCTGTTATAACTAATTCGCCTGACAACAGGTAAATGAGATTTGAACTTTGATATGGACAGTTTTTTCATAGAAGTGATAGTATAGCGTTTGTTAATAAAGTAAAGATATCATCAAGCTTTTTGTCATACACGTTTGCCTCTGGCTTGATATCAATTTCATGTTTTTTACTGGCGACAACAAAAGTTCTATAGCCATTAATTGAAAAATCATTCTGCACAATGTGCTCTAGGTAGTATGCATTAATCTGTCGCAGATAATCTGCAAATTCAGGGCGGTCTCCATATTTGGAAAGAAGTAAACCAGACCTGGTTACTAATTGCCAATTATTCAGAGCTGTATTTGAAAAATGGTCGACTTCGAGTCCTTGTTTCTCTAATATCATTTCTGATTTTTTTAAATCTGGCAATTCATGCAGAATATGCTCAAGTAGCCATCTGTGGTCTCTGCCTGTCATTTTTTTATAATAGTCGTTCGCGGAAATTTCGGCGTCACGTACGCCAGTAAGGTTAAAAGGTGCGGCAATTATCAAAAGATCTTTTGTAACTCGCGTTGACTCTTTCAGGAACATTTCTCTATCATTTTCGGGGATGTGTTCCATGATATCGCATGATATGACTACGTCAAAATTGTCACTGTCAAGCGGCATGGCAAGTGCACTACCTTGAACGTAATTTTGTTGGTTGTCTGTATTTGGTAATATATCAACAATTGTCAAATCTACGTCAACGAAGTTTTTTAATATGCTACCAGATCCACCGACCTCTAAAACTTTCAGACTTTTAACACCCTGATGGTATTTATATGTTTCCAGGATTCCGGCTAATATTAAATATCGACTTATGTATGTCGGATCATACGAGCTGTATTTATCTATATCGATTTTATTTTTATCAAAAAGTCCACTTGGGCTTAACGTGAGCATATCTGCACCTCTCTAAACTAACTAGGGTCAATAGGTTGATAAACTAGTATAATAATACCATATAAATACCTAGACTATGCCATAACAAATGAGGTACTATTGAGTACAGTGATGCGAGGCAAAATACAAAAGATAATTAATAAAACTGTACAAATTATTGGCAGCAAGTATTTCTTTTGGGGGATTATAGGGCTTTTTGTGCTACAGGCAATGTGGATTGCGCTTAGTTTTAGATATCCAATGCTTTTTGATGAACATTATCATTTTGGGCTAATAGAATATTTTAGCCACCAATGGCTACCATGGATTAACAATCAGTCGACTAACCTTGATGTGTATGGAGCTTTGGGACGTAACCCGTATCTTTTGTACCATTATTTGATGAGCTTTCCGTTTCGAATAGTTGCCTTGTTTACTAATAATCTCGCTATGCAAGTTATATCAATGCGACTAATCAATATCGGGCTATTCGCTGGTGGTTTGACTGTATTTGCACATCTGTTTAAGGCTATGAAAATCCAACCAGTCTTTCGCAATACTGCTTTATTGTTTTTTGTTCTATTACCAGTTGTGCCGCTTATCGCAGCAACTATTAACTATGATAATGCCATATTCCTGATAACAGCTCTTTTCATGCTGACGGGATTAAAGATCATGCTAAATTCAACTGTTCAGTGGCGACAATATGCGTGGTTCTTGATGATAGGTATGGCGGGAGCCTTAATGAAATCAGCGTTTGTACCTATTCTAGTTGGCGGGATTATTTTTATTACTATATGGTCGTTCAAGACAAATAGAAGGGAAATTTTTAACAGACTGCTAAAATCATTCAGAGCATCTAATAAGTGGTTTGGGGTATTTGTAATTTTTCTATTGATGCTTACTAGCTTTTTATTTATTGAAAGATTTGGCGTGAATGTTATTAAATATCACAATCTAAGCCCCAGTTGTATGAGTCAGATGTCAAAAGATAGATGCTTGGCTAATCCCATTGAGGTTAGAAACGCTGATTTTGCGAGAAAAAAAGCTGGTATACCATTACAGCTTCCGCAATATTCTACTACCTGGATCCATAATATAATTTACACATTGTCGTACACTGGTTCTAGCACGACGACTGTCGTTGGTTCTGTCACAGCTCGACCACTTCCTGTCATCTACATGGTTGTGTTTGTGGGTGCTATAGTCTCATTTGTGGTATTTTTCTACGGGTTTAGAATACTAAACAGATTACCAGGTTTTTGGTTGTCGATTGTTATTATGTCTGTATATTTGATTGCGTTATATTACATTAACGCTTCTGCTTACTATAAATACTATGTCGCTGCAGGTATACAGGGTAGATATTTATTGCCCGTATTATTAGGGGTGATGATGTTCGCGCTGCTGGGCGTGAACTCTGCTATGCAGAAAAAACGTTTATTAAAAGTCTCTGTTTTTGTAGTAGTCTTTGCACTTTCTTTGAATGGAGCTGGCGTTATTACTCATATTGTACGTAGTAATGATAGTTGGATTTGGGACAACCAAACAGTGCGTCAAATGAATGACGATGCAAGGGATTGGTTGTCTCCATATGTTCAAAAGTGGTGGTAT
>Ga0247841_10006355_pt1 | contig 18308 bp, 8 predicted proteins | sample LaCruzMarch2015__2_FD_192410 | JGI IMG/M metagenome (GOLD analysis project Ga0247841, IMG submission 192410) | Freshwater microbial communities from meromictic Lake La Cruz, Castile-La Mancha, Spain - LaCruzMarch2015_18m | ecosystem: Environmental > Aquatic > Freshwater > Lake | place: Spain... | reverse complement strand
AATACGATGCCGTTACGCTCGGGAATCATGAATTCGACAATGGAATTGATACACTAGCGGTAATACTCCAAAATGCAAAATTTCCAATTGTAAGCAGTAATTACGATGTAAAAAATACGCCGCTAAAGGATTTTGTTGAGCCCTATTTGGTGCTAAAACGTTTCGGTTTGCGTATAGGAATAATGGCATTGAACGTACAACCCAAAAGTCTGATTATTGAAAGCAATTATCGTGGAATGGTTTATACTGACCCTATTAAAGTTGCATATAAAATGGCAACCTACCTCAAGAAAAACAAAAAATGTGACCTTGTAATTTGCCTATCGCATTTAGGATCGGATGCCATGGCTAAAGAAGTAAACGACTTTCAAGTGGCGCGCGAAACACGCAGTATTGATGTGATTATTGGTGGACACTCGCACACCATGCTCGAAAATACCACCGAAACGAATCTCGATGGACGCAAAGTAGTGATTGCTCAAATGGGCAAAAGCGGACTTTACCTTGGACGAATTGAGTTGGAACTTGGAAAATTAAGCAGCTTTCACTTAAAACCATAACTATATCAAGTACTTTAGCCGAGTTGCACACCGACTATAAACGAATAGACAAATCCTGCTGCCAGTTGCGTTTCAAAATTCATTTGAAGTTCAGCTGGTTTTTCTTTCAAACAATATTTAAATGTGTTTTGTTATTCAATCAAAAAGAAGTTTTGTATATTTGCAACGAAATTAAAAACAACAGAAAATGAAAGTCATACTTGATTTACCTGACAATAGGGCAATATCACTATTGGAGGTCTTAAAAAACATATCATTTGTAAAAGTTGAAACAATAAGTACTGAGAAGGCTAAATTCTTTAAGGAGTTAAAGTCTTCGATTGAAGAGGTTGTATTAGCTAAACAGGGAAAAATTAAACTTAAATCGGCAGACGAATTATTGAATGAACTATAGTATAGAAATTACAAATTTGTTCGAAAAGCAATTAAAAAGATTGGTTAAGAAATTTCCATCACTTAAAATTGAATTTGCCTCATTGGTTTCTTCGTTAAAAATTAATCCAGAGCAAGGCAGCAGTATTGGGAATAATTGCTATAAAATTAGAATTGCTATAGCGTCGAAAGGTAAAGGTAAAAGTGGTGGGGCTAGAGTTATAAGTTATTTTCAAATAACTCATTCAAAGATTTATTTGCTTTCAATCTATGACAAATCGGAACAATCAAACATCACGAGCAAGGAACTTCAAGACTGGCTCAAAGACATTGACTAACTGGCTCTTCACACAAATTATATCGCCTCGACTATCGAGTACTTACACATTCGCCTTTTTCACTTTTTTGTAAAGCTCCGAGGCAAAAACAAAGTTGTTTAAGTCTTCATTTTCAACGTGGAAGATGTCTTCTTTTGTTCCTTGCCATGCTTTTTCGCCCTTATTGATAAAGATAATATTCTCACCAATTTCCATTACCGAGTTCATGTCGTGCGAATTTATAATGGTTGTAATATCGAATTCGCGTGTTATTTCGTGAATGAGTTGATCAATAATAAGCGAAGTTTGTGGGTCGAGGCCTGAGTTAGGCTCATCACAAAACAAATACTTGGGTTGCAGGGCTATGGCACGTGCTATGGCAACACGCTTTTGCATACCTCCACTAATTTCGGATGGAGCAAGACCGTAAGCTTTTTCCTTTAAATCAACATGTTGCAAGCAAAAACGGGCACGTTCAACCATTTCTTCTTTCGTTGTTTTCGAAAACATTTCGAGCGGATACATTACGTTTTCGAGCACCGAAAGCGAATCGAACAAAGCTGAACCCTGAAATAACATCCCCACCTCGCGGCGCAACAGGCGAACATCGCTCATGCGCATATCCGGTAAGTTGCGGCCATCGTATTCAATGCGTCCTTTGTCAATACGGTGAAGCCCAATTACGCTTTTCATCAATACCGTTTTGCCGGAGCCACTAGCACCAATTATCATATTTGTTTTACCATTCTCAAAAACCGCCGAAACGTTTTTCAATACTTGGTTTCCGTCAAAGGATTTATCTATATTTTTTACTTCAATCATTCTGAATTAGTTTATAAAGTTCATAAAGTTTATAAGGTTCATAAGGTTATAAAGTTTGTAAAGTATTGGCATATTGGCATATTATTGATTCAGCATTAAATTGGTTATCAATAAGTTAAAGAAAAGGATAAGAATACTACTATTAACTACTGCATTGGTACTAGCTTTACCTACATCGAGGGCACCTCCATAAGCATAATAGCCATAGTAGGCTGCTACCGACGAAATAAGAAAAGCAAAAACCAACGATTTTACGAGCGAATAAAAAACATAATAGGGTATAAAAGCGTATTGTATACCCAGCAAATAATCGGCGGTAGTAATAATATCGGTAAAAACTCCTACAAAATAACCTCCTACAAGTCCTACTGCCATACTGAAAATTACTAAAAATGGCATCATAAATACAAAAGCTGCAATTTTGGGTAAAATAAGATAATTGGCCGAGTTTACACCCATTATTTCGAGCGCATCAATTTGCTCGGTTATGCGCATAGTGCCAATTTCGGAGGCAATATTCGATCCAATTTTACCAGCTAAAATCAAACACAAAATGGTCGACGAAAACTCAAGTAAAAGTGTATCGCGGGTTACAAGGCCCGTGCTGTATGTGGGCAACATCGGGTTTTCGGTATTCAACTTGGTTTGGATAGTCATAATGGCTCCAATGAAAATTGAAATGATAATTACGATGGGGAGCGATTCTAATCCTAGTTTTTCGAGTTCTTTCGGAAACTGACGAAAAAACATGCGCCAACGGTCAGGTGCTACCAATACGCGCTTCATTAATAATGCATATTTACCTGTATCTTGAAATATATTCATGTTCAGTTGTGAATGATTTGTTTGTAAAGTTTGATACTAATTCTAGTTTGATAGATTATATTTTTTATGTTTATATTTGAATCCGAACTAACTTCAAGTCCCCTTTAGGGAATATAGGGGCAGTTAAAACGCTTATTATAATGCCCCAAGCCCCTAAAGGGGATGTAAAAAACCTTCGTGTATGAGGTTTTATTAATTCATCATAACTTTTCAAAGTAGAATAAAAATAATCTTCAACCTTCCTTTTTCAACCGCAAATATACGGCTTTTTCGTCTCATTTTTTATTGATGAAATAAAAAAGAGATGCAAAATTGTGAAATGAGGGTATTTTTTTCTATTTTTGTGGGTTAAAAGTAAAAAGCATACAAAAGCATACAAAAGCATACATAAAACCATGAGTACCGACGAAATTATTGACGCTGAAAACGAGCTAGATCCTGTTGAAAACACGGACGAACAGCAAGAAGTGCTTGAAAAAGAGGGACATTCCAACTATAAAGTTCCAAAAATAAGCGACGAAACAATTAAGCATCACTTGTCAGGGATGTATCAGAACTGGTTTTTGGATTATGCTTCTTACGTTATTTTGGAACGTGCTGTGCCCGATATTTACGATGGATTAAAACCTGTTCAGCGTCGCATACTTCACTCCATGAAACGCTTGGACGATGGAAGGTACAATAAAGTGGCCAATATTGTAGGGCATACCATGCAATTTCACCCACATGGCGATGCTTCTATTGGCGATGCATTGGTACAACTCGGACAAAAAGATTTACTTATTGATTGCCAGGGAAACTGGGGAAATATACTCACCGGCGATGGAGCTGCTGCACCTCGTTATATCGAAGCGCGACTTTCGAAGTTTGCTCTCGAAACCGTTTTTAACCCTAAAACCACCGAATGGCGCTCGTCGTACGATGGCCGTAACAAAGAACCAGTTGCATTACCCGTAAAATTTCCATTACTTTTAGCACAAGGCGTAGAAGGTATTGCAGTGGGATTAAATTCAAAAATTCTGCCACATAACTTCAACGAACTGTGCGATGCTTGTGTGGCGTACCTGCGCGAAGAGGAATTTGTGTTATACCCTGATTTTTTGACTGGAGGATCGATAGATGTAGCCCGCTACAACGATGGTGGACGTGGTGGCGCTGTAAAAGTACGTGCCAAAATAAGCAAAATTGACAATAAAACTCTGGCAATTACCGAAATCCCTTTTGGGTCGAATACATCCAAGCTGATTGAATCGATAATTAAAGCCAGCGATAAAGGGAAGATTAAAATCCGTAAAGTGGACGACAATACGTCGGCTAATGTGGAGATTTTGGTACAGTTGCAACCTGGCATTTCGTCGGACAAAACCATTGATGCGCTGTATGCATTTACCGATTGCGAGTTGAGTATTTCGCCTAATTGCTGCGTAATTCATAACGATAAGCCTCGCTTTATGGGTGTGAGCGAAATGCTTCGGATTAGTGCCGACCACACCAAAGATTTGTTGAAAGCGGAGCTCGAAATACAAAAAGCCGAATTGCTTGAACAACTGTTTTTTACTTCGCTCGAAAAAATATTTATCGAAAACCGAATTTATAAGGATAAAGGGTTTGAAGATAGTACCACACAAGATGAAGTTATTGCGCACATCGATAAACGTTTGGAACCGTTCAAAAAGGATTTTATTCGCGAAGTAACCCGCGAAGATATTCTTAAATTGCTCGAAATTAAAATGATGCGTATCACTAAGTTTGATACCGATAAAGCTAACGATATTCTTATTGCTATTCAGAAAAAGATAGATGAGGTAATTTACCAACTCGATCACTTGGTGGATTATACCATTTTTTGGTTCGAAGGTTTGAAGACAAAATATGGCAAAGAATTTCCACGCCGAACCGAAATTCGTAATTTTGAGACCATTGTAGCTGCTAAAGTAGTGGAAGCAAATGAAAAACTATACGTAAATCGCGATGAAGGTTTTATTGGAACTAGCTTACGTAAAGATGAGTTTGTTTGCAACTGCTCCGACATGGACGATATTATTATTTTCTTTAAAGATGGAAAATATAAGATTGTAAAAGTAGCTGATAAACAGTTTGTTGGCAAAAATATTTTGCATTTGGATGTGTTTAAGAAAAACGATAAACGCACTATTTACAACGTAATTTACCGCGATGGGAAAATGGGTCCAATTTACATCAAACGCTTTGCTGTGAACGGAATTACGCGCGATAAGGAATATGATATTACTCAAGGCACAGCCGGCTCAAAGGTGATTTATTTTACCTCGAACCCGAATGCCGAAGCCGAAGTGGTACGTGTTACACTCAAGCCCAAACCGCGACTGTTCAAATTGGTGTTCGAAAAAGATTTCAGCGAAATTGCCATCAAAGGTCGCCAATCGATGGGAAATATACTGACCAAAAACGAGATACAAAAAATTGCGTTGAAACAAAAAGGAGGTTCTACACTCGGTGGCCGACAGGTTTGGTTCGACCGCGACGTGTTACGCCTCAACTACGATAATCGTGGCGAGTATTTAGGCGAATTCCTGAGCGAGGATTTAATTTTAGTAGTATCGTCCAAAGGTGATTATTACACTTCCAACTTCGACTTAAATAACCATTACGAAAAAGATATTTTGGTTATTGAAAAATTCGATGCCAATAAAGTATGGTCGGTGGCATTGTACGATGCTGAGCAAAAATTTTATTATCTGAAGCGTTTCCAGTTCGAAGCAAGTCAGAAAATTCAAAATTACCTGGGCGAAAATAATGGTTCGCGCTTGATGCTGATGACCGATGTTGACTATCCACGTTTGGAAGTGATTTTTGGAGGAAGTGATACCTATCGCGAAGCATTAGTGATTGATGCTGAGGAGTTTATTGGAGTGAAAAGTTTTAAGGCTAAAGGTAAACGTCTCACTACTTATGAAGTAGAAACTATTAATGAATTGGAACCCTTGCGGTTTAAAGAAGTTCAAGAACAAGTGAATTCAGAATCAATTGATGATGTGGATAATGCCGATGAGGATGCAGTTGAAGTTCCTGAAGAGGTAATTGAAGACGCCACTGAAACAATCGTAAATGAGGATCCGGAAGTTGAGATTGCATCTGAGCCTGTTTCAGAAACAAAAACTGAAACTAAAAAGACTGTGGTTGTTGAAAAGGAAAAAGTGAAGGAGCAGTTGCAACAAATTGAAGTAGTGGAAGACGAGGATCAAATTGAAGCAGTAGCTCCTTCGAGGCCTAAAAAGCCAGTCAAGTCTGCAAATAACATCAAATTACGTAACGTTGATGAGGATGAAAGTAACGATGGACAATTGTCGTTGTTTTAAAAAGAAAAAGTATAAATAAAGCTACAAAATAAGTATCTTTGCATCCTAAAAAAAAATTGAATGTTTTCATCATCCATACAGAAGTATATTACCGATAATAATTTCGCCACATTTACAGCTAAAGCCATTTTTTTCGACATGGATGGCGTTCTTTTCGACTCCATGAAATTTCATGCATCTGCTTGGACGAAGGCTATGAACGATATTGGAATTACATTTACTGAATACGAAGGCTATATGAACGAAGGTCGCACCGGACATTCAACTATTGATTTAGCTTTCAATCGTGAACATGGACGCGATGCAACAGAAGCCGAAAAACAAGAAATCTACCGTTTGAAATCTCGTTATTTCGAGACTTATGGCGACTCTCCAGTAATGCCTTTTGCTAGTGATTTATTGCAAAAAGTAAAAGTTGAAAACCGTGAAATATATTTGGTGACTGGTTCAGGTCAAGCAAGTTTATTGGATGGTTTGCAAGTGCATTTTCCTGGAATTTTCAAAAAAGAACGTATGGTAACGGCTTTTGATGTGACTCATGGAAAACCGCACCCCGAACCTTATTTGCAAGCTTTGAAAAAATCGGGCTTAACGCCTGCCGAAGTAATGGTTGTGGAAAATGCACCTTTGGGAGTGGAATCGGCTAAAGCTGCCGGACTGTTTGTAATAGCTGTAAATACCGGTCCGCTCGACGAAAAAGTGCTATGGGATAGCGGAGCGGATGTAGTTCTCAGCAGCATGCAGGAGCTTTTTGAGAAATGGGAAGGATTTAATGATGCTTTATAAAAAAAATACTTATGCATCGATTTGTAACGCAAACGTTTTTTTTGTATTACTTCTGTTTTCAGCACTAGATTTGATTGCCGAAGAAAAAAGTGATTTGTATGTACCTCGTATAGAAGGAACTATTCGTGCCAAATACGAATACTTTTCCGATTTAGACGAACATCGTTTTCAGGTTCGTAATGCGCGATTTAGCGTGCGTGGTAATTTTTCGCCAATTACATCATACAAAGCTGAAATTGATCTATCGGACGAAGGTAAAACAAAAATGCTGGATGCTTATGTTCGCTTGCAACCAAATAATAACTGGATTTTTACTATAGGACAGCAAAAAGTACCATTCAGTACCGACAATTTGCGTTCGCCTCATGAGCTCTATTTTGCAAACCGTTCGTTTATGGGCAAACAACTTACCAACTTACGCGATGTGGGAGTTTCGACAAGTGTTTCGAACGAAAAAGTAATACCTTTCGATGCAATTGTGGCAATACTTAATGGATTGGGTCTTTATACTCAAGATAAATCGATGAAAATACATGAGCTTAGTTATGGTACACGCATTGTTTTTTTTCCAAAAAACAAGTTTCAACTATCGCTGAATGCGAATACGATTCATCCATCGACTATTCGTATGATTTATTATAATGCAGGTGTGGCTTATAGTTTTGGAAACTTCCATCTTGAATCTGAATATTTGTATAAAACATATAGCGAAAATACACTTATAACTTCAAATTTTACAACAGGATTCTTTGTTTTTGGAGCATATAATATTAAAACTCCAAAATTACAAAACATTAGCAAAATTACACCTGTTTTGCGCGTCGATGGCATGACACGGAATCTAAAATACGATATTCAAAGCTCTACTTCCATTGTAACAAAAATTGACGAAGCCCGTACCCGTTTGACTGGAGGTGTAATTATTAGCCTAGCTAAACCGTTTTTAAACGATATCCGACTGAATTACGAACGCTATTTCTGGAATGATGGACATTTAGCAGACAATAAGTTTGTAGCTGAGTTTGTAGTTAAGTTCTGAGTTGTGGTAGTATCGCTCTCTGCCGGATATTTTAAATTGTACAACGCTAATGAAAACCATTAACAATATAACTATCTGCTAATATAATTGTTAATACCAAATATTCAATCCCCAAGTACCACTTTACAAAACAGAAGAGACTGCCTGAAAAACAGACAGTCTCTTTATAAACAAATAGATAAGAGATATTTATTTTTTAATAAACCTATGTGAGTTGATAGCACCCTTGTAATTAACACGTAGTGTATAAATACCCGGCATCAAATCGCTTACATCAATTGAGTTCGAAGTAACAGTAGTTGATATTACCATCGTACGACCTGTACAATCTACAACTTCGAGACGATTAATATCTTTTGGATTATAACCGAAATTCAAGGTGTTAATTACAGGGTTTGGATAGATAACTCTATTGCCATTCATCAAATCTGATTGGTCAGTAGTAACACTGCTGAACGCCATAACATAAGGACTTTCGGCAGCACCTATTGAAGTATCAGAGATATAACCTATAGATTTGTCGGCAGCTTCTAACTCCTTATTGTTTGCAGGATTAAAGCATTTGAATGTAATCTTTTTGTTTACATCTGTTACACCATCGCCTTGAACGGTCATATAAGCATAGTATCTGTTTGTCGATGGGTCGAATATAAGGTTAATAGTACCACGACAAGTATTATCGATAAATGCAGCAACTTGTAAGTTTTCGTTTACCGACTCTACATCATCAATTTTCACAATGGCAGTAACAAGCATATTCTGAGGGTAAGCATTTTCATTATACGTCCAATGCATAACCTGATCGTTGCGTGTTTTTCGTTTTACATTCGATCTCGAGATGTATTGCGAAGGATATGTCAATGTTCTTGTTGTTACAACATTTGAATTAAACATATAGCCTTGTCCGGGAACAAGATATTGTAAACTACCATTCCAATTTCCACCCGAATAAGTTGCAAAACCAACCTGTCCTTTAATCTGATCGCCATCAACAGCATTTAATGAACTTAAAGCTTCCTGAATAGGTGCCACAAATTGTGGTACATAGGCAATCCAGTTCCATCCCGCTCCAATAGATATTGGATAATCTACCGATTTAGCTGTAGAACCAATTACTTTTACTGTTTTGGGTTGACCTGAGCGAAGCAAATACATCGACCGTTGATTAAGTGAAGTTAAAGACCCTGACCAGCTCAAACCTGCTACAGAATAATTAGAAAACGCTGTTTTCGATTTCAAAGTTATTCCATCTGTTTCGAGACCTAACTTAACCTGATCAAATAATGATGGTGCTGAATTTACTACATTGGTCGAAATCCAGTTCCAGCCTTTTTTGATATTTAATTGCTGTTCTACTTTGTCGATAGCATTAAATACTTTAGGCGCTGCTACACTTCCAATAATTGAGCCCGAAGAGAAAGTCAAAGCACCTCCAACAACATCAACGCCCGGATAAATACGACCGGTACCAGCATCCCACAAACTAAATGTAAGTGCTTTTGCTGCATCTTCGGTATTTCCATATACATCCATATAAAGCACATAACTATTTAGTGTTTTACTAAACTGCGGATTTACAATACCCACACATTTTGTTCCAATAAAGGCAGCCAAAATATCTTCGGTATCTTCTTGATACACATTGTCAATTTTAACCTGTCCGGTTATGTTCATCGACGATTCGAAATCGTTCGGATTCACTGTCCAATCAGGGCGAGGTCCGGTAACTTTGAGCGAAACTGGGAACATTTCCTGAATGCTATTATTTCCGGTAAGCATTACACGACTTTCGTACGAACCTACATTCACGGAATTGTCAACAGTAAATGTCAATTCAGCTTTCTCTAATGGATTTAATGTTCCCGACGATTTGTTTACACTTAACCAAGTTGGCATACCATCAACCACAAAGTTTTCATATTTACCCGAATTATTTACAATATTAGTTTTAAATGTAAGCGGAGCTAATATCTCTTTTTTGAGTGATTGACCATCCGACTCCCATTTCAAACGATTATTATCAACGAATACAGTCCATTTTATTGGTTCTGACATACGGTTACCATTCAGGTCGAGCGCTCTATCAACTGTAAATTCTAACACGCAATTTTCGATTTTGCTCAACGATTCCAAGATATTGAAAACAATTTTATTGTTCGTCGAAGTCCAATTGAAATATACATTTTCTTTTACACGTGCTTCTTTTATTGCAGGAGTAACATCTATAGCTGTTACTGACCCTTGTGCAATTCCACCCGAAACAGCCCCATTCTCTGGTATGATAGCATCTTTCAATGAACTGGCAATAACAGTTTGATTTGCACCATTTACCGTATATTCTTCGAAAGGATAATACGCTGCCAAGCCCGCTTCAGAACCAATCAGCTTGTTGTTTTTGTCCAAACGTATATTCTCGGCAGTCAAAGCACCTTTCCAAATTCTTAGTTCGTCGAGCATACCATTAAAATACTGGTCGGGAGTATAATTAAATGTAACTTTATCCGTTTTGTAATACCTTGCTCCCAAGCTCATTTTAGAAGCTTCGAGGCCACCAAATTTGGTAGATATTACTTGGTATTTTGCAATACCATCTACAAGGACATTTGTATTTCCTCGACGCATAACGCTCATTGCAAAATGGTGCCACTGGTTATCCTGAATACTTTGTGTAGTTATAATATGTGTATTTCCTTTAGCAAATACGCTTAGTTTCCCAGCAGCATCAAAACCAACCGACAAATTATTTATTGAGTCCAAATCGTTCACTCCTTTTCCGCAAGAGAAAAGTGTGGTGTTTTTCTGCACTACATTTGGTAAATTGTTTGTTTTGAACCAGAATTCAAGACTAAAATCTTGTTGGCTTGTAATAGGCATGTTAGTTGTGGAAATTATAACATTTTGGTTTATTCCATTTACCTGAATAGCTTTGCCTTTAGGGTCGATAAACCAGTCCGTTTTCAAGGTCAGACTTCTACTTTTCACTTTATCGGCTGCTAAGTTTCCGAAGCCTTCGTTGAGTGGCCAATAACCCATCAATCCTGATTCACGTCCCGATTTTGAAATGTTTCTATCTTCAGCCATTGTTGACAAATCGCGGTCTTTCATCCATACCGACAATTGTGTCATATTACCGATATAGCCATTTCCGATGTACAAACGTCCACTTGGTTCGATTGAACCAACGATGGTTTGGTCAATAACTTTTACATTATTATTCATCTGTCCTGTAACATTTACTGAAATGTTTTTGCTGGTAGGATTATAACTAATTGACATATACTGCCAATTTGCGTCTGCATTTATATTACCTGTAAATACTTCATTTCCTGCAATTGCTTTTAGGGTATTACCAGTCAACTGTAATTTAAGTTGATTCTCACCTTCACCAATTGCAAATAGCGTTCCATTTGTATTCACTTGATTTGTTTTTATCCAAGCTTCGATACTTACTGGCACTGCCTGCAAATTGAATTGTTGTTCGGTGTAAGCTTCGGTAGTGCCTGTAAATTCAAGTCCAACATTGTTTTTCAACGCATTACCATTCAACACACCTTCAACTTTCATGTTTGTGCTATTTAACAAGTTGTTTTGAATCTCTTCGTTAAATGTAATTGAAACTTCAGATTCTGGGGTTAAAACTCCATTCGAAGGTGAAGGTACCCCAAGCGAGGTAGGTGTTACCATATCTTTAATTACAGTTATTACTTCCGACTCGTTTTGAACTGTTCCAGTTCCGAAAGCACACACCGTAAACGCCTTAAACTGATACGTTTGATCCGTGTTATTCTTCATTGAATAATCGTAATTTATTGTTGCACTAGTAATATTTTGACTGATTTGATCAGATGCTAATATTGAAGGATTATTAATAAACTTACGAATGGTAGTCCATTGCGTTTCATCTTGATTAATTGTTTTGTATTTCAACACAATACCACCAAAGTTTTTATAATCGCGATTATAATTTGTAAGTTTAATTGGCAATACATCAGAAGTTGTAGCATTTACTATTTTATTGGCTATTTCTAGCGTAATATCAGAACATGAAGGTACAAACTGAGCAGAAAGAACGATGGAAGAGTTAATGTCGCTCTGACAAGTTGAACTTAGCAAGAGTGTAATGTCCTTGTAATCTAATTCATCAAGACTCGATTGTTTGATTTTCAACACCTTTTCCATTGGTTCTTCTGGCACTACATAATATAACTTTCCATTTCCGAGTGTTTGACCATCAACAGTTATTATTGCTCCTTTTGTATTTGTTTTTTCGTCAACCGAAAGCATATACCATCCTGCCGTGTTACTTTCCGATAAATTTGATAAAGTAATTTTATAGGTTGCTTCTTTGCCGCTTGGGATTGCGGTTGCAAAAGGATTGGCAACTTTTAAACCGGGCTTTTCGATTTGCAAAGTAGCTACACCAAGTGCTTTACCTTTATTTGCAGTCGAAAACTGAACAACTTCCTGAGCTTCGTAAGGACATGAGGTACGTCCACCACGAATGATAAATAATGGTGCACCCGAATAAGAATCAAATTGTTTTTTAATATTATCTGTACTACCATGCCCTGTTGAATAAGTATAATCTTTGCTGATAGGAGAATATACATCAATTGAATGATAATCGCCTGCATTTTCGTCAGAAATTACATAGCCGTAGGTAGTGCAATATTCTTCACCTTCACCTGTTACGGTTTCAGATTCGGCTCCATGTTTGGTCTCAATTTCAATTTGGAATCCCAAACTATTATATGAAAAACCGTTTTCTGTTTTGAAAACTCCTTGTCTATTGAAAGATGAAATATCAGTTTTGTTTGATGAACCGCAAATAGTTATTGACTTTTCAGATGTTACACCAGCATCAGCCGATTCGTTGGTTTTATTATAAATTTCACCCTCTTTGGAATCATTTGCCTTAATTTTAGCATCTTCTTCTTTTGCAAGTTCTTTAATCCAGCCAGCTATACTCGAATTATAGTTTTTTACTTCATTATCATATTGTTTTAGTACTTTATTCGATGGTGCTATAAAGCTATAAGTTCCTTCTTCTCCAAATTTTGGATCGCTTTTGCTTAAAGTAGTAACGTATCTTACTTTATCGACATAAGGAGTTGCAGAATTAATATTACCTACCGAATCAATTAAATCGTTCCTTAGTTTTGTTATACTTGGAATAAGTGTTTCGACAATATGTGCATACGTATATTTGAAATTAGTTTTGGCAGATAAGTCGCCTACTTTTTCATCTTTTACGTTCAGTTCATAATTTGCGCCTACGAGTGTTGGAGCTAATCTTTTTGAAGTACCAAAAAACATATTCGTAGAAGTTCCTACATATACATCTCCTCTTCGGCCTACATAATCGGTTGATGAAGAAGTTTCGATGCGTTCGGTTGTAGTTGTCGAAAAATTTATCTCGCTGCCACTTCCTGCTGATTGTGAAATTTCAACTCCTGCTCCTGTTTTATTCTCAACTATCATTTCTTCAATTTTTGCAACACCAAATCCTACAGCAACTTTAACTGATTGTCCATAATTTAATGACCCCAATACGTTCTCTGAACCAACATAACTTTTACTAAAACTGTAGGAATTGCTAACGGTTGTACCTTTTTCCATATACGAATAACTGTTCGAACCAGGAGGGTCGCGTAATACGAATGAAATTAAATCGGGACCGGAAGTGATAAAATCAGTACCAGTAAGAATATCACCTAACACAATAGCTTTGAAAGAAGTATTCCCGTCCCAAGCACTTTTCTTGTCTTTGTAATCAACTTCAATTTTCAGTCCTAATGTATAAGGTGCTACCAGATTTGGGAAACCCGCTTTAAATCGATAATCGAACACACCCTCTTGATTAAATTGATATTCGTTAGTTTTAGCTTGCATTTCGTCGCCACCTGCCGGATTTCCGGTACTGCCTAAAGGTAATTCGTATCTGCCCATTTCGTTTTGAATAGAAATGATAGCGTTACTTGCCGGTACTTTACAGAATCCTACCATTTCAGGCAAATTATCGGGATGTGTGTATTGTTCGTAAGCTTTAATGCGGAGTTTGTAAATTTTGGTAGTTTCATATATAGGATATCCATATTTGTATACTGGCTTGCCATTAGCATCGTAAGCTGGGGTTTTTGCATTATTATTCAACCTATTATACAACGGAACCTTCACATTTGATTTGTTGGTTAAATTAGTGTAATTAAAAATTGAATCGCCATAAACACCCGTTGGCATCATTGGATCGAACACGTCAATTGAAATTTTATCCACACGATACGTAAAATCCAATCGTTGATGATAATTGAATTTTTTCAGTTTCTTATTTATCGTTGCCGTGTCATTCAATTGTTTATTCGGGTCAGGTTGGAATTCCGACAATGTAAAGTTCATTTTATTTAAACCACCTCGCGTTGTAACATCCGTTACTTTATATTTAAGTGGTGGAACCATTACTCTGAATTCGCCCGTTTTAGCATCGGTAGTAATATTTATCAGTTTACTACCTTTTAATACTGTAGCTGTTGAGTTTATAGTATCTGTAATTGCACCTGTCAAATTCATGGTATTATTAGATAAATTTAACTGATAATCACCACCTTGTGCTTCAAGTGTTATGTTAGCTTCACCTATATTGGCTTTACTCAAGCCAAAACCTAACGATTTCTCAGCTTGTGCTACACCGCCCACTAACCTACCAGCGAGTATTACTTTTGTTTGGTCATAAAATATTATCGGATTTCCAAGAATAGGTTGCGTAAAATTCATCTTCACCGATGTAGAAAGTTTTGTTCCATCCACAAATGTATGACCACGTCGTGAAACAGTAATTGTATGAATTCCAATTGGAACATCAATAATGCATTCGCCATTAATATCTGTCGATAACATTTTTTGGTCTTTGAACTGAAATGAGCCATCAACCAATACATCAACACTATCAACTGGGAATGATGTATTGTCATAAAATGCCTTAATACTTACTTTAAATGATGAAATATCTTTAAAATCAACAGCGTTATGTACAGAACTCTGGAAAGTAAGATGCCTGCTTAATTGCGAAGGATCAAATTCATGGCTTTGTTTCGAAGCTGTAAAAGAATAGGTAGAACCATCCCCAGTAAATGGAACTCCCGAAATCAGGTAATTCCCATTTTTATCGGTAATACCTTTAATAGATAGCTGTTCAAGCGAAGGAACAGTGGTAGATGATGTAGCTGTGGTAAATCGAATATGATGTTCGTTGTAAATTTTCTTGTAATTCGATTTATCAAAAGCATAGCCATTTAGTCCTTCATCAAACTGCCAATAACCAATCAGTCCACTTTCGTTTCCATTAATATAGCGGTTATAACTATTACTTATTTCCGATGCTGTAAGTGGGTAACTCCACAATCGCAAATCATCAATATAACCATTGTAAGCTCCTTTTGCGTAAAAACCATCACCTATATATGCTATGGTAGTATCGCCACGTAGCTTTAAATTTTCACATTTATCAACTAATAGTATTTGGTTTGCCGCCAAGGTCTTTGAAGCTACTTCTTTGCCATTTATATAGAGTAACAATTTGTCATTTCCATCAAATGTAACTGAAGTGTGAAAATATTTGTCCTTAGAATACGAACGCATATCGTACGATATTAGTGAAGTAACGTTGTTAATTTGATCCAAATAAATTTCTAATTTTCCATATTCGTACCAAATGGAATACTCTTTCAGACATTCGTATATTCCCATCGATTTTGTCTCGCTCTGAGGTTTCAACCATGCCTGCCAACTAAAACCATCTTTTACACAGCCATGTTTTTCAGGCGTAAGTGCTACTTTGCCTATTCCACCGGATGTGCCTTCAAATTTGATTGCTCTGTACAACGATTCTGATTCGTTGGCATTGGAAGCAAAAACCGAAACACTATCCACAGCCGTGCCCGAACCAAAAGTAACACGACCCGAAACAGTTCCACTTGCCTGCGCATAGCCAATTATATCCGAAATATAATATACGGTATCAATTTTGCCAGATTGAAGTTTAAACTGCGAACCTAAGGTATACTTATATAAAATACCTGGCGCTATTTCTTTGTCTTCGTACGAAAAATAAGTGTTATTAGCTGTAGCGACATTTACAATATTTACAGATGGATTTTTACGCCCTTCTTCATATATTTCTCGCTTAATAAAAAAAGAGTTACTTAAGTCTTCTCTTTCAATATTCCATTTTAGTTGTATTCTATCAGCCAATGTACCTTTGGACGATGTAACTGATTTATATTTTACTTGGTCTTTAATTTCTACAGGTTGCCAAGTAGTGTATTGCTCTAATCCTTCGGTATTAATTTTAAATCTATACTCATAAATTAAGTTCTCTGTTAGGTTTTCGTCGGTATGGTTATTTGTATTGTTATTATCAGAGCTGGTAATTGTTTTATCTGTAACTACTCCTGTTACAGTGTTTTTGCGTTGCAAAACAATACTTGAATTAAAACACCAATTTGGATTCCACGTAATTTTTATTTTAGGATTTTCGGCTACATTTTTTGGAGATGGACTAAAACTCATTGTGTTTAATACTGTTCTCTTCGTGTCTTTATTTACGGTGGTAATGGTTAACTCACTTAAAATATTGGTTTTTGTAAAACCTGTCGGCAAAAATCGAACTCTGTAATTATATATTTTATCGTACAATATTGAGTTATCAGTATAACTTGTGGTAGATGCTGGGAGCGTACAATCAAGTTCAGTGTAGGTCGATTCCGTACTTAATCTGCGTTCAACAATCCATTTTCCATCCGTGGAGGCTGTTTTATTATTGTCGTATATTATCCAATTCAAAATGACGTTTTTCCCACATTTGTCAAAAGTAGGTTCTTGTATTGAAGATGGAGATATCAAGTCTTTACTTGAAACTGCAGGCAAATCATAGTATTGTTTTTTTATATCATATTGAGAATTAATAGTGTATTCCAACTTTGGATAAATGGTATTTACTTTACTATACGTACTTAATGGAATATACATATTTAAGTTTCCAGAATTACCATCTGTGTTTGATGATGTTCCAATTAGTTTTGTACGTTCTATGTTACTATACAGCATTAATTTAGTGAAACTTGTAAATGTAAGTCCATTCATAACATAGCTGTTATTTAAGCTATTATAAAATGAAGTCCATGAAAAATTAAACAAATTTCCATTGCTATCAACATTAATAATTTTCAACAATGGATTGACTATGGTTGAAGCAGGAATACTTGGTAAGGTTATATAAAAATCGTTTGTACCTGTTCTATCAACTCCATTAATATTTATATCCCAATGCCATTTATATCGAATTTGGACAGTTTTCCCTGCTAGTATTTGAGGGTAAATCCACCAAACATTAGTATATCTGTCACCTTCAGTTGTTTGGTCATGCATATAACCTGCAGCTAAAGTATTTTGACTGTTAAATTTACTACAAACTTTACCTCCATCATCTGTCCCAAAATCACATATTTTAGTTTCAACACCATTTAAAACATAAAAAATCTCTATTGATCTCATACCATCATTAATTCCTGAGGTCTCTAAAGTAAAAGCTCTAATTTTAGCTCTAGAGAATCCCATTGCACCAGACTCACATTCTACTCTAAAATGATCTAAATCATTAGGATTAAAATATGTATCTGCATTAACCTGCATTGAGGCAAATAGCATGGATACCATAAAGACCAGAATGCTCCAATTAATTTTCCTTTCTTTTAGAATGGTATTTCCTGAAATACTTCTTTGGCTGCATAGCTTATGCAAAAGCAAAGAAAAAATGGTAGTTGATTTCATAAAAATGTAATGTTATAAATATTAATATTTTAGAGATTTTACAGCTACAAAAATACGCTTATCAATAATTCATGGGTGGTCAAAAGGTAAAATAAACTGGACAAAAGGTATATATTTTGGCTCAATTCGTACATAATTCATTAAAAACACAACTCAATTCGTTTATATCGTAAAATATTTGGGTGTAATAATGCAAACTTGTTACAATTCTATTTTTTCAATTCTATTTTTCACTAAATGCAAGTTGTTACATTAAAAAAATACTCGTTAATAATAATGCTCCAAAAATTTGACTTATATTTGTATTTTGTTATTAAATCAGTTAAAAGTTCATGAGTTATCTTATTGATTCAAGCTATTAAAACAACTAATTTTCATGTTAAAAACTCTTGCTCTTTTATTGCCCGTGTATGTTACTGTGTTT
>Ga0247841_10006354_pt1 | contig 18314 bp, 13 predicted proteins | sample LaCruzMarch2015__2_FD_192410 | JGI IMG/M metagenome (GOLD analysis project Ga0247841, IMG submission 192410) | Freshwater microbial communities from meromictic Lake La Cruz, Castile-La Mancha, Spain - LaCruzMarch2015_18m | ecosystem: Environmental > Aquatic > Freshwater > Lake | place: Spain... | reverse complement strand
ATGGGATTAAGCCGTCATGTCCGGTGGAAGCGCTAGCGCCGATGGGGATAATTGCGAGATTGCCTTGGGCCCCATGATTGACTGCTTTATGCTGCTGCTGTTGTATTATATCACCTGCAGCAAGCTGGAGCAGGTTCGTTTCAGCAAGGATGTCATCTTGCCGGTGCCGCGCTTGGGGCAGGGGATCAAGGAGGAAAATGCCACCGGCCGCTTTATTGTGGATATCGAGTGGAACGAAAGCCTTAACGAGGCCACGTTTAAGTCGGGAAGCACGAAGTTGACGGATGCCCGGGAATTGGTGGATTTTATTAAAAGAGCTGCCAAGTTGAGTCCCAGGAATTTCCGGGTGGTGATCCGGGCCGATCGGCAAACACCGTATGAATACACCCAGCAGGTAATGGCGGCGGTTGCTTCGGCGGACGTGCCGAATATGATGATATCCACGAAGGAACGCAGCGCCCAGGAACAAGCGGTGGCCACGGCGGCCGGCCGGTAATCAGACCCTCCCTATGCCAGAGCGTTTCGGAGGGCAAGCGCCAGACCAGACAGAAGCACAAATTGTTCTCCGAGCCTTCGTGTGTTTGGTATGTTTTTTGGTAAAAAGATAAATTTCAAGCGGCATTAAGAGATTACCATGCGTCTGAAACAGGAAAAAGAGCTCGAAAACTCCATTCAGTTGGGGCCCATGATTGATTGCATGATGATTTTGCTCATGTATTTCATCATTGCGGGCCGGATTGATGTGGAGGAGAAATATTTGGGCTTGATGATTCCCGGCGGGGCGGCCGCGGCAAAACCGGAGGCGATGATAACGGAAATTGTTGTTTCCATCAATGAAGCCGGCCAGGTGTTTTGCAACAATCAACCGCTCGGCAATCCCGATGACACGGATTTGGCGATGGTCCGGTCCAAGTTGGATCAGGCCCTTAAGTTGTTTGGGGATAAACAACCGGTGGTCATCCATCCCCAAGCCAGGGTCCGCCAACAGCGGATTGCCGACGTTTTGAGCGCCTGCGCGGCGGCGGGCGTAAAGAACCTGTCGTTTAACGCAAATCAGTAATAATCATCAGGTCCGCCTCATGGCCGAGAATATTTTTCGATTATTGCGGAACTTTGAGTTGATGGAACGCGTGGCAGCGACAAAGGGCGTTGTGGCGCGTTTTGTTGTCTCCCTCCTGCAGTCGCGCTATTTTATTATCGCCGCCTCGTTCTACTTGCTCCTGGGGCTGATTCTGGCGCCCATAGCCGTTTCGCATTATCAAACGGTGCATGGCACTTTTGAACAAGGGGATCAATTATTGGTTCTACCCCCGCCTGGTCCGCCGCCCCCGCCCATGCCGCAAAGAGGCATTTCCGAAAAGTCGGCAGCGGCTAATAAGAATGTGGAAGTCGCGGTGAAGAGCACCATGGCTGATTCGACCATGGCGTCTGCCAAGCAAACGGCCGCCGCGCGGCTGACCGTTAACGCGCCCGCCGCCTATGTCCAAGCCTCCGTGCCGGTTGTGGCGCCCACGATTAACGCCATTGATATCAAGGTCGGGACGGATATGGGCGCTAAAATTGCCGATGCCGAAGTAAAACGGTTGATTGGCGTCAGGGATTTTCAGAAAGGATGGTTGCAGAGCGGTGGTGGTGGCAGCGGAAGTAGTGGTCGCGGCGGCGGCGGCGGTGGTAGTGCTTCCGGCTCGTATCGGCATGGCGGCGGCAAGGGTATCCGCGCCAAGTTCACGGTCTTCCAGGCCAAATACCAGGATGGCGATTGGAACTGCAATTCTGATTCCACGTTGGGAGGTCCCGATGTTCCCGGATGCGGTTCCTTGCAAAACATGATGCTCCAGATTCGCGCCTGGTCCCGGGACCGGATTGATGCCCAGGTCGTGCCGGAAGTGCTCGATATCGGCACGGACAAGCTCTTCACCCTCAAGCCGCCGTTTGTTTATCTGACCGGCCATAGAAATTTCCGTCTGCTGGATAACGAAGTTAAAAACCTGCGCGATTATCTGGCCTTGGGCGGCGCCATCTGGGGCGATAGCGCCCTGGCCGGCCGCCGCTCCCGCTTTGATATCGCCTTCCGGCGTGAAATGAAGCGGGTCCTGCCGGACCGGGATTTCGAGATTGTCCCGGAACATCATGAAATGTTCGATGTTTTCTTTGACAACATCGGTTTGCCCACGGGCATGAATAATTACCACGAGCCGATTGAAATGATCAACATCGGCGGTAAACTGGCGGTGCTCTACACGCTGAATGGCTACGGTCATTTTTGGGAGGCGCGCCTTAACAAGGACGGCAAGATCGAATTTGGTCTCGTCAACCTGGCGGAGCGCGGGAAAAAACCGGAATGGCGGTGGGTCTATGGCCCGCATTTGTACGTTCCACGCAGTGAAAGCAGTATCATCTATCGTAATATTTCCGATGAAACCGAACGCAATGCCTACAAGTTCGGTATCAATGTCGTGGTGCATCTGCTGACCCGCTATCAGCGCGATTTTATGTTGTTGCCAAAGGAATTGCCTACCGGCCCGGATTTGAAGAACCGGACATCCAGGCCGGCAGGCGGCGGCGAGGCGGTCACCAATGCGCCGGCATCCACCAACGCGACCAAGGCCGGGGTGTCTAAATGAGAACATGCATCCACATCATAGGTCAGTTGATTCCGCCTCGCATAATGATGGCGCTGATGGCCGCATTGGCTTGGCCGTGTCTGGCACTGGCGCAGACCAGTGCGCCGGTGAGCGCGGTAGCCCCAAACATTCCGCCGCCGGCGCCGGCCGGCAATCTCGGCAATATGTTCCTGACGGCATATAGGGGGGAAGTTACGACAAACCTGGGTAATTACTGGGATGGCGTGGATGCGGACAACGATCTGCACGTCAATGTGGCCAATTCGCTTGTGTTGAATGATGCCGGCCGGATGATGAATACGCCCATGTCGTCCTGCCCGAACTTTGTGGATATGAATGACGATGGATTGAACGACCTTGTGGTCAGCGATACCCAGGGGTTTCTATGGATTTATGTGAACTCCGGCGAGAAGGCTAAACCCAGGTTCACCACCGGCACATTTATCCCCACGTTTCTCGGCTGGGGCGCCAAGATTCATTTATGCGATTGGGATGGGGATGGGGACAATGACGTGGTATTCGGCACGTTTTACGGCGATATCGGGATCCTGGAAAACACGGGCACGCGCAAGCAATGGCAGTTCACACGGCGCATGGGCATCCCGCGTTATGTCGATCCGCAATTTGGGGTGGATGATCCCAAGGACCGTTTGCCCACGCTGATGCTGGGCAAGCAGACCATGATCCTTGGCAACTATATGGCCCCCTGGGTGACCGACTGGAACAATGACGGCAAGCCGGACCTGATTCTTGGCGAGGGTACCTATTCGGCCAACAGCGTGCGCCTGTTGTTGAATACAGGCTCGCGCGGCAAGCCGGTGTTCGTTGAAGATCGCATGTTCTATCTGGCCTATGGGGAAGGCTTCGAACAACTCACTCCCTCGGTGGTGGACTACAATGGCGATGGCCTGTCCGACCTGATCGTCGGCACACGAACCGGTCAGATCCGACTGTATAAGGGCACCAAGAAGGCTGTGGAAGGCAAGGATATGGTGGCCGCTATTCGTGGTATTCTGGCGCCGGCTGTCCTGGAATTCGACGGCTTTGTGAAAATTGCCGACACGGAAGTATTTGACACAATGTCGTTTGTCTATCCCTGTGACTGGAATGAGGACGGGCTTTTCGACCTGCTGTTGGGCTCCACGAAAGGCAAGGTGTATATTGCCCTCAACCAGGGATCCAAGACCGAGCCCAAGTTTCCAAAGGCCGAGTCGGTCAAGGGCACGGACGTAGCCAAGGATATGCTGGCGCCGGCAAACTGGATGAACGGCGTTATCCGGGTTTTCTGGGATAACTTCATTGGCGGTTATTGCAATTCAGCCTTGCTGTTCAGTGTGGAAAAGGAAGTGATCTTGAAGGCCGGCAGTCCGCCGATCCTGCCGGTGGAAGGCAACACTTTCATGTATTTTCGCTATGTCGACAATTACCCGGGCTTTACCCGGAATCATATGGCCTATGTTCAGCCCATCAATAAAAGTCCGACAGTGGAGCACGTGGTTGGGGGGCGGGTCATTGCGCCGTTCTGCACGTTCGAATTGAAGCTCAAACGCCAATATGAATTGTCCTTCTCTTCCCTCGTGGAAGGCAAACCTGTTGCATGGACCTTTTGGCAGCATGAAATGATTAAAACCGGCACCGAGGAGACGGCGCCCGTGTGGGAAATCAAATATGCCTCCGACATGATTCCGCCCTCGGTCGGCTGGCAGAAACGGAACTACCGCTTCAAGTGTCCCAGTACGGTGCTTTCCAACTTGAATTATCATTTTTATTTCCGGATGCCGGAAGGGAATGTAAAATTTCTGTTGGATAATCTGAACTTGAAGGAAATCGAGCGCTGACCGACGTGCCCCGTCCGCCATTGAAAAAGAACGGTTTGGACTGAAAGACGGCACGGCAGGGATGCCGCGCCCTACCAAATTCCGAAGGTAGGGCTCAACCTCCGGCTGAGCCGGGAACCAAAACATATGTGTTTCCGAAGGTAGGGCTCAGCCGCCGGCTGAGCCGGGAACGTTTTTCAACGGCCTCTCTATTCTCTGCCTATATCCGTGTCCAGTTGTGTTGTCCACGGTTCCGCCTGTGCGGACCGTGCTACGCCGGAGCGCTTCGCCCAGGCGAGTCCGCCGGGGCGGAAAAAACTTTTTATTGATTTACCATGACCATACCTTTTGTTCATCTGCACTTGCATACCAGCTACAGCCTGCTGGACGGCGCCTGCCGGATCGAGCCGCTCATGGAGGCCATCCAGAAACACGGACAGACGGCCGTGGCCATGACCGACCATGGCAACATGTACGGGACGGTGGAGTTTTACAAGGCCGCCCGCGCCAAGGGCGTCAAGCCGATAATCGGCTGTGAAGTGTATGAGGCGCCCGGCAGTCGCAAGGACCGCAAAACGGATGGGCCCCGGGCGACGGCGGCGCACCTGGTCCTCCTGGCCGCCGACGCAACCGGCTATGCCAACTTAATTCGCCTGGTCACGGCCGCGCACCTGGAGGGCTATTATTACAAGCCCCGCATCGACCGGGAAATCCTGGCGCGTTACAGCAAGGGGCTGATCGGCCTCTCGGCCTGCCTGAAAGGCCGCGTGGCGGAGTGCCTGTTGGCGGGCGACGAGGCGCGCGCCGCGCGTACGGCCGGCGAATATGTCGAGATCCTTGGCAAGGATAATTTCTATCTGGAAATTCAAGACCACGGATTGCCCAACCAGGCGGTCGTTAATAAAGGTCTGCTGGCTCTGGCGAAGCGCGCGGGCCTTCCGTTGGTTGCCACCAACGACGTGCATTACCTGGAAAAAAGCCATGCCGCGGCCCATGAGGTCCTGCTTTGTATCCAGACCGGCACCGTCATGAGCGATCCCAAGCGGATGAAATATGGTTCCCCGGAGTTTTATCTGAAAAGCGGCGCGGACATGGCGCGGCTATTTGGCGAGGCGCCGGAGGCGCTGAGCAACACGGTGGAAATTGCCAGTCGCTGCAACGTGGAACTCAGCTTGAACCAGGATCCACATTATCCCAAATTTGCCGTGCCGGCGGGCTTTGACCCCAAGAGTTACCTTGTTCATCTCTGCTGTGACGGCGTCCGCCGGCGCTATGGCGTTGCCGATCCCGAACAGCCCAAGAACGAGCGCGAACGCGGGATCGTCGCGCGCCTGCGTTACGAAATCGAGGTAATTGAAAAAACCCGGTTTATCGGGTACTTCCTGGTGGTGTGGGATTTTGTGCGCTTTGCGCGCGAGCAGAAAATCCCGGTGGGACCGGGACGCGGTTCGGCCGCCGGCAGTCTGGTATCCTTTTGCCTCGGCATTACCAGCGTCGATCCGCTGCGCTATAACCTGGTTTTTGAACGCTTCCTTAACCCGGAGCGCGTGAGCCCGCCGGATTTCGACATTGATTTTTGCCAGTTCCGGCGGGGAGAAGTGATCGAATATGTGAAGCAAAAATATGGGCGGGAAAACGTGGCCCAAATCATTACCTTCGGCTCGCTGGGCGCCAAGACCGTGATTCGGGATGTCGGCCGTGCCTTGCAAATCCCTTTGCCGGAGTGTGATCGCCTGGCTAAAATGGTCCCGGAAATTCCCGACCTGTCGCTTAAAGACGCCATGGAGCGAAACCCGGAGTTAAAAAAAATCGCGGCGGAGAATCCGAACGCCAAAAAGATTCTGGACTATGGCTATGTCCTGGAAGGGCTCCTGCGCAATGCCGGCGTACATGCCGCAGGGGTGGTCATCGGCGAGCGTCCGCTGGCCGAGTTGGTCCCGCTCTCGCGCGACAAAAACGGTGAGATTATCACTCAGTTCAGCAAGGACCACGTTGAGGCCCTGGGCCTGCTCAAAGCGGATTTCCTGGGGCTCAAAACGCTCACGGTCATTGATGAAACCGTCAAGCTGGTTCTTGAGACCAAGGGCGTTGCCGTGGACCTTGAGCAGTTGTCCATGGACGACAATAAAACTTACGAACTGCTCCAGCGCGGCGACACGATCGGTGTGTTCCAGTTGGAAAGCGGCGGGATGCGGGACCTGGTGCGGCGGATAGGTCTTGATAAAATCGAAGACCTGATTGCCATGGTCGCGCTCTACCGTCCGGGCCCCATGCATATGCTCGAAAAATACGTGGAGTGCAAGGCCGACCCATCCAGAATTGTTTATGACGATCCGCTCCTGAAACCGATCCTGGCGGAAACCTATGGAATTATGCTCTATCAGGAGCAGGTTCAGCAGGCGGCGCATACGCTGGCGGGCTACTCCATGGGACAGGGCGATATTCTGCGCCGCGCGATGGGTAAAAAAAATCAGGAAGGAATGGAGAAACAGCGCGCCTCTTTTGTGGCCGGTTGTCACAAGACCTGCAAAATACCGCCCCGCAAGGCGGAAAAAATATTCGACAATATTGCCAAGTTTGCCGGGTACGGATTTAACAAGTCCCATAGCGCCGGGTATGCCGTCATTGCTTATCAGACGGCGTACTTGAAAGCCCATTATCCCGAGGAATTCATGGCGGCCCTGATTTCCAGCGAAATCGGCAAGCCGGAAAAAATGCCGGTTTTCATGAATGAAGTCCGCGCCATGGGTCTCGAAATCCTCCCGCCCGATGTCAATGTCAGCGCGGCGCGTTTCGCGCCACAGAAGGGCGCCATCCGCTGCGGGCTGGCCGGAATTAAGAACATCGGTGAACAGGCGGCCGAGGCCATCGTCCAGGAGCGGCAGGCCCATGGCCCGTTCCGCGGTCTGATTGATTTCTGCGTGCGCATGGATGCCCGGATAGTCAATCGTAAAGTGCTGGAAACCCTGGCCCGCTGCGGCGCTTTCGATGCTTTCGGGGCGCACCGCGCCCAGCTGTTCGCCGGCATTGACTTGGGCCTGGCCCGCGCCACGGCCATTCAGAGCGACCGCCAGACGGGGCAGGGCAATCTCTTCGCCCAGGCGGAGGCGCCCGGGCGCGACGGCCAATCGGAAGCTTTGCCGGACTGTCCGCCGTGGCATGAAAACGAACTACTGGTCGCGGAAAAGGAATTACTGGGGATTTACATGAGCGGACATCCGCTGGCGCAATATGAGCCGCTCCTGCGGCGCTACCGGCTGGCGACTGTGGCGGAATTGATGGCGCTGGAAAATGGGACCATCACCCGCGTGGGCGGGCTCGTGGCCAAGGTGGATAAGAAATTTACCAGGGCCAAGAAGGAGCCCATGGCCGTAATCCAGATCGAGGACGTCGAGGGCGCCCTGGAAGCGGTCGTCTTTCCGACGCCCTATCAGGAATACCAGGCGTTGCTGGTGGAAGGAACCCCCGTGCTGGTCTGCGGCCAGGTTGACAAAAAAGAAGATGCCGTCACGATGAAGATCTATGAAATGTATGCGCTCGACCAGGTGCCCCGCTGTTTCACGGAACGCATCAGTCTGCACCTGCCCGCTGCCCACGTTCAGCCGGGATTGCTGACGACGATCAAGAACCTTCTGAAAGCGAACTCGGGTCCTACGCCGGTTGTCTTCTGCCTGCAGTTTCAGAAAGGCGAGGAAGTGTTTGTGAGCACGGAAAGTACTTATAACGTGAACCCGTCCGAAGCCCTAATTCGGGAACTCCAGCGCCTGCTGGGCGAGGAAGGCGTTTACGTGGCGGTCTCCAGTCGTCCTTGCCGCAAGGTCCCCAATGGTAAGTGGAACAATAGCCGGTGAGGAAATGCAGAATGTAGAATGCGGAATGCAGAATGAAAACTGTTGAAACCAATTTAGTGTTTTTAGTTCGGTGTTCGGTCCGTCGTCCGTTGTCTGTCGTCTGATTTAGGGTTGCGGGATAAAAAGCTTTTGGCCTTTCACGAGCACGTAAGGACTTTGCAGCTTGTTGGCTTCGATAATGACGCTGGTCTTGACCTTGTAGGCCGCCGCAATCGCGGTCAGCGTATCGCCATCCTTGACGACATGCTCATAACCGGTCGCGCTGGTTGTGCCCGTGCTGGCCTTGGTCGAACCCGCTTTGCTTTTCCGGCTGGATTTGCCGGAGCTGCCGTCGCCCATAATATCCGCCATCTTGCCGCTCAGTTGATCCACAATCGCCTGCCGGTCCTTGACCCGCGCGCCTTCCAGCACGCTCAGGCGGCGATCGATCTCATCCAGGCGGGCCTGTGCGGAGCTTGTTTCACCCTTGGAGCTGTTGGCCGCACCCTGCAAGGCGTCCAGCTCGCGCAGCAGGCGCTGGTATTCCATCTCCAGTGTTTCCAACTTGCCCTTCGCGCGGTTAAGGTCCTCCTTAAGCAGTAACATGTCCTCCTGCTGTTGGGTCACTTCGCTGGAATCCTGCATGGTAACACACCCCGAGAGACCCGCAAGCATTGCCAAAATTCCGATAATTTTAAGGTATTGCTTCATGTTTATATTTCCGATTTTCGATTGCCGATTTGCGATGTTAGCCACTCAAAGGCCATGCCGCTGGCCTGGCCGCCGTTCACAAATTCGTCGAAGGGCGCTTCCCGGCCGTGCTTCGCCATAGCGCTTCGCGACGGCAAGCCGGTGTTCGATACAGGTCCATTCAGCACGGCCACCGGCACCGGCTCCGCGGTGTGATTGCGCACGGCCACCGGCGTGCGGTGATCGGTGGCGATAATAAGGCGGTATGGCTGGCGCATGGCTTCCAGACCTCGCCAAACGGGGCCGACGACCTCGCGGTCAAAGGCCTCTATGGCCTTGAGCTTGAGTTTCAAGTCGCCCATGTGCCCGCATTCGTCCGGCGCTTCCACGTGCACGAACACAAAATCCTGATGATCCAGCGCATTCAACGCGGCCTTGACCTTCCCCGCATAGTTCGTGTCCAGGAACCCGGTGGCGCCCGACACGCTTACGGCGTTCAAGCCTGCCAGTTTACCGATGCCGCGCACCAGGTCCACGGCCGAGATGACACTGCCCGTCAGTCCAAACAGGTCCCGGTAGGCCGGCAGGGTGGTCCGCCGGCCCTGCCCCCAAAGCCAGATTTGCGTGGGCGCCGTTTTGCCCGCTTTCCGCCGCGCCCGGCAGTGCCGGGCCATAATCGGCTTGGAGGCTTCCATCAGGCGCCGAACCTCGTCCTGGCGCGCGCCTTGCGGCAGGTTCTGGATCGCCGGTTGTCCCAGTACGTCATGGGGTGGGGTGGTAACCAGGTCGCAGGGGCCGTTTTCCCAGATCAATAAATGCCGATAACCAGAACTGACATGGAATGTTAGCCCGGCCTTGCCCAGGCGCTCATTCAACGTCACAATAATCGGGCGGGCTTCCAAGGTGGTAATATGGCCGGAGGAATGATCCTTGATGCGCTCTTGCTCTACGGCGATCAGGTTACATCGGAAAGCGACGTCGCTGGAACCCATGGCGATGCCCGCGCCGGCCGCCTCGATGGGCGCCCGGCCGGTATAGTATTTCCGGGGATCAAAACCCATGATGCTCAAGTTGGCCACATCGCTTCCCGGCGACATGCCTTCCGGGATGGTGTTGACCAGGCGCACGGTGCCGGCCCCGGCAATGGCGCGCATATTTGGAATGGCCGCCGCCTGCAGGGGCGTCTTGCCGCCCAGTTCCTTCAGGGGATAATCGCCCATGCCGTCGCCGATTAAAACCGCAATTTTCATCCTATGACCTCGCTTGCTTTGACCTATTGATACCCTCAAACGAACGGTTGGTCAAACACGAATCGCGCGGACACAATAGTGCCCAAGACCGCGGGGCTTGCCAAATACTATAAACGTGATTAGATGCTGGCCGCATGGCATAATCGGATGCAAGGGAATTTATAGCCGTAGGCTGGTCTGCCTATGGCGGACAACCTTTAAGGTAGGGCACGGCCTGCGGCCGTGCCGTCCGATACGGTTGACTCGTGCAATTGAAGACGGTCGGCCCGGAGGTCCGACCCTACCTATAAGCTGCCCCTCTTCGGGGCTTAATTAAGCCAACCTGAAAAAATACCATGCCTACCAAAAGCGAAGCGATCATTCTTCATAATTGCCCGGATACACAGGGAACAATCCTCTGGAGTGAATCCGAGGCAGGCGTGCTTAACGAAGTCAATGCCGTGGCATCGGCCCTGGGTGCCTTGGGTGTTACCTGCCGCCGTCACGGTGTGCGGTATCTGGACGATGTGCCGGTCTTGTTAAAGGCCGCTCCCGGCGCCGTGGTGTTCAATCTGGTAGAGCGCCTGGAAGACAGTGCCGAGACATGTAATCAGATCCCCGACGTGTGTTGCGCGTTTGGTAACCCCTGCACGGGCAGTTCATCCGCATGTCTTAAGCTTACCCAGAACAAATGGCATACCAAGGAGCGCCTGCGCGCTTGCGGGATTCCCGTGCCTGCCGCCTGTGTGGTCCCGCCGGGCGTGCCGGTGAATCCGGAGTGTGTTCCTCATCCGCCGCTGATTGTAAAGCCGCTCTGCGCCGATGGCAGCGAAGGCATTGATGGCGCGTCGCTCGTGCGTGACTTGGGCGGCCAATTGGCCCAGGCCGTGAACCGTGTGCATGTGCAGGACGGTCAGTCGGCGTTAATTGAGGCTTTTGTGGAAGGCCGCGAGTTCAACCTGTCGTTGCTGGAAACGGAGGGTTGCGTGGCCGTGTTGCCCTTGGCCGAAATTGATTTTACGCTTTTCCCCCCGGGCCGGCCGCATATTTTGGACTATGCCGTGAAGTGGGTTCCCGGAACCATTCCCGGCAAAATTTCGCCGCGCCGGGTTCCTGCATGCGTGGAAGATTCCATGGCCGAACGCCTGCGTGAAACCGCGCTGGCTGCGTGGCGCGCTTGCGACTGCCGCGATTATATCCGGGTGGATTTTCGTGTCGACCAGGCCGGCCGACCGTTTGTTCTCGAAATCAATGCCAATCCGGATATTTCGCCCAATGCCGGTTTCCCCGCCTGCCTGGCCGCCGCCGGTATAACCTTTCCCGATTTTGTCGGGCGGTTGCTGCGTAATGCCGCCGCACGCGGATAATTCACTTGCCCTTGATTGATCAATCTGATAACCGATACTGCCTATAGCTGTCCCGTTTTTCCGGAGAGGTGACCGAGTGGCCTAAGGTGTACGACTGGAAATCGTATGTGCCCCAAAAGGGCACCGCGGGTTCGACTCCCGCCCTCTCCGCCACGCAGTAGAATTCCGCAAGGCGAAACATGCTGTGTGGCTGCCCTGCGCCTGTCCGCCATGAGCTTGCCGAATGGTCGAAGGGCTGTTTACATTCCGGTAAGACTGCACGATGTGTTTTGTTTGCGCACCTGTGCTGAGCGAAGTCGAAGCATGGCGTGCCATTCGATTAAATCGGTACTATGAAAACAAATTGTGCGTTTAAAGTGCGGCCATTGAAAATCGTGCTACTCCAAAATAGTGCCGGGGTGGACGTGGAGGCCAACTTAGTCCGAATTGAGATGCGATTGCGCAAGGCGCCGAGGTGTGATCTGATTGCCCTGCCGGAAGTGTTCGCCATCCGCGGTGACGACGCGGATTATCGCGCCGCGGCGGAACGCCTGCCGGGAGCGATTACGAAGCGCCTGATGGCCCTGGCCGTGCGCGCGCGGGCCTGGGTATTGGCCGGTAGTGTGATCGAGCGCTGCAGGGGAAAAATCTACAACACCAGCGTGCTCATCGATCGGCAGGGCCGGATCGCCGCCCATTACCGCAAAATCCACCTGTTCGAGGCCAACTTGAAAAACGGGCAAGTTGTCCGGGAAAGCGATATCTATGCCGCGGGCGATAAACCCGTCATGGCCGAGGTTGAAGGCTGGTCCTGCGGCCTGGCCATCTGCTATGACCTGCGCTTTCCGGAACTGTTCCGATATTATTCCAAACATGGCGCCACGCTTTTTTTCGTGCCCTCGAATTTCACGCAAAAAACCGGCAAGGATCATTGGGAGACGCTCTTGCGCGCGCGGGCGATCGAGAACCAGTCCTTTGTCGTGGCGCCCAACCAGTGCGGCGCCAATCCGCGCACCGGCATTGCCAGCCATGGGCATAGCCTGGTGGTGGGTCCCTGGGGCGATGTGCTCGCCACCGCCGGCGACAAGGAAACCATCCTGACCGTCACGCTCCAGCCGGAAGAATTGCGCCGGACCCGCGCGCGCATCCCCGTCCTCTATCATCGACGGCTGGACTAAAATCCAGACGCCAGATGCCGGACGACAGCCACCAGGCCCTGCGGGACGCCTCGACGTTCAACGAGTTTGAGTAATAGGCTTGTTTTTTCACCGGCATTGGCTATACATTCAACAGATACGGAAATGGAGGTCTTTTCGAACTCCATATCAAACCATAAAGGAGAAAAAAATCATGCCGGAAATCAGTCATGTCGTTGGGCGCGAAATTCTGGATTCACGCGGCAATCCCACCGTGGAAGTCGAAGTGCAGTTGACCTGCGGAATCATCGGGCGGGCGGCGGTGCCCTCGGGCGCCTCCACGGGCGAGCATGAGGCGCTGGAATTACGCGATGGCGACAAAAAGCGCTACGGCGGCAAGGGCGTGCTGAAGGCGGTCCAGAACGTCAACAGCGCCATTTTCCCGAAGATCGTGGGCTTTGACGCCCTCGACCAGGTGGGACTGGACCAGGCCCTGATCAAACTGGACGGTACGCCCACCAAAATGAAACTCGGCGCCAACGCCATCCTGGGCGTCTCCCTGGCGACGGCCAAGGCGGCGGCTGAATTTCTGGGCCAACCGCTTTATCGTTACATCGGCGGCACGAACGCCAAAGTCCTGCCGGTGCCCATGATGAACATCATGAATGGAGGCGCGCATTCGGACGCCCCGGTGGATCTGCAGGAATTCATGATCATGCCCAAGGGCGCCACCTCCTTCCGTGAAGCGCTACGCATGGGCGCCGAGGTGTTTCATGCCCTCAAGTCCATTCTCAAGGACATGCAACTCAGCACGGCGGTGGGCGATGAAGGCGGATTTGCCCCAAAATTAAAGAGTAACACCGAAGCCCTGGATGTCATTGTCAAGGCCATTGCCAAGGCCGGTTACAAGCCTGGCAAAGATATATTCATTGCGCTCGACCCGGCCGCAAGCGAGTTTTATGACACTGCAAAAAAGCGCTACGTGTTCAAGAAGAGCGACAAGTCCGAGCGCACCTCCGAGCAAATGGTCCAGTTCTATGAGGGGCTCGTCAAGAAATACCCGATTATCAGCATCGAGGACGGCATGGCCGAATCCGACTGGTCCGGCTGGAAGCATCAGACCGATAAATTGGGCGATAAAATTCAGCTCGTCGGCGACGACGTTTTTGTGACCAACACGGCGTTTCTGAAGAAAGGCATCGAAATGGGCGTGGCCAATTCGATCCTGATCAAGCTCAACCAGATCGGCACGCTCACCGAAACATTGGATGCCATTCGCATGGCCAACAATGCCGGTTACACCGCCGTGGTCAGTCATCGTTCCGGCGAGACCGAGGACACGACGATTGCCGACTTGACCGTGGCGGTCAACGCCGGCCAGATCAAGACCGGTTCAGCCTGCCGGACGGACCGCGTCTGCAAGTACAACCAATTGCTCCGGATTGAGGAGCAGCTGGGCAAAAACGCGGTTTTCGGCGGCGTGATTTAAAGAGTAATAACGACACAAGTAGTCAGAAGACAGAATCCAGAATTCAGAACGTCATGCCATAGGCATGATCCGCCTATGGCGGAAAATACCCGCAACTGCTTTCCTCATTCTGAATTCTGACTGCTGAATTCTGGCTCCTGAGTAATTACAGAGAGCGATCATGAACGTCTGGCTGACGATTTACAGGGGTGCTACGATTGTCTTTGTCGTGATGGTGATTGTCGCCATCGTCAGTCTGTTCCTGCCCAAGATCCGTCAAAACCAGGAACGCCAGCGCAAGCTGACGGTTTTGGAAGATGAAAATCGCGCCAAGGAAGACATGGTCAAGCAATTGCAGTCACAGCAGGACCAATTCCTGTCGGATTCGCGGTACGTGGAGCGCGTCGCGCGCGAGGAGTTGGGCAAGGCCAAGGCGGGCGAAACCATTTTTCGCTTTACCGAGCGCAAGACCAATGCGTTCCGGGTCCGGCCCTGATCGCTTATTCAATGATTAGTTGCTTGGAATTTGGCCGTTGCCATGGCGGGGCTGCCGGTGCGCTTCACAGACGCGCGACTACAACGAAGAACTAAGAACCAGGAACCAAGAACTTTGCAGACATTTCCATGACGCATTTTCTCCCGGGCATTGATGTCCTGCTGACCCGTCACCGGCATTGGCTGGAAGGTAAACGCATCGGATTGGCAAGTCACTTGGCCGCTGTTGATGCCCGCGGTATGACATCGGCGGAGCGGCTATGGCGGGATCGCACCCTTAGTCTGAAAGCCTTGTTCGGGCCGGAACATGGTTTTTTCGGCCTGGGCGACGCCGGCCAGAAGCTGTGGCATCGGCGGCATCCGGATTGGGGGATCCAAGTCTATTCCCTGTATGGTTCGGCGCGGCGGCCGACCCCGGCCATGTTTAAAAATCTGGATGTGCTGGTCGTGGATTTTCAGGATCTCGGGGCGCGCTGTTACACGTTCGTCGCCACGTTGCGCTATGTGCTGGAGCAGGCCGCCGCGATGGGAAAAGAGGTCGTGGTGGCCGACCGCCCCGTTCCCTTGCCGCGGATTGTGGATGGTCCGATGCTCGTGCCGGCCTTTGAAAGCTTTGTGGCGGGCGTGCATACTCCCATGCACTATGGCATGACGCCCGGCGAAATGGCGCTTTGGCTCAAAGCTGACCTGGGACTGAATGTGTCGCTTCGAATCGCGCGGATGCAAGGGTATGCGCGCGATCCGGCGCGCGGCGCGGGCTGGCCGTCCTGGATTTCACCCTCACCGGGCATCCGCGCCTGGGAAACCGGGCAGTGTTACCTGGCCACTGTATTTAGCGAGGCCCTGCCGGCCATCAACAATGGGCGCTCATCCAACCTGGCTTTCCAGGTGTTTGCCGCACCGTGGCTGAAAAGCGCCCCGGTGTGCGCGCGGCTGAATGCGCGGCGTCTGCCGGGCGTTTCGTTTTACGCGCACCCATATAAAATCACAACAGCCAATACCGTCTTCGATGGCGTCCGCCTCGCGGTAACCAATCCCAATATTTTCCATCCCGTTTATACCGGGGTTTCCATCCTGGCCTGCCTGCAGGAACTGTATGGGGCCCGGAAAATATGGAACCACGCGGGCGCGCGCGAGGATTTCTTCGACAAACTTTACGGCAGCGATGCCGTTCGCCGTGCGCTACAGGACGGCGCCGCGCCGGAACAAATCCGGCGGACATGGGTCAAGTCTCTGCGGGCCTTCGCGTCAACCCGCGCGGCCCTCCTGCTTTATTGATGGAGTTTAACCAAAAAGCATATAATTCGGGCAATGAGCATTTCTTTTCCAGTCTGGTGTCCATCGTCTGTCGCCCGTCGTCTGTCTGCATTCCTGGCCCGCATGCGACGGATGAACCCGCAATTGAAACTGTTCCTGGCGGGGATTGCGCTGCTGAGCATTACCGGCGGCATCGGCGAAAGCATGTTCAATAATTTCTTGAGCGATACCTTCGACCTGAATGCCGGTGCCCGCGGCTTGCTGGAATTTCCAAGGGAATTGCCGGGGCTTCTGACGGCCCTTTTTGCCGGGGCGCTTTTTTTCCTCAGCGAATCGCGTATTGCCGCATTTTCCGCGCTGTGCATCGGTGTAGGTATGCTGGGTATTGCGATCTGGGGCGCTTCCTGGACGGTCATGCTGGTTTTCATGTTTGTCTGGAACACAGGCGCGCACATGATGATGCCGGTGCGCTCGTCCATCGGCATGGATTTGGCCCATGTCGAACACAAGGGCCGGCGCCTGGGTCAGATCCAGGGGGTTGGGATTGCCGCGAGCATTGTGGGCTGTGCTGCGGTGTGGATCCTGATGAAGTATCTCGGCGCCGGGTACCGGATCATGTTCATCATCGGCGGAATCGTGGCCCTGGGGGCCGCTTTTATTCTGTTCACCATGTGGATGCCGAACGCCCATCTGCAACGCCCTAAATTTGTATTCCGGCGCCAGTATTGGCTGTACTACACGCTGGCCTTCCTGTTCGGCGCGCGCAAACAGATTTTCATTACCTTCGGCCCCTGGGTGCTGATCAAAATTTTTCATCAGCCGGCCTATATTTTTGCCCAGCTCTGGATGGTGGCCGGAGTGCTGGGAATTATTTTTCAGCCCGCGTTGGGCCGGGCCATTGATCGGTTTGGCGAACGCTGGGTCCTGATGGTGGATTCCGGGATGGTTTTTGGAGTGTGTATCGGTTACGGCTATGCGCACCTGATTGGCAGCCACGCGCTGGCGCTGGGCGTGCTCTATGCTTGTTTTGTGGGCGATCTCCTGCTTTTTGGGACCAATATAGCGCGTGATACTTACTTGGCCAAAATCGCCCTTAAACCCGAGGACGTGGCGCCCTCGCTCTCGTTGGGCGTCAGCATCAACCACGCCGTTTCCATGTCCGTGCCGGCCCTGGGTGGTCTGATGTGGATGAAATACGGGCATGCGTCCGTGTTCCTGGCGGCGGCCGGTGTGGCCGTTGTGATGCTATTCTTCAGTAACCGGATCCGCACGAGCTGCCCGTGAATCCGGGTTAGATCCGATCCAATTCCTGCCGGACCGCTTTGCTCAGCTTTTCGAGCGTCACCGGTTTGTGGAGGCAAGCGCCGGCGCCGAGGGCCTGTGCCAGGGTGATCTGGGGCGATTCGGCATAACCGGAAACGATGATGGCTCTCTGCTTGGGGTTGATGGCCTTAAGTTCCTGGTAGATCTGGGCGCCATCCATGCCATTGCCCATGATCATGTCGAGGATGGCCAGTTGGGGGAAATGGCCATTCGCCTTATGTGCGGCGAATAGCCGAAGCGCCTCTTCGCCGCTATGTGCGTTCTCGACCGTGTAGCCAAGCGCTTGCAGGAGGCGGGTCATGACTTCGGTCTGCAATTTGTCGTCGTCCACGATTAAAATAGTTCCCGTGCCGGTATAATGTTTTTCCGGCTCTACCGGCTGGATCTTGTCATGGCAGGCCGGTAAATAGAGGCTAAAGGTGGTGCCCGCGCCGACCGTGCTTTCCAGGTCAATAAAGCCCTGGTGATCCTTGACGATGCCGCGGACAACGCTCAGGCCCAGGCCGGAACCACGCTGTTTGTCGGGCTTGCGGGTGGTAAAAAAGGGATCGAAGAGTTTGTCCTGGATTTCCAATGGAATGCCGTGTCCCGTGTCGGCGATCGAGACCTTGATATATTCGCCCGGCGTCATAAGCTCGTATTTCTTTACCGGTGTATCCAGGCGGACATTTTCGGTCTTGATCGTCAGCGTGCCGGCAGCACCCATGGCTTCGATGGCGTTCTGGCACAAGTTTTGGATAACGCGCATGAGCTGTTGGGGAGAACCCTTCATGTTAAACAAATCCGTCGCAAGGGCCAGGTCAAGCTTGATTCCCTTGGCCGGCTCGTTGCGGGCCAGGAACAAGGCCTCGGTTTCAATCACGGTGTTAATGTTCAGTACGGACTGCTCGTGATAGGCGCGGCGCGAAAGCGCCAGGAGCTGTTGGTTGATATGGGCCATCTGCTGGGCCGTCTTGGCGATAACGTCGAGGTCCGCGTGGGCTGGGGAATTTACCGGCAGTTTGGAGCGAATGAATTCCGGGTAGGCCACCAGGGGGGTCAGCAGGTTGTTAAAATCGTGAGCGATATGGCCGGCAATACTGCCGGCCATTTCCAGGCG
>Ga0247841_10006353_pt1 | contig 18316 bp, 15 predicted proteins | sample LaCruzMarch2015__2_FD_192410 | JGI IMG/M metagenome (GOLD analysis project Ga0247841, IMG submission 192410) | Freshwater microbial communities from meromictic Lake La Cruz, Castile-La Mancha, Spain - LaCruzMarch2015_18m | ecosystem: Environmental > Aquatic > Freshwater > Lake | place: Spain... | reverse complement strand
CGGCACATTAAAGATTGAATTTGAATACAATAAAGACCTATTGCCGCCATTTTTAAGTGCATTTGCTGACAACAGAATACTTGGCATTGCACTGCAGCTTAAACAAAAAAAACAAAATGTTTTTTTGATTACAAAAGATATCAATCTGCGCATTAAAGCTGAGGCCTTGGGCCTTGATGCTCAAGATTATGAAAAAGCTAAAGTTAATATTGATGAAATTTACAGTGGCTGGAGGGAAGTAAAAGTAGCGCCAGAACTTATTGATAAATTTTTTGCCGACGGCAAACTTGTTCTAAAAGATATTTTTTTTCCAAATGAAGGGGTAATGCTTAAAGATATAAATGGTAGCGCAAAAAGTGCTCTCTCAAAGTACAGCCACACCGAAAAAGCACTTACACCACTATTTCACATAAATGCGCAGCCATGGGGACTTAAACCGCTAAATATGGAACAACGCTTTGCCATGGAACTTTTACTTTGCAACGATATAAATCTTGTAACACTTATAGGCACCCCAGGCGCAGGTAAAACACTTCTTGCGCTCGCGTGCGGATTGCAAAAAACTGTTGAAGAAAAACAATTTCGCCGCCTATTTATTGCCCGGCCAATAATGCCGGTTGGCCGCGATATTGGCTTTTTGCCCGGCTCAAAAGAAGAGAAGTTAACCTCTTGGATGGGTGCAATAAATGACAATCTTGAGTTTTTAATAGACCGCTTTGAGCCAGATGATAAAACAGAAGAAAAAATTCAGTATCTTTTTGAATCTGGTAAAATTGAAATTGAATCTCTTTCATTTATTCGCGGCCGCTCACTGCCAAATATGTATATGATAATTGACGATGCTCAAAACCTTACTCCTCACGAAGTAAAAACAATTATATCTCGCGCCGGCGAAGGCACAAAAATTGTACTTACAGGCGACCCATATCAAATTGACAACCCTTATTTAGATGCTTCATCAAATGGTTTAACCTATCTTGTAGAGCGTTTTAAGGGTCAAGAAATTTTTGGTCATGTAAATTTTACAAAAAGCGAAAGAAGCAAGCTCGCCGCGCTTGCATCGGAATATTTATAAATGACAGCTCTTTACGCAGACCTGCATCTTCATACAAATCACTCCGATGGTTCCTTCTCGCCTAAGGAAGTTGTTAAACTGGCAAAAACTGTCGGGTTATCTGCAATTGCTATAACCGACCACGATACAACCGATGGTATTGATGAGGCCAAAGAAGAAGGTCTGCTAAGTAACATAGAAGTTATTTCAGGAGTGGAGCTATCCGCAGAAACTACCGATGACAAAAAACGGGAAGTACATATACTTGGCTATTGCATAGAACACAAAAGCGGCCCGTTGCAAGAGTATTTAAAAAAGTTTCAAGATGCCCGCGTTAAAAGAGCTTACACAATACTTGAAAAACTTAGGAAACTAAACATTACATTAGATGAAACAGAGCTATTCGCAATGATAAAACCAGGCGGCTCTATCGGCCGCTTACACTTCGCAAAAGCACTTATAAAAAATTCCAATTCAAGAAGTATAAATGATGCTTTTGAAAACTACCTATCTGTCGGCCGAGCCGCCTATGTTCCAAAATTTGCATTAGATCCGTCTGAAGCGGTACGAATAATAAACGATGCAGGTGGTGTTGCGGTACTTGCGCATCCATTTTATGTATTAGATTCAAACTCAACGCTATTGGCAGAGCTTATAGAAAGTGGGCTAAAAGGCATAGAGGTATGGCACTCAAGGCATTCGCCATCCGCGCAAAAGCGTTTTAAACAAATTGCGCAAGAAAATGGGCTAATTGCTACCGGCGGGTCGGACTGCCACGGACAAATGCCTCACCAAGACCCGCTAATAGGGAAAGTGAAAATTGACTACTCAATAGTGGAAGAGTTAAAAAAATTGGCAAGGGCTTGCAAAAAAACAGAACAAAAATAATCAATTACATCTATTTAAACTATTTTTAATTTAGATGTTGCAAAATAGAAATTATATGCTATAATGCGCAGGTGCACTTTAGAAATAAAGTCACAAAATAAGCTCAGCATCAAGTAGTAGTTGGGCAAAAAAAAGTAAGGAGTACAGTACAATGGCAACAGGGAAAGTGAAGTGGTTCAATGACGCAAAGGGTTTTGGTTTTATTTCGAACGACGATGGCAGCGGAGATGTGTTTGCTCATTTCTCAGCAATAGCCGCGGAAGGCTTTAAATCTTTAGCTGAAGGCGACTCAGTTACATTTGATGTCGAAACCTCAGACAAAGGTCCAAAAGCAGCTAATATCAGAAAAGCATAATTTCTTTTGATACTTAGTAAAAAAACTATATAATAAAACTTGAGCTTTAGAATAGGCATAAAAGTAGACGGTTGTATTAGTTCTTTATTGCTTGGGTTGTTTGGTGAAGCTTTACAAACAACTCATAACTACGCAAATTGAGGAAGTTCCGTGAGGTTCTAATTAATTAGAACCAATTCGGACACTGCCCCGCAACGGTAATTTGAGATAATACCTCAATAGTCCGGTCTACGGTTTGTGTAAATACAGTTTACCTTCGTGGGAGGGTGTGGCTCAAAATTATTAGTATTTTTATCCCCACTTTCCTTTTTTGGAAAGTGGGGATTTTTATTTTTATGTTGAACTCTTTTGTATTTAAACAATACAAGATCCCCGATAACAAATCTCGGGGATGACAGCGCGGAATGAATTGGTTGTCATTCCCAAGGTAGTCAGTCAGCCCAAGGCTGACCCGCCTAGAGCGGGCGGGAATCTAATATACGGTCACAAAACTAGATATCCAATAGTAACTTTCGGCGATAACAAAAAAAATTGTCATCTCGACGAGTGTAATGAGGATAGATCTTAACTTAAATATAAGATCCCTCTCCGCTTTTGGCGATATTCGGGATGACAGTCAAACTGGTGATGGCAATAATAAGGAATAATTTATGCTTTATGTTATTACTGGTAACGGAAAGGGGAAAAGCACTTCTGCTATGGGGCAGATACTGCGCGCATGCGGCCATGGGCACAATGTATGCCTTGTGCAGTTATTTAAGGGGAAAGAGTTCTATGGGGAACAAAAAATTTTAGAAAAACTGCCAAATGTTGACATATTTGCATTTGCCCCAAAACATCCTGCATGTTTTCCTAATATTCCAAGGGAAAAATTGTTAAAGCAGTGCTCACAAGCAATTGAGTTCTTAAAAACATTAATAAATAAAGAAAATAACTATAAACTTATAGTTTTAGATGAATTCATCATTGGACTTAGGGATAAATTTATCAAAGTTGATGTATTACTTGATATTATATTAAAATTAGCTTCAAAATGTGATGTATTTATTACAGGTAGAGGTGCTCCAAGCAAACTTATTAAGGCTGCGGATATGGTTTCTGAAGTGAAAGAAATTAAACACCCCTTTAACCGTGGAATTATATCAAAAAAAGGAATTGAATTTTAAATGCTTTTATTGAATTTGTTACCCAAAACCAGTGTTATTTTTAAATTAGCGGTATTTGCTAGTATTTTACTACTTTTGACAACATTAAATTTGTGCGCAAACACCTTAAGAATAATTTCTTTGGCGCCAATTGCAACTGAAAACATTTACTTACTTGGCTTTGAAAATCAAACAATTGGCATAACTTTGTATTGCCCGCAAGGAAAATCACCCAAAGAGGTCATTGGCACATTGCTTGAGCCAAACCTTGAAAAAGTTGTTTCACTTAAGCCAGACATCATATTTGCCTCTAAGGAAGGCAATAAAAAGGCAACTGTTGAAAAACTTAGAGATTTAGGGCTAAAAGTTGTGGTACTAAATGAGGTAACCAATTTTGATGGCATTTGCTCAAACCTTATGACCGTTGCAAAAGCGTTAAACAAAGAAGAATATGCCAAAGATATTATAAATACGGCAAAAGCAGAACTCGGAAAATTAAAGAACAGCAGCTACAAGCAAACAGTTTTTATGGAAATAGGGTCATCGCCACTCATAACAAGCGGTAAAAATACATTTATTAATGACATTATAAACTACGCTGGAGCTAAAAACATATTTGGCTCATCAAATACGCGTTATCCGTCTATAAGCGCTGAAGAGGTAGTGCTTGCGAACCCTGATGTGATAATTATTTTACTTATGGATTCAAATAACAATTACAGAAAAAACTACTGGTTAAACTTTGCAAACTTAAAAGCCGCAAAAAACGATGCCGTATATTGCATAAACCCAGAAATAATTGCAAACCCAACACCACTTAGTTTTATAAACGCTGTAAAAGAAGTAAAAAAATTAATTGACGGCACAATATGAACAAACCATTTAAACCAATGTTTTTCTCATTTCTAATACTACTTGGCGCACTTGCCCTTGCCGCCTTTGTTTTGGGGTCCACAACAGCAAGCATGAAAGACCTGTTTAGCGCGTTATTTTTCCCGTCTGATACAAATATGTACAGTACAATACTTTGGAAACTAAGAGCTCCAAGAATTCTTGCCGCAATCATTGTTGGCGCGGGACTTTCAAGCGGTGGGTGTGCTCTGCAAAGTATATTAAGGAACCCTCTCGCCGAACCATATACTTTGGGTATATCATCTGGAGCTTCATTTGGCATTACACTTGCAACAGTGCTTGGGCTAACTTCTATAAATGTTTTTTTTCTGCCGGCATTTTCATTTGCCGGCACACTTTTATGCATTATTGCTGTTTATTTTATTTCTTTGCGTTTTTCTTTTTCTTCTTTTTCACTGTTGCTTTCCGGTATTATGTTCGGTCTTGTTTTTTCGTCGTTATCTATGCTTCTAATTGCCATTGATAACCCAAACAAAGTATCTGCCGCTATATTGTGGCTATTTGGAGATTTATCAAATGTAAATATTCCAATGCTTTGGATATCTTGCGCGCTTATATTGCCGCTTACAATATTTTTGTGGACTCGCTCAAAAGAACTAAATGCACTATCGCTGGGTGAGGAAAAAGCTCATTACCTTGGAGTTAATGTTAAACAATCAAAACAAATAATATTCATTGTTTGCGCATTGCTTACAGGAGTTTGTGTAGCGCTCTGTGGAGTAATTGGTTTTGTAGGGCTTATTGTGCCAAACCTTTTACGACTTTTTTTGGGGTCTGATAACCGCGTGCTTTTGCCTGCATCAACAATACTTGGCGGGGCATTTTTGCTTTTATGCGACACTTTTGCAAGAACAATAGCCAGACCTCTTGAACTGCCTGTTGGCGTGCTAACAGGAATAATAGGCGGAGCTTTCTTTTTGCTTTTACTTATAAAAACAAACAGAGCAGAACAATGAACATAGAAAACCCTCTTATACAAATTGAAAATGTTTCTGCAAACTACGGCAAAACCAATGTATTAAATGATGTAACTTTATCATATAACTCAACTGGGTTTTCTTGTTTGCTTGGGCAAAATGGTTCAGGGAAAACATCCCTTTTCAGGGTAATAACGGGTTTGCTTAAACCATCTGCCGGAAAAATTCTTTACAAGGGTATAGACATAAAAGAACAAAACAACTTTAAGCTTGCAAAAGTTATAGCCGTAATGCCTCAATTTTTTGAACTCCCGTTTGGTTTTACCGTTGAAGAATTTGTTTTGATGGGAAGAACACCCCATTGGAAATCTATGTTTTCTCCATCAAAAAATGACATTGATATTGCGTATGAAAAAATAAAAATTTGTGGCATAGGTAGTATTGCAAAAAGAAAAGTAAATGAACTCTCCGGTGGAGAAAAACAAAAAACTGCCTTAGCCCAAACACTCGCTCAGGAACCTGAAATTATGTTTTTAGATGAACCCACCGCACACTTAGATATAAAGTATCAATTAGAAATATTACGCCTTTTAAGCGAGCTTTCAAAGAAGATTTCAATTGTTGCCGCCGTACATGACATAAATATAGCAAGCACATATTGTTCTAGCACTGCCGTGTTAAAGAATGGCTCATTAATTGCTTACGGAAACACACAAGAAGTTATTGCCTCTGGTGCGATTAGTAATGCATTTGATGTTTCTGTTCGCACAGAAAAAAACCCATTTACTGGGAAAGTAAATATTTTTGTAGATTAATTAGTAGTGATAGCGCAGGTAATGGGAAACCAGTGAAAATCTGGTACAGTCCCGCTACTGTAACCGCAGTTAAATTTTGTTAACCACTGTCGTAATGATGGGAAGGTTTTCAAAAGTAGAAAGCGGAAAGTCAGGAGACCGACCTGCGACTTTAAACCCAGATTGCAAAATCCGGGTTAGATCCCGTGGAGGAATTAATTATGTCAACTACAACATAGCACACCCACCACTGTCTGGTTAAATCTTGGCTATTGTTGTCATCCCGAACAAAATGTGAGGGATCTTGTTTTTTACCGTCATTGCGAAACCCGAATGGGTGAAGCAATCTCGTCTTGATTGTTAGATTGCCGCGCTTCGCTCGCAATGACACCAAGATTGTTTCGTCGCTACTGTTCATCGAGATGACAATATTGAATCGTTAAAAGCAATTCTATAAAACTAACATCGGAGAAAAAATGAAGAAGAAATTATTAGCAGCAATTATAGTAGCACTGTTTTGCGCAAATGCCTTTGCCTCAGAAGGAGAAGTTTTTCTTACTCTTACAAAAACAAAACAAAATGAAAATGCCATATCTACAAATTCAAGTTCTATAACCAAAGCTATGATTGCAGCGAAAGGAGCAAGCACACTTGGGGAGATATTATCAGATCAAGTAGGAATGACGGCAAGCGTTACCGGTACCCATGGCAGTCAAAGCACTCTTATGATTCGTGGCGCAAAGGCGGAGCAAACACTTGTGTTAATTGACGGTATAAGAGCCAACGATAATGCATTGGGCCTTTTTGACCTTTCAACTATGCCAAGTGAGATAATTGAAAAAATTGAAATTGTGCGCGGTCCATCAAGTGCTCTTTATGGGTCGGATGCTCTTGGCGGTGTAATAAATGTAATAACAAAAAAACCAAAACAAGACACCCTTGACCTTAAAGTAAACACAATGTTTTCTAGTTTTAATACCCAAAAGTATATTGGTGAATTTCAAACTAAAAAAGAAAATCACTATATTTTTACATCTATATCAAAAACACAAAGTGATGGTTACAGGGAAAACTCAAAGTTTGACGCACTAAATGCTTTTGCAAAAGCAGGAATAGAATCGGAGTGTGCAGGTGCGTTTGATTTATCTGCCAGATATTATGAAAATCAAACTGGGGTTTCAGGTATGGCGTTTGAAAATCAAATGTTTTTTATTCCATTATCTGTTGATAAATACGACGGTGTAAAAGAAATAACTGCAAGCACGCCAAATGCCAAACAAAAAGAAAATAAAAAGGATGTCACCTTAAGCCACAACATAAAAATAAGTGAAAATGTTTCAAACAAAAGTGATATTTATTTTAAAAATGATGCAAGAAATTATAAAGATTCATCGTCATTTTGGGCAAGCGACGATGAATATATTTCAGATAACTTTGGCGCTCAAACACAATTTGATTTATTATGCGGGTTTAGCACTGGAATTGAATGGAAAGAAGAAAAACTAAAACAAAATAACTTGCTTTTAGACATTACAACCCTTGAAAAAAGCAGAGTAAACTCGGCACTATTTATATCACAAAACTATCAAAATAATATTTTAACAGTAATTCCTGGTCTGCGCTACGATACAAACTCTGCTTTTGGCGGTATGCTTACACCACGCCTTACAACCATTGTATCAGTTAGCGAAAATGTAAAAATATCCGCTAATGCCGCAAAAGGCTGGCGCTCACCCACATTTAACGAACTTTATTACCCTGCGGATGCTTGGGGAATGCATGGCAACATTGATTTAAAACCTGAAGAGGCCATCGGTTTTGACCTTGGTGCAGAATATAAAACAAATACCTTCAACTGCGCTCTTACCGGCTTTAGTTCTGAAACTACAAACTTAATTTCATGGGGAATGCTCACGCCAACAAATATCGGAAAATCTAATCAATCAGGTTTGGAATTTGAAATTGGCGGCAAAGTAGTTGACGGGCTGTTTCATAACTTAAACTACACTTACCTATGGGCTCAAGACACCGAAAATAAAAGAGTTCTAAACTATAGGCCATGCAATACAATAAACTATTCGCTAAATTATTTTGCACCATTTGATATTGCACTTGACGCAAATATTAAATATGTAAGCTCGCAGGAAACATGGGACTTTACAACACCAAAACTTCCAGAGTATGCAACAGTTGACCTAAAAGCATCAAAGAACTTTGGAACATACACGATATGGGCTAAAGGGTTAAATTTAACAAATACAAGGTTCCAAACACGCCTTGGTTATCCTCTACCTGGCATAAGCGTTGAGGGCGGGATAAGTATTGATTTTTAGTATTTAAACACTAAAAAAGCGTGCAGGCATTTATGCCTGCACGCTTTTTTTATTGTCAATTTTCTCACAGCTGTTCGGTTAATCCTGACCATTTAATTCTATTGTCATACCGAACAAGCGTGAGGTATCTTGTTATTATGTTTTTATCATGAAGAAGATCTCTCCTCCTCATACAATTCGTCGAGATGACAAAAGTGAAAGTACATGTTGGAATGACATCAAAGGTGGAGAGTGGACAAAGGGATAACTGACAACAATTTTTATTTGTGCTTCGGAGAGTTTATATCTTGTGACTTTTTATAAAAAATTTTAATTGCTAAAAGCGCCACGGCACTGCCAACAAACGCGCCGCAAACAACATCTATCGGAAAATGCGCGCCAACATAAATTCTTGAAAACCCAATTAAAGAAGCTATCAGTAAAAATGCCCACCAATACTTTGGCAAAACAAAAATCATAAACGATGCGGCGCCAAATGCAGCAGCTGAGTGGCCAGATGGGAAAGAATAACTATAAAGCGCTTCACCTAATACACGAACATCTTGCCCGAAATAACCAAGTGGCCTTGAGCGCATAAGCAATTTTTTAATTATCTGTACAACCAATCCGCCGGCAAGCAATAAAGCAACCATAAATAAAAAATCCCGTAAAAAAGTTTTTCGCCTATAAAACCATAAATAAATACCAATTAAAACAGCCATTGGCGGTCCTGAGCCAAGCCATGTTAATGCGCCAAAAAAATAATCTAATAAAATATTGGACCCTGCTTTGTTAAATATTTTAAAAACCATCACATCAATGAATCTTACACCTTCCATAAACGATGTTCTATCACCCACCAGCTTTGAAGTTCTTGAAGGTTCAAGTTTATCTAACTTAAAGTTTTTTGCAGGATATAACCAAAAAACTCTAATCTTTCTGCCATTTCTATAAACATCAACAACTTCTGGTTTGCCAAAACTTTCAAAAGGCATAAACTCTTGAGGATTGGTATAAAACCTGTTATCAAAAACAAAAATACCATCTTTCCCGTTGAGTGCGCTTAAATCTCTTTGCCAGAAATCATAAGCATCAGCTCTCTCACTTAAGCAATATATTTTTGGATGCTTCGGAACATAAAAACTTAACTGGCTTGCAATATAGTGTCTGTGAGTAACAATAAACGGTTCTGTACCCATTTTATCCGCAAGCTCTTGTACTTTTTTGCCAACAAGATTCCAACCATAAAGCTCATTTGTAACATCAACTTTTTCGGCCTTTGTTACACCATCTTCAATTTTTAAGGCTTCATTCTTTGGCAAAAACAACTCAGGTGGCAAAACTTTATAAACCGACTGTAAAGGCACAAGCACTGTAAGTGCAATGGCAAGGCCAAAAGAAAATATAAGAATAATTTTACCTGTCCATTTGCGCCATAAACCAATACAAAAAATAGCAAGTGGTATTGAAAGCGTCAAATAACCCATAGCTGGCCAGTGCGGAAGTATTTCTTTGTAGCTTGCAATGGCGTTAAACAAAAAAATTACCGGCAGAGAAAATGCGCTAATTAGCAACAATTTTTTATCTTTTTTTACGACAGCTTTAATTGTAATGGATACAAGCACAACAAAATTTAATATAAAAAGGAATGGAGATATATAACCCGCCTGCGCACCTAGGCATTTACCTAACAATGCCAACGAAAACTTTGGCGCAGTATTGCCAAAACCATGAGCAAGCTGAAAGCCAAATGAAGCCCATCCATTTTGAGCATTCCAAATTACAACCGGCAATGTCATTACTGAAGCAATAGCAAGCGCTATGTATGGCTCTTTCTGCTTAAACCAATATCTGTGCTCTTTTGAAAATACAAGAAAAAGTCCTGCTGAAATAGGAAGCAAAAAGCCGTTGTATTTACTTAACATTGCAAAGCCAAGCACAACACCCAAAAGATACCAGTGCTTTTTCTGACCACTCTCAATAATTTTCCAAAAAATATAAATAAACAAAATCCAAAAAAATGCGAGTGGTGCATCAGGTATTATAAGCACAGAACCAAGAAAAGAAAAAACAGGGGTTGCGCTTAATACAAAAATGCTCCAAAAAGCAATTTTCTCGTCAAACATCTTTTTGGCAAGTTTATAAACAATTATACAGGTTAAAAAGAAAAAGATTACCGCGCTAACGCGAACGCCAAACTCATTAGCACCAAATAGCATTGTTGAAAACTTTATTATGTAACCGACAGCGGGGGAGTGGTCAAAATATGATAATGCGGGGTTTTGTGAATATGCCCAGTAATGCGCTTCATCGTCGCCAAGCCCAATTTGCCCTATAACAAGCAACCTCAAAATAGTTGTTACACTAAGCAACAACCACATAAGAACATTGTAATTTAAAAACATTTAAACCTTAAACTTAAAACCCTAAGAAGATATTTTATAAGTGTACTTGCTTGAAGTTTTGAAACACCTTTCGCGCGCGGCATAAACTCAATTGGAACTTCAACTATTTTAAGTTTATTTTTATGTGCCGAGTAGAGCACTTCACTTACAATAAATGGGTCACGCGCGCAAAGATCAACAATTATTTTCTCAAGCGCACTACGGCTAAACAATCTAAAACCCGATGTTGAATCTTTTACTTTAACCCCAAGAACAGTTGCAATGTATTTTCTTGCAAAAAAACTTATTGACTTGCGCAAAAATGTGCGTTCATCGTCCTTGCCACCATTTACATAGCGCGAACCTATAACAACATCTCCGTTCTTTGCAGCTGCAACGAAATCTGCGATATATTTTGGGCTATGAGAAAAATCACCATCCATTTCAACAATATAATCTGCGCCAAGTTCAAGTGCTTTTTTAAAACCATCAATACCTGCCCAGCCGCGCCCACGGTTTTCTTTCCTAAGCAGCAGCATAACCCTTGGGTCGTTATCTGACATTTGTTTTACTATCTCATAAGTTTTATCAGGGGAAAAATCATCAACAACAAGCACGCTAAGTTCAAGCGGCAGGGCAAGAATTTCTTTAACTAAACCTTCAATATTACCTGCCTCGTTGTATGTTGGAATCATTACAATAGTTTTCATTTTACGCTCTTTGCAAGGTTAAGTATATTATTTAAAACAATATCAGGTGTAATACTTTCCATACAGTTTGGTTTATTATTACAACTGGTTTTATAACAACAAAGGCAATTAAGCGATGAAACAACTTTATTGCCTAATCCATAAAGTTCAATTTCTGCTGACGATGTAGGCCCAAAAAGCGCAACAACTTTCTTTTTAAGCCCAAGTGCGGCATGCATTGCCATTGTATCGCCGCTTATAACTATATCACACAAATTAAGGTATGCAAAAAAATCAGCAATAGTATTATTTGTACCAATACTTATTGCTTTGCCATTTGAATTTTTTACAAGTTCATCAACAAGTTCGGCTTCTTGCGGCCCACCAAGCAAAACAACAATAAAACCTTTTGAGTAAAGCTTATCAATTACATATTTATAACCATTTATTGTCCATCTCTTAAGCTCCCATCTGCCGCCCGCTCCGGGGTTAATGCCAACTATTTTTTTTCCAAAAAACTTGTACTTCTTTGCAAAGTTTGTCGCTTTTTTTTGAGATTCTTTTGCTAACGGCACACAAATTGGATAATTTGTTCCTTTAAGTTCAGTTATTTTTGCCATCCAATACTGGTATGTTTTCGTGTTGGCTTTTTTAAGGTCGTCAAACGCGCTCATTGAAAGCCACTTTTTAGCGTAAGAATTTGAAAAAGCGATTTGCCTATCTTTCTTAAGCCAGTAACCCACCTTTTTTTCTGCACAAACAGCACTTGCAAGCATCAAACTAATTGGGGAAAGATCTAAATTAATTATAACATCAAACCGCTCAAGGCATAGCCCACCAAGCACGGATAAATCTAGAAGGATTATTTTATTTATTAACGGATTGCCATAAAGCACCTGAGCCGAATTTTTTGAAACAAGCCAGTTTATACAGCAACTTTTTCCATATTTTTCTTTAAGACCATTAAGGAGGAAAGTGGTTCTTAGAACATCACCCATAGCATCAAGTTTTACAATAAGTATGTTTTTTACCTTTTGCTTTTTTGAGAAAGGTTTGTAGTTTTTACAATTAACACACTTAGCGGCTTTTTCTTTATGAAAAACACACGGGTGGTCTAATGGGAAATGTAGGCAATCAGTTTTTATATTTTTAATCATAATTGAATTGTTTGATAGCAAATTTTTATTTTTCCGTCAAATTTGTTAATATTTTAACTATTAAGGCAAAATAAAGCAATGAAAATTAAAATAGAAAAATTAATTAAGATACTTACATCTCAAAAACGACTACTTGTTGCCTTTTCTGGTGGGGTAGATTCAACACTGCTATTGTATCTTGCAGTAAGAACTCTTGGCAAAGAAAATGTACTTGCTGTTACAGCCACAAGTGAAACCTATTGCCAAAAAGAACTAATACAAGCAAAAGAAACTGCAAAAAAAATTGGAGTCAAACACCTTGTTATAAAAACATCGGAACTAAAAAATAAAAAATTTAAAGCCAATCTTCCGCAGCGTTGTTTTTATTGTAAGAACGAATTGTTTGCAAAGTTAAACCAAATTGCCCGCGAAAACTCTATGACGCTTTGCGATGCCACTAACTTTTCAGATCTAACCGATTACCGACCCGGAAGGATAGCTGCAAAAAAACATAATGTGTGCTCGCCATTGGAAGAAGCTGGTTTTACAAAAGAAGATATTCGCAAACTTGCCAAAAGAAAAAAACTATCAAATTGGAATACACCGGCTCAGGCCTGCCTTGCCTCGCGCATACCTTATGGAACACCAATAACCAAAAATGCTTTAGAAAAAGTGCACAAAGCAGAGGAAGCGTTAAAAAAACTCGGCTTTAATATTGTGCGAGTTCGCCATCACGGCACAATAGCTCGTATAGAAGTTGGGGAAGATGAAATTAACAAAGTTCTTAATAGAGATATTAGAACAAGCATTTTAAAATCTCTTAAAAAGCTTGGCTGGGCATATATTACAATTGATTTAAGCGGATACCGTAGCGGCAGTTTAAATATTTTTTAACAATAAAATTTTTACCAGTCAATTTATGTTAAAATACCGGCACATTGGTTATTCGCAAATGTTAATGCTAATATCTGAAATTATATTTGACATAGGTATTAGAAATTTATATAAACTCCCGTCACATGTAATTAACTTATGACTTACTATAAGAGTTTTGGGAAATGAATAAACAAGACAAAGCGCCACTTTTTGAAACATTACTCGCCCATGCAAAAAGGGATGTGGTTTCTTTTCATACTCCTGGGCACAAAAATGGCCATGGCATAGACCAACGCTTAAAGGCATTTACTGGGAAGAATATGTACACGATGGATGTTACCATTTTTCCGGAAGTTGACTCGTTGCATGACCCAACAGGCCCAATTAAAAAAGCTCAGGAACTTATGGCAGAGCTTTATGGCGTTGAGCATTCGTTCTTTCTTGTAAACGGGTCATCAGGCGGGAACATGTCTATGTTCCTTTCAGCATGCAACCCAGGGGACTCCGTTGTAGTGTCACGCAATGCCCATAAATCTATAATGGCAGGACTTATTCTTTCAGGGGTTTGGCCAATATGGGTTCAGCCAAAAATTGACCAAAATTTAGACATTATTTTTGACTCATCACCTGAGCAAATTGAAAATGCTCTCAATCAATATCCTGAAGCGAAAGCAGTATTTATAACCAGCCCAACATATAATGGAATAACAACAGACCTGCAAAAAATAGCTGACATTTGCCACAGCCGTGGTAAAATTCTTTTAGTTGACGAAGCCCACGGCCCACACCTTAAGTTTAACAAAGAACTTCCTATATCTGCCGTTGACGCAGGCGCAGACCTTTGCGTGCAATCAACACATAAAATTCTTTCAGCGATATCACAAGGTTCCGTGTTACACTTTAAGTCAAACCTCGTAGATTTAAATCGTGTTAAAAAAGTTGTATCAATGCTTCAAACCACTAGTCCAAATTATCTTACACTTGCAAGCATTGATATGGCACGCAGACAAGCATGGCTGCACGGATACCAGATGCTAGACAAAGTTATAAGCCATGCTGAATATGCCAGAAGGCGAATTGCAAAACTAAATAACTTTTATTGCTTCAGCCGCCAAGAAATAAGAAAACAGGGTTACGACCTTGACCTGACAAAACTTACAATAAATGTAACCCGCACCGGCTTTACTGGATATCACATTGAAGATATTTTGGCAAAAGAATATAATGTGCAGGTTGACTGTGCTGATATTTTCAACTTAATTGCCATAATGGGCATAGGATCCACCAGAAAAGATGTAACAACCCTCGTTGACGCGTTGGAAGATTTTGAAAAAAAATACAAAGGGAACCAAAAAAACTGGATTTTGCAAATTCCATCCCTTGCAACTGAAATGGTAATGATGCCCAGAGAAGTTTTTCTTTCTTCAAAAATCAAAAGAGTGCCTTTAACAAAAGCTGTCGGGCAAATTGCAGCCCAAACTCTTACGCCATATCCTCCTGGAATACCTGTTCTTATACCAGGCGAAAGAATAACAAAAGAAATTTGTGAATATCTCCTAGATATATCTGCTAAAGATATTAGAATAAGCGGCCAGGAGACCGATCAACTTAGAACAGTAAAAATAGTATCAAACTAGAAATAAAACAAAGCTAAAATGGGAGTTAAAATGAAAAAAGCAAAAACGAAAAAAGTCAAAATTAACAAGATTAAAACAAAAAAGATTAAAACGAGAAAGGTTAAAATTAACAATGCTAAAATGAACAAAAAAGATACTCTAAAATTTAAAAAAATTCTATTAGAAAAGCGTAAAGATCTTGCAAGCATTGTAAAATCATCAAAAGAACACGACCTTCTAGATGCCGAAATTGGCGACGAAATTGATAGTGCCACACAAAATGCCGAAAAAGAAATGCTTTTTGAATTAGCCGACAATGAAAGAGTTATACTCGATGAAATAGACCTTGCCTTAAGAAGAATTGAAAAAACCACATATGGAAATTGTGAGCTTTGTCAAAGTAAAATTGCACCTGCGCGCTTAGAAGCTTTACCTTGGGTGCGTTGCTGTATAACCTGCCAGAAAAAAGCAGAAAAACCATCAAGGTAACACTTTAATGAGAATTCAATTTTTAAGCTATCTGCAAACCAACTGGATTGCAATGTCTAAAGTTGTTGCAATTGCACTTTTTTCTGTTTTTGTGGGATATATTTTTAAAAAAATAGCTTTTGCGTATCTTACAAAAGTCGCAAAAAACACAAAAACACAACTTGACGACATTGTAATTACCACAAGTGGACCACACATAATATTTTGGTCGGTGTTAATTGGCTCCTATTTTGCATTCTCTGCTGTGCAACTGCCAGATTTAAATTTTTCATTAATTAATAAGGTCATCATATCCTTATGGATTATATCCGTAACACTTCTTACATCAAATTTCACGGCATTACTTATTAAGACATATACAAACAACAACGCACTTAAACTACCTTCAAGTTCACTCACACAAAACACTGCAAAAATTATAATAATAGTGCTTGGTGCGCTAATGTTACTGTCTCACTTTGGTGTTTCAATAGCCCCATTGCTTACAGCACTTGGAGTTGGCTCACTTGCAGTAGCATTGGCTTTACAAGAAACACTATCAAATCTATTTGCTGGTTTTCACATATTGATAAGCAAACAAATCTTAACCGGCGACTACATAAAAACCGATGGTGGGCAAGAAGGCTTTGTGCTTGACATTGGTTGGCGCTCAACTAGAATAAAACAATTAAACAACAATATTGTAATAATTCCAAACTCAAAACTGGCATCATCAACTGTTGTTAACTTTGATCAAATAGAAAGAGAGATGGCGGCCTCGGTTGATTGTTCAGTAAGCTACACAAGCAACTTAGATTTTGTTGAAAGAGTAGCATTAGAAGTTGCATCGCAAACTATTAAAGCGTTGCCAGACGCGCTTTGCTCAACAGATCCAGTATTGCGTTTTACCTCATTTGGCGACTCGGCAATCTCATTTAAAGTTGTTTTTAGAATAAAACAGTTTAACGAACAATACTTGCTAACACACGAATTTATTAAACGCTTACACAAACGCTTTAACCAAGAAAACATAGAAATACCCTTTCCGCAACGCGTTGTTCATCTAAAAAAAGAAATTTAATTTCTTCCTTTTAAAGTCAAGTTTAAAAACATAAATTTGCTTTGCAAAGTCAATTATTGTAACATAACTATGCGACCCAAAAGGGGTCTATTTTTATTTCTACTAATTAAAAAACTATATGACAGAAAATTTTGATATTGCAATTATAGGTTCAGGGCCTGCTGGGCATAGTGCGGCAATAAGATCTGCCCAACTTAAGGCAAAAACAGCATTAATAGATAATTCTCTTATTGGTGGAACTTGCCTAAACCGCGGCTGTATTCCAACAAAATTTCTCTGGGAAGTTGCAAAAACAAAAAAGAAGCAATCAAAAACTTCCTCGTATGCAATAACTTGCGCAAACTCAGAGTTTAATTTTACAACAGCAAATACCTTACTAAACAAAAATATATCCGCGCTTCGCAAAGGTTTACTTTCAACAATTAACAGCTACAAAATAGAAGTAATTGAAGGTATTGCGAGTTTTAAAGACATAAACACCATACTAATTGAAAACAACAACGGTAATAGAACAATAACAGCAAAAAAAATTATCATTGCAAGCGGAGCAGAACCATCAATACCAAGCAACATAAATATAGACCAAAACAAACTTCTAACTTCAAATGAAATTCTTAGGTTAGATAAACTCCCGCAATCACTTTTAATTATTGGTGCCGGTGCGGTTGGGGTAGAGTTTGCATCAATATTTTCTGAATTTGGCAGTGCTGTTACATTAATAGAAATTCAAAAACAAATTTTGCCTTCTACCGATATGGATTTAGCAACTGAGGTAGAGAAAAATTTATTGCGACAAGGGGTAAAAATACTTAAAGGCACAAACAGCTCCAGCATAAACTTTGCAGATTATGAAAAAGTTTTAGTGGCATCTGGAAGAAGGCCTGCGTTAAACAAGTTGTCACTTAATAACGCTCTTATAAACTCCTCGCAAAATTATATACCCGTAGATGAGTTTATGTGCACGAATATTAAAAATATTTATGCAGCGGGCGATGTTACAGGCAAAGCCGCTCTTGCCCATGTTGCTTCGGCTCAAGGCATTGCCGCAGCAGAAAACGCACTTGGCGCAAAACAAACGGTTGATTATTCGGCTATCCCGTGGGCCGTTTTCTCATTTCCTCAGGCTGCATGGGTTGGACAAACACAAAACAACAACCAAAGCGAAAGTGTTAAATTTCCAATTTCTGCAAACTCTCGCGCATTTTTAGAAAGTGAACGCAACGGCTTTGTAAAAATATTTTTTGATAGAATATCACAAGTAATTACGGGCGCATCTATAGTCGGGCCAAATGCTGAAGAGCTTATAGCTGTTTTTACAATCGCAATAAAAAACAAAATGCTCATATCTTCACTAAAACGAGAACTATTTTTTCATCCGTCAATTTCAGAAGCCATAAACTCATCTTGCGAAGTTGCAAATTATGGGGCAATAGAGCTTCCATTATGTTTTAAAAAGGACTTATAAAATGCTTCATAAAACATTTCTACATCAAAAACATATTGATTTAGGCGCAAAAATGGTTGACTTTGGCGGCTGGGATATGCCGCTCTATTATTCTTCCATGCTTGAGGAACACCATGCCGTTAGAAAATCAGCTGGGGTTTTTGACGCTTCTCATATGGGTGAGTTTTTACTTAAAGGCGAGGGCAGTGTTGAATCACTTGAAAAATTGGTAACCTCAAAGGTTT
>Ga0247841_10006352_pt1 | contig 18325 bp, 16 predicted proteins | sample LaCruzMarch2015__2_FD_192410 | JGI IMG/M metagenome (GOLD analysis project Ga0247841, IMG submission 192410) | Freshwater microbial communities from meromictic Lake La Cruz, Castile-La Mancha, Spain - LaCruzMarch2015_18m | ecosystem: Environmental > Aquatic > Freshwater > Lake | place: Spain... | reverse complement strand
GACTTACTAACAAATTCCACTTTTATCAACAAAAAAGAAAAAAGTAGCAAAAAAGAAAAAAGTCAAACAGCAACAATAGAAAGTTAAAAGTGATTGAAAAAAGTCAACCTATTTCAGGCAGACTCAGACTACAGGCTGCCGACAGCCGACTAAAACCATAGAGCCATGAAATATCCATAAAAACGTCGTTCATGCAAAACGCAAATGATAATTATGGATATTCCATTTGACCAATGAAAGATAAAATTATTAACAAATGAAAAAACTTTACATCTTAGCATTTGTCTTGCTGGTGGCAACCTTCGCAAACGCCCAGGGATGCCTTCCCGACAGCATCGTTTTCGGGACCCAGTCACAGATTGACAGTTTTCAGATCAGCTATCCCGGATGCACACGAATTGAGGGAAATGTTGTAATTAATTCTAACTGGAACAACCCTATAACAAATCTGAATGGATTAAGTGTGCTGACATCCATTGGCGGAACTCTTTTCATCGGGTCTGTGACTATGTCAGATCTCACAGGGCTGAATAATCTGACAGCCATCGGCGGAACTCTTCAAATCGCATCTTACAGCCTGATCAGTCTTACCGGATTAGAAAAAGTCACTTCCATCGGGGGAAACCTGATCATTCGAGGCGGACCCTTTGGTTGGGGGTCGGCATCCAGGCTGACGAGCCTCATGGGACTTCAGCAACTGACCTCCGTGGGAGGAGACCTTACTATACTTGGTATCGATTCCCTTCCAGGTTTAACAGGGCTTGAAAACCTGAAAACAATCGGGGGGGGACTGCAGATTCATGGTAATTCTGCTCTGACAAGCTTATCAGGCCTGGATAATATAAATGCTGCTTCCATCACCAGCATTTCCATCTATGGCAATACTTCATTAGCCGACTGCCATGCTGAAAACATTTGTGATTATCTGGTAAATCCTCACGGCACGGTCGAAATTTATTCTAATGCTCCGGGTTGTAACAGCCCCTGGGAAATAGCAAGTGGTTGTGGCATTACAATGCCCTGTTTGCCTTATGGCAACTATTATTTTTTCTCACAGGCCGACATTGATAACTTCCATACATATTCGGAGTGCTCTGAATTAAAAGGAAATGTGATCATTTCCGGCCAGGATATTGTAAATCTCAATGGATTAAATGAGGTGACTTCGATTGTGGGAGATCTTAATATTGGTCTTTATAATTTGCACTATGGTTGGAATCCACGGCTTAAAAATTTAACAGGGCTGGAAAATTTGACATATATCGACGGAACTCTGACGATCTCCAATAATGATTCCCTGGTCACCCTTTCAGGACTGGATAACCTGACCTCTGTGGGTGGAGACGTTCTGATCGGCATCAATTATATTGGGACAACGCGAAGTAACTATGCACTGTCCAGTTTAGCAGGGTTACGGAATCTGAAAACCGTTAGGGGTGATGTTTATATTGCCAGCAGCGCATTGACCAGTTTATCGGGACTTGATAGTTTAATTTTGGTTGGTGGTCGTCTTACTATCTACGACAACATGTCCCTTATTAGTTTATCAGGGCTCGGGAATCTGACTTCAATTGGAGGAGGGCTTGAAATTTTTTATAATTCCGTGACAAGTTTATCTGGCCTGGTTAATGTGTCATCGATCGGAGGAGGCGTTGATATTAACGAAAACAAAGCCCTGAAAAGCCTGGAGGGACTTGAGAAACTGACTTCCATCGGAGATGGCACCTACGGCCTCCAAATAGAATACAACGATTCCCTTGCCAGTTTGAAAGGACTTGACAACCTTCAATCGATCAATGGATCTCTTCTGATTGAAATCAATCCCCAACTGTCAAGTGTGGTTGACCTGGGTGAACTGACCACGGTCTGGGGTGATCTTTCTTTTAATCAGAATCCTGCACTGACCAGCTTGACAGGACTGGAAAATCTGAGAACCATCGGAGGGGACCTCGGAATTGAAAGAAATGGACTGACCAGCATTGCTGGTCTGGATAATTTAACTGCCGCTTCAATAAACAATCTTACCATTATAAGCAATTTTTCATTATCAACCTGTTCCGTGCAAAGCATATGTGATTATCTGGCCAGTCCCAACGGCGAGGTCAGAATCGGCTATAATGCAACAGGATGTTTCGGTGTGTGGGAAGTGGAAGCCGGCTGTGACACCTTATCAGCAGGGGATCTGAAAAGCAGCGATCCGCTATCCATTTATCCCAATCCCACTACCGGCATAATAACCATTGAGGCCAATCATAAGGCTTGTTTCACCATCCTGAACCTCAACGGCCAGGAGCTCCTTAAACAAACCATCACAGAACCTAAAACACAGATTGACATTGGTAACCTTCCTTGCGGGATATATATCGTGAGGATAATGGATGAAAAGACGGTGCATGTGGGGAAAATTGTTAAAGAATAGTATTTATTTCGCAATCAGCAGTCAATAATTAAAATTTGCAGACTCAGACGACAACGTGAAAGTGCGAACCTGAAAATGAATACTATAAATGCTCCGTACCATCATTATCGACGACGAAGCCCACAACCGGGATACCCTGCGAAAACTGCTTGATATGCATTGTCCGCAGGTCAATGTTATTGGAGAGGCCACCGGTGTTGCTGAGGGGACCGGGGCAATCCTACAGCTTCATCCGGATCTTGTCATGCTCGATATAAATATGAAAGATGGAACCGGTTTTGACCTGCTGAATGCCCTTGATAAAATCGATTTCAAAATAATATTCGTTTCAGCATTTGACAGAGATACCATCCAGGCCATTCAACTAAGCAGGTTGGAATTCCTTACCAAACCAGTAAATCCGAACGAGCTCATTGCAGCAGTAAAGCATTTGGAAAAATATGATCAACAAGAGATGGGTTTGAAGTTGAAAGCGCTGGAGGCGAATGTAAATAAATGAGTTAGTAATTATTCAACCAGCCATTCAATAAATGATTTAACAGATATGCCGGCGGGTGCTCGAAAGTTAGGGGTGATATCAGTAAGAAGGATTAAATCTGAGACCTTTAATTCCTCTGCTGCCACTAAGAGTGGTTCTGTTTCACGTTTCATCATTTTTTCATCTTCAATTCTCTCACACACCTGGATCAGTGCGATTGGTTTTAATCCTTCGCAAAGCACAAAATCGACTTCTTTCCCCCGTTCGTTTTTCCAGTAAAAGATATCAAAGTTCTTTCTTTTAAGTTCATTGCAAACAATTGTTTCCAGCAGTCGTCCCCGTTCTTCTGAAAATAAGCTGCCCGAAAACCTGGTGAAACTTGTGTCTGCAGGATATATTTTCTTGAGATTAGCCATTTGTTTCTTTATCGAGAAATTAAACCGTGGAATAAGGGTGAACATGTAAGCTTTTTCAAGGATATCCACATAGGATTTTACCGTGTCTTCGTGCTTCACATTTGTTACAGGAATAAGTTTACGGAAAAAAAATGGTTTACCGGGATTTGAAACAAGATATCTTGAAAGAGCTTCCATTCCTGCAGAATTTTGGATATTTGTCCGGGGAATTACGTCCCTGAAAAGGATCGAATCAAAATATGCTTTCAGCAAATAAGAATCCTTTTTCAACGATGCTTCAGGAAACCCTCCAAAATTGATAAAGTCGTTCAGTAATGCTCTTATTTTTGCCCGTGACTCAGTAACAAACATGTCGGGCTGATTTATACCCTTTGTAAAAATATATTCCGAAAACGACAATGGAAAAATCCTCATCGGGATATGCCTGCCTGTCAGTGCGGTGGCATACTCAGAATTCATGAGTGCAGCATTTGATCCTGAAATAACAAACTTCACCTTGGACTGCAAACGGGAGACAAATTTCTCCCATCCCCGAATATTTTGAACCTCATCAAGAAACATCACCGGGCGCTCGGGAGATTGGTTCCCGATGTAAACGCTATAGATCTCATCAAACACTTCAGACCCGCTGCCAACTGGGCTCTTTCGTGCGGATTGCTAAGGACAAGCCTATTTTTTATCATCTGGGTCTAGCGCCGGCTCATGATAAATGGTTTGTCAACCCCCTTGAGCTGAACCCTGAAAGTATTGTTGAACCAACCCTCGCCTGTTCATACGACCAGGTGAGGGGATCGTAGTAGTCAAAATCCCTCAAGATGTTCAACTTATAAGCCACATTTATCTGAGAAACAACTACATTTACAAATTTCTGCTTGACAACCCGTACAATTTAGGTTAACTTTATACTGATTATCAATTTTTATGGTATATGATAATTTTTTACGGATCGCTGAAAAAAATATGGCTTACGTCAATAATGCATAATTTTATATTCCCAAAAGTGATAAACCAATGAAAATAATAAAAACGGTTACACTGATCTTGATCCTTGCCGGTTCAATGGCAGCCTGTAGAAAAACCAATGATACGGTCGATGACGGCAATTCCATGAAAAACATGAAAGTCCCTGCCGGATTTGACTGGTCAGGTTCAACCAACTATACGCTGACTGTTGATATTATCGGGAATGGAAACGGGCAGACGTTACGTTTGTATGATAAGAATGGGTACTTTCTTGACGGGCAAACTATTATCAATAACCAGACGGTCTTTTCTTTCCAACTTCCTGATGGAACTGATTCCCTGAGAATATATTCTCCGGTTACTCATATCAGTAAATACATCCAGATAGCGGTGGATCACACTGACTTTGTGATTGGGCAGGTTTTGAAATCGACATCAACAAATGATTTTGCTCTTGACCTGAATGGTGCAAGCAATTACATTAAGGTCAACAACAATGGTGCGGTGGGTATTGTTACAAACTATCCGTTTACTTTCAGTGCATGGTTTAAAACACCTGGAGGTGGCACAGAAAACTCAGACATGGTTTTGGTCAATATTGCTAACCCTAATACAGCCACTGGATATTATGGGATTTACCTTAGAAAGTATCAGGAGAATTTTTACAAAGCAGAAGTAAAATCGAAAAATGGGGCTACCGAATACGTGAAGAGCACCAATCAAAACGTTTCGGATGACACCTGGCATCAGGTAGTTGGCGTTTTCCCGGCCGATGGAACTCGTAAGTTATACCTCGACGGGATTTATGAAGGGATGAGCAGCAGCGTGATGGTGTACAATCCCAATGTATTGATCACGACTTTCGGCAGATGGGGAGATAATACGCCGGATAAGTATTTTCACGGATTGCTGGATAACATCTGCATCTGGAACCGGGAACTGAGTGCCACAGAAGTTACCAGCTATTATAACAGCGACCCGATCGGCAATGAGCTTGGTCTGGTTGGCTATTGGAAATTTAACGAGGGTTCGGGGACAGTGGCTGGGAATTCTGCTGCAGGAGGTGGTTTTGCTGGTGTGATTAATGGAGCCTCCTGGGTGAATATTTCAGTGCAACCCGATACCGACGGGGACGGCGTACCCGATGAATCGGATTACTGGCCCTTGGATGCTTCCAGGGCTTATAACACTATTTATCCTTCCGGAAACAATTACTATTTCCACCTCTTTGAAGACCTCTGGCCGGGTTTTGGCGACTATGACTTCAATGATGTGATACTCAAAACAAAGGTTCATCAATATAAGAATGCACAGAATAACCTGGTTGGCGGACGAATAATCAGCAGTGTCTACTGGATTGGTGGCGGGATTCCACGTGGCGCCGGAATCGAGTGGTTAAAGTCGAACGGAACGGCAACCCAGCTTACCTACCTCCCTGCAAACGCCGTATCGTTCACCGAACCTCAAAATGTGCTGACGGATCCACTGGTAAATAACGCTGTAATGCTATTCAATAATAACCTTATTGAAAGTCTCAACGATACCGTAGATTTCGAGTTCACCTGGAATAACACCGTGGGAGGAAATAACCTTTGGTTACAGGTCTATATTTACCGTGACCGCAACCATGAAGTGCACACATATGGTCATCCTCCTACGACAGCCGCCAACATGGCTTTGTTTGGTACCGCTCAGGACGCTTCTCCAACTACATGGGACTGGACCCCCGGAACATCCTTTATCAATCCTTCCGGTTTTTATAAGTCCAGCACCAATCTTCCATGGGGACTTGAGGTCGTTGCTCCTGAATTCTGGATTCCGAACGAGAAAACTGAAATCCTTTTGGCATATCCGCAATTCCGTGCCTGGGCTGAATCAGGGGGTGCCGTTAATCCGACATGGTACAACAACCCGGACATAAACCATTGTCACCTTCCGTGAGCAAACCAATACTAAGGGTGACATTACCCGTGTGGATTGGCATTCGGGGTTTAAATTTACATGAGGCTTTTTTCTAAATTGTTTCTTTTCCGTTTTTCTTTTTTTTCCCGGAACCTTGCCTTCCTAATAGTTCTTATAAATGGTCTTCCCGTCTTTTTTCAATTCAATCTGCCCATGCCATTCTGAATACAGATAGTTTTTATTGCTATAGCGGATACCTGATGCCGTGGTGTCCTGTTTCATCTCAATGGTTTCACCGTTCAGTTTAAAGGTCGCGGTCCTTTTTGTGTTATTATAGATCATATCAAGCTTAATCCCATCCTTATTCGTTACCGAACTGGTCACTATTTCATCGGTCACTGGCTTGGGGGCAGATGACTGCACCGTCGTATCGCTCCGGCCGCCTGCCTGCCCTTCATTTGATTTATTCCGGGAACAGGATACCAGGATCAGACTTATCATCACAAGGAACGCTAAAAGTTTAGTGGTCATATGCGGTTTGTTTTAATTTGTTTTTACTGTTTAAAGTCTGCAGTGTAACACCAAAGATAAATAATTGATATCGTAAATCGTTCAATCTAAATTTTCTTGTGACCTTTACGTCCTTTTCCTCCATTATTGCGTCATGATGGTCAGAAGAGTAACTCCATGACCGAACCGGTTTTCTGTTTTCCGCAATCCCCTGAAGAGCTCAGGCTCTTTCTGAAGATAAACATCGGCAGGCTTACTCTGCATGCAGGTTATCTGCTTGGCAACCGGGAAGACGCAGAAGATGTGGTACAGGAGGTGATCATCAGGGCATACCGGATCCGGGAGGATTTGAAAATGGTCAGCAATCCGGCGGCCTATCTCTTCCGAATGGTCTCCAACGCTGCGCTTGACCAGCTCAGACGGAGAAATACCCGTGAAAAGGCAACCATCAGGATGAAACACCTTTCTTCGATGAAATTCTCTGAACCCAGGGAGGATGGATTGATCCGCGAGGAGGAACGGCAACGGGTCCGGTTCCTCCTGAACAAGCTTCCCAAGGAGCAGGCCGAAGTGATCGGCTTCAGGTTCGCCGCTGACCTTACCTTTCAGGAGATCGCCGGAATTGTTGAAGCTCCTGTTACCACTGTGAAATCAAGGTTTTCGTATGGGTTGATTAAGCTAAGATCCATGATGAAAGAGCAAAAGGAGGTAACCTATGAAATGTGACCTTATCCAAATGAAGATCGCTGATCTGTTCGACGACCAGATGAGCCCGGAGGAAAAACAGGAGTGGCTCAGCCACATAGGCAAATGTGAGGATTGCCGGGAAGCTTATGAGGATTTTCTTGCCCTGGCCACCTCTTTGAGACCTGATCTTAAAATATCCGATGGAGAGGAGCAGATCAATAAGATCCTGACAGAAATTGAAAAAGAGAGGACCGTTGTGAAAACGCTCCGCGCGTCGGGGATCGTATGGCACAGAATTCTCCGGGTCGCCGCCACCATTGTGATCGTACTGGGTGTTGCTGCAGGCATCATTTACCTGACCACCTTCCGGAATCCGGTACAGGCCGCCGGCAGCCTTCTCGAAAAGTCCATCCGTGCCATGATCTCCCTGAAATCGGTTTACATGGTATTTGCCGTTCGCACTTATGCGAATGAGAATTTCGAAAGCATTGACCAAACAGCCGGATTCATTGATTTTAAAATTTGGAAAGAGTTCGGCACAGAGCCTAAGTGGCGTTTTGATAAGCCCGGAAGAAGCATCATCATGGATGGGCAATCCCAATACCAGCTCAATCAATCCGGGGGATATGTGCTAAAGGGAGCTCCTGAGGCAGGTTTTGTGGGCTGGATGAAGATGTTCCTTGAACCCATGAAGATTCTCGAAACAGAGCTTTCCTTTGCCAGATCCAATCCCTCTTTCTGTACCGTAAAAGAGAAGGGAGATCAGCTCGAACTAACCGTGAAAGCCACAGCTCAGGGAAACTTTTCCAATCCCTATGCCTTGAATGCGACCATCCCGGAGGCCAATACACGCCGGGTCTACCTATTTGACAAAGATTCACATATGTTGAAAGCATTATCGGTTTATGTGGAGTCGGAGCAGGAGGACATTTGTGTGCTGAAACTGACCGAAATCACCGTTGACCCAACACTGCCCGACTCCCTGTTTGTCTTCGGTAACCGCAATGGAAAGCCGGTGCTCACATTGGAAGAATGGGACCAGGCTGCCGCCCGGGGATTGAAGGATATCAGCAGCGAAGAGGCTGTCAGGATCTTTTTAACTGCCTGCGGGAAAAATGACTGGAAGACCGTTCAACGCTTCTCCCCGTTATTCTCCCTGCCGGGAAGTAATACCCTGAAGATAATCCAAAGCAGGTTTGCCGGTTCACGGCTTCTGGGAATAGGCACTTCATTTACTTCCGGGATTTATGCCGGTGTATATGTTCCATATATCATTCAGATAAAATCCGGAGCGACCATTGAAGGCAATATGGCCATCCGGAAGGATAATCCTTATCAAACCTGGAATATTGATGGAGGATATTGACTATCGATGAGGATGTCTAAAGGTAAAATAAATAATCAAAGCCATGAGAACGATCATTGTTGCAGGTATGCTGTTGGTATACCCGTTCGCCAACCTCATTGCCCAGACACACGGGATTCAAAAAGCAGAAGATCTCTGGGGTAATTCAATTGATTTCAACCGGATCATCCATTCCCCCCATACCACAATCATCCAGCCTTTCTCGGCCTCCAACTGCGGCTATTGCCTGATCGACGGATGGTTCATCGGAAAGAACTATTTTGAGACCAACCGACAAAAAGGGGGGATCAACTTTACCCAGAGCCTCTTCAACCCGCAACTTGATAACTATGCCTTTATCAAGCATTACCGCGATACCCTGACCCCTGTACTGACCTATCCTCCCGAACTTCATCAGTACCACCTCGACGGCTTTCCGGCCATTCTGGCCTTCCGTAACGGTGAACAGATCGTAAAGATCCCAGAGGGGAGCCTTTATCCTTATGACTCCTCCTTCGAAAAACTGAAAATAACCCTCTGGAACGACAGCTCCATCCATTTTCAGCCCGTTTCAGAGATGCACTTTGCCACCCGGATCATCTATGAAAACATGAATTATTCCGCATTATGCGTCGTACCGGACGGGAATCAAACAGCTTTTGATAAGAACCAGGAATTTGCCAACAGGGCCAAATGCTATCAGGTGAAATTCATGGATCAGATAACTACCGGTGATATGGCAAAAAATGTAATGCTGGAGGGGCGGTTTCCCCGCAGTATTTATCAGTATTTCGCCAGTGGAAACAGCCCGTTCAGGATGGACGGAGATTCGGTGCTGTGCTTTGGCCCGTATAGGTTCGGAGTCGACACCATTGGGATTTGCGCATGCTTCCCGAATCCGGTGAATTCCGAAAAATACATGGTGCTCAGGATCCGTGGAAGCAAGGTTGAGAAGGGTTATTATGACAACAGCGTCGATTATTCAATTTATTGCTTTGATAATAAAACAAGATCAACCCGGGTACTGTTGCATGGATTCTTTGATAAACAGGAGGGGAACAACTGGCACTACTCCAATTCGCTTTGCATCTCCCATCTTTCACCCAATGAAAAATGTGTCGGGGTATGCACCATCTCCGGCAAGAAATTTCTTGCTGAACATCCGGTCAGGATTGCAAGACCCCGGTGGAGGCAACGGCCACAATGGGAAGAATACACATTTGGTAACAGCTCCTGCCGGCTTCCTTCGATCGCATTGGATGAAAAGGGGACCGTTTGGGTGTGCTGGGAGGAGAAAGGGGATATCCTGTTGTCATCTGTCGACCGGAAGAACCCCGTAAGCCTGGCCATTGAGTATGACCGTTCCGACAGCTACAACCCGCTTATCACCTTCTCCGCAGGAAAACTGTGGGTTTTTTACCTCAATGACCGGGATGGTTTTTACCGGCTCTATGGCCGGAGTTTTGATGGATCGGGACTTTGCCGACCTCTGCTTTGTTCAGAGCAACTGCCCTGCGATGTGGTGACTCCATCGGTTGTTTCTTCCCAGGAAGGTATTGTCCTGGCCTGGACCTGCTGGAAAGCCAATTTCCGCTTCCCTTTTTACCGCATGATCAGGAACGGGATTCCTGACAGTGTTCATGCCATTTTCATTGCAAAGAGCCCTTCCCCCGACGATTACATCAATGCCTGGTACTTCAGTCTCGATGCTGATCTAACCGGAAAGGTATGGGGGGCGTGGAACCAGCATTACCCGGCAATGCTTGGTGTTTGTGCAAGTAACCTGGGTGAGGGGGCCGTCTCTGTGACCGGAATAGCAGGGAAGCATGATGATTGCGAAAATGGGGGCTATCCCTGCGCCATACATGACCATTCAGGCAGCCGATGGGTTTTCTGGGAATCTTTTCCCTGGAGTGTTCTGGATGGCGACCGGCAAAAGATCAACTTCTCCATGTTTGACATCACGACCGGAGCCTGGTCAGCTTCAATCCCATTGCCAACGGATACCAGTACTTATCTCAACCAGACACCCCAGGCAGTGGTCCTTGCGGATGGCAGGATCGTTGTCGTCTGGAGCGGACGGACAAAAGCGGATAACTGGGCGTTGTACATGGTTTGCAAGGAAAAGGATCACTGGAGCGGACCTATTCGGCTCACTTCCGGCAATGAACCGGCCAGGGCTCCGAAGATCATTGCAGATATGAAGGGCGGGGTATGGATAGCATTCCATTATGGTGCGGGGGAGAAGATGAAAGTCAAAGTCCTCCGGCTTTCGAACCTGATGCCGTTAAAATAGGAAAGATATGGTTCTCTTTCCTGACAACGCTTTTGCACGCATGGAAAGGAGAACAGAAAGGCTGGCCTCAAGCATCGACTTTGAAACCGCATGGCCGGTTGGTCGATCCGTGATGGTTTATTTTTCCGATAATTTGTAATATTGTATTTGCTGCTGTGGAAATGGTCAAATGCGAAGGCAGTATCATGCTTAAAATTTAAGAAATGGCAGATCTTTCAGTAAACTTTGCAGGAGTTAAAGCTCCCAATCCATTTTGGCTGGCCTCGGGTCCCCCGACAAATTCCGGTTATCAGGTAATGAAAGCATTTGATGCCGGATGGGGTGGGGCTGTTTGGAAAACAATGGGTATCCCGACTATTAATGTGTCAGGTAGATACGGTGGCGTCAGTTACCATAGAAAACGGCTGGTTGGTATGACCAATATTGAACTTATTTCGGACCGGTGCCTGTCAGATAATCTCAGAGAAATTGAAGTGGTAAAAAAACACTTCCCCTCCCATGCAGTTATTGCTTCATTAATGGTTCAAACCCGGGCTGAATGGCATCAGATTGTAAAAGATGCAGAAAATGCAGGCGTCGATGGAATTGAATTAAACTTCGGATGCCCTCATGGTATGTGCGAACGTGGCATGGGCGCTGCTGTCGGACAAGAACCAAAACTGGTTGAACTGATAACAAATTGGGTAATGGAAATTGCAAAAGTTCCCGTGATTGTAAAACTCACACCCAATATTACCGATATTACAGAACCGGCAAAAGCAGCTAAAAGAGGTGGCGCAAATGCGATTGCGCTGATCAACACCATTCAAAGTATTGCCGGCGTTGACATTGATAATTTTATTCCCTATCCTTTTGTCGGATCCATGAGTACCCATGGAGGATATTCCGGACCTGCCATAAAACCCATAGCGTTAAACATGGTAAAAAACTGTGCGATGGATAACGATGTTGCTCTTCCTATTTCGGGCATTGGTGGAATCGAAAAATGGAGAGATGTGGTGGAATTCCTTCTTTTAGGGGCGGGATCGGTCCAGGTATGCACTGCGGTCATGCATCATGGGTTTGGGATTGTTAAAAAAATAATTTCTGGTCTTACAAAATATATGGATGAAAAGGGTTTTAAAACCATTGATGAGATAACAGGAAGAGCCCTGCCCAATATTACAGATTGGGAAAATCTGGACCTGAACCACCAGGTTGTTGCAAAAATAAACAGGGAAAAGTGTAACGGTTGCCAGTTATGCTTCATTGCCTGTGAGGATGGTGCATATCAGTCAATTGCTCTTCCGGGAAACTCAACAGACCGGATACCAGTCATCATGGAAGATAGTTGTGTTGGTTGTAATCTTTGTTCTTTGGTGTGCCCTGTTGATCATTGTATAACCATGGTAAAAAAAGATACCGGTTCCGGGATTGAAACATGGAAACAAAGAAAAGAGGCTGGTAATATCCCCACTCTTTTTGATGATGAATTGGCCGGCGGATTGATGCATCCGGTGCCGGATCCGCTCAAAGCATTAAAGCATAGGTAAAATACTTCCGAAAGATGAAAAAAAGTCATTTCCATGAGATTTTTTCATCAATCCCGTTTCCCGACCGTTTACTGCCTTAGTTCATGCACATGTTTTACACAGCATCATCATTAACCATGGGTCTCTGAGGCCGGAAAAAAAATTCCCGCTGAATTGAAGTAGGAATCTGTTTCTGTACACTTATCCTGATCCGTTGACAGAGACAGGGAACGCAGCGTCAGCCTGGTTTCATTTTTCATCGATTCATTTCTATATTTCTTTGATATGTTTGAATAATGTAAAAATTCTATTATATTTGGGATGGATATATTTAAATGATCATTAATCGTCAGAAAATTTGACCAAAACCCTTTTGCCATGAAAAAGCTATTATTTTTATTGTTAATCATGACATTAACTGTATTCAGTTTGTTATGCAAAAAAAAGACAGATGAGAACACCAGTATCGGTGGTGACCAGTCACCGATGGGTGTTGTAGGAACCATTGTAAATTCCAGCTCGGCGCCCATTTCGGGCGTCAGTAACTTTACGGGCACCGTCACTACCCTAAGTAGTGGTGTTTCCACTTACAGCGGGTCAGCAACCGTCACAAATCCGCTCTTCAAGAACATGCTCGCCAATGCACCACAGATCATCATCAGTGGGGACAATGTTTCCACCACCAGTGTCCAGGCAAAATCTACAGTCGAAGGCATTGAGAGTGTAGCCGGGCTCAGACCCGGAATATTGGTTAAATATGCTTCAGAGCCCGGCGATACTTATCCGATTGCAAATAGCGGAGATGTCAGAACCGTTGTCAGCAAGTCAACCACCGATGATTATCCTTATGGTTTTTACATGATCAAAGTCATGAAGATCGAAGAACCGGTCACCGGCGCTTTAAAAAGTTCCGGCCTGATCAAGATAACTTACTGGGCCAATCACCGCTTTGGACTGGTTGGTGTTCAGTTCGATTTCAGTGATGGAACATCAGCAAAATTCCCTCTTTATACCAGCGGTGAAAATGGCTGATCCGGGATGAGATATCTGACCATCCTCGGAGAGAAAAAAAAGATCCCCCCCTATCCGCATCACAAAGATTATATCTACCGTTGCCGGCAGTTTTTTGATGTTGATAGCTTCATTACCCTGGTCATCATCAATGGTGTCGTCAAAGCTTTAAAGCAGAGTTGGCGCCGGTGGAAGTATAATTATGCGATCCCCCTTAATCTGTTGCTCGATCCCACCAGTGCATGCAACCTTAAATGCAAGGGATGCTGGGCAGCAGATTATGATAAAAGCGCCGAGCTCTCCTACGAAAAGCTGGACGAAATACTGACCGACGCCGAAAAGCTCGGGATCAGTGATATTGTCATGAGTGGTGGTGAGCCCCTGATGCGTAGAAATGACATCCTGAAATTGTGTAAAAAACACCACCGTTTGCCTTTTGCCCTCTTTACCAATGGAACCCTCATCGATGAAGCCTTTGCCGATGAAATTGTAAAACTTGGGAACCTGAATGTTTACATCAGTATTGATGGTTTTCGGGAGCAAACCGATTTCAGGCGGGGACAGGGTACCTTCGACAAAGTGGTCGCCGCCATGGATATTCTCAGAAAAAGGGATATTGGTTTTGGTTTCTCGGCTTGCTATCATGCCAACAATTACCAGGAGATCTGTAGCGATGAATTCCTTGATTTTCTTCGTGCAAAAGGAGCATGGATCGGGTGGATGTTCAATTATATGCCCATCGGCAGCAATTCTGATGTAACGCTTTGTTGCAAGGCCGATCAGCGCAGCTATGTGAAACAAAAGATCGAAGCCTACACCCGGAAGAACCGTTTCATCATCATCGACTTTGCTAACCTCGGTCATAAAGCCTTCGGATGTGTTGGTGCGGGAATTGGGTTTGTCCATATCAATGCCCACGGCGACCTGGAGCCTTGCGCATTTAATCATTATTCCGACATGAATATCCGAGATAAATCCCTTCGTGAAGCCCTGGCTTCTCCGTTTTTCAAAAAATTCCGTGAAGCCATGCCTTTCTCAAAGAATGTTTACAGGCCGTGTCCGATCATGGATGTTCCGGAAGCAATCGTCCGGCTTTCACAAATTGAAGGGGTTCATTCCACCCATTTGAACTATCCGGAAACTGCAGAACAGTTAGCCTTAAAGACCCGGACAGTAGCTGATGAATGGGAGCCTATAGCTGACAAGCTGTTCCGGACCGTCTCCAAAAAAGAGAAAAGAAAAATCCGCCTGCTCACCAAATTCCTGTTATCAAAATCCTAGGCGGCGAACAAGGTCAACCGCCGGATTTACCCTAAATAATAATCCGATGAAAAAGAATCTTTTACCCTATACCTGTAAATATTTGGGCGGGTGTTTGGTTACAACCGGAATCGTTTTGCTGGGTTGTTATCTCTGGTTTGATTTCAGGATAAGAATACCGGTTTTCGCCATTTATTCCTCTTTTCTGGAAACAACGATGTTCACGACAATCCGGACGAATATGGCGGAAGAGCTGATATTATTGTTATTTCTTGCCGGTCTTCTGTTTATCATCTTTTCCAGGGAAAAAAAAGAACGTGCCCGTTACAGGTTGCTGCGGCATAAAGCATGGATATATGCGCTACTTTCCAACTCGGTTTTTATCTTTCTTTCTATCTTATTTGTTTACGGAACCGGCTTTATTGTCATTCTTACGATCAATATTTTCTCAACGATCATTTTTTATCTTGGATTCTTTCATCTGTTAAAATGTAAAGAGAAAAAGAAATTACGATCAATACCAAAATTAATCCGATGCCGAATGAGAATGCAAAATGATTAACAGTGGAAAATCTCTAATCCGAACTGTCATTGGTTGAATTTCTATTGTTCCCAGGTATTCTGGGCATTTGGATCTACGATTGTCTGTGGATTTTATTCCTTTTGACCAACCTCCTGAAAGGCCTTTGACAGTTCTTCTTTCCGGTCCAGAAAAAAATCGGTCTGGTCATAATCCGTTTTACCTGTTTGAGTCATGTTTCTTCTTTATAATATGAAGACTAAATAGACTGAAATTGGTATTTAATTCAGGTCAGGTTTTTGTTAAAATAATGTTAAGTAATCTTAATAAACTTCAGATTGTAAAACAAATCAAGAATCTGAATGGCTAAGGATTTGCTTCATTTTTGAAATTATTATCCAGATCCCATGGAATTCTTTTCTTTATTTTGTATTATCAATTATTTCCTGAATGACCGAAAGCATAACCATCTGGAATTACCTTCTCCCCGGCATCACTTTCGGATTTGCCGCCGCCGCACAGCCTGGCCCCTTTTCGATATACCTGATATCCCGGACATTGCGATCAGGCTGGAAGAAGACATTCCCGGCCATTTTCGCCCCGCTGGTCAGTGATGGACCTATTGCAGTTGTTTGCCTGCTTTTTCTCGGAAGTTTACCCCCGGATTTTCTACAATATATTCAGATCCCGGGCGGATTGTTCATTTTATACCTTGCTTTTCAGGCCGGGAAGTCATGGAAAAAGAAAGGAACCACCGTTACGGTCTCAGATGTTTCATCACGCAGGACGCTGTTCGATGCCACACTGGTGAATTTTTTAAATCCGGGCCCCTACCTTGGATGGAGTCTTGTTATCGGCCCGCTGTTCCTGAAAGGTTGGAAGGAAGATCCGTTGAACGGGATTTCGTTGCTGGCAGGTTTTTACATTACCATGTTCCTGTTTACCACCCTGGTTATCTTACTATTTGACCAGGCCAGGGAGCGGGGACCAAAGTTGCAGCGTATCCTTGCTGGTCTTTCGGCGATTTTCCTTGCATTATTCGGGATCTACCAGCTCATCAGGGGCGGAATGGCCATCCTGGGCTTGTACTGGGGAAAATGAAAGAAGGTGAATTTCATTCGGATCTTTGAACAATGATCTTTTCGGCCTTCATGATCCTTCCTCCGTGAATGGCTCTGAATAAATAAATACCATTCCCCCATTGACTTGTTTCTATATCAAGGGTGGCGGCATTTGCCGGGAGATGCTGGGCAAACCGCCTCCTGCCAAGCAGATCGGTTATTTTAATTTCGATATCTTTCATATCTCCTCTTTTCAGGATAGTGAGTTTATCGGTGACAGGATTCGGGAACAACAGAATATTGACCTCCCTGTTGATTTCATTAACATCGAGCGTATCTTCTCCGGGAGTATACTCCCACACATCCTCATAGTATTGTAAGCCCTGCCCGGTGCCGCAATAGCCTTTTGTCCCCATGGAAAATCCGAAAGCCCCCCACCGGCCCGGACCACCGAAATCTTCAATCTGGTTCCATTCCAGGGTCAGGGTATCGTATGCCCAGAAATCCCGTAAAAAAGTACTCTGACTGGACCCCATTCCGCAATATCCTTTTGTCCCGATTGAGAATCCTGTTGATCCGGCTCTTTCCGCGCCGCCAAAATCAGCTATTTGTGTCCAGGTGTCTCCGGCGGGATCATATTCCCAAAAGTCTTTATAATTATAATAGCCATATTGACCGGTTCCTGCAAATCCTTTCTGTCCTATCGTAAAAGCCATCGCATGAAGTCTTGGCGGCCCTCCGAAATCTGCTTTTTGGGTCCAGGCATTATTTTCCGGGTTATATTCCCAGAAATCCTTATATGTAAAGATGCCGTCATAGCCGGTACCCATATAACCTTTCCCGTTTAAAGAAAAACACACACAGGCGCATCTTCCGGGTCCCGGAAAAGGAGCTTTTAACGACCAGCCGTCAGTCTCCGGATCAAATTCCCAGAAATCGTTGGCGAACCCGCTGATGTCGCAGCCTAATCCCATATAACCTTTCGTCCCTATTGAAAATCCAATGGCACAACGCCGGGCAGTGCCACCGAAATCAGCTTTTTGTATCCAGTTACCAGAGGTCGTGTCATATTCCCAGAAATCCTTAAAATAAACCTGGCCATCGGAACCGGTTCCCATGTAAGCTTTCGATCCGATGCAAAATCCGGCAAGGCTTTCCCTTTTATTTCCGCCAAAATCCGGTTTTTGCACCCATTGTCCAAAGGCATTTCCGCAGACAAGCAATCCTGCGAAAATGATTAAAAATTGATGTTTCATATCAGTATCTCCAAAATGATGATCGAGAGGGTTAAATATATTCTTTTTGATTCCGGATCAATAATATGAATATGATTACGATATTAATATAAAATCTTTAAACATGGTTGAATTTCAGATAATATCTTTTTCGTAAGAAACTGATTAATTTCGTGAAGTGATCATGAGAAAATTCATGAATATTTAAAACATCTATGCCATGAAGACTTCAGTAAAATCAATTTTCAGCTTAAGTGTGATGTTTAAGGTATTGACACTTATTTTAGGAGCTTGTGGTGGCGGCACCAGAGACCGACATACTGACGAGACAAAGGCCGACACCCTTTATCCGGAAGCCAGGTTATCACCGGAAATCAAAACCTAGCTGTACGATTTACTAACGCCTTTTGAGGTTACCATGATGCTCAAAAAGGCAAAAGCAGGTTTTATCTTCGATATCATGAACCTTGCCGGTAATATAGGGAAGTATGTCACCGAGAAAAGAAAAGAACATGCCCGTTACAGGTTGCTGCGGCATAAAGCATGGATATTTGCGCTACTTTCCAACTCGGTTTTTATTTTTCGGTTCATCGCAATAATCCGTACTTATAGATATATTTGGGTAAAAAATCTGATTTCCAATGAGTACAAGTTTGCTTAGTCATGCCTTCGGGCTTACAGATCAGGAGTATCTTAAGACAGAGTACAAAG
>Ga0247841_10006351_pt1 | contig 18328 bp, 28 predicted proteins | sample LaCruzMarch2015__2_FD_192410 | JGI IMG/M metagenome (GOLD analysis project Ga0247841, IMG submission 192410) | Freshwater microbial communities from meromictic Lake La Cruz, Castile-La Mancha, Spain - LaCruzMarch2015_18m | ecosystem: Environmental > Aquatic > Freshwater > Lake | place: Spain... | reverse complement strand
CCTGCTCGATGCCGGAATCACTGAAATGTGGAATCTGATAACCGGGCTTTCTGCAGATACATTTGCAGAGGCCACCGCAGAAATTGGAATAGGATCAACAAACACCGCAGCCGTACATACACAGGATGACCTCCTGGATGCAACCGCAGAATGGGTCGCAATGGATGCCGGATACCCGACAGTCGCAGGGCCGATAGCAACCTGGTCCGGAACTTTTATCGATGGGGCAGCCGAATACCATTGGTATGAATGTGCCGTCAGGAACGGAGCAGTAGCACCGATCGTCATGAACAGAGTCGTAGCCGATAAAGGAACAAAAGTCGCTGGTGAGGAATGGGTGGCCAGACTGCAGATAACACTATCATAAAGCAAGGAAACTCGCATGGCAAAAATAGTTAAGGTAATACCATTAACGATATTAGGTACAGTAGCCACAGGATCAACATCATATCATGTCGCTGTCCCAAATTTTTCATTTTTATGGCTGTCGGCTTTATACCCGAATTCAAAAGTCTACTTTGAAGCGGTTATAGACGGATACGGCCTGGCAGGATATTACGGATATGCTGCACTCTACACTACTGGCGGATCATTCGTTACAGGGTCAGAATTAAGGCATGACACCACCACGCCAACCAGATTCAGGTCCGGGGAACTGACATTAACTGATAATACAGTTTATGAGTTATGGCTAAAATCAACCAATTCAGGTATTCCAGGCCATGTATATACGGCCTCGCTTATCATCGTTCAAGAGGCCGCCGACATTGCCGCTACCGAAACACAAATAATAGTAGGCAGGTATCTTTTAAATGAAGCGGTGAATGCAAGCTATACGGATGTTGATGGCGAGTTATTTTATTATGATTCCGCCCAGTTTGACGGAACAATAAATATTTACTTCGAGGCAATCCTATATGGCAGCGCCGCCGGAGGAACAATCTACGCCAAACTTTATGACACTGACGGAAATGCTGTAGCGGATTCCGAAGTGTCGGTATTGGGTTCAACTGCCACCAGAGTCCGCAGCGGGGCCATAACGCTTACAACCGGGAAGACTTATATAGTAAGGATGAAGCATTCAGGCGGCATACTTTGGGATTGCATGGGTGCAAGAATTATTATCCAGCAAACAAATACCCCTACAAAAACACAAACTGTTATTCCGATGGCAATGCATCAAGGATCAAGCGCAGCAACATCTTACACCGCAGTCAAGGGTAGATTTTATTGGGATGATGATGAATGGAGTGTAGTATCAAAGGATATTTATTATGAGGTCGGATTAAAGATTTCAAACGCTGCCTATACCGCTTACATGGAATTGTGGAATGGCGCAAGCCAAGTGGATGAGCGAACTACTCAGGAAACGGCAAGGACACGACTGAGAAGCGCTGCTCTCAGTTTGGTTGATAACACCACTTACACTCCCCGTTATAAATCTTCAAATGCTTCAGGCACTTTAACATTCTATGGTGCGAGATTAATTGTCCTAATACAGATAACCTCCGGAGCGGCAATCGTCCGGGAATTTGCGGATACCGGATCAGGATCAGAAACCCCAAAAACAGACAGACAACTGTTAATAGCGGATACCGGATCAGGTTTAGATAAATTCTTAAAGCATTTGGAATTTGAATTCATTGAGGTAGCCGCTGGATCAGATATTTATCAGGGACTTTTGGTAACAATCTTTGATGATGCCGGGGCCGGAATTGAGGACTTGGATACGTTTAAAACACTGATATTTTACGATGCAGGATCCGGAGTCGATACACCGCTATCAGACAAGATTTTAATAATAGCAGATATCGGATCAGGGCTGGATGCATTTTTAAGAGATAAAGAAGATGCCGGATTTTATGATGATGCGTATGCCGCTGACAGATACAAGGCATCGTATCCATACCCGAAAGATTTAAAAAGGATCTTAATTAAGATAAGGGACAGGAAATGACTGAGCCAGTAATATTAAGTATAGCCGAACCGGTCTATTTAAAGACAATAAAAGAGATCAATGCACTCTATTATGGCAAGCTGGAAATCAAAGCGGATGCCTATGTAAAGACAAAATCCTACCTGGAATTTGATGACGAACTCTGGGTGGTAAAGAAAATCCGCAAAAAGATGATAGAAGGGCTTGTGACATTTCTGCTCGACATCGAGCATAACATGTGCGAGCTAAACGATAAAACCATCGCAGCATTTGATATGACTGATACACCGGAAAACGTTCTAACAGAATTTTTATCCGGGACCGGATGGACAGTCGGGACAATAGATGGGCCCACCGGATCAAAAAGAGTCCGGTCAAAAAAACGAATATCCAGACTGAAAGCACTATGGCTGATGGCCTCAGAATGGGACGGAGAATTTGAATTCCATTCAAAAACTCGGATCGTGGATTTTAAGACACTGATAGGAAACCAGACGAAAAAACAGCCAATCAGGTATGACAAGAATTCAGATTATATCGTCCGGGAAGAAGATGCAACGGAACTCGTCACCCGGCTTTATATATACGGGGCCGATGACATTACGGTCAAGACAGCAAATCCCACAGGCCTGACATATATCGACAGCCCAAACATCGATCTCTACATCGCCCCGGTAGAGGACACGATCTACACCACAATCGCCGATGCGGCAAACCTTTATGCATACGGACTTGCGTACCTGGATTTATATGATGATGAGATTTACCGCTACGATATAAACATTGCGGATATGACAGTTTTTAAACTCTGGGCGGCCGAAGGAGTTTATCTGGGTGATGCGGCCAGAGTCCAGAATATCGACCTCAATTTAAATATCGATGTCCGGGTAAAAAAGATCACGAAAGACCACATGGACCCGAACCAGTATGTTATCGAACTCGATAATGTCCACGATAATATGGCCAGAAGACTTGCGAACTGGTATGACAAATTAACAGAAATTGCACCCTATGATGATGCACCAGGAACAATCGATCCAGGCAACGTGCCAGGATATGATGACGGCGGGCCCATAATACGAAACACCTCAATTCTGGAATATGGAGTTGCCACTGCCGGAGCTGCACTTTTAAACCAGTCGCAAAAGAAAGTCATAAAGGATTCCGATGGTGGACTCCACGTAGTTTATATGGCCGCAGGAAACACTGAAGCCTGGTACGCAAAATCAGTAGATGGCGGAAAAAACTGGAGCAAGACAAAACTGATAGAATCCTCAGCGGCATTTGTAGATTTTTCACATCCTGCAATTGCTCTTGGGTCAGGAAACGAAATTTACGTAGTTGTTAACGGCAGCGGCGGATCGAGTTTCTCAAAAATTTTATTTATGGCATCAACGAATGGCGGCGAATCTTGGAGCGCACCGCAGGAACTGACAGCATTCGGTTCGAATTATGTGTCCCACCCGTCCATAGCAATTGACACAGCCGGAACGATTCATGTGGTTGCAATAATCTTTTACGGGACCGGATATGTATATCATATTTCGTCAGGCAATGGTGGATCAAGCTGGAGCGCCAGTCATAAGATTTGGGATAGTACAATCATCGCCGGAACAATATTCCTGACACCAGGAGTGGCCTTAGAAATCAGCCACAATGATTGCCTGCATGTAGCAATTGGGATAGTAGTCGGCGCAAAGGACATGCTCTATTATGTCAATTCGGTAAATGCAGGCGCAAGCTGGGGAAACTGGAGACTGATGAACCACTCGGTATCCAATAGCGTAACTGATTTCTGCCTGGCCGTAGGATTCGCAAACTACAGTTTATACTTTGCATGGGTTGAGGCCGGAACAATTTATTATGAAACAGTTACAAATAACGTCTGGTCGGAATCCGAGCAAATGAGCGAGATCGAGGGCGGCTGCTACGAGGTAGCAATATCGCTGGACAGGAATGATAAGATTTATGTAGTGTGGTGTTATGGTGAAGCTTTTGATTCGCTGCTTAAAAAGAGGGTTTTCAATGGCGAAAACTGGCTGGGCGTAGAGATCATAAATCAGCTGGCCACGCTGAAAAGGACACCGCATCTCTGCCATGCCCAGAATCCCGAAATAGGAATAAGACCATGCATAATAAACAATGGGTTTGTTTTGGTATATGCAGAAACATCGGATAACATAAACTTTACAATTCGAACCAGGACGGAATACACTGAGGATGAGATATAGAAAGGAGAGCCATGCCTGAACAAAACAGAAGGTCCGGTGATAACGGCAACTCAATCTGGACCAAAGAATCAATTCTAAAATATGTTGATGAAAGATTTGACACGATAAAAGAACAGGTAAAGGAAAATGACAGTCACCTGAAAGAATTTCTCTGTGACAAAATATCCACGGTGAAAGAGTCCATCTCGATCGCAATGTCGGCTGCAGATAAAGCCACCGCCAAAGCGGAAACCGCTATGGATAAAAGACTTGAGGGAATGAACGAATTCAGGAATCAGATGGGTGATCAACAGAGGACATTCCTGCCAAGAGCCGAATATAATCTGGGGCATACGAACGTGACAGATAAAATGGATAATTTAGAAAAAAGGCTGGATGCAATAGATAATAAAAAGACTGGCGGCAATATCGTCTGGGCTTTTGTGATTTCAGGAATTTCTTTTATAGGAATGGTAATCGGAATAATATACGTTTTTACTGGGAGATAAAAAAGAAAGGAAAAACCAGGTGAGCCGTTTAGATCAGTTAAAAGACATGATTAAAAAATCTCTGCCGAAGCCCTCGCAAGATTGCTTTGATGGTTGTGCCCTTTATGTAGAGGAACATTGTATGGGAATACGGAGTGACTGCCTACAAGGAATGGAACAAAAATTCCAGGAAGTAAAGAAATCGGTTGAAAATATGGACGGAAAGCTTGATGATATAAATGACAAAATCGACCAAATCATCGGTAATGGCCATAACAAGTATTAAAGATTTAGAAATTCAATTAAAGGCCGCATGGAGAAAAATTGATGAGATTGAAACTCATCTCTCTGAGGCAGCAAAACAAGAGGCCATAAGAGCCGCTGTAGAAGCAGCACTCAGCCAGAGGAAAGATAAGGAAATAGAGCGAAAAGATAAATGGCTAAAATTAATTTGGATCCCGATCGGTATTTTAATTGTTTCAAATATTATTGCATGGCTTTTTAAATTTTTACCCACAGGAGGGAAATGATGACAAAGCTCGGAATAACAATGGACGTAAGCGGAATAATACCAGGCATCCAGGCAGTCGAACACCGGATAGATAAAGCCATCGATCCGGCCTGGCCAGACGATCAGATCAGGCATTACCTCGTAAAGATCCCATATAGGGATGAAAGTTTTACCAAAGACTTAACCCTGGAATCCATCCTGACAGACTGCATTAAATATAAAGTGTTTCCGATCATAAATATCAATGCATGCTGGTGGTACAAGGAACAGCTAACAGCAAAAATGACCCCGGCACAATACGCCCACATTTGCCGGATCGCAGCGGATTACATAAAAGAGCGAGGGTTCAATAAAGCCACAGCACTCCTGTCATGCTTCAACGAACCAGGAAAATGGCTTAGCACTGCAGAAACCTGCCAATACACAAACGCAGTCCAGGATGCAGTCGGCTGTGATTTTGATGTAATCTACGGGAACGATGAATGGAATATGCTGGACTGGAATTATCTCGGGAAAAATTGCAAGGCCAAGTACATGGCAGTCCACCATCTCTCAAGCGTAGGTGATTGGGGTTCGCCGTACAAGAATTTTAAAAACATCCAGGATGCCGCAACAGTCGCAGCAACCTACGGAAAATATATTATCGGATCAGAATGCGGATCATGGTTTACAGAATACTGCAGCGCCACCGGACACGAAGTGAACCTGGACATAATGGCTGAATGCAAAAAATACGGTTATAAATTCTGCCTGATCGTTATCCCACATATAAATAAGCATGACAGGCAAAGCTACAAATACCTGGGTTACCTGGTTTATAACGATGCCTTTACAGAAATACAACCAGGATCATGCCAGGACAAATTTAACGATTTTATGAATTTTATTAAAAGGGAGGGTGAACAAACCATGCCAGGTGAAAGGACAATAAGACTTACCTCGCCAGCAATGGAGGGCCCGGACGTCAAAGCAATTGAGGATAAGCTCCGGGAACTCGGATTTGATATCTGTATAAATTCCAGGTACGAATCCGATGACTACGCTGCAGCAAGGAAATTCCAGGAACTCTCAAAGATCGTCATAGATGGGGTAATCGGGCCCCAGACAAAGGACACGCTAAAAGTCACGACCGTAGCCGGGTTCTATCCGGAAGTATTCCAGGACATTTACCAGTCAAAACACTACACTGCAGAAGACATCGACTACTGGCTTTCACAAAAGGCAATAACAAGTTTAACCGGGCATGGAAAATATTTTGTCCAGGCCGAAAGCGAAACCGGAATCCCTGCCGAATGGCAGTTAGCAAGCGGCATGCAGGAATCCGGTGACCGCAACGCAGCCGGGCAATTTTTATTCGGACAGTCTTATTATGGCCGAGAATGGAAAAATTTATTCGGATGGGCAATAACAGACTCCGGAGCATTAGACCAGGGCCGATTTGAAACATATAGGGAATGCATTTTAAAGGTAGCAACACAGGTAAAAAATCTGTTTTTGAATCCGGCAAACTGGAGATACGCCGGAGACCACATATTTGGAATTGAATGGAAATATTCCACAGCCCCGTACAATGCAATAAACAAAGCGAAATACTACCGGGAAATAACGCAATTCTTGGATGCAGGAGTCAAGACACGAATGCCAGAATGGATTGAGGACCTGCTGCCAATTTTAGATAAATATTTTATAAGGAAACCTTAGAGCAAGGATTTTTTATAAATTCTTAAAGCAAGTGACAAAAAGGAGACAAAATGCAAGGCCAGACACTTACCTATGCAATTATCGTCCTGATGACAATCGCCATCGTCAATAGGATCAAAGAGGAAACACCAGTAATTAAACCTTTCTGGTACACCCTGATGTCGATAGGAATAGCGGCAGCACTTTATGCGGTGAGCTTATATGCACCGCCAATCGTGCAAGGATTTATATTCATCGGAGCGGCGGCATCCGGAATATACGATGTCGCAAGTATTATCTCGGCAAAAGCGAATACCACAGCCAAGATTCCGCCACAATAATTTACAACCCAAAGCCCAGATTCAATCGTCTGGGCTTTATTTTTTCAAAAATTCTCTGGATATATAACCAGCGACCTGATACACTGTAAACATCATGCAAACGTGGTTTTAAGGCCCTCAAGGGCCGAAACCGCTACACAGTAAGGGGGTGGAATTTTGAGCGTAATCGGTGATGCAATAATTTACTTCAGAAAAATGCGGGAAATGAAACAAGAGGAACTGGCCGCCGCAGTAAAAATATCCAGGCCAATTTTATCCCATATAGAAACAGGCAAGGTTGATCCATCATTTGATCTCAGCAGAAAGATCGCCATAGCACTCGGTGTGACATTACCGGAACTTGGGGTGAAAGCACCGGAAGCATTTCCAAAACAAAAAAGCGAGGTTTAAATGGCAATCTATCGCCCGGTCCATATTCAGATCTGGAAAGACCCGGACTTTGAGGAATACAAGCCGCCGATGAAATTAATTTTTTTGTACCTGATCACAAACGAGTCCATAACTGAATCAGGAATCTACCCAGTAACAATAAAAACCATCAGCAACGAAACCGGAATACCAAAGGAAACAGTAGGGAAACTGTTGGCCAGCGGATTAAAGAATGTCAGCTACGATCATGAAAACCAGATCGTATTCGTTCATAATTTTTTAAGATACAATGGCGGCGGCAGGCCGGATCTGCTGCAGAAATCAATTGAAAAAAACTACCGCCTTATAAGGACTCCGCTCTGGACCATATTTCAAGAAGTTTATCCTCAATATGTTAAAATTTTTGAAACGGTTGGCAAACAGTTGGCAAACCGTTCAATAGACACTCCTAATACTATTTCTATTTCTATTTCTAAGTCTAATTCTAAGTCTAATTCTATAGAAGATAGCTCTGACCTGAAAACCAGATCAGAGCCGAAACCCAAAGTACTCTTTAATCACGAAACTTTAAAATGGGAAAACATAACAAAAGAACACACTGCCCTATGGAACAAGGCCTATCCAGCATGTAATCTGGAAATAGAATTTGCCAAAATGAAATCCTGGATCATTGAGAACCCGGCAAAAGGCCATAAATCAAACTGGGGCAAATTTATTATAAACTGGCTATCCAGGGCCCAAGACAGAGGGGGAACGAAATGACTGAAAAGCTACCAGAAATACTTGCCGAAACCACAGTACTGACACCGCAAATAAAAGCACATGTCGATTACTTTAGCCAAGAAAAAGACAGTGATCGTGAAGCCCAATACAAAAATGATTTCTCAGTAGAGGAAAACCAGATACTGCATGCCTGGTATATTTTGGATGCAATAGAGCGGCTTGAAAGAATTAAAAATATAAACAAAATTAAAATAGAGGAAATAAAACAAACTTTCTACTGGGCATACACCTGGCGAACCAAGATCAATAAAACAGACATGGATAAAATCGAAAACCACTTACGGGAAGTTTGCAAATATCATATGGATACCTACAAACAGCCATACCACCAGGCCTGGCTGCTCGATTTTAATGACACTTTTTATGACCGGATATTAAAGAAACACTTCCCTCGCCTGTCAAAAAAAGAGGATGCTGCAGCAACCGCAACCGGGATAGGAGAACTGTAAAATGGTAAAAAGCAAACAGATCGTACGGACTGAAACAACCATGCTGAAAACTCACATGGTCGGATATCTGCTTTACAAAAAGCAATACATGGTGGCCTTTACAGAATCCTTTAACGACTCCGATGTCTTTGCGATAAAAAGATCCCATTTCACAATCGAGGTAGAAGTCAAGAAAACCAAAGACGATCTACGGGGCGAATTAAACAGCATCCGGGCCATCGTGGATAAAACCGATGAGGACGATTTATACGGGGGCATAAAGATTAAAGGCACGAAAAAATTCCACAAACACCTGGCTTACATCAATGGCAAAAACAGATTTACAAAAATGATCCTGCCGAATGAATTCTGTTTCCTGGTCCCAGAGGAACTCCTGGAGCAAGCGTATGCCGGAATCCAAAAGACACCTTATGGACTGTTTTGCTACAGGCCTTATCTCGGCGAATATTACGAGCGGATCGAACAAGTCGTGCAGCCGAAAAAACTCCATGATGAAAAGTATGACTTTTCAAAGAATGTTGGACTTTTATACCGGGCCTCGAACGAATGCCAATTCCTGCGTGAAAAGATGTATGGCGGCTGGCCAGAGGACTCGGAGCGGGTAAGCGAAGTAAAAATGATGAATTTTTAAAAATAAATTCTTAAAATGGAAATCAAAAAAAAGGAATAAAATGTCAAAGACTGAGGAACTCCAGGAGCTGATAATAAAAATGGCCAGAGAACTTCCGCTATCAATTGGTGATGCCGCCAGGATTGTCGCTGTAGTTTTCTGCGGCCATGAAATGCCTGATATTTTAAATGATATCAAAGTAATGGAATCCAGGATAGCAGAGGAAATAAAACGCAGGCAGGCACGATGGCAAAAAGGCTGTGAGGACGGAATGGACGGAACAGAAAAAGAATACGGGATCCAGGACCAGGAATACCAGGCAGGATACAGCTTCGGATCACACGTAAAAGATAGGGGAATTTAATGAACAAGACAAAAATCGACTGGTGCGACTACACCTGGAATCCGATCGTGGGATGCAAGAATGGATGCTGGTATTGTTACGCCAAAAAGATATTTGAACGATTCCATCCAGGCCAGGACTTCAAGGAAATCCACATCTATCAGGAACGGATCAAAGAGCCAATGAAAGTCAAAAAGCCTGCCAGAATTTTTGTCGGATCAATGACGGATATGATGGACTCCAGGATTTCAATAGAAACAATAAGAATGATATTTGAAACAATATGGAAGTGTCCGCAGCATACATTTATATTCCTGACAAAAAACAATTCCGCCTACAGCAAAATTGAAGACTGGCCGGATAACTGCTGGCTTGGAATAACCATCACCGGAACTGAATGGGACCTATTTAACAGAGGAACAATTCAATATCTGCTGGACTCAAAGGCCAAAGTAAAATTTATAAATTTTGAACCGCTGCTGGGGACCGAAGTTTATAAACTGATCCGGCCAGGAATAGACTGGATCATCATCGGCGGCCTCACAGGACCTGCAGCAAAAGAGAACAGGCCACGAACCATAGAGATCGCCTCGATCCTGGAAAGAGCGGCCAAATACGGGATTCCGGTATTCATAAAAGACAACCTGGAATGGTGGAAAAAGATTCAGAATTATCCGGTATGCACTTGACTAAAGTATCGAAAAGTAATAGTATTAAAGATAATAAAAACAGACAAGATCGGACGGAATGGACTTAGGTAAAATACCTTACGAAAAACTGAAAACCCTACGCCAAAAAATCATTGCCACCAGGCAAAAACATACCCACGATGGGCCAGGAAACCAAGCGAGCGAGGCCTGGTGGACGTATCTCCGACTTGAAAACAAAGTATTATCCACAATGTTTAACAATGCAAAAGGAGAATTAGATGAGCGAAAACAAAGATTTTTTTGATCAAGGTCATGGCCAGGATGAGCCAGCCGGAAAAAGACTGACACCTCAAGAGGAACCAGAAATGCGGGGCGCCATCTTTGATATGTTTAAAAAGCAGAGCGGAAAGGATCCGGAAGTCCAGGTATTTGACATCGGCGAAACAGTCATCTGCGACTGGTGTGGAAAAGACTTTACCGATCCGCCGGAATCAGAAGTCTGCGGCGGCCTGCTATTTGGATCAAAGGCATGCTGCCCGGAATGCGAACCCAAGTTTACAGAATCGGCAAAATCCTACAATGAGGAAAAGTACATAAACGATCACTGCCCTGCCGGGATGACATTTAAAAAATGGGTGATAGGTTTGCGGGGCGGCAATAACACAGTCAAGGTTTATTCATTTTAAAAAAAGGAGCAAAATGAGAATCACAATCATAGGATCAACAGGACTTACACCGCAGATGTTCGAGCATAAGGCACTGCTGGAATCCAAAGGACATAGAGTACAGATGCCGATATTTGACAGCCAGGCCGAAACCGAACTTGGCCTGATGGGCGAAAACAAGATCAGGATTCAATGGGCCGATCAAGTCCACCTTTTATGGGATGGCCGCAGCACAGGAACGATCCTGGACATCGGAATGGTATTCGCCCTGGCGAAACCCTTAAAAATTATATACCTGGAATCCAAAACGATAGCCGGACTGGTAAAACAATATGCGGAGATTTGGAATGAAAAAACTTATTAAAGAACTGGCACTTTTATTTATAGGTATCATGGCAATGCTGGGCGGCCTGATAATGATACTCCGAGCGGAACTGCTAAACTCAGTAATCCTGCTCGGAGTGATCCTGATCGGAATCGGAGCGGCCGCATTTGCGTATTTTATCAAGGATGCAATAAAGTAATAGAAAGGAAAAGCAATGGAAGAAATTAAGACGGAACTGCAGGAAATAGAAAAAATGGTATCGCCAGTACTGGTCAAAGCGGAAAAATACGCAATAGCAACCATTGAGGATGTGGAAGACGCATCCGGATTTTTAAGGAAAATCAAAGACATGGAACAGGTCGTAGAGGATAAAAGAACCTCATTTACAAAACCCTTAAATGAATCATTAAAAAACATCAATGACACTTTCAAGAAAATGCGTGAACCTCTGGAACAGGCCAGGAGAATTGTCTCAGACAAGATACTGGGATGGAAAAGAATTGAAAATGACAGGATCGCTGCAGAGCAGGCCGCAATCAGAAAACGCCAGGAAGCCGAAGCTGAGGAAAGGCGTAAAAACGATATCCAGGAAGTAATTAAGGCCCCGGAAATCGTAGCCCCGATAGAAAATAAAATCGGCAATATCCAGACAGTCAAAAGATGGACATTTGACATCGTGGATTTTGCGGCCGTACCGGACAGCTTCAAAGTCATAAACCAGATAGAAGTAAACTCAGCAATCAGGACCGGAACAAGAGAAGTGCCAGGATTAAAGATATACCAAATAGAAACGCTGGCCATCTTAAAATAAATGTAAATTCTTAAAATGCCCACAAAAGAGGTGAAAAAAATGCAACCAACATGTCAGTACTGCGGAAAGCCGATACCGGATAAACCAGAGGATTCCATCGGCCGAAAGAATGTTAAAACTGCACAATTCTGCAGAGGAACAAATCACTACAGACTCTGGTGGAACAAAACACATAAGGCCTACAGGAAAGAACAGGATCGCTTAAGATATTTAAAAAGAAAGGAAAGCAATGCGGAAACTACCGGGAGCAAATAAAAATGAAATGACCCGTGAGGACTGGCTGCAGGGCCGGAAAAAAGGCATCGGCGGTTCAGACATCGCCGCCATCTGCGGATTTTCACATTACCGGTCCGCCCTTTATATCTACCTTGACAAGACGGATCAAAAGACACCTGAAGACAAGGAAAATGTTGCAGCCGAAGTCGGCCTGGAACTCGAACCTTATCTGGCAAAAAAATTCAAAAAATGGATGGCCGAAAATGAGGGAATCGAAATCGACTTAAAGGAAATGCCTGAAGTTCTCCAGGATGACACAATCGATTATTTTCTGGTAAATTTGGATCGCTGGTTTGAACACCCGGAACGAGGCAACTGCGTGGTGGAGCTGAAAACCACTACAGAATTTAAAAGGGACCTCTGGCAAGGTGATGAAGTACCAGACGAATATTATGCACAGGTCCAATGGCAGCTTATGATCACCGGATGGAACTGGGGATACCTGGTCGTCCTGATAGGAAACAGGATCGTGGACGTAAAATTGATTCCACGAAATGAGGCCTTTATACAAAAACTGGTTGAAATGGGGAAATCGTTTTGGGAAAATTTTGTGGTCCCGGAAATACCGCCAGCACCGGATGGATCGGACTCCTCAGAGGCCGCATTAAAAACGCTTTGGCCAGTAGAAGAACCAGGAACGGTCGCTGAATTTTCAGCAGCCGATGAGGAAATGCTGGCAAAAGCAATAGAGAAAATAGACGAATTCTCGGAAAAGAAACGGGAATCCGAAAAGGAACTCAAGAGATTAAAACAGATTTTAAAATGGAAAATGGGTGAATTTGAAGTCGGTTATGCTGCGGAAAAGAGAATCACTTACAAGACCGTAAGTGTAGCGGAACACTTTGTCGTAGCAAATTCATACAGGAAACTTAACATAGGAAAGCGAGGTGAAGAAAATGGCGAAGACTGACGGATCAGACTTAATGGAAAAGGTAAATGGCACGGGAAAAGAACCAGACAAACCCAGGACTCTCAAGGATTGGATCCAGGAAAAAAGGCCTGAGATCGCATCCGCCCTGCCGAAAAACTGGGACGTAGGAGCTATGGAATCCGCTCTTGTAAATGCACTAAGAGCAAACCCGAACCTGGCCGCATGCACACCAATATCGTTCGTTTGTGCAATGCTAACTGCAGCACAGTTAGGACTCAAGCCAAACACACCACTCGGTCAATGCTATATTATCCCGTATTGGAACAGCAAAATAAAACGATACGAAGCTCAATTCCAATTAGGATATAAAGGCATAATAGAGATGGGTTATAGGACAGACACGATCATGGAAATTTATGCGGAAAAGGTAAAGGTCGGTGACTTCCTGGAATACCAAAAAGGAACTGAAAGATTTCTGCACCACCGGGAATATCCGGAACGATGGGAATATGATAAAAAGACTGGCGAGCCTTTAATCAGTCATTATTATGCGGTTTACAAAACCATCAAAGGTGGAATGGGATTCTCGATCTGGACCAAAGAACAGGTAATGAAGCATAAGGAAAGATACAGTCCGGCAGCCAGGAAAGATGCATTCAGCCCATGGTCGACTACGGAAGACCTGATGGGACAGAAAACTCTGCTTAAGGATGTTTTAAGGTACGCACCGCTATCCGAGCAAGACCGCAGGATCCTGACAGCCGATGAGTCGGTGAAAAAAGAGATATCCTCAGACATGCTGAACGTACCATCGGTTTATGATTTTAACCCGGATGACTTGAAAGGACTGGATGATGCAAAACTCCCAACAGAAAACGAACCGCCGCCTGAAGACGATGACCAGGAAAAACCTGGCCAGGAAAGCGGTGAGGAAAAAGGAAAGACTCAAACAGCACTCCCGGAACCTGGGGGAAATCCGGCCGGACAGCAAACAGAAAACGGACAGCCAGATGAAGACCCTGCAGGGCAAAAGTTGGATAAAAGACCTATTACACAGGATCAATTAAAGATGATGTTTGCCAAAGCGAAAGCAATTGGGTACAACACATCGGCACTTGCAGAGGAATTCAAAGACAAGGTAAAGGCCAAATTCAAACTGAACCATGTTACAGATATGGACAGAGGACAGTATGAACAGGTCAATACAGAGCTGGATGATGCAATTAAAGATGCCAAAGACAAAGCGGATGCCAAATCAAAAAAACTGGTTGAGAAAATCAACGCAGATTTAGATGAGGCCGAGCAAGGAAAGCTGGTATAAAAAAATGGGCAGGCAGAGTAAATATTTGAGGACGTTCCCAACGGTCCTCTCCTTTTCTCCGATCTGACCTGCCTGCCCAGCCTTAAAATGTAAATTCTTAAAAATGAGAAAAAAGAAATGAAAAAAAGAAGTAAAATACTGCTGATTATAATGATTTCATGCTTTACCGGATTTGTCATTTGGGTATGTTACAACAGTTACCAATTTAATTTGGCAGCCGATCAGGAACAGGTTTTGCTTAAAGCCCGAAACAATGTCTTGGAACATGACCTTGCCGCTGCGGAAAAAAACCTTAAGGAAACAGAGCATAAACTCACCGGAGCAAACCAGGAAATAGAACAGATTACAATCAGATATATGGCCGATGAATTATACATTACCGAACTGGAAAGACGATACACAAATATCTATCTTTATGCATTAACCGCACAGGAAATCCTGGTGGCCCAAGGCATAGAGTTTAGGATGGTTGAGGGCGGCCTGGATTATAAAGCATTATCAGGAGAGGAAAAATGAGCTATACAAAAGTCGAAGTCGATAAGATCGGCAAAATATTTTTAAAAAGAGTAGAGCGGATACTGTCTGAGATAAACAAAACAGTCGACATCAGCACCGCATCATTTCATATCGGCGGCAACGCCTTAAACGATCCGCCCAGGAAAACCGATATCGATATATTTCCATTGGATCAGAAAAACTTTGATGAGCTGGCATTGGTGTTTAAACCTTATCAGGTGGCCTACACAAAAAACGCCGGAACATATGTATTAAACGGAATGACAATCCAGGTCTGCAGATATTTCTATCCGGACATTGCGGATCTGGTCCAGTCATTTGACTACAGCCACATTCAGATCGGGGCCCAGATAAGCGAAAATAAAGTCAAGCTGATCTGGTGGACATCAGCCTACCTGGAATCCAGGATCATAGGCAATACAGAATATGTCGGCAGCAAGTATCCGCTGTCCTCAATCATCCGAGCCACAAAGTACAAGGAATATAAAGAGATAACCAAAGGCCAGATGATCATCGCAATAATATCCGCCCTGGCCGATGTGGTCGAAAGAGGATTTATCGATTACCCAGATTTTAAGGATCAACTCGATGCGGTTGATCTCGGCCTGCTGCCTGAAGACTTTGAGGAATTTGCAGGCCAGGAAAACAAACTGTCAAAACTATTTGAACTGCTGAGGAAAGACAAATGAGCTTTGAATTTACGAAACTTGACGGATATGTTACGGAAGTTAAAAACAAAAAAGGCTACGTAATTGGAGTAATCGAATACGACACAATGAAACATCAATATTATTTTATGGCCAAGAAAAAAGAGAAAATCTGGATAGGTGACCTGATGGAAATTTGGAACAAGATAAGCGAAATGGAGAAGTCGTGAAAAAATTACAAGAAGTCCCATTCACAGGCAAAATGATGATGATGCCAGGACCGCCGGATAAGTGTCCGGAATGTGCAACGGATCATCCGAAAGAATATCCGCATAATAATTGCCTTTTTTATCAATATAAATTTTATTATGCCAATGGCCGCTGGCCTGATTGGGCCGATGCAATGGCACACTGCAGCCAGGAAATGAAAGACACCTGGATCAAGGAACTGGCCAGGAAAGGAATCGAGGTAAAACAATGATCGTAAAAACAATAGTCCAGACAAAATGCTGGGATCTGTACCAGGTACAAGAAGGATTTTTAATTTACAATGAACAGTACAGGAAAATCCGCCCGGACCAGACTAAATGCAAATTATGCCATAAAGAATTCATGGATGGTGATATCATAAATTTGGCCGCTGTAAGAAAACACGTCAACATAATAATCTGCGATAAATGTGTTGATAAAGTAAGAAATACTGACGTTTTAATGTATAAAGGAAAATACGCAAAACAACAAAGTGAGGAGAAATAATGAGTTTCAGTCAATGCATAAAATGTAAAGCATGGTTTATGCTTATGAAAAATATTGCAATTCCTGCGTAGAAAAATACGGAGTAAAGCAAGATGAGGACTGGGATAAGGTCAAACACTTTGATGATTGGGAAAAGGAACGCCATGCAGAATTTGAAAAAGATTTAAAAAACGCAAAAGCGGAAAAATTATTAAAAGGAAAATAAGATGTGCCCTAAATGCGGCAGCGAAAAATTTGAAAAAATAGGCCCATTTTGGATCTGCGGAAACTGTCATACCATGTGGTTTAAAGACCAGGATGGAAACTACCAGGAAAGGCAAGGACACCGAGTACAATGAGCGCAATCAATATAATTGACAAGGAATACATTCGATTTCTGGAATATGAAATACCGAAACGGAAAACAAAATATTGGGCAGTCGAAAACAAAAACCACAGGACCCGGCTTGGAGAAATTGAATGGTATTCAGCCTGGAGAAGATACTGTTTTTTCACAGTAGACGGAATCGTATTTGATGAAATATGCCTGATGGATATCCTGAAATTTTTACATGAACAAAACAGGTTGCACCGGGCAAAATTAATGGAACAGCCGAATGGAAGAAATAAGTAAAGAGGAATTCGAAAAAGCAATGAATGCGGAGCTGGAAATTGAATGCAGAGGAAAAGTAAATATGGAAGTAATTCTGGCTTTATTGGGATTTTATTATCATCAAAATTGAGGCAAAAAAATGATAAAAATAAAAGACTTAAGGAAAAAGGACATCGGCCGCTGGGTAACATACCAGGCACTCGATGGACATCGTGAGGAAGGGAAACTCAAGTCCTGGAATGACAGGTTTATATTTGTAGTTTACAACTGCAATTATGAATGGGACCGGTTTAAGGATTTTACCGGAGCGGCAACCAGGCCAGAGGATTTATATTTTAAAGAGGACCCGAAACTTTATAAAATAGATAGCTGGAGTGATCCAGAGGATTTATCATTTAAGAATACGCACTTAGGAGAATGGCCAAAATGAAATTCGTTAATTTCAATGAGGATGATAAGTATAAATTTTTAAAGCATTTAAAGACAAATTGTCGTGGTAAGGAAAACGCTTGGACTGGCGAAAGACTTAAAAAAGAATTAGGATTTGCTACAGTAAAGATAAGAGCAATGAAACATGAGCTGGTAGTCCAGGATCACGAACCAATAGGAGCTACAACCGATGCCGGGTATTTCTACATAATGACAGAAGACGAACTCGACAATTGCTTGGCCGATACAAAATCCAGGATCGGATCACTTGCGGAACTGGCAAACGCATTAGAAGAAATAAGGTCGGATTTTACAAAAGAATATATTCCAAGACTTTTTTAAAAATATGAAATATTATACGAAAAAAACTGCAGCATCCAGGAAATATTTTAACAAGGCAGTCCTGGACCGGGATCAGCAATGCCGGGTGATCATAGACGGAAAGAGATGCCAGGAACGAGCGGTGGATGCACACCATACAACAGGCCGGATAAGTACAATTGATGACGTGCCTGAAGCCGGACTGGGGACCTGCAGAAAACACCACAGCCAAATAAGTGATGGCCTTTTGAAAGTATGTGCGAGCTGGCTTACGCCGGATCAGATCGCCTGGATCGAGCAAAGGAAATGGCCAGGATGGGAAAGGATTAATTGGGATGGATAATAAAAGATGCAGTAAATGTAAAGTAATTAAAAATATAAATGAGTTCCATAAAAATAAATCACGAAAGGATGGATATAGCCACTGG
>Ga0247841_10006350_pt1 | contig 18330 bp, 14 predicted proteins | sample LaCruzMarch2015__2_FD_192410 | JGI IMG/M metagenome (GOLD analysis project Ga0247841, IMG submission 192410) | Freshwater microbial communities from meromictic Lake La Cruz, Castile-La Mancha, Spain - LaCruzMarch2015_18m | ecosystem: Environmental > Aquatic > Freshwater > Lake | place: Spain... | reverse complement strand
GTGTGCATATGGCTATTGTCGGTATACCCTTTCCAAGACTTGCCTTTATCGTCCTTGACTGTAGACCTTAGGATACCATTATCATAAAGGACATGCCGTCTGAACCTGCTTTCTGAGGTTTGGACTACACTGCCGACTTTTGCAGGCAAAAGTTTCCTTGCGGTTGGGTGTTGCGGCAACTGTTTCCTTGCGGCCATCATTTAATTTCTCCGCTCAACAAACTAAAACCACTGCTCACTGCTTGGCTCCCGCTCTCCTTTTATAGGATTCCGAGGCAAACTAACCCATAAGAAGTTACGCTACAATGAAGGTTTCCGAGCTGGGTGTGGGAGCAAAGGCTGAGGAGCTGTTCAAATCAGAAGGCATCGAGACCCTTTTCCCGCCGCAGGAACAGGCTGTCAAGGCAGGCGTGATGGAAGGTGAGTCCCTGCTTATCTGCACCCCGACTGCATCTGGAAAAACAGTGATCGCTGAGCTTGCAGCCCTTAATGCAGTGAAAAAGGGTGGCCAAGTGGTCTACGTAGTCCCTCTCCGCGCTCTTGCAAGCGAGAAGTACAAGGACTTCAAGAAGTGGGAAAAACTCGGATTTCGAGTAGAGCTGCAGATGGGCGACCTTGACGCGAAGTTCCTGCCACAGAAGAACACTGCCGACATACTCATCGCCACTGCGGAGAAATGCGACTCGATACTGCGTTCCCGGCCGACTTGGTTCAGGGACGTAAAGCTGCTTGTCGTGGACGAGATACACTTGATAACCACTGACCGCGGGCCCACTTACGAAATACTGATAGCGAAATTCAAAAAGATGTTTAAAGACATCCAGCTGCTTGGGCTCTCGGCGACGGTTGGCAATGCCGACGAACTTGCTGAGTGGCTTGGGGCAAAGCTGCTGAAGTCTGACTGGCGGCCTGTCAAGCTGACACAGCGCATCGAAGAGGGAAAGGCTGAGACGATGCTCAAAGAGGTCAAGGCAACTATGCATGCCGGGGCCCAGTCGCTTGTCTTTGTCAATTCAAGAAAATCCGCAGAGGCAGTGGCAGACCTGTTCGCGGAAAAACTCAAAGCTGAACTGAAGCCTGATGACAAGAAGGCTCTTGAAGGGCTTGCCGAGGAGATCCTTGACGTCCTATCGCCGCCGACTATCCAGTGTAAGCGGCTGGCCGGCGCCGTCAGGGGCGGCGCGGCTTTTCACCACGCAGGGATTGTCAACAAGCAGCGCGAGATTATAGAAAATGGGTTCAAGTGCGGGAAGATAAAGGTCATATCGGCGACGCCGACACTTGCTGCAGGAGTCAACCTCCCGGCGAGAAAAGTAGTCATAAGGGACATCAAGAGATATGCGGGGCTCGGGCTTGAATACATACCTGTGCTGGAATATCTGCAGATGGTCGGAAGGGCTGGGAGGCCCAAGTATGACACAGAGGGCGAATCAGTCCTGCTTGCAGCAAACGAATATGAATTAGAAGAATTGAAAGAGATGTATGTCAACGGCTCACCCGAAGATATACACTCACAACTTGGTATAGAACCTACTCTAAGAATGCACGTCCTTGCATCGATTGCTTCGGGGCTCACACGGACGCGAGAGCAGCTTTTTGACTTCTTTGGTTCGACCTTTTTCGCTTACGAATACGGCACTGATGGAGAGTTCAAATTCAAGGTCGAGAAGATACTTCGACAGCTGGACGACTGGGGCTTCATAAAGGCCAAGGGAGGCTCAGGGTCGGAGTTCGTCTCTGCGGCTGAACTAAACAGCGAGGACCGCTTGATTGCGACACCGCTCGGGGCGCGAGTATCTGAACTCTATATAGACCCGGAGACTGCGCATGATATGGTAGTCATCTTAGAGAATCCGGATAACCTCGAAAAAGTCCAGGCATTCAGCCTGCTGGAGCTTTTTTGTTCTGCAACAGAGCTTCGCCCATTGCTTCGTGTCGGGAAAAAGGACGAAGACGAGATATGGGGGCTGTATTATGAACAGGAGAACAAGCTGCTGACTGAATCAAATGATTCCGATTACTTAGACCGCTTCAAGACAGCGCTTATGCTTCATGATTGGGTAAGCGAGATGACCGAGGACTCGATACTGGAGACTTATGGCATGGCCCCGGGATTGCTGCGGATCAAAGTAGACGCGTCTGAGTGGCTTGCGTATTCCTGCTCAGAGCTGGTGCCTTATATCAAAGCCGGCCCCGGATTGAGGAAAGAGGTGCAGAGGCTACAGGAGCGAATAAAGCACGGTATCAAGGAAGAACTTGTTTCGCTTGTCGCTATCAGGGGTATCGGAAGGGTCAGGGCCAGAAAGCTGTTCAATGCTGGGATAAAGACCAAGTCTGATTTAGAGAAGGCTACAGAAGCCAAGATAGGCTCGATAGTCGGCGACGGCATCGCCAAAAAGATAAAGGCTGAGCTTGTGAAAAGCTGATTGCAGAAGTAGCCTACTTACTGGGTTTCAGCATATACCGCCTTACAATGTCGGGCAAAGTTCCCTCTATGTCCATGGTGTGGCGGGGATTTGCTTCATGATAAAATCTAGTCAGAATGCGCCCGTCGCGGGTTACTTGTCGCCTTACAAAGAACCGATCGCCCTCCGGAAAGCCCTCTAGGTGAAGATGCCAACTCTTCAAAACAACTGAGGGGTGCCCTGCATCTTCAAGCACAAGCCTTCGCAAAGCGCCATTCACAGGCGGTGCCAAATGAAAATTGGCAAGATGCATCTGGCGCAACGTTTGTTGAATCTCCAGTTGAGTCTCCGGTTTTGAAAGCCCAAACAGATGGGGCCTTTCAAGCAAAAGGCCTATGTTCAGCTTAACAGGGACTTGATTTAAAGTAATTCTATTAGCATTTGCAGCCTCCAGGGCAACTGCGCGCATCTTTGTTATTAACCCGGAGGGTGTGACACTCTTGGGTTTAGAGGCAACTGGCTGTTTAGATGCGGCTGGCTGAGTGACCTTACGAAGCTTTTGAGTCGCCTTACGAAGCTTTGTACTCACCTTTCGGGTCTGCATGGATCCTTTCTTAGCTCGAGGCATTTTGTATAACTCTTATTTTAAGTTAAGGCAACTGAAAAGTTAGAAGTGTAGGATATTAAAGTTCAGAGAATGACTACGCACAGAGTTTAGAAGATGAGAATCCTGAAGCAGGACCTTAAGACAGGCCTCTTTATCGCACAGGCGGAGAATCTGGATGATCTTTGGTACCTTAGCCAGGTCATAAGCGAGGGCGACCTTGTAAAGGCGCGCACGCTCAGGCTGGTCAAGGCCAAGGATGACAAGCTCAGGGCTGAGAAGGGGCAGAAACAGCCTATGACCCTTTCAATAAAAGTGGAAAAGGCTGAGTTTGACCCGAATGCGAATAAATTAAGGGTGTTAGGCAAGATTGCTGCCGGCCCGGAGGGCCTTGTAGCCCTGGGGGACCACCACACACTTGAGCTGAGCGAAGGCGATAAAATTGAGATGTTCAAAGAGTCTTGGAGCGCGTCTGACTTGAAATATCTCAAGGACGCGGAGAAGGGCGCAAAGACTGCGAAAGTTATGATATGTGTCATCGGAGACGGTGAGGCCACAGTCGCTCTTGTCAGGGACCGCGGGCTGTATTACATAGACACTAAGGAGAACATAGGGGGAAAGTATGTCGAGGGCCGCGAGGAGAAGAAAAAAGAGTTTTATATTAAACTCCTTGAGCTGCTTAAGGAAGAGGTCAAAAAAAGCGGGGTCCAGACCGTGATACTTGCAGGTCCCGGTTTTGAGAAAAGGAATTTTGCTACCTTTGCTAAGGGGCATTTGAATGTGCAGGTTGTTGATATAGGCAACGAGGGCAAATCAGGCGTGCATGAGGTCCTTAAGAGCGGCAGCCTTGAGAAGGCTATGGGCGAGGCGCGGCTTATTGAGAGGCTATTTGAAAACATAGCCAAGGAGGGCTTAGCGACTTATGGCGAAAAGCAAGTAGCAGAAGCTGTTGATATGGGCGCGGTCGAGATCCTGCTTGTATTAGACAAGAAACTTAGACAGGACTCAAGGCTCAAGACTGAAAACCTGATAAAGAAAGCCAAAGATGCGGGAAGTGAGTTCCATGTCGTGAACTCAGAGTTTGAGCCTGGGCAAAAGCTGGAGGGCCTTGGCGGCATCGGGGCGATCCTGAGGTATAAGGTTTAACTTGTGATGCGCTCGATTTAACTTTTCATTTCCTTTCATTTCTTTTCATTTAAGTCATTTCTTCTCAAAATACCGATGTATAAAATGGCAAAAGAGCTCTGTTTTCTGACTGTCATAGGGAAGGACCAAAAGGGAATAATAGCGCGCATCTCCAACCTACTTTTCGACGACGGGATCAACATCGAAGACGTTGACATGAAAGTGATGGAAGGCTACTTCGTCATGAGCATGTTCGTCGACGTATCCGAGTCTAAGATAACAATGGACGCGCTGCGAAAGCAGCTTAACAATGTGGAAAAAGAGATGACCCTGAAGATCCAGCTCCAGCACGAGGACGTGTTCAAGGCGATGCACCGGGTGTAAAATCAAAAGGGACAAATGCTGTTAGGGGAAGAGCGAGAAAATGACTTATTCGATTGAAGAGATCTACGAAACCGTCAAGATGACGCTGTATTACCACTTTGATATCAGGGCTGCCACACTTGGGGTCAATTTAAAAGACTGTATTGATTCTGACTTGGAGAAATTCAAGAGAAATATCTATGAAAAGGTCACAAAATACGGGAAGCTGCTTAATGTCGAGGCTGATAAGCTGGAGAAGAAATACGGCATCCCGATAATAAACAAGAGGATCTCAGTCACTCCCGTGGCAATCATCACTGAGACCCTTGACCGAAAGGGTTTGATTGAGATCGCTCTTACACTTGATAAGGCAGCAAAAGATTCAGGCATCGATTTCATCGGCGGCTACGGGGCTCTTGTGCAAAAGGGCATGACGATGAGTGACAAAAGGCTCATAGAGTCACTTCCAGAGATGCTCTCTAAAACTGAAAGGGTCTGCTGTTTCTTGAATGTAGGCTCTAACACCGCAGGCATGAACATGGATGCTGTCATCAAGATCGGCGAGGTCATAAAAAAGGTCTCAGAGAAGACTAAGGGCGGCATCGGATGCGCACGCTTGGTAGTCTTTGCCAACGCCCCCGAAGACAGCCCCTTTATGGCTGGGGCATTCCACGGTATCGGGGAGCCTGATTATTCCCTCAATATAGGTATCAGCGGCCCTGGCGTTGTCAGGAGCGTCGTCGAGAAGAACAAAGACTGCGACCTGACGCAGCTTTCAGAGGTAATCAAGAAGACGACTTTTAAGATAACCCGCTCGGGAGAGCTCATAGGTAGAGAGTTGGCTAAGAACATGAAGGTTCCTTTTGGCATAGTAGATATCTCGTTGGCTTCGACCTCACAGGTAGGCGACTCTGTCGGGGAGATACTAGAGGCTATGGGCTTGGAGCGGGTGGGGACGCACGGGTCTACTGCCGCAGTTGCGCTGCTTATAGACGCTGTCAAGAAAGGTGGTGCAATGGCTTCAGGTAATGTAGGTGGCTTGAGCGGGACTTTTATTCCGGTCACAGAAGATGCTGCTATGGCGCGGGCGGTCAAAGAGGGAGCGCTTTCATTAGATAAATTAGAGGCGCTTACTGCTGTTTGTTCAGTAGGATTGGATATGTTTGCGGTACCTGGAGATATACCTGCTGAAACTATTTCAGCAATAATAGCTGATGAACTAGCTATCGGCGTAATCAATAACAAGACAACGGGGGTTAGGATAATACCCGTTCCTGGTGCAAAAGCAGGGGACTGGGTGAAGTTTGGCGGCCTGCTCGGTGAGGGGCCAGTTATGGCCTATAATAAGTTTTCTTCAAAAGCTTTCATCAAAAGAGGCGGCAGGCTGCCAGCACCTGTCACAAGCATGAGGAACTGATAATAAGAATTAGGAACTAATAATATTGCTTACATTGCTTGTTTATTCAGCAATTCATTCACATCTTTTTCCCACTGCTTTGGCGAGGAGTGTGTCACACGGCCCATGAAAAGCTTTCTAAGTGTCTGCAATTCGGGTATGGTCTTTACCGCAAGCCTGTACTTCTTGTATTGTGATTCCTCCAGCTTTTCTTCATCAAGATAGATGGGCTCGCGCCTGAAGTTTATTGCCAGCATGCAGCGGTTTATAGTCTTTATCAAAGCGTCAACCCGCTGGTCCAGCTCTTCTATAGACTTGAAGCTGCCATACTCGCTCTTGTCAGCTATCCTGAAGAGATAAGTGGCCCTACCTGCGCCTTCTGCCGGCTCTTTAGCATCGGCAGCATCCTGTGTTAGCGGAGTCAGGTCCGGATAATAGGAATCTGGTGATGGTAATGAGGAAGATGGCTGACTTTCCAAGGACGTCGAAGATTCCGCTGTAGATGACGCCGGTTTTATCATATTCTTGACATTGGAGAACATCTGTTGTATCATGGCCGCCGGATTTGAGCCCTTCTCAGCACTCGCACCCTTTGGCATTCCAGGACCAAATGATTCTTCTTTCTTCTCCGGAGGCTTTAGGGTACATGATTCCAATGCAATCGCATTGCCCGGCTTCTTTGGATCAAGGCTATAAACCGGCGCAAGGAACCAGAGGTAATCGCCAGTCAACTCGCCCATGAGCCCGCGCTTGATGCCTATGCATATCTTTTCCTGGTTTGAGAGGGATTTCAAAAACTCGTATTCCTTTTTCATGCCTGCGGAGGCAAGCTTGTCTTCAAGGTCCTTCCATGCTTTGGGAGAAATTGCTACTATGTCACTCTTGCGCGCTGCCTTGCCATCTTTCATGAGCCCGGATATCTTGCGCACAGCCATCTGGTCTGCGCTTGGCAGCATCTCCCTAAGGAGCATCTGGGTATTCAGCGATAGCTCGTTGAGTACGTCCGACAACGCCTTCTTGAATAAGTCAAATTGGCGGCCCATCTTAGAGAGGCGCAGCTTTTCGCCCTCCTCGGTTTCCAACAAAAGCGCATAGTCTACGTCAGAGATGCGCGAGACGTCACTATAAGGGAATCTTACCGGTGCACCGTTTGCAGGATCTGCCACAAGGCCGGTCTCGTAAAGGGTCACCATGCAATCGCCTTTCTGGATTATGTCTCCATTGGGGTCCGAATAAACAAAGAATGCCTCGACAGGCGCCTTCTTTGGAGTCTCCTTCATGAGCATCTCCTTCTGGATCGTCTCTGCATGCTGTTTCGACAGCACGCGCAGGAAATCGTCGTACTTGTAGCCCAAATCAGAAAGAGAAAGCTTCTCACCCGATGCAAGCACGATGTTTATCGTAAAGTCGCTGCCCATTGCTTCAACTATTTCATTAAATGGTATGGACATAGCATCGCTAGAAGAAGGCTTTATAATAAGGAGTTCCTTTTCGTAATCAATAGCTGCGCTCGCCTCACCACTGCCAGCCTCTTGCCCACCTGGAGTCAAGAGCAGGTATTTTACACTACATTCCATTATCGAGATATTACAACTTAGATATCACAGCTTAGCTTAGATTCACAGATTATCATAGATATCACAGCTTCATCTGTATTAGATTTTAGTTCCACACTCGCCACAGAACTTGATTGCAGCCTGGTTCGTCGCACCGCACTTCGGGCACTTCTTCATGCCAAGCGGAGCGCCGCAGTTGTTGCAGAACTTGCCCTCGCCTGCAGGCTTGCCGCACTTTTGGCAAAGCGTCTGCTTGCTTTCTATGAGTCCTGAAAAGACATTAGTCATAGCAGCCTTGTCCTCGACGTCTTTGGCGAGCTTCTTCCCGCGCGCCGCAGCGACTTCTACATTGACCCTTGGAGCATCATCTACACAAAGTCCTTCTTGCTCATTCCAGTCGTTATCGCAGACCCATTGCTTGCACTTCGGGCACCTTTTGAAATGGCCCTTTGCCTCATTCTGCGCAGCCTCGAAGGCCTTCTCATGCTCCTTGTGCCACTCGGGGGTCTGCCCCTCAAAGCGCTCGCTTAGAACATCGCTGCCACGATCTATGCCAGAGCCTATGTTGTATTGCCCAGCTATCTGACCAGCCGCACTTGCTATGCCACCCAGCCCACGCAGCCACCCCTTCTTCTTGTAGCTGGACGACTGTATGAACTTGCTCTTGTAACCCTCTTTGCAAAGATCGCAGTAGAAGGTGAAAAAATACCCTGCATCCGTGCTATTGTCCTCGTAGTTCTTTGTGAACGATATGAATTCGGCCATTTTGTTTGTATTTATTTAGTATTTTTTAATCGATTTAGTATCTTATTTCATCTTCTTGCCGCATTTGGCACAAGTATCTCCGACAGGGAACTGCTCAGCTCCGCACTTCTTGTTGGGACATATTACAGTCAGCTTAGCGCCGCAACTGTCACAGAAGTTCGCCGGGAACGTAGGCTTGCCGCATTTTGGGCAGGTGAATACCAGGTTAAACCCGCAGTTGCTGCAGACCTTCCAGCCAGACTCTACAGGGCTCCTGCATTTTGGGCATCTTGACGGGCCCGTCGGGTTCGATTTTCCGCAGAATGGGCAGACATTGGCATCCGGCGGGACGAGCTCGCCGCATTTCTCACAGGGTTTTTTGTATGTTGACATCTTGGCTCTTTTTTCTTATATGTGGCAGAATAAAAATGCATTTCGCGTATTTATTTCCAAAGTCATAATCACTAAGGCTAAGAGCGTAATCAATAAAGATGGGAAATATATTGGCTGCAGGCTGGCTCCCAAAGACTTGGAAGGAGCTTTCAAGTGAGGGTGATGAAAAGCAGATGTCTATCAAGGTGGCTCATATAAGCCCTTTGATCCGGGCCGATAAGAAGATGATCACAGCGAGCGCTTTGATAGAGAGCAGGGGCAATTATTCAAAAGTCGCAAGGGGTGTTAATGTCCCACACGGCATGATGCTCGAGAATCCCAAGGAGTTTTATGACACAATGCAGATGATGGCGCGCCAAGGGCTTCTGCCAGGCTTCAGCGAATCAAGGGTGCTTAAGCTAAGAAAGGACCTGACCGAATTGAGGGCGCCAGAGGACTGTGACTTCGCTGCGACGCTGATTGTAGCGTTTTGCGGCGATAAGGAAACGGCAATGCGCAACTTAGATATGATGGTCGCAGTGTCTACCGGAGGCTTCGGCGCGATGCAGATTCCCGGTGGCGGCGACCTTGCCTCGGTATTTGACAACCCTATGGTGAGGGCTCAGATGACCCCGGAGCAGGCGGCGCAGATAGAGGAATTTAAAAAACGGCTGCCGGGGATAGACGCACAGGTCAAGGCTGCTTATGCGTCGTCGGGGATGAAAGTATCAAAGGAAACGCTCCTTGGATATCCTGCAGTCAGCCAGGAATGCAAGGGCAAGAAGTGCTATGCCAGCATGGTCGTAGGCAACTATATCGTAAGCGGCGATTTCCTGATGTCACTGCAGCTGTTCCCCCCAGGCAGTACAGAGTGCGACTCGCTTACTAGGTTCAAGTCGGTGATAACGAAGGAGAAGATAGGGAGCGAAGTTTTCACCACAGAGGAGATGGTGCCGCTGAAGAGCACGCTGGCCGAAGAGTGGTACCTGAATAAGGACGAATTCGAGCAGATACTCAAGAATGTGACAGACGCAGTCTTGAAGAACCCTAATTTCAGGAAGTGATTATTTCCTTTATAATTTTACATGGGGCGATTGTTTCCTTTATACTCTTAATGATCTGGCAAGCTTTTATTCCCGCTGCTTTAAATTATTAAAAAACCAACCTGAAGATGGGCGATACGCAAGATGTGAACTGCAATAAATGTGGTGCCCCGCTTAAGATACCCTTTGGCACGTCAGTGCTAACTTGTGGATATTGCGGCAGCTCTATGACAGTGGGCGGCGCCGGCGACCAGTGGAGCGACATACAGAAACATACAATGCTTGTCAATGCCATAGCCGCAGACCAAGCATCTGAAATAGCGCAAAAATGGATGGATGAAGGGCTTTTCAGGTCGGGCGTTGCAAGGAATTCGACGATAACTGATATTAAGCTGCAATATATCCCATATTGGGTAATGCCTATAAGGTGCAGGACTGAGTTCACGGGGACGGCAGGCACGGGCATAGCCGGCCTAAGGAACGCTGCAGGTGGTGCAAAGGGAGGTAACATTGGCAGTATGCTGGGAGGCATTCTCAATGCTGGGATAAGTGCAAAATATGGTGGAGGGCCCCAACAAGTCAGCCGAGCGATAGACAAAACGTATGACTGGCCGATCATCGCAATCCGAGGGCTTGAGAACTATGTCGTCGATAACTATCAATTCATCGTAGCGCAGAAACAGCTCTTTGACCCCGGAAAGCTGGGCAACCCTGAGAGTATCCTCAATGGCGATGTGACTGAGTCCGAAGCCAAGCAAAAAGCGCAGGGAAGCATCTGCGCTTTCCAGGAGGCTGAAGCCAAGAGCCAATTAGACGTGCTCAGCTCGATAAACAGTAAAACAAAAACAGAAGCTGGAGAGCTCCTGCATGCTGCGATTTGGTTTGTCAAGTACCGCTTGAATGATAAAGATTACTTCATCCTGATCGACGGCAGCAACGGAAAGATAATAAAGGGTGAGAGGCCAGCTTACAGCCTAAACCGCGATTGAGCTTATGGCACTAATCTAACACTAATCTAGCATTTAAAACAAAATGGTTGAAGACATAAGACAAAAGGTCGCTGCGGACTCGAACATAATCAAAAAGCTGCAGCGTGTCATACCCGGTTTCAAAGGATACCGGGCAAAGGAGGATCTCCGAGAGTCGGACAAACTTCTCAGGTCGTTCCTTGCGGACGAACTAGAGGGCGTTAGAACACTCCTGCAGGAGGCTATGGACGCCTTGAGCGAGAATGCTGACCTGGAGAACACCGGCAAAGTACAGGGTGCGATAGACAACCTGGATTATGCTATCGAGAAGACAGCGCATGCGGAGGCTGGATATGCTGCTTACGACGCTGCGATAACAGTAAAGGAGGGTGCCCTCACTAAACTGTATGACTATGATAACAGTTTGTTTATGGCTATCCCCAAGATGAAAGAGACCGCGCAGGCAATCAAAGACGCCGCAGTCGGAGAGACGCTGAAGCCTGCTGAGTCAACAGGCATGGTCTCGCTGGTAAAGAACTTCCAGAAGATGTTAGATGACCGGAAGCACATAATGCTTGGAGTATAAAATGGGCTTATTTAATCCAGGAGTCGGGACGTACCAATGGCCTAAAGAGATCAAGGCTGCCGGTGCGATATTGTGGAAGCTTAACAAGAACATAGTATCAAGCGACCACTTGATAGTGAATGCAGATGAGAAAGCGCTTTTCCTGAGGGACGGTAAGATCTACGGCATCCTTGACGAGGGCGAACACACGCTCACCTCTGCGAATGTGCCGTTCCTCGGCGGCTTGATGGAAATCGGGACCGGGAGGAAGTTCGTCGGTGAGATCTATTATGTCTGGATGAAGGAATTTACCGACCAGAAATTTGGCACAACCGAGCCGATGGTCTTCAAGGACCCAGACTTCGGCCTTGTAAGGATACGCGCGTTCGGGACATACAGCTACCAGGTCGTCGACCCACAGGTGTTTATTACAAAGTTTGTGGGCACCTTGAACATGGCGACATCGGACCAGATAGTAGGCTGGCTGAAAGGCCAACTGGTCAGGGCGCTTAATGACGCCCTCGGCGAGCTCAAGGCAAAGGGATTGACAATCGTGGATTTCCCAGCCCAGCTTGACGAGATAAGCTCGATACTCCTATCAAAGGTCAGGGATGACTTGAAGCCTTATGGTGTTGAAGTCATGAGGATAGGTGAGCTGAACATCAATCTGCCAGAAGAAGTGCAGAAGGCCGTGGACCAGCGCTCGACAATGGGTGCCCTCGGGTTGAACGACCCTGGCATGCGCAATGCGTATATGACTATGCAAAGCGGAAAGATGATGGAAGGCGCAGGGCAGGGAATGGCAAAGGGCGGCGAAGGGGCTGGCATGGCAGGCATGGGAGCAGGGCTGGGCGTGGGCATGATGATGCCACAGATGATGCAACAGAACATGATGCAGAATCAGCAACAGCAAGCACAGAAGCAGTGCGCGAAGTGCGGGACTTTGAACACGCTAAGCACGAAGTTCTGCGCGAATTGCGGCGCTCCGTTCACTGCGCCGGGCGGCAAGTGCCCAAAGTGCAATGCCGATGTGCCAGCGGGGACAAAGTTCTGCCCGGAGTGCGGCACGAAAGTGTAAACCCTGAGCTATCTCAGGGTTTCTTTTTGTTTTTTTTCTTTGTTTTTTATTCACCCTTCATTAATCAATGTAACTATCAACCATTATTCAAACTCTCAAATAACATATCCTTCATTAATCAATATAACTCTCAAATATCATCTAATATTCAAATATCGATTAATATCTAATATCCAAAATGTTTGACGGTTTGAAAAAGAGTCTTAGCGCGCCGGGCACGGTCACAATACAACTAGAAAAGAACAGTTACGGGTTTGGCGAGAAGGTAAAGGGCAAAGCTACACTTGTCGTGAATGACACACGCAATGCGAAGGGAGTCCGCGTATCAGTCATAGGGACACGCGACCATTATGTCTACAGGAACAACCGCAGGGAGCGGGAAACAGAGACCATCCACAAGTTCGAGAAATACCTCGACGGGGAGAAGGCTTATGTCCCTGGGACATATTCTTATGATTTCGAAGCAGATACGCCTCCAAGCGACCCATGCATGGGGTCATCCCGTGGCGGCCTCTTTGGGGGGCTGATGAATGTAGCCGGCGGCTATTCCACACCCGTCTGGACTCTTACTGTTTCTTTAGATGTTTCAGGCGGCAAGGACGCACAAGCAAGCGTGCAAGTCAGCCTGCAAGGCCAGGGGAGCGGCGGCTGGGACGCAAATTCATCAGTGAGCCAGAATACGCCCGCAGCTTCGGCAGGAGGCGGGTGGGACCAAGACCAGCCTAGTGCAAGTGCGCAGCCTGATGCTATGGGCGGCGTGCCGACCAAGAACGACCCAAAGGGCGGCTGGGACTGAACGTCAATATTGGCTACTCATCATGGATCCTTTAAACCTGGCGCAGGTGCATGGCGCCATAAGGCAAGCGCTGTCACAGGGCAAGAGCCTAGAAGAGATCAGAGATTTTATGAGGTCTACCGGTTATTCTAATCTGGAGATAGGCGAAGCCTTTTCAACTATGCCCGAAGCAACGGCCCAAACAGAGGCACCCAGTGCGCAATCCACTCCAGTCGATGCGCAATCCATTCCAATTGGTGCGCAATCCGCTCCAGTTATACAAGCTCAGGAGGCCCCTCAACCCTTACAAAAAGAAAGGTTTTGCACAAAGTGCGGTGATAAGATTGATGAAGGCGAGCTCTTTTGTACTAAGTGTGGTACCCGTTTGCAGGAGAGCTCCCCCGTTGTTACTCGATCGCCTACAGCCATACTAAATAAAAAACGCGGCACTTTCCGCAGAAAAAAGGTGGTGTTAGCCTCTTTGGTCATAGCTATCCTAGTAATTGCATCCGTCAGCGTTTACTTTTTGGTGGGCAATCAGGTTAAAACGAATAGCGCGGACAGCGGCCCGGCAGTATTCGGTTGGGTCCATGATTCGTCTGATAGGGTTATACCGAGCGCAGATGTTTACTCTGGAACCGTCTCCACTAAAACAGACGCCAACGGCGAGTATGAGCTACAAATGCCAAATTTTGAAAGGAACGTTTTGACCTTTGAGTCGGAGGGATATGTGCCTGTGCATAAAATTGTTCCAATGAATTTGACCGGCAGGATGAGCCTCAATGTCCTTATGGCTGAGATGGCACCATTTGAGAATGTCAGCCAGACAGGATATTCAGGGAAGGCAGGGAATGACGAAGTTAGTATAAGTTTTAGCAAACAAAGCTTCGTTGTAAAGGGCACGAATTCCACTACAGATGAGGTATCCGTGTCTCTCACATATTTTGACCCAACCAATGAAGATGACATCTCCGTTTTCCCGGGCGAGTTTGAAGCCATGCAAGACGGTGAGTCCGTGCCGCTCGAGAGTTTCGGGTTTGCAAAGCTCATGGTGCAGGATGCCTCGGGCAGAAGCATGGACCTTGCGCCCGGAAAGAACGCGACATTGAAAATGAAAATCTCCGGCGACGGCGCAAGCGCTCCGGATACAATGCCCCTGTGGTACTTTGATGATAATGCGGGTTACTGGGTTTATAAAACAGTCGCAAAGAAGACGGGCAGCAGCTATTCAGGGTACTATTACGAGGGCAAGATAGACACCGTAGCCTCTTGGTGGAACTGTGACATGACCTTTGAGAGGAGCTGGTTTGACTTGATATTCGATGATTTCCTCTTCAATAAAGATTTCACAAACAGCAACTGGAGGCTCCTTTGGGACGTTGCTGGATTGGTGTATGAACCCATTGACTGGGCGCAGAATGTCTGGATACTCCTTAACCCGAATACGAACAAGTTTGAGAAGGGTCTTGCAGTGGTGGCCTTCTTGCCTTTTGTCAGCCAATCCATGCTACGGGCAGGTGTCAGAGGGTATCTTGATGAAGTGTTTACCAGTGTCCCCAGCCAGAAAAGATTCTTTGAGCGTATGCTCAACATGGGCGAAGTTGTCGAGAATGCAGCAAATAATAGGGTTTATGGGAAAGCGATACTGCAGCCGACGTGGAGGAGCGGCGTTTTTGATGCGCATCTCCTGCCGACCAGAAATATTAGGGATTATGTTGCTTCAAAAAATGCACTTATAGACGCTTTCTCGAATTCTGACGAGGGTATCCGCGTAATAGGCAGGACCGCTTCTGAGGGTGCGCAAAATTTCTTCAAAAAAGTCGCCAATAGCTTGGATATACCTGTAACTTCAAGAGCTTACACACCGTCCTCATTTGACGTCATAAGCTATAACAGGGGAGCATCCTACGGATTTTATCCGCCTGCCGGCCGCTGGGCTGAATATGTCCTAGACACTGGTGCTTCAGGCAGAGTGACACTCTCCTCTGTTGCGCAAAAGCTTACGTATACGGCAGAAAAGGTTGGTACGACGGCATTATACGAGTTAGCGGTAGTCGGAAAAACATTGTACCACATACCAAAAGCAGATTCAGCCCAGGGGGCCACAGGCTCGGATACTGCTCCAAGTACAGAAGCTGCAACCCCCTTTGAGTACAAGACTTCGTTTGTACACGACGGGGCCCAATATCTTGTAAACTCGTTAGACATGGCCGCATATGATGATTTGGAGATATCCGTGGACGAGGTGACTTACCGGTTCCAGAACGGCCTCTTGGGGCAGCTGTTATACCCGGACGGCTCAAGCATATCCTATGGATATGATGAAAACGATTATGTCGTGCATGAAACTGGGCCGGACTACGAGACTGACTATGAATATTCCGACAATTATAATACAGTCCGAAAGACTACGGTTTCCGGCGACAATACTTACGATGCCCTTTTGGAAATAGATGTCCCTGCTAAAAGCTTTACTCTCAAGGATTTGGGCACCGGCGAGTATACGACAGTGACTGCAGGCTCTGATATGGTTCCGGAATCGATAATCATGTCAGGTGAAAAAGAGACTGTGACCTACTCATTTGGCGCCAATGGAAGCAACATGGGCATTTCCTCGGTATCCGGTGGCCCGACAGTAAACACAACTATGCATTATGACCAAAACAGCGGTACAATGGAGACTATTTTTGACATAAGCGGTGACGAAGGTCTATTCCGGATAGTTGCTCTTGAAAGTCTTGGCCCAGACGGAGTCGTCAAATCCGGCAACTATGATTATTATGAGGATACAAGTACTGGCTATTTGCCCCTTTTCACAGAGACTTTAACATATAACTATGCCCAATACCCCGAATCGTCGCTGAGCGGGACACCAATGCCAGCTAACCTCACTAGAGTCTTAACAGACCACGTCAATGACCTAGAGGTATTGTCTATGGTTGACTTATCAACCCTGCCAGAAGGCTATCCGGCACTGCCTGAAAATTCGGAGTTTGGAAACGAACATGCCAAAATAAAGACGGGCACTGCCGGCAATATTATCGAGTTGTGGCTTTCTAGAGAAGCAATGGCGTATATTGGCTTGCCTAATGCTCCAGAATGGGCACTTTTCAGGTATGACGAAACGGGCAGGGCAAAAAACATGGAACTTCCCGGAGGATATCTAGTGGAGTTTGATTATGGCATTACGGGCGAGCCTAGTATAATTGTGCCGGGAAATGCAACGACAGGCGATTCTCCAGAAGCACTGGGGGCGTTCTTATCAAACTTCGACCTTAAAGACGCGCGGTTCTCCGCCGTGATTGACGGTGTAGACTACAATTATGTGCGCACATATACCTTTGACCCATCACAGGATGCAAAAGTCTCACTGGTCGCCAGGAACGGCTCAGAGGCTGAGCTTAGCATAAAACTGGGCGACGCAGTCCTTTTCACTGATACTGAAACGGCTGGCGAACCAGGAGAACGAAGGGAAGTTGTAGTAGGGCCCACCCCCATTGCTGGCATACGGGCCTCGATAAGCTTGGACCCCCAATATTCTGCGCCAGTGTCAGGTTTCCTTGTCTTTGAAACTGATGGCCACATAGCAAGTTATATGCCAATCAGCCTTAAACCTGGCCAAGCCAATACAATAAGTATGCCGATTCCGTCGGGCAAAGCAGGGAGCGCTTATTTCAAGACCTTTGACTTTATGACAAGCGGCGTCCCCGTTGGCCCTGTCGACCGACTGACCATGGCTAATGTAGCCCTTAGCGTCCCAAAGGACTGCTCCAACCAGCGATCCGTAATAATAGTCGCGGATATCTCATATAGCATGGATGACATGAGTGAGAGCGATGATACGGTCTCAAAACTGGATCTGGAGAAGAGGGTTATCACAGACCTAATCAAGTCGTTTGGGGACAATACGAAGTATGGCCTTATCAAATTTTCTTCATCTGTCTACCTTGCGGGCTTCAACGCGGACTTAGAACCAGTTTGGGAAAACCTTTACAACAAGGACATCGCGGATTATATCGGCAAAAAGATATTCTTCACGCGAGAGGACAATGATAAGGTTATCCAGTCTGTAGTCGGCTTAGACTCTGGTTCCGGCACGGATATAGAGCTGGGTGTCATGAAAGCACTTGAGGTTCTAAAATACGTCTCGTCCCCAGTAAAAAGGATAGTCTTACTCACAGACGGCGCCAGTGACGTCGATTTTGAGAAGGTTTCAGAAGCCCTGCCTAGTGACGTCATGATAAGCACCATAGGCATATTTGGTGAGGAGAAAACTGAAACCACTTACGACCCGGGGGTACTAGAGAACATGTCTACCATCGGCGGTGGGGAGTTCTACCAGGTCTCAGACTACGCGCAGTTCTACTCGGCACTTGAGGCATCCGCCAAGGGCTGCTGATTTTTCTTTAAAACCCTTCAACGTAATGCGCGCCTAGTGTTTTCTTATTCCTAGTTCTAACTTAGAGGCTTTACTCTAAAGGGACTAACAAAGTTATAACCATCTATGACCTCTCACCCTCTCCTCAAAGGCGAGATAAAGCTGCGCGAGTACCAGGAGTCTTCGGTAGCTGTCGCGATGGAGAGGAATACCTTAGTAGTCCTGCCGACAGGGTTGGGCAAGACGGTAATAGCACTGTTCCTGGCTGCGCATAGGCTGTATAAATACCCTAATTCCAAAATACTCTTCCTTGCACCCACGAAACCCCTTGTGCAGCAGCATATAGAGAGCTTCAGGAAGCACCTTGCGCTGGAAGAGAAGCAATTCGCACTGCTTACGGGTGAGGAGCCTGCCAAAAAAAGAAAGGCTATCTGGGAGGCCTCAAGGGCCGTCTTTGCCACGCCACAGACGATAGAAAACGACCTGATAACCAATAATATTGACCTAAAGCACGTATCACTCCTAGTCTTTGATGAAGCGCACCGTGCAGTCGGGGAATACGCGTATGTGTTTATAGCAAAGAAGTATCTTGACCAGGGAAAGGAGAAGCTCTCGCTGGCATTGACTGCATCACCGGGCTCGACCAAGGAGAAGATAGATGAGATAGTGAAGAACCTGAACATAGAGGACGTTGAGATAAAGTCTGACAAAGACCACGACGTCCGGCCTTATGTAGAGCGCATGGAAGCCGACTGGGTCAAAGTCGAGCTGCCCGAGAACTTCAAGAGCCTCAGGAACCTGCTTAATACTGCAATGCGGTTCTACTTCAACCTCCTTAAGCAGAGGGGATACTTCCCTAACAAGGACCTTAAGAACACGGGCAAGCGCGACCTTCTGGAAGTGCAGAACCTGCTGCGCACACGGATGCTAGACGGCGAACAGCTCTGGGACGACATCTC
>Ga0247841_10006349_pt1 | contig 18336 bp, 13 predicted proteins | sample LaCruzMarch2015__2_FD_192410 | JGI IMG/M metagenome (GOLD analysis project Ga0247841, IMG submission 192410) | Freshwater microbial communities from meromictic Lake La Cruz, Castile-La Mancha, Spain - LaCruzMarch2015_18m | ecosystem: Environmental > Aquatic > Freshwater > Lake | place: Spain... | reverse complement strand
GGGTATAAATGCCAAAAAAAGTTGCTCATTTGTGATAATAACAATACCACCTGATATACTGAATCCTGTGTTCTTTTGTTAGGCCTCTATGGCGTCGATAATCTGCCTTTAATCGCGAATGAAATCCTTCCAGTGCGTTAGTGGTGGCATGTACGTTGCCATTCGTAAGATAGTGGAACATATCCGGCAAGGCATTTTTCAATAGGACCACGGTACGTTGCAGATCCTTATAAGCAACTGTTGTACGTGGCAGAGATCTGACAAATTGCCCAAAGCTGTTTACCCAGCCAGCATATTGTTGCACGAACTCATCTCGTTCTTGAATCGTCTTTATCCTGCTAAGCCTCGAAAGGATGCTGCGCAATTCTTTGCCTGCCTCAGTTTTGGGACATGTTCTTAGCCAGCGCATTCCCTCATGTTGCAGGTGATATAAACATCTTTGGAGTTTGGCACCTGGCCACACCAGTTTCAAGGCTCGCATAATTGAGCGTTCACCATCCGTTGTAATAAATGCTGGATTCAACCCCTGGTGCTTCAGCATGATAAACCAGTCATATGAATCTTTGAAGTTTTCCTTTTGCACATAGGTATGTGCAATGATCTTTTTATTCGTTGCGTTCATAAGATTAAGCAGACATCCATCTTTATGAAAATACGTAGCATCATAAATTACATACAGCACTTTCGGGTAATCAGCTGTTTCCTTCGGTACTTGATCCAACCAGTAATTCTTTAGACGGTTGATTGTGTGAACGCTGTAGCCGGATAGTTTGCATAGCAACCTTACAGAGCAGCTCTCAGTGACCCACAATTTAAACCAATGCTGGCGCCGCGCGATGCTGTTGTACTTAGCTTTCCAGATAAATGTTCGCTGGCATTGCAAACATTGAAAACGCTGTTTGTGCAGCGCATCCGTTCCATAGCGTTTAACATCAACAGAATGGCACCTGGGACATCTTTTTTATGCATACTATATAACCTCAATCATTCAACCGGTTGAATGATTAACAACTAAATAGTTAAATATTACCGAAAAACAGTCTCATACTTCACGTATTCGGTAAAATCTCAGCAACTTTTTTTGGCATTTATACCCATTGCGAGGCCACAGGCCGCGGCAATCTCAGTGGATTGGAGGTCCATTTCCACCCCTGCCTTCCTGCGCTTGAGTTGCAGCAGGCCAGGTATCTCCTTGAGCATTTCATCCCGGTTGCCGAAGTCATCGAGCGCTCCCACTTTAACCAGGTTTTCCATCATGGGCTGGCTGGCCTCCACGCGCAGGACGAAATCGCGCAGGGAGGTGAAACGGTTCCTGCTCCTCTGGCTGATGATTGAGCAGACCGCTTCGCTGCTTATGCCCTTCATCTGTCCCAGGCTGACGCGTATGGCGCCGCCTTCCACTGTGTAAAGGTCGGAGGATTTATTTATATCAGGCGGCAGGACGGCAATCCCGCAGCGGCGGGCCTCGGCGGCCAGCACGCGCGGCGGGTAGTAGCCCATAGGCTGGTTGGAGAGTATGGCCGCGAAGAACTCGGCCGGGTAATGACATTTCAGCCAGAGCGTCTGGTAGGAGAGCACGGCATAAGCCGCGGCATGCGCCTTGCAGAAACCGTAGGCGGCGAAAGCGGCGAGCTGCTCGAAGACCTCCTCCGCTACGCCGCGCTTGACATCCTTCCGCACGGCGCTGTTGATGAAGGAGAGGCGCATCTTCTCCATTTCCTCGTGTGTACGGTCGTGGGTCATGGCGCGGCGGAACCCGTCGGCCTCGGCATAGCTCAAGCCTGACAGGTCATGGGCTACGCGCAGCACCTGTTCCTGGTAGAGTATCACGCCCAGCGTCTCGCCCAGAGCCCCTTCCAGGCAGGGGTGCAGGTGGGTCACCGGCTCCTGCCCGTGGCGGCGCGCCAGGTAGACCTTGTCCATGCTGGACTTGAGCGGGCCCGGACGCACCAGTGAAAGAGAGACGATGATGTCGTCGAAAGTACGCGGCAGCAGGCGTCCCGCCATCTCCCTCTGCGCCGGCGATTCAAGCTGGAAGACGCCGATGGTCTTGCCCTCGCGCAGCGTAGCGAAAACCGCCGGGTCGTCGCGCGGTATACTGTCGATGTCTATCTCCAGGCCGCGGTTCTCCCTGATGCTGCGCACGGCCTGCTCGATAACTGTGATGGTGGGCAACGCCAGCAGGTCCATCTTGACCAGGCCCATCCTCTCGATGTCGTCCTTGTCGTACTGGCTGATGATGTCCCCGCCGCTGGAGGGCTCCAGCGGCACGAGGTCCGAGAGCCGTCCTTCCCCTATGAGCAGTCCGCCCAGGTGTACCGACAGGTGCTTGGGGAAGCCGTCGATGGCGGCGCACAGTCCGAAGAACTCCTTTAGTTCGGGCCTTTTATAAACGGTGCTGTCCCTGAGCTCGGGCAGGGTATCCGCTTTCTCCATCAGTTTCGCAGCGGAGAGCCAGTGTATGCCTTTGCAGGCCTCTTCGATGACGGGCTGCGGCACCTGCAGCGCCTTGCCCGCATCGCGTATGGCCCCGCGCGCCAGGTAGGTATTGATGGTGGCAACGCAGGAGACGTTATCCTCACCGTATTTTTTGCAGATGTAATCGCGCACCTCGCCCCGCCGCCTCCGGTCGATATCAAGGTCGATATCGGGCGGCTCGTTGCGCAGCGGGTGCATGAACCGTTCAAAGAGCAGGTCATAGTGGACGGGGTCGGCGATGCTGATATCCAGCGCATAGACCACCAGGCTATTTGATGCGCTGCCCCGGGCCTGGCAGCGTATGCCGCGCTCCCTGGCCCAGCGCACGATGTCCCATACGATCAGGAAGTAGCCGCAGAAGCCGAGCTTCTCGATGGTTGCAAGCTCCATCTCCAGGCGGTCGGTCAGTTTCTGCGTCAGGCTGCCGTATTTGCGTTCCGTACCCTGGTAAGCCATGCGGCGCAGGAGCCCCGGGGCTGTCTCGCCGGCGGGCAGATCGAACTTCGGGAAGCGCGGCCGGCCCAACTCGAGATCGAGGTTGCAGCGTGAGGCGATCTCAAGGGACGTGTCGGCGGCGCCGGGGAAGCCCTTGAAGAGGCGCGCCATCTCGTCGGGCGATTTGAAATACTGCTCCACCGTGCGCGGGCCGGGAAGCTGCGTGACCGGCACTATATGCCCGATGGAGTTGAGCAGCTCCCTGGTGCGGTAGTCGCGCATGGCGAGGTAGTGGATGTTGTTGGTGGCCACTGCAGGTATACCCTGCTCGCGAGCCAGGCCATAGAGCAGGTGGCACAGGGATGTGCCTTCCCTGGCGGGATAGCGGGTCAGCTCGATGAAGAAGGCGTCGCCGAAGACCTCGCGGTAGAAGCCTGCTGCCAGGGCGGCGCCGTGTTGCTGTCCGGTGGCCAGCAACGCGGGCACCTCGCCCAGCCTGCAGCCGGAGAGGGCAATAAGACCATTATTATGCCTGTCCAGCAGGTCGCGTGCGGCGGCCGGTTTGCCCCCACGCTTGTTGCAGTGCATGGCGGTGAGCAGCCGGCAGAGGTTGGAGTAGCCCGCCATGTCGCTGCAGAGCAGGGTGAGGTGGTAGCCCCCCTCCACGTTTACCTCGGCCCCGATGATGGGCTTGATGCCGGATTTTTTAGCGCAGTCGTAGAACCTGATGGCCCCCGTCAAGCGGTTGTGGTCGGTGAGCGCCAGCGCGGGCATGCCGAAATGGCTGGCTTTATCGACCAGTTGGGCCGGGCTGGCGGCCCCATCCAGGAAACTGTAGTAAGAATGTACATGCAGATGTACGAAGGACATTCCAGTAATCTCCTCTCAATCAGTCGAGCACGCGGTGCAGGAACCAGCTCGAGTCGCTCTTGCACAGCTCGTAAATACCGACGCCCCGGCGCTCAGCGGTGACACGGATGAGGATGCGCACCGGCTCCCCGTCCCACCATTCGGAAGCCTCCCTCCACCAGGACAGTATCTCTACCACCCGGTAGAGTCGCCGGCGCCAGATGAAGGCGGTCGGAACGGACTCCTGGCTGACATGGACGGTTATCGGCTCATCAATGTGTCTGGACACCACGCACCACCCCATTCTGTGAAGGCGTATACGGATTATAATAGAACAAATGTTCTAATGTCAAATCGGGTATGCGGCCTTTGAAGCTATGAAATCAAGGTTCAAAATACCGGGCAGGCCTAAAAAGCAAAGCTCAAGCCGCATTAAGGCTTGAGCTTTGAAACGATATCTAACTTGTGGTTCGCTGTTCAGTATTTTTTAATGCCGGTTGCCGGCAGCGGGGTTTTATCTCCAGGCAGGGTTGAGATTAGTAGACTTGCCATCGGTCAGGCGGCGGATGTCGCTGCCGTCGGCGTTCATAATGAATATATCCTTGTTGACGTTGGCATCCGAGACAAAGACTATTTGAGTTCCGTCGGGCGACCATACCGGGTTGCGGTTGTCATGTATATTTTCAGTGATTTTCCTGGCTGTCAGCGTGGGGAAGGGGGATGAGGCGTCTATGACCCAGATGTCGCCCTTGGCGGCGGTGCCTCTGACGCAGACGATTTGATTGGTGACCGGCGACCAGTCGGGCTCGGAGCCGTCCACCCCGATAAGCAAGCCGAAGTTTCTCTGGTCGCTGCCGTCGGCATTCATGATGTAGAGCGTAGGGCTGATGGCGTCCCCACCACGGTTGGAGGCGAAAAGGATTTTGGAGCTGTCCGGCGACCATGTGGGCACGCTGTTCAACACCAACCTTCCGCCGTGGGAATGAGTGTCTCCCGCCGGAGCCGGCTCCTCGTGAACAGGCCATGTAGAGCCGTCGGTCAGCTGCCGGACATCTCCGCCGTCGGCATTCATGACGAATAATTCAAGGTATACATCGCCTTCTGTACTGAGCACCTCGGAAGTAAAGGCTATTTTGGAGCCGTCAGGCGACCATCTGGGCAATGCGCTGCGGCCCTTCAAGTCGGTGAGTTTCCTGCGGTCGCTGCCGTCGGCATTCATGGTCCATATCTGGTAGTTGCCGGACTGGTTGGAGCTGAAGGCTATTTTGGACCCATCCGGAGACCATCTGGGCAGGCCATCGACCGTCCTGTTGTCGCTTGATGTTGACCGGATGTCAGTCCCGTCAGGATTTATTGTATATATATGTATATTGTTATCGCGGTTGGACGAAAAGGCTATTGATCCCGGAAGCCCGGAAGGTTTGTAGCTGGTGGCCGGAGCTGCGCAGGCAAATAACGATGATAATGTCAGCGCAAGCAGGCCGGTAAGGCACAGCAATTTAAGTAGTCTGAAATTGGACATAGCGATCTCTCCTCGGGTCTGAAGTATCTTGTTCAGGAAAGTATAATTGCACCTTTGAATATTGGCAAATATGTACCGGCAGGATAACCTCCGGTATTATACAGCCTTGCGGGTGTTCATGAACTCTACGGCCCAGTCGCGCATGGTCCTGGGCGGTATGTGCTCTATCTCATTACGTACCAGGGACAGGGACCTGGACTGGCATTTGTAGGCGCAGACCCCGCATCCTATGCAAAGGTCTATATTAACTTCAGATACCTTGCCGGTCTTGTTGGTCAGTTCGCGGACACGTCCGTCCTTCTCCCTTACGGTGATCTTGCGCCCTCTGGCCTCCGGCGATTCCTTTAGCTTCAGTGCTTCCATCGGGCAGCGCTTGACGCATAGTCCGCACCCTGTGCAGGTCTGTTGGTCTATCCGGATGTGGTAGTTGGAAGGCACCAGCCCAACTGAATGCTTCATGCGCTTGACCGCCTCGAACCACATGCAGCAGCAGCTGCAGCAGTTGCAGATAGTATCGGGGCTTTCCTGCTGGTTCGACATGGCGTGGACGAGGCCGGACTCAGCGCATTGCTGCAGTATGCGCTCCGTTTCCTCGCGCGTGATCTCGCGTCCAAAGCCGTTCTCCACCGCGTAGCGGCCCAGCCGATCGAAATGCAGGCATACCTCCAGTGGATACTTGTCCGGCGTACCGGTTGCCAGACCCTTTTTAACCCGGCAGGGGCAGTAGCTGACACTGAAATATGTGTAGGAATCGAGGTGTTTTTTGGCTTCTTCATACGGCACTATGCTATGTTCATCCTCTATGGCTGCATTGATCGGCAGCACACGCAGGCCTTGTTCCTTGACCGTCTCCCATGGCTCCATGAAGGCCGGGAAATAATTGTCGGACATGACTGCGAACTGCTTGCTTTGCTCGTCGGTCCTGCCCGGCCAGCCGCTGGCGCGCATGAGCATGAATAGATCATTCAGCATGTAATGCGTCACGCCTTCCCGCTCGAACTTGTAAAGGAAACCCTTGCGGGTCAATTCGTCCAATTTTGTACCCAGCGGGGCGTGCTCCATGCCCTTCAGATCAGACAGGACATCAAGGTTCTTGGGCGAGAAGGGTATACCTGTGAGGAATTCAGCCTCGGCGGGCGTGTATTTCGCGGCTATGACAGGCAGCATATTCTCGCCGCCCGGGACACCGTACCAGCTTTTCTTCTGCCAGTCGATGAATTTCAAATAGATTTGCTTTTCTGCATCTGTCAGGGAGACGTCGGATTGGTTCATATTTTCCTCCACAGGGGTGATTATTCCGGCTATATAGACGGGCGTGACAGAATTAGCCTATCTGCGATCGGCCCAGTTCGCGCAGCACGCGCTCAAAGACCGCCATATCCTGTGCCGGGAAATTCTTGCGGAGGGCAGCGTCAAGCTCGTCTGCGTAGCTGATGATACGGGGCCCCACCTCCCTGGCCTTATCTGTCAGGTAGACCAGCGCCGACCTGCGGTCCTCCACGTTGGGCCTGCGTTCTACGTAGCCGTTTTTTTCCATGCGGTCGAGGATGCCGGTGATGGTTGAACCGTCCAGCGCCACGCGTTGCCCCAGCTCGCCGATGGTTATACCGTCCCCTATCCATAGGGCATTGAATACCATGTACTGGGGCGTGGTCAGGTTGAAAGGCGACAGCCGCGAATCATAGTGCTCGTAGACACGGCGCATCACGCGGCCGACGTTGAAGCAAATGTGTTCATCAAGTTCATTTACCATAATTTAATACTTTTAGTACAAAATATTTGCATACAATATAATAATTGTACTGTTATTTGTCAAGGGGGTGATTGTGGAATCAGGGAATATCTTAAGCCGTCTTTTTATGGGTCTCATGCCAGCATAGCGAATATTGTAAGGCAACGCGCACTCGCTAATCAAGCATTTCTCCGCGCGCTATTTTCAATGGTTGAGTCCGAACGGTCAGGAGATAATAAATTGACACTAACCGCCTGATGTTCTATTATTTTGAATTATATAAAGATATCATTATATGTTGATTGGACAGGGATAAAACGATGCGTTATTTAGTCAGGATTATAAAGTCTTTGTCGGATGAAACCAGGTTGCGCATACTCAATATGCTGTTTGAGCGCGAGTGCTGTGTCTGCGAGATTATCGAGGTACTCGGTATATCGCAGCCACGGGCCTCGCACCACCTGGGGGCCATGTACACCGCCGGGTTGCTCAAGATGCGACGCGTAGGGATTTACGCGCTTTATTCCATAGATTGGGATAACCTTGATGGATACGCTGCCGATATTTTGAAGGATGTGCGCAGGGGTATAGGAAATAATCACTCGGCCCGGGCCGATGTTCTGAAATTGTCTGCCGCGCAGAGGCTGATCCCCGAATGCTCAAAGCCGGCCTGAGGAAAAATGAAAAAGCAATTGTTCAACGCTGTTGCAGCCGCCTGTATTGCCTCTGCACTAATAGTCATAGGCTGCAGCGGACAGGCTACGACTCCGGTTGAAGACAACCGGTCTGCCGGGAGCGGGCCTACCGTTATCCTGGTGGAAAATACGTCCATCTCACTGCCGATTAAACAACTGAAGCCCGACAGGGTGGAGCTTATATATTTTCATACCAAGTTACCCTGCCATTGCATGGCAGCCGTGGGAGACAATATACAGTATGCCGTTGATACTTATTTCAGTGATGCAATGGCCGACGGCAGTCTGAAGCTGACCACCATTATCTCCGATGACCCCGGTAATGCGGAGCTGGTTAAGCAATATGATGCTATGCCGTTTACGCTTTTTATCAGGGAGGTGAGGGGCAGCGAGGAACGGCTGTACCCTGTGAATGCGATCTGGGAGATGACCGGGGATAATAACCGGGACCGGCTTGTGGAATTTGTCCGTTCAACCCTAAATAATGTCATGGAGGGTAAGAGCAGGTAGTGGATTTGCAGGGACTTTTAAGCGGTATCACCATACCCGGTTTTTCCGCCTTCCTGCTCGGCGTTATGGCTTCCATCGGGCCCTGTACACTTGCCACTAACCTGGCGGCCCTGGCATATATCAGCCGCAGGATATCCGACCGCAGGTTTGCCGTTACCACCGGCGCCCTATACACACTGGGCAGGATGATCTCCTACTCCATACTGGGCATGCTTATCATTTATGCTGGATTGAGCATCCCGCTGATCGCCAATTTCCTGCAGGATTTCGGGGAAAAGGCCATTGGCCCGCTCTTAGTCGCCGTCGGCCTCATCTTGCTTTTTATCGATAGGATATCTTTCGGCGAGCATGGGAGCACCGTAGCCAATGCCGCCGGCAAGCTGGCTGATATGGGCATGATAGGCGCACTGCCGCTGGGTATCGTCCTGGCCCTGGCATTCTGTCCCTACAGCGCAGTACTCTTCTTCGGGGTGCTGATCCCACTTGCGTTCAAAACGAAAGGAGGAGTGGGATTGCCTGCCTTGTTTGCCCTGGGCACCGGCCTTCCAGTGCTGCTTTTCGGCACCCTGCTCTCGCTAGGTGTGGCCGGCGCCGCAAAATGGATCAATGCCATCAGCCGCGCTGAAAAATATATAAGAATGGTCATGGCCATACTATTTATTGTGATCGGCCTTTTTTACACAGGCCAGTCGCTTAATCTTTATTGAGGTGAATGCTGTTAATCAAGGAGGCTAAATATGCGTAAAGAAGAGATCAAAAAGACGGTCCGGCAGGGATATGCCCAGGTGGCTAAAGGAAGCGGCTCCTGCTGCGGCCCTCAGACAACCGGCTCCTGCTGCGGCCCTCAGACGACCGGCTGCTGCGGGGTTGACGTGACCAGGGTGATCAGCAAGGGGGTAGGTTATTCCGAGGAGGACATGTCCTCGGTACCGGATGGAGCTAACCTCGGGCTGGGCTGTGGCAATCCGGTGGCTCTGGCATCCTTAAAAGAAGGTGAGGTCGTGCTCGACCTGGGTTCAGGGGCAGGATTTGACTGCTTTCTGGCTTCACCCAGGGTAGGCGACAATGGCAGGGTCATCGGCGTGGATATGACGCCCGAGATGCTGGAAAAAGCCCGCGAAAATGCACGAAAAGGTGATTACAAAAATGTCGAGTTCAGGCTGGGTGAGATCGAGAATCTGCCAGTCGCCGATCGTTCCGTTGACATCATCATCTCCAATTGCGTGATCAATCTTTCACCGGACAAGGAACGGGTTTTCCAGGAGGCCTATCGCGTACTTAAGCCGGGCGGCCGGCTGATGGTCTCGGATATTGTTTTACTGGAAGCATTGCCCGGGGCGGTGCAGAGATCGGTTGCTGCTTACATCGGCTGCCTTGCCGGGGCCGCGCTCAAAGAAAAATACCTTGGGGCGGTTGCTCTAGCGGGTTTTAACGATGTCAGGGTTATCGAAGAAACGAGCTTTGGCACTGAATACATGAGCAACGATCCCACGGCAAAGGCTATGCTCGGTGACGAAAACGTCAACAAGGACGACCTGAGAAAGGTCGGCAAAGCCGTCAGGAGTATCAAGGTCAGTGCGCGTAAGCCGGCTTAGCAGGCCGGCGCGGTTTGAGCATTGATTGACTCGTCAGATAATGCTTATTAGTCTCATTTCTGCTACAATATTGTTGTAAAATATTTTCTACTGTGGTAATCTGTAACGGACTTGTTGGGATGAAATATAAGCGGTTGCGTTTATATAAATTAATTTGGTAGGAGGTTGTTACATGGCTGATGTATACGCACAAAAACCCTGGCTCAAGTCCTATGACAAACATGTGCCTGCAAAGTTGCAGTATCCCAACACGACTTTCTGGGAGATGTTGGAACCCGCTTTCAAACACGATCCCAAGCGCGTGGCATTGTACTACATGGGTACCCCCTTCACGTTCAAGCAGATAGACGAGATGTCCAATCGTTTTGCCAATCTGCTCAAGAAAATCGGCCTGAAAAAGGGCGATACTGTTGGAATAAATCTTCCAAATCTGCCGGCCTATTACATCGGCCTGCTTGGCATACAGAAGGCAGGCTGCGTGGTTACCGGCGTGAGTCCGCTGTTGACAGCGGAAGAACTTAACCACCAGCTTAAGGATTCTGGCGCCAAGGTGTTGGTAACCCTTGATGCGCTTTACCCCCGGGTAATCAAAGGCATTGGAGGCACGGAGCTTAAGGCTATCGTGTTTACCGGCATTGGCGATTACCTTTCGCCGGTGCTGGCGACCATGGGTAAGCTACTCAAGAAGTTCCCCACCGGCAAGGTGCTCCCCATACAGGGCATAGAGATATATAACTTCAAGGAAGTAATGAAGAGTATGCCGGCCACGCCCGTGGCGGAGAAAGTCAGTATGGATGATAGCTGCGTCATGCAGTATACGGGCGGAACTACCGGCCTGCCCAAGGGCGCGGAACTGACACACCGCAACATCACCAATCAGATGTTCCAGATCGCGACCTGGTTGGACACCAAGATGGGCGAGGAGGTCGGCATGACGTGCTTCCCGCTCTTCCATATAGCCGGCCTGATAGTGTGCACGACGATGTTTTCCAAGGCCATTACACAGATCGCGGTACCCAACCCGCGCGACCAGAAATTCATCATCAAGTCTATGAAGAAGTACAGGCCGAACATCATCGGCAACGTGCCGACGATTTTCCTGGAGCTTATCAAACAGCCGGACTTCAAAGCCTATGATTTCAGCGATGTCCAGTATTTTGTCAGCGGCGCCGCGCCGTTCCCCCCCGAATATATCAAAGACTTTGAAGCTATAGTGGGCGCAAGCAAGCTGATAGAGGTCTACGGCATGACCGAGACCAGTCCTCTCATCACCTCCAATCCGCGCTTCGGCAAGAAGATTGCGGGCGCGGTGGGAATACCATTCCCCGATACCGAAATAAAAATCGTTGACCCCGCAACCGGCGAGTCCATGCCATTCAACGAGCCGGGCGAGGTAGTTGTGCGGGGACCGCAGGTATTCACCAAGGGCTACTTCAAGAAGCCGCAGGAGACGGCCAACGTGTTGCGCGACGGCTGGATGCATACGGGCGATGTGGGTAAGATGGATGAAGACGGGTACCTGACCATTGTGGACAGGCTCAAGGACATGGTCAACGTCTCAGGGATGAAAGTGTTTACACGTGAACTTGATGACGTTATTATGGAGCACCCCGATGTAGATATGGGGGCAACTGTGGGGATACCGGATCCGGCAAGGCCCGGTTCGGAGATTGTGGCATCGGCTATCGTATTGAAGGCTGGCATTGAGAAGGGCGACGCCGAGAAAGCCAAGATCACCGACTACCTGCGCGGCAGGGTTGCTCCTTACAAGGTGCCCAAGAAGATAGAGTTCTTCGACCAGCTTCCCATCAGTGCCGTGGGCAAGATACTCAAGAGGGAAGTGCGCACCCTTATGACCCAGAAACCCAAGTAATATACCGAGGAGAAAAAATGAATAAGCGTCCCGTATTCCGCACCGCGCTGTGCGATATGCTCGGTGTCGAATACCCGGTGATGCTGGCAGGGATGGGGACCGCGGGTGGTTACACTTTGACCGCCGCGGTTTCCAACGCCGGCGGCCTGGGTATGCTCGGCGCCACCTTCCTCTGGCCTGACGAACTGCGGGCATGGATCAGGAAAACACGCGAGCTGACCGATAAGCCTTTCGGCGTAGATATTCTGCTCCCTGCAGCTATCCCCAAGGATTTCGACCTGGGCAAGCTCAAGGAGTATATACCGCCCGAGCACACCGCTTTCGTTCAGAAGATGGCCAAGGATTTTGGGGTGGAGGGTGCCAGGATGAAGGAGTGGCCCATCTCCGAAGAGTTCGGCCGGAGCCAGTTCCAGGTGGTCAAGGAGGAAAAGGTGCCTTTCTTCGCCCTCGGCCTCGGCACCCCGGACTGGCTCATACCCGAGGCGCATGAGGCCGGCATCAAGATCGTTTCGCTGGTCGGCAACGTGCGTAGTGCCGCCCGCATCAAAAAGATGGGGGCTGATATCATCATCGCCCAGGGCCACGATGCCGGCGGACATACCGGCAGGATCGGCACCTTCGCACTTGTACCTCAGGTTGTCGATGCTGTTGCTCCAACCCCGGTGGTAGCTGCCGGCGGCATAGCCGACGGCCGCGGCCTGGTAGCCGCGCTGGCGCTGGGCGCCATTGGCGCCTGGTGCGGGACTGCTTTCCTGGCTACCCATGAATGCTTCGTCGACTTCATCGAGCTCGGCATGCTCAATAAGCCGACCATAGAAGCCTATTACCGCAAGCTTATCGAGTCGGACGAAGAGGAGGAGCAGATAACGCGCATTTACAGCGGTAAGACCACCAGGGCCTTCAAGAATAAGCTTAATGAGGCCTGGGAGAAATCGGGCCTCAAAACCCTGCCCATGCCGCTGCAGAGCATGCTGGTCTCCGACCTGGTACAGGGCATGATGGAGAAAGGTGAAGCTGAGTACTTCCCCATGTTTGCCGGACAGGTCACCGGCCTGATTAAAAAGATCAGGAGCACACAGGAAGTCATGGACGACATCATCGGCGGGGCCGTCCGGATAATGCAGAAAAAATTCCCATCGGAGGTAACCGTTAAAGCCTGAACATCCGTATACGGCGTGTAACGGGCCAGACAGGGTAAAAAGGATATAAATTATGGAATATGATGGTCTGATACTTGAAAAAAAGGGTTATGTGGCTACACTGACCATGAACAGACCGCACAGATTGAATGCTCTGACGGCTGAGATCAGCAACGAGCTTTTGCCGAAGATATTCAGGGAGATACAGGAGGATGACAGCGTCCGTGCCCTCATAATAACCGGTGCAGGCAAGGGATTTTGCACGGGCGCTGACATCGTTATCTTTAACCAGGCGGCCGAAGAAGGCAAGCTGCAGGAGACGCTTGAGCCACGGGGAGAAACCATCGGCGGCGCCTTCGTGCTCGGTCTCTATAACCTCGAGAAGCCGGTTATTGCGGCCGTGAATGGCGTGGCTGCCGGAGGCGGAGTGTCGCTGGCATTGCTCGCCGATATCAGGATCGCCTCCGAAAAGGCCTTATTCAACCTGGCCTTTATAATGCGCGGGCTGATACCCGATTGCGGCTGCACCTTCCTTATGCCCCGTCTCCTGGGAACGGGACGTAGCTACGAATACATGTATACGGGAGACTCCATCGACGCCCGGGAGGCGGAGCGCATCGGCCTGGTAAACCGGGTGGTGCCGCATGAGAAGTTGATGGAGGAGGCAGAGGCCCTGGCGGCAAGGATTGTGCAGGGTCCGCCGCTGGCCTTCAAACAGATCAAGCGAGCGGTTCAAAAAGGGCTGCTCAACACTCTGGAACAGCAGCTTTATTTCGAGACCTATGCGCAGAAATACCTCATGGGCAGCGAGGATTTTCGTGAGGGGCTTAATTGTTTCAGAGAAAAACGCATGCCTGAGTTTAAAGGACGCTGATTGTAATCGCGTTAATAATTATCACACACAAGAATAGGAGGTTTACCTGATGAAAGACTTCGATGCTGTGGTGGTGGGGGCGGGACTGGGAGGACTGTCCGCTGCAACGTACCTGGCCAAGGCCGGCAAGCGGGTGGTTATCCTGGAGAAGCACAATGTGCCCGGTGGGTATGCTACGTCCTTCGTAAGAGGCCGTTTCGAATTCGAGATCGCCCTGCACCAGCTCTCGGGTTATGGGACCGAGGATGATAGAGGGCCCATCTGGAAAATCCTGCATGACAGCGGCGTCTCGGACCGGGTGGATATTCTGCGCATCCCCGATCTTTACCGCAGTATTTTTCCCGATTTCACGATCGAGGTCCCCAAAGGCAGGCAGAATTACGAGGATGCCCTCTGCAGCCAGTTCCCCCGAGAAGCCGAAGGCATTAAAAAGTTCTCTAACATCATGTTCGAGTTTGCCAGGCAGGCCATGAGGTCCATGCGGGTAGGCATGAAAGCGGTTATGGAGAATCCGTCCGAATATCCCGAACTGGTCGGCAACTTCGGCAAGACACTCTCCGAGGTGCTCAATCCCCTGGTCTCGGATGAGAAGGCCCGCGCCGTCATCGGTCAGCTCTGGGGCTACTTCTGCCAGCCGCCTGCCAAGATGGCCTTCCTTATCTATGCGCTGGGCCTTGTCAGCTACATCAGGTTCGGGCCGGCCCACGTCAGGGGTACGTCGCAGAGTCTTTCACAGGCGTTCATCGATACTATGGAATCCTACGGCGGTGAGGTGTGGTTCAACAACGGCGCTAGGAAGATACTCGTCAAAGACGGCAAAGTGCGAGGTGTTCTGGCCGAGGATGGTACGGAAATAGCCACGCAGCATGTAGTATGCAGCGCCAACCCCGTGACCACCAGCCTTGAGCTTGTCGGCCGTGACAACATGCCGGGCTGGTATCTTAACCGCCTGGGCGGTTGGACCGGCGGCGCCAGCACTTTCAATATATATCTCGGCCTGGATTGCCCCTGCCAGGATGTCGGGCTGAAGGTCCACGAGAACTTCGTCAATCTTACCTACGACCTGGACAGGCAGTATGAAAACATGCGCCACTCGCTCGATTACGAGCCGGACGGCAACGCTGTGGTAGCTTACAACGTGGTCGACCCCACCGTTTCACCCAAGGGGACGGCCTCAGTGGTACTTACCCAGATAGCCTACGCCGATCCCTGGCTGAAGCTCTCGCCATCAGATTATGTCGAGGCCAAGAACAGGATGGCCCAGAAAGTAATCAAACTGGCCGAAAAGGCGGCACCCAATCTGAGGGAGCATATCGAGGTGATCGAGGTGGCCACGCCGCTGACAAATATGCGCTACACGGGCAATCCGCGAGGCAGCATCATCGGGTTCGACGAGAACTTTACCGGCACGGGATTCCTGCGCATACCCATGCGCGGGCCACTGGAAGGTCTGTATTTCGCCAACGCGTGGGTCAATATCGGCGGCGGCTTTGAATCCTGCATCGCCTCCGGGGCGATGGCTTCCCGCGAGGTTTTGAGGGATATGGAGAAAGGCGCCTGGGAGGCAGGTGAAATCTCCCATATGAAAGAGTCTTTGGAGAAACAAAAGGTGCAGCCTCATGAGCTGAAAGACACTATCACACCGGAAGAGAAGGTTATCGCCGGCATCCATCCACGCAGGCTGCAGCTCAAGGTCAAGGAGATCATCAAGGAAACGGCCAGCGCCAAGACTTTCAGATTGGAATCGAAGGATGGCAAGCTGCCCTGGTTCCGAGCCGGGCAATACATCAACCTTTTCGTCGAGATCGGCGGCATTAAGACATCGCGTCCTTACAGCATCTCATCTGCGCCCGGCAAGCCCTACTACGATATTACCGTGCGCCGGGTGGAGGGCGGCTTCGTCTCATCCTACCTGCTGGATAAGGTCAAGGCGGGTGACAGCTTCCAGTCAACCGGCCCCAACGGCTATTTCTACTATGAGCCGCTGGTGGATTCGACGGACATCGTCTTTCTGGCCGGCGGCAGCGGCGCCGCTCCCTTCATGTCCATCATCCGCGAGGCCGTTGAGAAGAAATCGGCTTTGAATATCCACCTTATCTACGGCAGCCGTAAACCGGATGACATAATCTTCGAAAAAGAGTTGAAAGATATTATCGCTAATAATAATAATATAAAAGTCGACTACGTGATAAGCGAACCTCCCGCAGGCTGGAAGGGGGCATCAGGTTTCCTGAATGATAAGGTCATCTCATCGCTGGCGGGCGGCCTCAAGGGCAAGACCGTCTTTACATGCGGCCCGGCCCTTATGTACGAGCTCTGCGGAGCGGCGCTGGTCAAGCTGGGCGTGCCGGCCAGGCGCAGCAAGCAGGAGGCCTACGGTCCGCCGCAGGATATCACCCAAGACCCGGCCTGGCCAGGCATACCGGTCTCCAAGGAGTTTGTTGTTACGGAGGTCAGGAGCGGGAAGAAGGTAAAGGCGAAGGCCGGCGAGCCGCTGATGAATTCCCTGGAGCGTGCCGGTATCGTGGTTCCCGCCGTGTGCCGGTCGGGTGAATGCACGGCCTGCCGCACTAAGCTGATCTCCGGCAAGGTGTTCACCCCGTCCAGGGTGCACCACCGCCAGGCGGATAAAAAATTCGGCTATATCCACCCCTGCATGAGCTATCCGCTTGACGACCTGCGCATCCGGGTGTAAAAGTAAATTGAGAGTATATAGCAAAGGAGGCATAGAATGACAACAAGAACCGTGAATTTAATGGTGAAAACACCTATCAAGGCGCAGCAGGTGGCGCTCGAAGCGCTGAGCGCCGATGCCAGGGCAACCAGGCCCGGCTTTATCTGGTCACTCGATCTGGAAAGGGCCAGGCTGGTGACGCAATCGTATAAAAAGACCGAGGGCCAGCCCATTGCCCTGCGCCGTGCACAGGCGCTGGCGCATATACTGGATAACATGACGATCTATATCCGGCCCGACGAAATGATCGTGGGCAACTATGCTTCCAACAGCGACTCCGTGCCTTTTTACCCCGAGCTGGCCTGGAAGTGGATAGCCAGGGAGACGGCCCCGGGACAGGTCTATGCAAGCATGCTCAGCGATGAGGGCAGGAAGGAACTCAAGGAAATAGGCGAATACTGGGGCAACCGCTCCATACATCACATGAGCAAGAAATATCTTACCCCGGAGCTCAAGGAGCAGTTTTGGATCTTCAACTGGGAATCAGCCACACCCAACTACGACAAGATACTATCCATTGGTTTGAAGGGTATATTGGAGGAAGCCAGGGAACGGCTCAAGAAGCTCGATCGGGAATACATGGACGAAACCATTAACGGTATAGATTTCGTCAAGAAGAAGGATTTCCTGGAGAGCACGATCATAACGCTCGAAGCTGTTTGCCGGTGGTCCAAGAGATATGCTGAGCTGGCGCGTAACCTGGCGAAATCCGAGAAAGAAGTCCTTAGGAAGGTAGAGCTTGCGAATATTGCCGAGGTCTGCGATCGCGTGCCTGAAAATCCGGCCCGCACACTGCACGAGGCCATCCAATCTTATTGGTTCATCCACCTGGTGGTGAACTTCCTCGAGATGCCTCAGGTGGGATCGGGCATACGTTTTGACGTGGTGTTCAACCCGTTTTACGAGAAGGACCTGGCTGACGGGAAGATGACCCGTGAATCGGCCCAGGAACTGGTGGAGTTTCTCTTTGTTAAATTCCAGGAGACGGGCTTTTTGCACGCTCCCATCTGGTCGGGTTTCGGTGGTGGTGCGCTGGGATTCCAGACCGTAACTATAGGCGGCGTGGATTCCAACGGCCGCGATGTCACTAATGAGATGAGCTTCATAATCCTTGATGCTACCAAGACCGTTCGCGCCATCGTGCCGCCGCTGGCCTTGCGCTGGCATGACGGGATACCCGGCAAGCTGGTGGACAAGGCCATCGAGTGCCTGGCGTCAGGCATGCCGCAGCCGGCCATTTTCAACGACAAAGTGGTTGTATTGAGGCTGGTAAACATGGGCACTCCGCTTGAGGATGCCCGTAATTATTCCATCAACAACTGCATGGTACCCACCATACCCGGTAAAAACTTCAGCCATATATCGGCCTGGGCCAGCGGTGTCCCCGCGCCCCTCTGCCTCAACCAGGCGCTCGGCATCGATCCCCTGGCCATCTACAAGAAAGCCGGCAATAAAGTGCTCGACCCCGAAAAGATCGGCTCAATGGAAGAGCTGTTTGAGGCTTTCGCGGAAAACTACCGGCTGATCATTCATCGACTGGTCCGCATCGCCAATATTGCCGACGCCCTCTACAAAGAATGGGCGCCGCGCCCCTTCCTCTCATCGGTTATCGATGACTGTATTGAGAGGGCGGAGGATGTGCGTGACTGGAATTACATGCCTGATTACCGCGATGTGACCCTTTTCGGCCTTAACACGGTGGCCGATTCCCTGACCGCGGTCAAGAAGGTAGTTTTCGATGATAAGAAGATCACCATGAAACAGCTCGTTGAAGCTCTCAAAAACAACTGGAAGGGCTACGAGGAGATACGCCAGATGTGCCTGCGCGCACCCAAGTTCGGCAACGATGATGACTATGCGGACCTGACCTCCAGCCAGGTGGCCTGCAGAATAGAGGAGG
>Ga0247841_10006348_pt1 | contig 18340 bp, 17 predicted proteins | sample LaCruzMarch2015__2_FD_192410 | JGI IMG/M metagenome (GOLD analysis project Ga0247841, IMG submission 192410) | Freshwater microbial communities from meromictic Lake La Cruz, Castile-La Mancha, Spain - LaCruzMarch2015_18m | ecosystem: Environmental > Aquatic > Freshwater > Lake | place: Spain... | reverse complement strand
CTGCGGGCCGGCAGGGCCGTTGCCCCGTACGGTCAGGGTGCGCTCCGTCACGCCATCCGTGAACCACAGGCGCAGTGCGGACCCGTCAGACTCGAAGAACGTGCCGCGACTGTCATTGTCATTCGTGGGATCGCCATCGCCGTTTGCATCGATCCCGCTGCTGACGTCAATGCCGGGTTGCATGGTTCCCGGATTGGCCTGCACAAGGATGGTTTGAAGATTCTCTTTGATGACAGCGATGCCGCCTGCATCGAACGGAGGATCCGTCGCGACGAATGCGTTTGTTCCGGTGCCTGTCGTGAGTGATGGGGTTCCGGCAACGATGTGAATGGCGAATGTGCGTTGCGCAATCGCCGTGTTATCTGCCGCAGAGATTTCCCCGCGCAGCAGAAAGTCGCCTGTTTCCACGAATCGTTCGCGGAAGAGCGGGCCGCGGTCCGCCTGCACGAATGTGCCGTCCCCCTTGGTGAGCGACCAGGCTATTTGCCGGTCTGAAGCATCAGAGACGGCCAGCATTTCAAACACGCTGCCCGGAGCGAGCGTCCACGATTCCATGAGGAACGGCTGGTCCTGCTCGATGGCGTGCACTGCGGTGATGCCGCAGAGGAGTGCCAATGTGATGGCAATCGTCAGCCGTTGGATTGTGGGGAGGGTGCGCATGATCAGCCGAGACCAATGATGAAAGTGACAATCGCTCTGGCAATGAGAATGAGGATCAGCCCCACAATGGTGTAGAGGACGATCTTTTTTGCCTTGTCTTTGGCACCATCATCGCCCAGTCCCACAATGAGCCAGATGCCGGCGATGATGATGACCACGACGGCGATGAGCGAGACATAGGTGAGGACGGTCTTTACGATGCTGATGATGGTTTCTTTCAGATCCATTCCGCCTCCGCCTCCACCCCCCACGTTGATCTCGTCGGCATTGCCGAGAGCACCCTCAGCGGCTGCGATCCAGGGGAACGCAATGAGTGCCAGAGAAGCGCAACAGGAGCGGAGAAGCTTCATAGAATTATTCGACAAGTTTGATGAAGAACATCACGAGTGCCTTTGAGATCAGGATGAGGATGAGGCCGATGGCGGTGTAGAGAACGATCTTCTTGGCCGTGTCTCTCGCCGTATCATTACCAAGACTGAAGATCAGATAGAGCCCCGCAATGATGATGACCACGACGGCGATGAGCGCAACGTACGTGAGAATTTTATTCACGATGTTCGCGATTGTCGTGCGCAGGTCACCTGCTTTTATGCCTTCCACTCCCAAACCATCCGTTCCCTGCTGCAGGCCGGGTCCGTTGTAGACTTGCGCGAGGGCATGGCCTGCCGGTATCGCCAGAGGGAGGGTGGCAATGGAACATCCGAGAAGTGCGGCGCAGAGCCAGAGACGTGCTCTCATAGGGGGGTGGTGAAGATCTTTATATTCACGTTTTATGATAGCATACTTTTCGTCTTTTTGCCATCCGACTTCCATGCACCCTCTATCGTCCAAAACTCTCCTGCGGCATGCCAAAACTCCTGCGTTTCTCGTGACCAATCTCACCAATATCCGCTATCTCACGGGTGCGGAAGTGAGCGCAGGTGCCGTGCTGTTCACGCCTCGTCAGACGCAGTTTTTTGTGGATGCGCGTTATCACGAGATGGCAGCCGGTTTGGCCACCGGATGCACCGTGCGTCCGATGGATGATCTGACCAAGATGCTTGAGCGTATTCCGGCGTGCGGATGCGAAGCCGAGACGGTGACGCTTGCCCAGAAGGAACGGTGGAAGAAAGGATTTCGTTCCACCAGATTTTTTCCGAAGCACGGTGTTGTCGCTCACTTTCGTCGCTCCAAAGATAGCGATGAGTTGCGACGCTTTCGGCGTGCCCAGCAGATCACACACGAGCTTCTCAAGCGCTTGCCCGCGACGTTACGTACTGGAGTCACGGAACGGGAAATCGCATGGAAGCTTCTGGAATGGGCGCGCTCTCTCCGTGCGGACGGACTCGCGTTCGATCCCATCGTCGCATTCGGATCGCATACCAGCCGTCCCCACCACCACCCCACGACGCGGGCGCTGAAAAAAGGGGACATCGTGCAGATCGATGTCGGCGCGCGTTTCGAAGGATACTGTGCCGACCAGAGCGCCATCTTTTTCACCGGCAGAAAAACGCAGCAGCAGGAGCGTGCACTCGCAGCGGTTCAGGAAGCGAAGCGGGAAGCGGAGCGCATGGTGCGGGCGGGAGTCTCGACGCACGCGCTCGACCGGATGGCACGTTCGATTCTCAAAAAACACGGAGTCGAAGAGGCGTTCAGCCACTCGCTCGGTCACGGAGTGGGGTTGGAGATTCATGAGGGTGTCACCCTGAGTCAGCTGCGTCCCGACGAAAAATTACTGGCCTCCGAGATCATAACCATCGAACCGGGCGTGTACTTTCCGGGAAAGTTCGGCATCCGTCTTGAAGATGAGGTGATTGTTCGTGAGTGATGGAACCAGAGGGAACGATTTCATGGATTAATGGTTCAATTGTTAAATGGTTCAATTGTTAAACTGATAAATTGTTGTATTGAGATTATTCATGCTATTTGTGTGTAGTCAGAGAGAAAAATGATATGTTAATTCGAAATAACAATGTAACAATGTAACCATGTAACAATTATTAGCCACCTTCCAAAACGGACAGAAACACTGATCAAAGCTATAATAAGAAGAAATGCACATCACACAAACACCGCTCTACCGCACGCGCATTGCGCGCCTGCCGAAGCACCTCAAGCTTCTCATTGCCGCATTGGCGATGGTGGCACCGGTGATGGCGGCCGGAGTGAGCAAAGATCTGCCGCGCGAGCAGGACTTCATTCTCACGGCCTACTACTCGCCGTTGCCCGGGCAGTGTTGCTATGTCAAAGGCGGGTACCGTGCCGACAAAGTTCTGAATGGCGAAGGAACCAACGGCGCCGACGGCACAGAGGTGTATCCCGGCATGATCGCGGCGCCGGCAAGCTACGCATTCGGCACCGTCGTCGCGCTCCCCGGCATCGGCCGCTTTGCGGTGCATGATCGCGGCGGGGCGATTGTGGAACTCGGTGGTGCGCACCGCCTCGACATCTGGGTGGGGTATGGTGAGGAGGGGCTGGCGCGAGCCCTTGCTTTTGGGGTGCGGCGCGTGCGCGGGACGGTCTACACAGTCGGCGGTTTTCAGCCCAAAGTGAGTTTTTCTCTCGACAAGTTTCCGGCAGTACTCGACCGTCTCGAGCCGTTTCTCGTGCGCGGTCAGGACTTGCTCGCCGTTTCGGTGAAGGCGGGGGATCGCGGACTTTCCGTCGAAACATTGCAGAGGTCGCTGAGTAAAACCGGATTTTTCGATCAGGCTCCCACCGGACTCTTTGGTGCGGCAACGCAGGATGCTCTGGCGCGTTTCAATACGGCTTATGGACTGACCGAGCCCTCGGATCGTCTCAGCGAACGCTCCGCCGCGACCATTGCGGCCGCCGTTCGCCGTGCGGATGTCACGCCGCCCGTTGCGAAGAATGTGGACAAGAGCGCGAAGGCGTCGGTCATCCGGACGGCACAACGGACCATGCGGTTTCTTGGCTACTACACCGGCCGGACGAATGGTGTCTATGACGATGCGCTGGTATCTGCCATCCTCAAATTCCAGCAGAGAAAACAGTTGGTGGGCACAGCCGGGGATCCGGGCGCGGGGCGCATCGGTCCGCTCACCCGTGGCAAGCTCAAGGCTGAATGGAACCAGAAACTCGTGTCTGATCTGGCAGACCGTCTGATGATTCTGCGTCGTGTGGAGGTGCTCCTCGATCAGAAGGGGAAGAATCTCGATCAGTTTTTGAGTGAAGGCGACAACGGACAATCGGTCACGCTCCTGCAGCGTTTGCTTGCCGACCGTGGATATTTTCCGCGTGAAAAAGTGAACGGCAACTTCGGCGTGCAGACGAAAGCGGCGGTGCTTCAGTACCAGATGGACCGGCAACTCGTGGCCGCGGAAGGCGGTGCCGGGGCCGGAACGGTCGGGCCTCAGACGCTCAAGAGCCTGCGCGCGGAAGAGCAGCAGGAGGCGTATCTTCTGGTGCGCGCCCAAGGATGGCGGGCCCTCTAATTTCCCATAGTACGATGGAAAAGCCGTTTCTCGCAGATGATTTCTACCGGCTTCTGGAAGAGCGATGCACGTCGCAACAGCTGTTTGAATTCAAGGGGATCATTGAGCAGCTGTCGATGCGTGCCAGTGCGCTCTTCAGAGGCGGGCAGGATCAACGCGATTCGCAGATATATGTGCGCGATACGGCTCTGGAACTCTATGAGCTCTGCAATCAGGTGTTTCAGAATTTTGAAGAGAAATGCAACGTTTTTTCTTTTCTGTGCAATCAGATGGGAGTCCATGTCGAAATACGCTTGTCGCCGGAAAAATATGAGGGGCTTCCGAACCAAGGTTCTCCCGTCGCAAAGACGGTGAATTTCACTGTTCAACGGATTCAGCAGATCATTGGACGGCAGAAATCCTCGTGAAGAAGAGGTCCCGCCACAGTCAATTGCACTTCTTTCGTGACTCATGCAGCATGTCCCCATGCGCCGGTTCGCGTTGTTTGCCGTGCTGTGTCTTCTGCCGCTCTCTGTCTTTTCCCAAGACAGCGCTCTCACGCGCCGTGACGGGTTTTTGATGATCTGGGAGGGCATCCGTCGCGATCCCGACCCCACCAGTGAGCGCCCGTTCACCGATGTGCCGGAAGGGGAGCGCGGGAGCGAACAGATCACCTACGCCAAGGCGCGCGGCATTCTCGATGACGGTGAACAGTTTCACCCCGATGATCCGCTTCTGTTTTCCGATGCCGTGCTCTGGCTTTTTCGTACGCGCAACGTGACGGATATTGATGAGATGACACCTGAGGCGCTTCCAAATCTCCTTCAAAAGTATCCGTTTATTGTAGCGTCGCAGGATCTCTCTGCGCCGGTGGTTTCCTTAGAAACCCTGCTTGCCATGGCGTCATTGATCGATACGCTGCTTGCAACCGAAGAGCACGAATTGAGTCTCTATTCCGAAAAATTTCAGGGCAAGGGCACGGCGTGCGGAGAGTCTTTTGACATGAATGCGCTCACGGCGGCGCACCGCACATTCCCGTGCAATACACTCGTGAAGGTGACGAATGTCGAGAACGGACAGAGCGTGATCGTGCGCATCAATGACCGCGGTCCGTACGTGGATGGACGCGACATGGACCTGAGTCTCGCGGCGTTCACGCGCATCGCCCCGCGCAGTCAGGGCGTCGCACAGGCGCGGTTTGAGCGGCTCGGTGACAGCGCTCTCGTTGATGCCTGTAATGGAACGCTGCGGAGCTACCAGAAGCGCATCACGCGCACTGTGCGTTTCGACCGCGGAGTACCGAACGTGTCGCCCGTCGGTGTGCCGGTGACCCTGACGTCCATCCGGCCGTTTGTCGTCCGTTCCATGACGTATCCGGATGGTTCCGTCGAACGCATCGAAGACTGGGTGAATCCCGGGGAGCTTTTTTCGATCACGCCGTCCACAACCGGTATCTATTCTTTTCGGGTGGGAACCGTGGACGGACGCGCCCGCGATATGCAGATGAACGTGTGGGAGTGTAAATAATTCATGAAAGGAAAACCTAGCGGTTTTCCTCTCATGAGCTCTCTTTTCCCTTTTAGCGGTGTGCCTCCAGCGCGGGACCCGCGAGACCCACGCTTCGGCACATCATATTTTAGAAATTTCTCTGTTCGATCACTTATCGTCTATTTTGCAGAATAATGAGGGCTGAATGAGACAGAATCGAAGATAACTATCACATCATAATTCATATTTGTATCAAGTTGCCGTGAGCAGTCAGAGATGCCGAAATCTGCTATAATAAATGGAATTCCTTGTATATTCCTTTAGCTCCCTTTTGTTTAACCTCCTCGAACGCTTCTTCTGGCCCGTGTTCTGGATCGTCGGTCTCGCGGTCCTCTCGATCGTGCCCGGCGGCTGGGCGGCAGTCTTAAACTGGTGGATGCAGAATCCGCTGGTGAATTCCGGCTTGGTCGTGGGTGCGTATGTCGTGTGGAAAATGATCAAGTGGAATTTCCGGTACTTTTATGCCGTCTGGAAATCACGATCGCTCGTAATGATGAAGATCGCGCTGCCGCGCTCTGATACGAAGGTGGATACAGAAAAGCGCACGGAGAAGGATTTCAAGGAGAAGGTGGCGATCATGGAGCAGCTCTACCGCGCGCTCTGGGAGGTGCAGAGTCTCACGGTCTGGCAGGAACTGCGCTACTGGTTCTTTCGCTACATCACGATCAGTTTCGAGATGTACGTGGAGAAGGGGCTCCTCATGTTCTACGTTGTGACGCAACCCGAGCTCCAGTCCATCGTCGAGAAGCAAATCACGGCGTTCTATCCCAATGCCGAAGTGACGATGCACAAGACGCCCGAGCTGTGGCCCAAAGGCACGAAGCTCACGGCGTACAACATGATCACCGACAAACCTTTCATGTATCCGCTGCGGTACTACGAGCAGATGCAGGATGATCCGCTCAACGGCATCGCGAATGTGCTCAGCAAGATGCAGGATGACGAAACGGCGGGCGTGCAGATCGTGCTCATGCCGGCGTCTTCGCAGAAGTTGGGCAAACAGACCGAACGACTGGCCTCGAAGCGATTTAAGGGACAGAAGGAAGGCTGGTTCGGCAACGTGCCGCTTCTCGGTGTGCTCTTTTCCCTTTTCAGCAGCGTGACATCGGGAACGGACGGGTCGACCTCTGCGCCGGGAGCGAGTCATGGTGACGCCTTTGTGCGTATGATCCAGCCGGAGGAGGAACTCTACAAACGCATGGGCGAGAAGGCGGGCATGAGTTTCTACTACGCCTCCATCCGCATCGCATCCGCGGCCAAGACGTGGCAGCGCAGTATCGAGATCACCAATAACCTGCAGGTCGCCTTCAATGCGTACAAAGATATCTACGGCAATTATCTGGATGAGCACCGCATGTTCACGAATTTCATGCCGCTGGCATGGAACGCGCCGATTCTCTACAAACTCTGGCAGCGGCGCATCAACGGGTTCTGGCATACGCGCTGCAGGCTGGTTGAGAAAGAACTGGCCGGTCTCTTCCACTTCCCCGACAGCCGCTACAACAAGATCCCGAACATCGAGTGGATCAGCTACCGCGTGCTTCCCCCGCCTCCGAATATTCCCGCAGAGGGAATTCTGATTGGCATCAACAAGCACCGTGCCGTCGATACGCCCATCCGTTTCTATCCCGAGGACCGCACCCGCCACCACTACATCATCGGAAAATCCGGTACAGGAAAATCCGCGCTGCTGTCATGGATGAGCCGTCAGGATATCAAGAACGGCGAAGGCGTCTGCATCGTGGATCCGCACGGAGACCTGATTGATGACGCGCTGGCCCACACGCCCAAAGAGCGGGCCAAGGATATCGTCCTCTTCGATCCTTCCGACATGGAGCGGCCCATGGGCTTAAACCTGCTCGAGGCCAATTCGCCGGAAGAGAAAGATCGCGCCGCGCTCGATGCGATGGAAATCTTCATCAAGCTCTTCGGCAACGAGATTTTCGGCCCGCGCATCCAGCACTACTTCCGCAACGGGTGTCTGACACTCATGGATGACGAAGAGGAGGGCGCAACGCTCATCGATGTGCCGCGCCTGTTCGTGGATGACGAGTTTCAGCGCTACAAAGTCGCCAAGTGCAAGAATCCCGTTGTGCGCAGTTTCTGGGAGCACGAAATCGCCAAGACGGGCGCGCGCGAGAAGGAAGAGATGATTCCGTACTTCTCGGCCAAGTTCGGCCCCTTCATCACGAACACCATGATGCGCAATATCATCGGGCAGCCCAAGAGCGCGTTTCAGGTGCGCGACATCATGGATTCGGGCAAGGTGCTGCTGGTCAACCTCTCCAAAGGAAAAGTCGGTGACGTGAACGCACAACTCCTCGGGCTCATTTTCGTGAACAAGGTGAACATGGCCGCGCTCTCCCGCGCCGATGTGCTGCGTGCCAAGCGCAAGCGTTTCTACCTGTACGTGGATGAATTCCAGAATTTCGTGACCGACGCGTTCGCCACCATCCTCTCCGAGGCGCGCAAGTACGAGCTGGGGCTCATCATGGCGCACCAGTTCATCGGGCAGCTGGTGGGCAAGACGGAGGATTACGGACAATCCAATACCAAGCTGCGCGACGCCGTCTTCGGCAACGTGGGTTCCATCAGTTCCTTCAAGATCGGCGCGGAGGATGCCGAGTACATGGTGAAGGAATTCGCCCCCGATCTTTCAGAGCAGGATGTCATCGGGATTCCGAACTTCAACTGCTACATGAAGCTCTCGATCAACAACGTCCCGTCGCGGCCCTTCTCGATGGCTACGATCTGGGACGAAAGCGACCGCAATGACGAGCTGGCGGGGCTCATCAAGGAGTACAGCCGCATGAAGTACGGACGCAAGAAGGTGTTCGTCGATCAGGAAATCGGGGATAGGATAGGAATGGTCCGGTGAAGAAACAGCAGCTGAGTAGACCCCGAGCGAGCGCAGCGAGTCGAGGGGTGGATCAGGAGATCGGGGACAGAATTGGTATGGTTCGATGAACGATCAGAAGCTGAGGAAATCCCGAGTGAGCGAAGCGAACCGAGGGATCGATCAAGAGATCGGGGATCACATCGGGATGGTGCGGTGAGTTCTATGGTCAGAAGAGTTACCAACCTCGTTGGAACGCACTTCGGTATCCGTCATGATAGCCCCTTCTCTCTTCAGGAGTTTCAAGATTGTTTCCAGCAGATCGCGTTCCGCGTGCACCATCGCGACTGCCCTGTTCCATCCCCCGGTCGTACAACTGTTGGGCGCTGAGCTTGGAGTTGATGGTGGGGGCCTGTGAGCGCAGATAATGTTCGCGCTGTGCTGTCTGGTCGGCCGTTTTCTGCCCGAGGGCTTTCTTCAGACGATGACGGTACGTGCGCATGCCTCTCGGCAGGTGCCCTTCGTTCTCCTGTCGTTGCGCTTCCAATTGAATGGAGCGGCTTTGAAGTTCTGAAAGGGGCATGTCGAGGTAGTGCTTCTGGATGAGGGGTTCGTTGATCATGGTGCAGAGGAAAAAGGACGGCATCGTCCCCGTTCGGTTAAGCTCTGTCAAGAACACGTATGGTGATGCGCCTCATGCCTTTGCCTCGTTCCCGCCTGAGCGGAAAGGGAGCTTTCTGGTCAGGACTTCCGCGATCTTCGGATTCGTCTCGGGGTTCAGTTCGATCTCCACGAGGTCGAAGAGCTCATTGGGAAGATCTGGGAACCAGTTTTCCACACGGCGGATGACTTTGGCGCCATACTTCTGCTCGTATAGAGGAACGAGGTCCTCGCTCACGCGGCTGTGAAAGACCATTTTCTTGTATCCGCCCTCCACGGCTTTCTGGATCGTGGCAGGATAGAGAAGGGTCGTGAAGAGGTGTTTCTGCTGGTGTTTCGGCGTGATGCTCACGTTCCAGACGTACAGGGTATCGTCTGTGCAGTACTGTTGGGTCTCTTCCGGAACACCGAAGAAGCCCTCTTCCGGATCATCATCCTCCTCCAGCGTCTCGGGAAGAGCTGAGCCGCTGCAGCTGGAAACATATCCTGCAATTTCATCTTTGATATTGAGTGTCATGAGAGGGCCTTTGGTGGCGATCCATCGCAGGTGCTCCTCGCCGTCACGCATGTCTTCCGGGTAACAGTCCTCCTCAGCTTTAAGGAGGGCGGGCATCGCCGCATCAAGCTGCTCGGGCGTGACCATCGACGTTTCATATTTCATGATTTCTGCAATCGCGTCATGATTGCCTTTCATCATTCTCTCGAGTGTAGCGCTCGGAAGAACTTCGCGGGCACGGGCGAGGAGGGGACCTTGTTCGCCTGTGGTGGGAACGGTTTTCACGTCTGTTGGCTTCATATATGGCATTATACTGGAAATTTGAATAAATGCAACAAAGTGCACATTTATCCGAATTGCCAAGGAATATATTTATTAGGCGTTTCTGATCAAATTGAGAAACGATTGAACACGCTGATCGGATTTCAGCCTTTCTTTAAGGGATGAAACGAACGCATGCACTTGAGCAGGCGATGAATCCGGATTGGCGTAGTACCTGCGGAGCAGCTCTTCTCCGTGCTCGGCGAGCACCTTCAGGCCCCGCTCTGGATTACGGATCGCGTAACGGTTTCCCTCCGGGACGATGACGCCTTCGGCGAGGAGTATCTGGAGTTCGGCCAGTCCGGTGTAGTAGTAGCGCTCGCCGCTGCCCTCGGGGGATTTCTGCGTGATGTAGTAGAGGATCGAAGAGAGTTTGGCAGTCAACTGTTCGCCCGCATCCAGATCTTTTTGTTTCTGCAGCCGCTCATGGAGCAATCGTGCTCCCGTTGTCTCCGCTTTGAGTTCCTCCAGAACCCAAGACTCTCCCTGTTCATTGAGCCCGATGCGGTTCGCCACGGGCTGATCCAGCCAACAGAAGACCATGTGTCCAGTCTCGTGTGCGTCGAGTTCCGTGAGAGCGGCCTGGGCGTAGCGATCCGGTGCCATCGTGATGCCGAATATTTTTTGGAGTTGAGGCAGGTCTTCCTTGGCGGATTCCATGACGACATCGGGATGCAGGAGTGAGTGGCCCGGTCGCTGCTCCGCATCCACGCGCCAGTACAGGTTCGGTCCGAATCCCATGGCGTGCGATGTGAGCACTGCAGGAGAGATCGTGCGGTATTCCTCCACGAGGTGCTCTTTTCCTGCGAGGAGTGCATCGAAGAGTTTCTGACCTTCGCTGTGCGTTGGCGCGAGGCGTCCCATGAGATTTCGGGTATGCGTATCTGTGAATCCGAGACGCAGCTCCACGTCGACCTTGTTCGCATCTCCGGCCACCGTGGGAATCGCCTGTGCGATGACCGCGAGAGGGCAGCCGTTCAGGCTCAGTGCCGCGCCGGATTCGTAGACGTCTTTCCATTGAGTCGCAAGCTCTTCAGGGTTTGTGAGTGGTGAGCCGTAGGCGGCGGCGAGTTTTCGGAGGAATGCGGGAAGGCCTGCGTACTTTTCCTGCGGTAACTGTTTTTGAGCGATCATTTGATCCGTTTCATTCGCCAGACGCTCGAAGTGCTTCTGAATCCTTGGCCACTCAAAAGGAAACACCTGAGCATAGGTGCGGGGAGCAATCTCTTCGCTTTCGTCCGAGACGTAGGGGTCGTACAGGTACTGTGCCCCTTTGCGTTTTTCTTTGCCGAGGCGGGTGGCCGCACTCCCGCCGGGCAGATCGGCCAGTTCCATCTGCTTGATGAACGCGTGATCGAAATATTTTCCGAGCGAGGCACCCATCTCAAGGAGGAGTGCAATCTCCGCACGTCGAACACCCCACTCCGTCAGTTTGCTCTCCGGAATTTCTTTCAGCCATTGGCGCAGGAGACCGATGGTGGATAGTTGTCGCTCGGAAGAGAGGAGCAGGAGTTTCTTCCATGCTTCAGGTAGCGCCGTGCGCAGTGGTTCGAGCTTTCCCATTTGTCTACTGGAGAGGAGGGTATTGATGCGTTCGGGGTTTTGCAGGATCTCGCGGACTTCGGCTAGGGCCGGGGTAGCAGGGAGTTGCTTGAGCCACTGTTGAGATTCCCGCATGAGGAAATCGGGGAGCGAGGATGCGTTCCACTGCTCGCCGATGGTTCTCGTGGCGGCACCGAACAGATCATCGACCGAGTGGATCTTTTCGAGAGGGCATGGAGGAGTTGTCCGTTCTAGGGAAGTTTGAAGCATGCGCCGCACATCGTGCGTAACGGAACGGATGCTTTCCGGCAGGGATTCTGCGTTCAGCGGATTCAGCCGGTTTGTGGAATCGGGCGAAAGTTCAGCAACGGTGAGGAATCGCTGTTCCGGCATTTAGTTATTATAACATATAGTGTAGATATTCGCTAGTTTTGAGAAGGACGATAAATTTCCGGTGCCTCATCGTTTCCGTGCGGTGCTACAATCTCCACAATTCCTTTCCCATTTTTGTACATGAAAAAAATTACTCTCTGGATTGGCGGGATCGTGCTCTTGGTCATTGCCGTCGCAGCGGCCTATGTTTTTGCACAATCTTTCTGGTCCGAAGGATCGCAGATGGACGGGATTCGTGGCGATGCGTTCATGCCACCCGCAAATGAGGAGAGAATGCTGGCACAGGCACCCATGCCCACATCAGCCGTTTCACGGGATGAGTCGGATTACTCTTCCAATAAGTCGGGGACGGAGCGCATCGTCATACGTTCCGCGCGACTTGCCGTTGTTTCGAAGGATGTAGAGCAGGCGGCGGAGGCGCTGAAAGGATATGCGCAGGAGAATGGCGGGTTCGTGGTCAATGCCAATGTGGAGAGCAATGAGGATATGCCGCCCACGGCCCAAGTATCATTGCGGATTCCCGCCGACAAGCTGGATGCCGCCGTTGCATTTGTGCGCAAGCAGGCCGTGCGCGTCGCGAGCGAGTCTGTTTCCGGTGAAGATGTGACCGAGGAATATGTCGATCTGGAGGCCAAACTCAAAAATCTGAATGCGAGCGAGACACAACTGCTTTCCATCATGAAGGATGCGCGCAAGACGGAAGATGTTCTCTCGGTGCGCCGGGAGATCGAGCGCGTGCGCGGAGAGATCGATTCGCTCACCGGACGCAAGAAGTATTTGGATCAATCCGCGAAAATGTCTTCCGTTTTCGTTTCCATCGCCACGGACGAAGCATCGCTTCCGGTCGTGAAGACCGAAGATCAGTGGCGCCCCGTCATTGTCATGAAGCAGGCGGCTTCCACACTTCTTGACGTGCTGAAATTCCTCGTCAACGTCGTGATCTGGGCCATCGTCTTCGTGCCGGTCTGGGGCACCGCGATCCTCGTCGTGCGCTACTGGAAGAGAAGGCGGCTGTAGGATAATCGGGAAATATTTCCGATTTTTCATCTCTCTCCTGTATCCTATCTGCTATGCCATCATTCTCTCAGATCAAAGACATGTTCCGCATGCAGCGCGAGGCGAAGAAGGTGAAGAGTGAGCTCAAAAAGATCCATGTGGAGGCGGAGGGCAGGGGAGTCAAGGTCGTGGTCTCGGCGGACATGGAGGTTATCTCGATCGAGATCGCTCCGGATGCCGCACGCGAGACGCTCGGGCGCGAAATCGCCGATTGTCTGAATCGCGCGCTCAAGAAGGCGCAGGTTGTCTCGGCCGAGAAGATGCAGGGGGTCATGGGTGAGATGGGATTTCCGACGGAGGGAGGCATGAAGGGAACAGGGCAGTGATGATGGAGTATGCTTCAGCCTGTCATGGTGAGCCCTGTCGAACCATGACAGTACACGTGCCATCCTTCGACAGGGCTCAGGATGACACGTACCTTTCTCTATGAAAAAACTCCTGCTCTTCGTCCTCGGCCTCTGCATCGTCGCGTATGCGTGGTACCTGCATGAGCTCACGCCGCTTGGCGGAACGAGCGCGGTCCGCGTGAAAGTGGAGTCGGGGATGAGTGTCGCGCAGGTGGGATCTCTGCTCGAAGAGAAGGGGATCATCCGGTCGGCGGGCGCTTTCAAATACTACGTCAAATTTCATGCGATTGAGGGAGGTCTGCAGGCGGGGACATTCATCTTCCGGCCTGTCATGAACATCGCAGAGGTCGCGCAGGTCCTTCGCACCGGTAAGTCGGAAGAAGCTTCGCTCACGATTCCGGAGGGATGGACGGTCGCAAATATCGACGCACTTCTTGCATCCAAGGGGCTTGCACAGTCCGGCGCCGTTTTGGACTGCGTCACGCGCTGTGATTTTTCGACGTTTGATTTTCTGCCGAATGGTTCGGGCCTTGCTGCACGGGGAGGGAAATTAGAAGGGTATCTCTATCCCGAAACCTACTTCGTGAACGAGGCGGAATTCGTTCCCAAATTCTTTCTCGAGCGTCTGCTCGGCACCTTCCGCGCTCGCGTGATTCAGGAACACAAGGATGAGATCGCCGCATCCGGTCACCCGCTGAGTGAGATCATCACGATGGCTTCGCTTGTGGAGGCGGAAACGCGGACCGATACGGAGCGTCCGATCGTGGCAGGTATCCTGTGGAAGCGGCTCAAGCAGGGGATGCCACTCGGGGTCGATGCCACCGTCCGATACATCGTTTCAAAATCCACGGAGCCGCTCACACAGTCGGACCTCGAAACCAATAGTCCCTATAACACCCGTAAATTCAAAGGGCTCCCCCCAGGTCCTATCGCAAGTCCCGGCATGTCGAGCATCCTTGCCGCTTTGAAGCCTCAGGAATCTCCCTACTGGTACTACCTGCATGACAGCAAAGGTGCCATTCACTATGCAACCACGAACGACGAGCATAATGAGAACAGGAGGCGGTATTTGCAGTAAGGGTAGATAAGGCGAATTGTTCAATTGTTACATTGTTGAATGGTTCGCAGGCGGATGCAGAGTGTCCCTATCATTGTAATGAAGTCGTGGTCTCCACCTTTCCATCATTGGATAATGAGAAAGCTAAACAATGTAGCAATGGAACAATTTAACAATTTACGCGAGGCATGCTATAATAGGAGGAAAGATCCCTGCTATGACACCCTCTCATAAGCTCAAGATCGGCGTGATGGGTTCGGCCAGCGGGCCGCAGATTCAAGATCCCCATGCGCGCGAAATGGCGAAGAAACTCGGTCAGGAGATCGGCAAGCGCGGCTATATTTTCATCAACGGCGCATGTCCGGGTTTGCCGCACGACGCGCTCTTGGGAGCCAGGGAAATGGGGGCATTCACGCTGGGGATCTCTCCGGCGTTCTCGGAGTACGAGCACGTGAACGAATACCACTCGCCACTCGAGAATGACATGATGATCTACACGGGTCAGGGATTCATGGAGCGCGATGTCGTGAATATCCGTTCCTCGGATGGTGTCGTTTTCGTCAGCGGCGGCATCGGCACCTTGAATGAACTCACGATCGCCTACGACGAGGGCCGGCCCATGGGCATCCTCACCAACACCGGTGGCATCAGCAATGCGATTCAGGAGATCATCACAAAACTGTGTCTGCGCACGATTCCGCCCAATATGGTGTTTGACGACGATCCGGCAACGCTCCTCGACAAACTGGAAGTCGCCATCCGGGCGTTTCCGCTGCCCATTCATGAGGACGGTCGCGTGATCGACCATGCGGAGGGCAATCGCGAACTGCCGCCACATCTGCAGGAACGGAAGCCGGGATAAAGATTTCGTGAGAGACAAACCTACGGTTTTTCTCTCACCCCTCGACTACGCTCGGGGTGACAAGTTGATAATGTTTCTTTGATGATTTTGGGGTGACCCTGAGCCTGTCGAACGGGTCACGGACTCTCTTTTCCCTTCAGTGGTGTCGCTCGCGCCCGTACCGAACGGTACGTTCGGGCGAGCAGCCGTGGGTCTCGCCCCGCACTCTTGTGAAGCAAAAGTGCGGGGCACCCACCGCTTCGCGACGAATATTTTCAAATGGCTGCGACCAGTGAACGTTGGCGCGCCAATCTTATGATATGTGATCTATTTTCAGCCTCCTGCCTTCGGGATCCATTTGATCGGTGTTCCGGTGAAGTCGAACATCGATCGGAGTCTGTTTTCGAGGAATCGTAATTCGCTTGGACGGATGTCCCGTGGGTTCTTGGTAAAGAGCACGAACGTCGGAGGCACTTCATCCGCCTGCGTTAAGTGCTTGGATTTGGAGAGTACTTTGAGCGGTTGCCCGTACACGGCATCCGTGAACCAGCGATGGAGCTCCTTCGTCGGAATGCGGCGCAGACGGTTCTGCTGCACCTGCGCAATGAGGGGGAAGACCTTGAGGAGCCCGTCGCGCGTCTCCGCGGAGCAGGGGAGCAGGGGAGCGAACCGGCAGAAAGAAAGAGAGTTCGCCACTTCGGTGATTTTCGCTGCACGCGCCTCGCTCTTGAGCGTGTCGATCTTGTTGAGGAGCAGGATGAGCCCTTTGCCGGATTCCATGGCCAGTGCGGCCAGACGCTGATCCTGATGGCTCACGGGTTCCGTGGCGGAGAGCACGAGCATGGCCACATCGCACTGTTCCAGTGCCTGAATACTGCGCAGCACCGCGTAGTGTTCAATGCCTTCTTCCACCTTTGTCCGACGCCGGATGCCGGCTGTGTCGATGAAGAGAAATTCCTGCTCATTGAAGCGGATGATCGTATCGACGGCGTCACGCGTGGTGCCGGGAATATCCGAAACGAGCATGGGCGAGACTTTCCGCTGCGGATCGGACATGAAGGCGTTGATGAGCGAGCTCTTGCCCACGTTCGGCTTGCCGATGACGGCGACCTTCGGCGGATCGGTTGCCTTCGCTTTTTCCTGCTTTGAGAAGTGAAGTGCCTTCAGTTGCTCCGTGATCGCTTCGAGCAGTTCATCCGTACCGATGGCGTGCGGTGCACTGACGGGGATGACGATATCTGCAATGCCGATCGCGATGAATTCCGGCAGGCGCTCTTCGATGGTTGCCTGATTATCGCACTTCGTCGGCACGAGGATCACGGGCACGTGGCGTCGGCGGTTTTTACGCAGCAAATCGATGATCGTGTGATCGCTCTTCGTCAGTTCCTCGCGGCTGTTCACCGTGAACAGAATGAGATCGGCATTTTCGAGCGCGAGCAGCGATTGCTTGTGTACGTCCTGCTCAAAGCCCTTGTCATCGGTTCCGCCGCCCATTCCTCCGGTATCAAGGAGCAGAAAATCCATCGTTTTGGTCTCAATACGATGCGCCACGTGGTCGCGGGTGGTACCCGCAACTTCACTCTCGATGGCGACACGCTTGCCGACGAGTCGGTTGAAGAGCGTGGATTTGCCCGTATTCGGCCTCCCGATGATGGCAACCGTTGGTAATTGAGACATAGGATTTAGAGGTGAAGCCGACTTGCCCGGCGTAGTCCCGCAACTGCGGGACGAAGTCGGGGGATGGCGACGGTGGGTAATTGGGACATGAGAGGAGGTTTGGGTGGTGCGGCAGAGCCGTCCGACGCGCATTGTACCGGCAAACAGGGTCATCCCGCGAGCGATGTGGTGTGATTATGTGGGGATACAGCCTGTTTTTTTCTTTGGTGCAGATACTCAAGAAGACAGGCATCGTCGTCTGTTTCCGTGTACATCCCGGGGATCAGTGCGACGGTGTTGAATTGCTGGCGTGCGGCGTAGGTGAGGCCGGAGATATTCGATTCCGGCAGGGCCAGTAGCACACGTCTTTGTTGAATGGGGCCGAGACAGGAACGGAGCTTTTTCATCATCCCCGCCCCGATTCCCTTTGTGCGTTCCGTAGAGGAAACGGCAAAGCGCAGTATATTGATCATATGTCTGTGAAGTTCATAGACCATGGACCCGACGATGCGGTCACTCTGTAGCTCTTCAGCAACCATGCCGATGCACAGGGTTGCCCTTAGGTTACGCACGTACTCCTCCTCGGACCATGGGAATTCGAAGCTCTCTTTGTCGATCGCCAGCACTTCGGGCAGATCACGCTGGATCATCCAGCGGAGGTGCACGGGGCTTGGTCGGTCCTGTATCGCAGGATAGTCGATCAGGTGTGTTCGTGAGTGGTGGCGCAGGCTCTTGTGTGTGCTCTTGATCAGTGTGGAAGCCATTCTGGTCCGACTGCGCATATTACTGAAAAGATTGCGATATGCATTATGCGTGTGAGGTTCTCCCGAAAGAAGTTGCGTCTTCTCATTTTCAAATTGAGAAAATTTCCGTGCGAGGTCAAAAAGATCGGTGCGATCACTGTCATCCATCCAGAGTCGAAGATCCGGCTCCGAGAGAATGCCCTGTATTGTCAGACGGCAGGTGTCGATATGTTGTTCGACATCATCGGAGATATTTTCGATCCTGTCACTTTCATGCTGAGCCGATGAGATGGCTGCAAGACAGCGATCTTCGGTGCTCTCCATACGGTTGGCTGCCTGATCCAGGAGCCATGCGCTTTCTTGAGAGAGTGTCGGGTCTACGTTCATTGAGATTGTTTCAAGTGCGAAAGTCTACGACGGTGCGGCTACTCCGCAAGAGTGGTATTCAGTCTTTTGGGGCGCTCACGCCGCATGTGCGATCAGGTTACTTTCTGGATATCCGGGAGAAGAATCCTGAGGCAGAAAGGAATGTTCGAAAAGGAGTGTGTCTTGCATCCCGTCGAGCCTCTCATGCATTAATGCGACGGCAAGGAATCTCTGATGGCTGGCGAAGTTCAAGATAGTGCCGCCCTGCTCCTCCGGCAGCTCGATGAGCAGGCGTTGTCTTCCGTATGACGAAAGCTTCTTGCGCAAAAAATGCACCATCTGCGACCCCACTCCCTGCTGCCGCTCCTCTCGCTTGACGGTACAGCGCAGAACAGGGATCACATG
>Ga0247841_10006346_pt1 | contig 18348 bp, 15 predicted proteins | sample LaCruzMarch2015__2_FD_192410 | JGI IMG/M metagenome (GOLD analysis project Ga0247841, IMG submission 192410) | Freshwater microbial communities from meromictic Lake La Cruz, Castile-La Mancha, Spain - LaCruzMarch2015_18m | ecosystem: Environmental > Aquatic > Freshwater > Lake | place: Spain... | reverse complement strand
GGTTTATTTTACAAAAAGGGATCAAAGCTTGAGTCAACAGAATGTTGCTCAATACAGGGTTCAGGCTTTGGGCGACTGTCTGAAGGTAAAGGATTACTTTGCAGGGATTGAGTTTCGAACAGAGAAAGGCAAGGATTATCTTAATTGGTGCAAATGCTTGGAACTTATTGCAAAAGGAACTCACTTGACAAAAGAGGGTTTATTGGAGCTTTGTGGGCTTCGTGACCAAATGAACTTTAGGAAAACTAAAAATAAATGGACAACTGAAGAGATTAGAAAGATTTTAGACGAGAAACCGCTTCATCAAACAGGATTTTTTGATGCCGCCCAACAGAGTTTGATACATAACTCAAGCGAGGGCAAAACTGACCTAAAAGAATGGTTGTCTTCAAAACAAGGCAACAATAAGCCAAGCAGGGCTACAAGTCCTTAACACTCACTTTCCTTAGGCTCAGTTCCACTACTTCGCCCCAGGTGGTTTATTGTTTCATTTGATAAAATACTTTTTTTCCGCACGTATTGACGTAATAATTTGCCGAAATGCTTCATTTTGGCTTTTTGACGCATTTTAGCCACTTTGCCTATTTTCAAACTAGCCTAAAACCCCCTATTTCGACCCACCAAATCAGGGCTAATCATCGTTATCCTGCGAAATTCCTAAGGGAAATAAGGAAGTTTTTTCAATTAGGGGTGGCAAAAAATTAGTAGTGGAAGTGCGCTAGCCTCTTGAAAGTGGCATTAATCCAAAGGCGGCCCAAAAGCCCCCTTAAGAGTTATGTATAAAGCAGGGTATTGGTTTAAGAATTTCAAAAGCGTAAAAGGTAGCATGAAACGAAAAGTGGTCAAAAAACCTTTAGTTAATTGGGTGCTGGGCGGTCAAGCGAATGCTCCTGGCCAAAAACAACCCTCCGCGGCAGCAGTAAGAAAATACGTTCGTTTTTTAGAAAAAAACGCGGTCGGGAAAAGACGCCCCCTACTTTGACATTAAGCGACCATTAGTGCTATATCTAATATCAACGAGTCTATTTGGCAAACCTTCTTTACTCCCTAATCACTGGGGGGGGGTTCAATTAATTCTATTTTAAAAAATGTGTTACTCTAAAAAGTGTCCTAGAAATTGAGTGAATGTGTTCCTTTGCTGTGTGAAACGGGGTGATTTTAAGTTGGGGGGGGTAGTTAGCGTAGCCATTAGGGTTATGTAACGGTTATGTATTAGAAAGCCACATAACAGGGTATTTTTTAGGGTGTTATGTAATGAGTGATTTTGAAGTCAAAAGTGATTATGGTTAAAAGAAAAAGAGTTTTCTTGAGCTAAAGTACACGCCTTCTTGCTTCAGCTCTAAGCAAGTAATCAATTGTTCTGTAATAATCCGAACTTTTACTTTTTTTAAAATCACTTGAGGGGGAGGACTTCTTTCCCTGAAACACAAACGAGGGCGAACTTATTGCATAGGTCGGCCCAAAGTCAGTCCATCCATCAACTTTTTCTACATTCCCATAATACCTAAGTGAGCTAAGGTCCCTAAGTTCTTGTAGGAGTCTTTTTTTATTTGACTCCTCCCAGGGTTTAATATTTGCTCCCAAATTCTCAGGTAGCTGGGAGGCACTAAGATGCACTCGCGTTGGTATTCCTGTAAGTTCAGCCGTTTTGGAGGAAGAAAATGACATGCTAATTAGTGTTTCGGCAGTGATAGAATCAGCTGGAACTCCGGTTTTTACTAATAATTCTCGTAAGGTGCGTAAGGTAGTTCCCCTGTCTACGATAAAATCAATTAATACAGTTCCCTTACTTGTTGCTAGTCGTTTGCCTCTAAGGTATGCGACAATTTTTTCATCCTTGAGAGTTTCTCTGCTTATTGGTAAAAATATGACTTCGTTTTGTTTTAGTCCTAATCGTTGAGCAAGAATTCTTGCTGATTCAAAAAAAATTTTGGTTCCGGCTCCAACAAACACTAATTTTTTCCCCCGATTTCTTCTAATGACTTTGCTCAGCCAACCAATTATTGTTGCCGTTACTGGCCCTCGTCCGTTCTGTTTGGGGCCCAAAAATGGTTTCAGCGCAAGGTATTCTGAGTCTGCAATTCTTCTGCCCCAATATTTCGCGTCTTCAATATATTTTATTGCCCGTGCAGTTCTTGCATTTCCGAACGACTTCTTGACTAGCTTTGGCATATGATTAGGTATATTCTTTTTTTGATTATAATACTTTGCTTAAAAGAGTGTTGCGTGAGGGGTAATTTTGGGTTGGAACTAATTATGGTTAAAAGAAAAAGAGTTTTTCTTAAATTTTTTTGGTTGGAAGTAAAGCCTTTTATAGGACAAAGAAGTTGATTTGTTTTATGAGTCCCGTTTTAAGAAAAGGTCGTCCTGCCGGAATTCTTCTTCGTCAGCACAGGAAAAGCAAGTGCCCGACTTGCAGCGCTGCGGGGGGTTGTGGAATTAATCCTGTGAGTCTTGCTCTAGCGTTAAAAAAAAAGGATTCTTCTCATCCTATCAAGAAAGGGTTGAAGCACGCGCTAAGTCACGCGACGCACGAAGAACAAATGGACAGATTAAAGAAATGGTAATCTTTTTGCCTGGAAGAAAAACTCTCTTTCTTAATAATTGATTTTCAAATAAATTCATTTCAGCCCTAGTGCTTCTCTCACTCTTTTCTTTGCGAAGCTGAGGACATAAACTCCTTCCTCTCCGGTAGGATCTTTCTTAAAGAATCGATCAAGCAGGGGGCCATAGTGCTGGTGGTGAAACTTGTTGTCTGGGGCAACGTAAATGCTTACCGTTTCTTCGGATTTTATCCTGCTCCGATAGTGCCTCAAAAACTCAGTTAAGAGAAACTCGCTAGGGTGAGTTCCGCCCAGCTCTTTTTTCAGTTCAGTTGTTTTTATTTTTTCCTTCCAAGCCGCCCACTTAACCACGCCTTTTTGTTCAGTCTCTTCATATTGAGTTTTTTCCGGTTGGATAGTTTTTATCGCAAACTTTCCTTTCGAATAAGTAAACCCAAGGGTTGCACGCGGGTGGTTATCCTTGTCAACAAGCACGAGGTGTTTCCTGCGGGAAAACATTGGGGCGAAGCGGGTAACGCTTGGCACTTTTTCAGTGTAAAGCCAATGGTTTGTCCGCCACAAAGAATGCTTATCCCCCGCAACCACTCTTCGTGATTTTGCATAAGTCGCGCTAGAAAATGCCTCGCTCTTTGTCGAGCTATGAATTCCAACAGTTGGGAAATTAGGTCTTTTTCTTGGTTGCATAATTAGTACTATTTTCCTTTCAATATAATTCTTTCTGTTAAAAGTGTCCAAGTACCCTGTGGGTACGGGACCCGCAAAATTTGATTTTGCTTGGTCCTAGAAAAGCTGTGTTTCCTTTAGTGAATTCTTTTTGTCTAAAGGAAAAAGAGTATTCCCTCAAATTAATTTTTTCCCAGGAAGTGATTCATCATAAAATTTGCTCTGTCAGTGTAATTCATTCCTTTTGTTCTTTCACTTAATTTTTCAAACTCTTGCTGGGTCATTGTTGTTGCCCTGTCAAATATTCTTTGAGCGTATCCTGGATTGCGCGGGATTCCTCGCTTAGGATCCCCAACAGGCATCATTTCCAGTACCTCTCCAAGGTAATAGTCCAGTGTTTGCATTCTCGCTTCAAATTCCCCAAACGCCTCGTTTTTGCTTCGCTGCATTCCTGCAAAATTTCTCAGAGAATAATTTTTTTGTGGGTGAACTTCGTGCGCTTCAAGTGAACGGCTATTGAATGCCGTGGGCGTCATTTTGTCCCGATGGTAGGTGCCGAATTGGCTGAATATTCTAATTTCTCTTTCGTTCTTTAGTTCGGGAAATAACTTCCTTACATTCCCAATAGTTTCCCTCATGCTTTCAATTGTGGGACCCTCGCGAACATCAGCAAGTTTTCGAAAAATTTGGTTCGCCGCATTAAATTTGGATTGCAGTTGAGCCATTGGCGCGTTTGATTTTATGGCGTCAGAAAGCATTTGGTCTTTTGCGATAGCTTCCCGATCAAGTTCTCTTAATCGTGTTAGTGTTTTTGCATTGTATCTTTCCGCGGGAGCAATTCTGACTCCTTCGCGCGCGAGAAGAAGACAAATATCAAGCGTGTATCCGGGGGGCATGTATTTTCCGTAGTGGGTTCTAAGTCTCCTCATTGCTTCTTCCCCGCTTATTCCTTGCCTTGCAAGGTTATCAAAATCTTTTCGCATTATGGCCGCTCTCTCATTCCACTGTTTTATTGTTGATTGCGTTTCTTCTTGTTTTAGTCCGCTCGCTTCAACCAGCATTAAATGATAAGGTTTTCCTCTTTCCCTTGCGGAGATAAGTTCTCTTTCAACATTAGCAACATCCGCTCTGCTTTGGTGGGGGGCAAAGAGTAACCCTAAGTGGTATTGTTTCTTTGCGCCCACAAGGTAGGGTAATTCAGCTCCGTATTTTGCTCCACCAAAGAGCAGTGCTCCTCCTACCCAGATAGCAACTGCTTTCTTTTTGTTAGTTCTAATCCAATTTAAAAATCCGGTTTTTTTTTGGAGCAATTTTAAGTGCCTGTCTTTGTGCAGCTCTTGCTTCTCTTCGTGCCGACCTAATTTTTGCCATGCTATAATTAATCTTCTTCTTCATTTATACTTTTGCATCAAAAAAACTGTTCTAGTGCTTGGCGGGCACTGGGCCAACAAAACTTAGAGTTTTATTTTGTCCCAGAAATAGAGTTATTTTGCCGGCGTCTAACTCTGCACTTTTTGAATAATTGGAAAAATTAATAAGTTTTATTTTATTGAAGTTCTTAATTTGTCAAGTGTGGTAGTGTTAGTAACAATTTCTCTGATGAGTCTTGTTCTTTTCTCTCGCAGGAGTCTTAGCTCCTCGCTTCCTTTCCGTGCCCTTGATATTGCAAGTTCTACACGGGTTAGCGCCTCATGGTTTCTACCAATTTGTTCGGAAAGAGGTTTGATAGCAGCTCTGGCATTTGAGTTAACACGCATTCGCCTAGCCAGTCTCAATACTCTTATAGAGCTAGTTTTTCTTTGCTTTGCAACAGCCCCTATACGTTTGGGTTTTAATGCAAGTTTTTTTATTGCATCATGCGCTGCTAAGGCAATTCGTTTAGGCATAGTGAAATCAATTAATATTTAGGGCGAAGGAGTTTTTATTCTTTTGCAAATGTTTTTATCCTTGAAAACATATTTAGGTGCATGGAAAGAATTCAGAAACTGCTTTTGCTTTTGCTTGCTTTTTTGGTTGTGTTATCAGTAGTTATTTGGGGGCTTGTTTTGTTCCCTTCCGCGCAGGATTCGTTTTTTAAAAACTCTTCAAGTTTTTCAGTTGTTGTTCTCCCTGATATTCAGAACTATTCCCAAAAAGGGAATGAGGAGATTCTTTTCTCTCAAGTGAATTGGATTGCTGCAAATATGGATAAAGAAAATATTGTGTTTGTGATTTTTGAGGGGGATTTGGTTAACAAGTGGAATGATAGAGGACAGTGGGGGGATGCTAATAAAGCAGTTTCTGTCCTTGAGTCCGCAAGGGTTCCTTTCGAGTTGACACTTGGGAACCACGATCATAACTCTACAAATCCAAGTTTGAATGCTCCTTTGTTTGAAACTTACTTTCCTGAGGAAAGGTTTAAAGAAAATAGTTGGTGGGGGGGCTCTTTTGAGAAGTACAACAGTTACCAAGTTTTGAGTATTGGGGGAAGAAATTTTCTTTTCCTCGGACTTGATGTTTGCCCTTCAAAAAGTGAAGTTGAGTGGGCTGATAAAATATTTTCAGAAAATGAGGAAAAACAACTGGTTCTAACAACTCACGGGTATTTGGGTCTTGATGCGAATAGAAAGGTTCACTCTTGTGGGAGCACGGAATATATTTGGGAAATGGCAAAAAAGCACCCTAATTTAAGAATAATTCTTTCAGGGCATGTTCATGGGGAAGCGCTTTTAGTTTCAAAGAATATTGCGGGGAAGGACGTTTACCAAATGCTTGCGGATTACCAGGATTACTCTGACGGGGGAAAGGGGTATTTGAGAATTCTAAAGTTCGTCCCCTCTGAAAACAAATTGAAAGTGAGTACGTATTCCCCTTACCTTAACGAGTACGAGACTGACTCGGGTAGCTCGTTTGAGTTTGAGTACTTTAATTAAGTTTTGGTGAGTTAATGAGTGGGTTGAAAAACTTGGTTTTGGAGGAAGCGATTTCTAATAAGTACGTTTTCAAGCCTTACTCGAAAGAATTTGTGGGTGTTTTTCACGCGCAAAAGCGGCACCTTTGGAAAGTCTTCTCTTCAATTAAGAAAAAAGAGATTCATCATATTGGCTCCACCTCCGTTCCAACTCTTGGGGGAAAAGGGATAATTGATTTGATTATTGTTGTTCCAAAAAAAAGCGTTTCGAAAGCAAAAAAACTTTTGTTAAAAGCTGGATTTATTTATCATCACACCATGCGGGGCAAGCGAAGTTTTCACTCAAAATATTATGTAGATTCGAAGAAGAGGCCGAGGTTGATTCACTTGCATTTAACATACCACGGGTCAGGAGAGCTGGATAAAGCGCTTTCTTTTGTTGAGTACTTGCGCGCGCACAAGAGCGTTCGAGAAGAATATGCAAGGATTAAGCGCAAAGCCTCCTCTCTCCATTCAAAAGAAGGGAAGAAGTACATTAAGTTCAAACTCAAGTTCGTTGAACAAACAGTGAAAAAAGCCCTAAAATGGCGCAAATCGCTCAAGAATTAATTATTTCTTAAGGAAAAAAAGTATTCTTAACTTTTGTTTGGGGTGGCGAGGTTTAGGATTTTTCTTTTTTTTTTTGAATTCTTATTTTCAATTAAGTTTATATTTGTCGCAACCTAATACTTTGTAATGCCTACACGACACTTAAGAAAACCCCTAACTCCGCTTCAAGAAAAAGCTTGGCTTAACCCTGAAGGGAGAGCGTGGCTTGAGGCTCGAGTTAAAGCTCTTGGTAGAGGAAGGCATCTCCTCAGTAAAAAAACTGTTAGAACCCCGTTAGTGAGACAAACCGCATACAAATTAACTCATGGTAAAAATGCTTTGGCTGCTGCACTAAGGTGCATTTTTTTTGTCAAGGATGAGAGAAATGTTAAACTAGTTGATACTGGTTGGGAAACAATTCATTCTTTATACAACAAACAAACTGCTGATGATGTTATTGCAACAAGACAAGTGCCAAGCATCATGCGAAACGGCCAAGCAATTGTTGGGTGCAACACTATCGCAGCGACTCTTGCCTCTCTTCTCCGTGCGGCAACCCCTGCGACGGGTAAAATAACTGATGTCAAGGTCGTTAGAACAATTGCTGTGCAAGGGATGAGCCTAAAGGATGGGAGTCCGCTTGGAATGCCTCACACGGTTGTTTCGTTTAAAATTAATGGAAAAAAGTACATTGCTGATGCATTCAATCATGGCCATGGGTTTTTTGACTCTGCTTTGGTTAAAATGAGGGGGCGCGTTTTTGTTGAGGAAGAAAAAGTTAGTAAAGTGGTCGAGTTGCTTAAAAAAAATGGTAGGTGGAAAGAGGCACTTGACCCGCAGGCATTTGGCCTTGAAGAATTCGAAAGTTTTATTGTGGAGAGTCATCGGGCCGGGGCTTCGCTAGCAGCCGATTTGGATTTGCAAATATTTTTGGACAATTTGAAACGAAGAAGATGATTTTTTTTTAACTTTATCTTTACTTGAAAAAATCTTCAACTTCTTTCTCGGGGGTAAGCGTTTTTTTAACAAAGAAATCCTTCGGGTAGTATTGCTTGAATCTTTCTTCTGCGAAGCGTTCATCCATGAAAACGCATACCCCGCGGTCCGTCTCTGCCCTAATTACTCTTCCTGCTGCCTGCATTGCGCGGGTGATTGCGGGAGCGTTGTAGGCGTACTCCCACCCTTTATGGAATTTTTTCTCATAAAAATTAATTATCGCATTAGTGTAGATTCCCATTTTTGAGTAAGGGACTCCGACAATAATTGCGCAACTCAAATAATCTCCCGGAAAATCCAAGCCCTCAGCGATGCTTCCCCCGCTCACCGCAAGGAGCACTCCCCCAAATCTGGAACCAAGGAGTTTAAAATCATGGACGAGTTTAGTTTTCTCATCCTGTTTCATTTCCCTGCCTTGACGAAGAACAGTTCTGTTCAAGCGAAGCGTGGAAGAAATATTTTCAAGGGTTTCAAAAGAAGGGAAAAAAACAATGGTATTCCCTGGGACCTTAGAAACAATTTTTTCAATTTGTTGAGCGATTTGTTTGTACTGCTCCACATTTCTTGAAGTGTACTTTGTGGTAGTATTTCCGACAAACAAGTTCAATCTATTTTCGATTGGAAAAGGACTCTTATATTCCTTGAGTAATATTTTGGAATCCTTGTTATGTAGCGACATGTTCTTTTGTTGTTCTTTAAGTTCGTGCGCGCTTATTGAAAAGTTCCTGTTATGTAACGCGGTGAATTCTTCTTTTTTCGCAAGATCGAAATTTTGCTTGTTATGTAAAATATCTATTTGGGTGATTCCTAAAACATCCGAGTACATTTCAAGGGGCAGGAGGGTTCCTGACATGAGTATTGCGGAGTGAACCTTATTCAGCACGTCTCCCGCGATTTCTGAAGGGTCAAGAGGGTAAACCCCTATCCCAAGAACGTTTTTCCTTTCAAGCACGTAAAGTGTATGTTCTTTTTCTTTTAGGAGCTCGTAGAGGAATTCGCTTAACGCGAGGAGGTTTGAGTTCTCGGTTTTGTTCTTCATCATGAACTTATCAGCGCTCTCCTCAATTAGAAGGAGGCTTTCTCTGGCGATTTTTTTTAAAAACTCAATATCCTTTAATCCGAGTACAACTTCCCCCCGCTCAAGCGAGAGCTTCTTCCCTAAATTAAGAATTTCTTTCTCAATGTCCTTTAGTAGGAACTCTGTCTCAAAACTCCCAATGTTTTTTGACTCCTTAACCGCCTTCTCAAGCGAATTGAGATCATAATTGAGCGAGAGCATATCCCGCAAGCGTTCAGGAAGATTGTGCGCTTCATCCACAATAACAATTATTTCATCAAGTTGTATTCCTGACTGGCCTAAAACATTCTCCCTAATATCCTCATGAAAGAGGTGCGAGTAGTCCCCCACAATCAGGTTCGCATTCTTTATCATCTCAAGAGTGATTTCGTAAGGGCAAAGCTCCATAAACATGCATTGCTCCTTAATGTAACCGTGAGGGTTGTTGTACTCTTGAAGAATTTCTCTCTTCTTTCTCATTGCAATAGCTTTTTGTTTCGGGGTGCACCCTTTAGTGTTAGTGTAAAATTTGCAGGTTTTGTCTTTCTTCCGCCTCGCACACGCTTCATAGAACCCGCTTTGGGTCTTTGAAATGAAGGGCTCAATGCACATTTGCTTTCTCCCAACAAGATCCACGGTTTTAATTCCTAGTTCAAATTTTTTATTCATGAGGTTAGCAGTTTGAAGAACTATTTCATGTTGGGAAATTTTTGGGGTAAGAAAAAAAACTTTCTTATTGTTCTCAAGAGCGTAACTAAGTGCTGGCGCGAGGGAGGAAACAGTTTTCCCGAGGCCCGTGGGCGCATGCGCGAGGAAAATCTTTTCTTTAGCAACTGCCTCGGCAACATCCTTTACAAGTTCTTGCTGCTCCGCGCGCACTTTATCATAAGGAAAATAAACCCTCATACAACAAGAAAGGCTAGGTTTGGGCTTTTAATTATTTGTTAAGCAAAGTGCCGAGAATAAGTTGAATGCAAGTTTTGTTCTCAGCAAGTTCTATTTTCCCAAGTAAGCCAAGGCAAACCAGTGCCTCTGCAAATGCTCCAATTCCCGTCGGTTGTGCTGTAAGTGTTTCCGCTTACATTTGTCCAAGTTCCCCAGGAAGCAAGAGGTTCATTAGTATCATAATATGCCCAAGTTGGATCTGTGTTCTCGTTATTTACCCCAGTGCAGTTTGGTGAAGAGCAACCCCCGTTGGATTTCCCTGTTCTGCTAATGTCCCAATAATTGTTAGTACTTGTTCCGCTTCCCTCAAGTATTCCAAAAAACCCATTTCCACTATTAACGCCACTCATTGAAATTGAATTTCGAACAGTACTAGAAAATGAATCGCCAATAAATCCCCCGACTGCATATACCCCTGAAACAGTTAAAGTGCCTGTCGAGTATGACTCAAAAATATTTGCATTATTTAATCCAATAAATCCTCCCACTTGAAGTGCGGAAGTTGAGCTTACTGTCCCTGTTGCGTAAGAGTTGTATACTGGGCCATAATTTGAACCAATAAATCCTCCTACTGGCGAAGAGGGGCCGGTTACGTCGCAAGAAGAAAAGGAATTATTTATTGGCCCAGTGTTAAGTCCAACAAATCCTCCTAAATGCCATTTACCAGCAACTTTTCCTGACACTGAAGAGTATTCTATTCTTCCAATATTTTGCCCAGCAAGCATTCCAGTCCCATTCATGGCCCCGTAAAGGTTTCCATCAATAGTAATACTCGAGATATATCCACTATTTTTTCCGACGAGTGCGCCCGCCCAATTATTTGTTGTAGAAACATTTACATCAGTTAATCTTAAATTAGTCAAAATTGCGCTTGAGGTAGTTTGTGAAAATAATCCAACGTAAGCCGAGGTTGTGTTAACATAAAGTCCGGTTATTGTGTAATCATTTCCATTAAATTCTCCTGAATAGGTTTCAAGCGGGATAAATCCAATCCCGTTGTTCCAGCTTCTTGTATCAGTAGCGTTAATATCTGCTTGTAAGGTATAATTCCAGTCCAAGTGTTCTCTGACTCTGTTTAAGTCGCTTAACGTGCATATTGGATGAGGAATTGCGGTGTCGCTCCAGCAATTACTGTGTGTTGGACTAATGACATTTTGCAAACTCATAGCGGTTGCGTTTTGCACGCATTGAACGGTGATGCTTGTGGTTAGTGTTTTTGTTAGTCCTTCAGCGGTGGTTAGGGTTAGTTTGAAAGTGCAGGTTTTTGCGGGGTCTGCTGTGTTGCAGGGGCAGGTAGTGTTGATTCCGCTTAGCGAAAATATTTTTTCGTTCCCCATTATTAGGGCGTTGTTGTAATTATTATCTGTTCCAGCGTTTCCTCGAGAATCCATCGGAGTGATTTTTGTTAAAGTTAAATTTTCTCCGGAGTTATTTGACAAACTAATTATCGCGTCCCCGCTAATGTCAGTAACCGCTTCTGAGATACTTATTCCTCCCACCCCGATTTTGTTTGAGAGACTCCCTGAAGAACTACCCACTTGAACAGAACTTTCTGAAAAAATAGTAGTGGAAAGCCCGACAACAAACAAACCCAGTACGATAACAATTGTCAGAATTACTAAGTATTCAATAGTTCCCTGTGCTCTTTGTGACTGTAAGGGCACGTGGTAACCGTAGGTTTGTAATGGGGTAAATGCTCTTGGATGCATTAGGTAAAAACAACTTTTGAATATATAAAAGTGAGCTTGGAATTTTATTTTTTTATTTTTTTTCTTTTTTTATAAAATCACGGGGGTTTTTTAGTAAGCGCAGTTTTTCAAGTTGTTTTTTTCCAGTAAATTTCACAGATTTCTTGCAAAAAAACTCAATAAGCCCGTCTTTTCCTAGTTTTTCTAAATACTTTTTGTACTCCTTTGCGTTTTCCCAATGTTCTTCTCGTTTTGATTCTTCCTCTGCTTTTTGGTAAAAATTATCAAAAAACTTAAAATGCATAACCACTCCCTGCATTTTGGATAGTTTCCCGTTTTTTATGAAGTGGTGGCCATCAAGCAAGCGCATTTCTTTATTGAATTTAAAAAGTGGAACTTTTGAAAGGCACAAGTTCTCAATTTCAAAAATTCTTTCTCTCACGCCCCCAAAAAATGCTTTTTTTGGAACAACCCCGCTTCCCATATTTACGTTGCGCGAGTGGTGTGATTTTGGATCAAAGTAATTGCAAAATTCAATAGGATTTTTCCCAACTTTGTATTTTGTTTCGCTTAAAGGTTTTTTTGAGTAAAAATCCAATAGAATTGAGTGCAAGGTGTTTGCCCCTTCGTTTTCTAAGTAGTTGCATATTTCCTTAATCCCAAGCTTGTTACAATTTGGGTAATAAAGGAACTCATCCGCATCCGCCACCACGCACCAATGCCCCGCCCCGTACTCATTGAGCAAATAATTCAACCAGCGTTCTTTATTCTTCCCAAATTTAGCGTTACTTTCAAACACAGTAACATTTTTTTGTGAAAGCAAATAGTTTTTTGTTCCATCAGTTGAATTGTTCACCACAATAAAAGCCCTATCAAGTCCTTTTGAGAAATAGTATTTCAAAAAGAAGGGGATCATTTTCTCTTCATTTCTTACTACAGAAAACAAAAGGGTTTCGTTTTTCGAAGGAGTATTTAATTTAGAAATCGTTTTTAGTTGCACTCTTGCCCTAAATTGTTCTAAAAAATTCATCTTTCCACAACTTACTTAATGTAAAAAAGTATTAAACTTGTTGCGTACCGCATTTTTTTCTATTTTTTCCAATCAAATAACAGAAGTATCTTTATTAGGATAAACTCTATTGTAAGTTTTATTTTTGCAAAACTAATTTTTGGGCTAAATTTGAGTGCTAGGTAAAGGACCTTTTTTTTTCTGTCGAGGCGTGAACCTTTGTTTGTTTTTGAATTTTTGTGCAAAAGGCCTGTCTTCTCTAAACTTACCGCGTATGCTTTAAGCCCTGTTTTTTCTTTTATTTGTAAACAAAAATCCGCATCCTCCGCCCAATAAGGGGAATAGTAAAGATCCATTTCGCATCCAGCCTGAAGAATCTTTCTATCAAATAGGGTGCAATACCCCTCAACAAAATCAGCAAACCCTTCATAGTTAAGTTCCTTTTTGTCGAATGAAGCATTTTTGATTGAAAAATCTAGTGCCCTGCATCCAACTATCCCAACTCCGGGTTTTTTGAGTGCTTTTAGAAGAATTGTGACAAAATCCTTGCTTTGCGCGATTACATCAGAATCCAGCAGGAGGAGTATTTCTCCTCTCGCTTTCTCGAGAAGTATTTTTCTCCCGCCTGCAACCCCCGTATTTATTTTGGAATAAATTACATTGACCTTTGGTTGATTTTTAGAGAATTGCTTCAAAAAATGCGCGGTTCCATCAGTTGAGCCATTGTCAAGAATAATCCATTCCAAAACATCCTTCCTTTTTGTTATCCCAGTAAGGCTTTTGAGGCATTTTTTAACTTCAGGCAAGTTGTTGTAAGTAAGCATCAAAACAGAAATTTTTTTAGAATTAGAGCTTTTGGAACTATTTGTTTTAGAAGATTGTTTTATTTGCATTCGAAACAATATAAATATAGTGATTGTTATTAAATAGTTGCTTAGTTGATTTTTTGACTAAAGTTTTTTTATGAATTGTGAAGTTTTTTAAAGTAATTTTTGGTTGTTTTCTTATGGATAAGAAGAAACGATTTGTTTTAGTTTTTGCGTTACTGTTTTTCTTTCTTTTTGTTATAGGGGGATATTTGATTTTGTTTTCATCCACCCAGTATACGGTTTTGTACTTTTTGGTTGTGGGGGCGCTTATTGTTATTTTTGGAATGTTTTTATTTGTTCAACTTCTGACTAACTTAGATACAATTAACTGGAGAATAAAAAATATTGAACTAGGAAAAGTTGGAAACGTTCCTTTGGAAGTTTTAACTGGTAATAAGGTTAAGGTTCAAAAGGAGGTTTATAAGATTCCTAGGTTCCCTAAAAAGCTTTCGGGTAGTTTTTGGGGAATCACAACTTTTTACAATCCTGCTGATTACAAGAACAAGTATGTGAATTATAAATTATTTAGGGAAAAAAGCAAGGAACAGGGATTGAAGTTAATAGCCGTAGAACTTGCGTTTGAGGATAAACCTTTTGAGTTAAAAAAAACTGATGCGGAAATTGTGGTGCAGATAAGGGGGAATGAAAGTAATATTTTGTGGCAAAAAGAAGCTTTGTTGAATATTGGGCTTAAGCATTTGCCAAAAGGTTGTGATAAAGTTGCTTGGCTTGATTGTGACATTATTTTCAAAAATAACAATTGGATAAAAGAAACATCAAAATTGTTGGAAGAGTATATTGTTGTTCAACCCTTCGCTTGGGCGCTTAAGCTTGGGGAGGGGGTACATGAAGTAAAGAATCTTGACAAGATTGCGCTGGGGCAGGGTATAATGCAAAAAAGTTACGGAATTGGGTATGGGGTCTCAAAGTTTGGAAAAACGATTAGGGACGGCGAAAGTTTAATTGCGCATGGACACACCGGATTTAGTTGGGCCTTTAGAAAAGAACTATTGGATAAATGCGGCTTTTATGATAAAGCTATTCTTGGAGGGGGGGATCTCGCAATGGCTTTTGCATATTATGATTTTAATGGGATAAATCTTGACGAAGTATTCCCTAATAAATCATTTAGAAATAATTACGATCCTTGGAGAAAAAAAATTTGTAAGAAAAATCACAAAAGCGTTTACTTTACTCCCGGGTATATTTTTCATCTTTGGCATGGCGATGTTAAAGATAGGCAATATTTTAAAAGAAGCCAAATTCTCAAAGAAAATGATTACGATCCTGTTTTGGATGTTAAGAAAGATTCACTCGGGTTGCTATTTTGGGCGTCAAATAAACCTGAATTACATTCCGCGGTAAAGAGGTATTTTTTGGCCAGAAAGGAGGAAGGATCATTTTTATGAGAGTTAAAGAGTTATTTTTTTGATTTGTGAAGTTTTTTAAGGTAATTTGTGGTTGTTTTATTATGAATGGAAAAAAGTGGCTTATTTTAGTTTTTGCGTTGTTGTTTTTGTTTCTTTTTGTTGTTGGTTGTTGTTTAACCTTTTTTTTGCCTTTAAAGTTTTTGGCTTTGTACTTTTTGTTTGTAGTATTGTTCCTGGCGTTTGTTGGCGTCTTCTTATTTGTTCGCGTTCAAATAAATTTAGAAGCTGTTAAGTTCAGATTAAAAGGTATTGAATTGGGAAATGAGAAAATTGTTCATTCTGAAGATCTTAACAATCTTCAACAAATGAAGGATGTTTATAAAGCTCCCAAGTTTTTAAAAAAGCTTTCGGGTAGTTTTTGGGGAATCACAACTTTTTATAATCCTGTGAATTACAAAAACAAATACAAAAATTATATGCTGTTTAGGGAGAAAAGCAAGGAACAAGGGTTGAAGTTATTGACTGTGGAACTTGCGTTTGGGAATAAGCCTTTTGAGTTAAAAAAAACTGATGCGGAGATTGTAGTGAGAATAAGGGGGAATGAAAGTAATATTTTGTGGCAAAAGGAAAGAATGTTGAATATTGGGCTTAAGCATTTGCCAAAGGATTGTGATAAAGTTGCTTGGCTTGATTGTGACATCATTTTCAAAAATAACGATTGGATAAAAGACAGTTCAAATCTTTTAGAGAAATACATTGTTTTGCAGCTTTTTTCGCAGAGTGCAAGACTTTCCAAAAATGTTTTGGACCTTACTGATGAGCAGTTTCAAAAACTAAAAATTGGTCCTCATGATGGGTCAAGGGTGCATGGTATTGTTTATGGGGTTTCTAAGTTTGGGACAAGAGTAATTGGAAGCGATTTTCTTAAGCAGGGGACGCAAGGTTTTGCTTGGGCGGCGAGGAGAGCGGTTCTTGACAAAATACATTTTTATGACAAGGGTATTGTCTATGGCGGGGACAATATGATGAATAGGGGGTTTTATGGAATAATATATAAAAACGATCCTCCGCTTTCAAAAAAAGAGAATTTAACTTTGGATAAACTTGGAGCCCATACTTCCATTTCAGGTAAGAATGAAATAAGCCCTAATAAGTGGGATGTGGGGCCTCCTACTTCAAGGAAAGGAAACGATGATTTGAATAAATGGGTTAAACTTGCTTTCGCTGAGGTTAAGGGAAGTGTTTATTTTGAAAAGGGTAAACTATTACACATTTGGCACGGGGATCAAAAGAATAGGTTATACGGGAAGAAAAATAAAATATTTGAGCGTTTTTTTAGAACTTTTGATCCTTCAAAAGATATTGCTCTTGATAAAAATCATCTTTGGAAATGGACCTCAAACAATAAAGGAGTCCAAGAGGACATTAAAGAGTATTTTAGTATAAGGGGCGAGGAAGGATATCATCCCTTAAAATCCCCCAATTTAATAATATCCAAAATAAAGGAAAAACATTTTAAACTTATTAAAAAACTTAAGATTTGAGTTTATTTTTTAGTTCAAGGCTTAGGAGTAAGGCTCAATCCATTCCTTAATCTCGTATCCTAACAATTTAAACAATCTTTTATTGTAAGGCTTGTACAAACGGTACAATTCTTTTTTCATATCCTCCTGAAGAGTATCAAAGTAACTTCTTATGTGAATATTTTCTACATGGGAATTTATTTTTTTCACTCCTAAAAAATCAAATACTTTGTTATAATTTTCTTCAGGTTTCTTTTTTAGGTGCTCTGAAATTATGATTAAAATTTGCTCTTTCGGGTAGTACTTGAGCAGATTTTCAATTTGATCAATATAAAACCCGTACCTTATCATTCCGGTTTTATACTTATTTTTTTTGTCTAGGGCATAATTTTCTTCAAAAGTTAGCGCGGTAGAGTAATCCACGTTAAGCATGTATCCTTCTTGTTGAAAGTGATTGTAAGCCGAATATACTCTAGTTACTGGATCTCTTAAAGCAATTATTAGTTTTGCTTTTGGGACCGTTTTAAACATTCGCTCATGGTACGTGTTATCCACTAAATAATCTGGAGTAACTTCTCCTTGTACTTTTTGATTATTATTGAATTGTTTTTTGTACCACTCTACGCCCCTGTCAAACTCTCTGTCAAAAAAATGGATTTCTTTACTATTTGGCGACCCATCAGGCCATTTAGATCTAAAATTAGGGGATAATTCAATCTCTGGATGCTTTTTTAGGTTGTGCCAAAGAGAAGAAGTTCCTCCTTTTTGAGCGCCAATAATCAAAAAATGTGGGAGCGTGTATTTACTCTTTAATAAAAATAAGTTGTTTAAATCAATTTTAACCATTAGCAATCAAGTTTAGTTTGTGATTGGTATTATTTATAATCTAATCCGAAGGAAACCAAAATGGGCAATAGCATAAAACTAACTGAGTAATAACCGCAGTTCGTTTCAATTAATACTATCCTTTTTAATTAAGTATTAACATTTTCTTAGTATGCTTTCTAAATTTAAAAATAATTTGAGGACAGCATTGTTCCTTTCTTTCGTTGATTTTAAATTAAAAAATGAGAGGGCGTATTTGGGTATATTTTGGTATCTGCTTGAGCCTTTGTTTTTCTTTGTCGCAATTATGGCCATAAGGGGTGCTTTACAGGTTGAATCTATTGAAAATTATGCGGTTTACTTAATAACCGGCCTTGTAATGTTCAATTTTTTTAGGAACTCAACTTCAACTGCTGCAAAAGTTATCCGATTTAGGGCCCAGTTTATAAAATCAATGCGTGTTTCTCCAACCATTTTTGTAATTTCAAACTGTTTACAATCCGTTTATTCTCACTTTTTTGAAATAATAATTTTATCCTTAATTTTGCTTTATTACGGGCTTCCCTTAGGAGGGCTTTTTTTATACCTCGCAGTGTTTATTGCTTTGCTTATTTTTTCTTTGGGAGTTAGTTTTATTGTTGCTCCTTTGGGTGCATTTTCTGATGATTTCAACAACGTTTGGCAGCTCCTATTAAGAGTTTTGTTTTTCTTAACCCCCATATTTTATAAAGTTTCAGAAAACACCTCCCTCGCGGATACAATAAACTTGAATCCTTTAACACACTTCATTTCTTTAGGGCGGGATGCATTAATTGACATGACTTTGTCTTCAGAAAAAGTATTGTTCTTGTTTTTGATTTCTTTTGCAGTGCTGGGGTTTGGGGTTGTTTTTTTTAATTATTTAAAAAAGTATTTCGCGGAGTGGATTTAATGGAAAACGCTCTAGTTCTTGAAAATGTCTCAAAAAAATTTACGATGGGTTTCAAAAAAAGTGACAAGATAATATTCAAGCTTGCTTCTTTTACCTTTGGCACTTTTTTTAAAAAAACTTTTTTTGCTTTAAATAATATTAGCTTTACTGTTGCAAAGGGGGAAAAAATTGGGGTTATTGGGTATAATGGTTCTGGGAAGAGTACTTTGCTTAAGGTAATTGCAGGGATTTACCAGCCAAATAATGGTTTAGTTACTGCTAACGGGGAAGTAATGTATTTGACCGGGTTTGGCACTGGATTAAATTATCAGCTTACTTTTAGAGAGAACATTTACTTAATCGGGAATTTGATGGGGTTTTCGAGTAAAATGATTGATTCCAAAATTGATGAAATAATTTCGTTTTCCGGTTTGAATAATTTTGCTGATGC
>Ga0247841_10006345_pt1 | contig 18351 bp, 20 predicted proteins | sample LaCruzMarch2015__2_FD_192410 | JGI IMG/M metagenome (GOLD analysis project Ga0247841, IMG submission 192410) | Freshwater microbial communities from meromictic Lake La Cruz, Castile-La Mancha, Spain - LaCruzMarch2015_18m | ecosystem: Environmental > Aquatic > Freshwater > Lake | place: Spain... | reverse complement strand
GTCTTTCTTTTCCTATGGCCGCCCGGTAACCGGGTTGTGAAATGCTTGAGCCGTATGATGCGAAAGTATCACGTACGGTTCTTAGAAGAGGGGGAAGAGGTGACTCTTCCCCCTTATTCGGCGAGCCGAGAAACATCTATCGTTAAATTCACATCCAGCGGTAATCAGATACAATTATTGAGACCCCAATGCCGCATGCATCCTGCCGAACCAGGATAAGCGAAGTGAGTCCGCTCACCGGCAAGGCTGTTCCGTCTCTGTAATTTTCGGGATCTTCCGGATAACGAGCAGGATCTCGTCCTGACGAATCCGGTACCCGCTTCCATATCGATGGTGGGCATCGAAGTAAGCGGCAATTTCATCCGCACGGGCATGAAACTTCCGGTCAAGAAGAAGAAAGAGCCCGATACTCACCATCTCGTCCCGGGATTCAGTAAAGATCTCGTTCTGGAAGTATTGCAACCCGACCGCATCTTCGCCATACTGTTCAATCAAATCACGGGTCAATTCAATGATCGGAACATCGTATGTAGTAAACGAATTAAATAGGAGTTACGCAAAATGCATCGGCGTATCAAGATTTGGCAACGTCAAATAACAATATCTATGAAGAGTATACCGAAATCAGTTATCGAAATGGTTGATCTGCGTAAGTCCTATTAAAGAACTGTGCCACTTCGCCAAGCGGTGCCTGAACGACAATGATGATGCATCCTTCAGGAGAAAGGTGCCGGTACATCTTCTTAATGGTCGATAACCATGCCCATTCCGGGATATAATAGAGGACGTGGGAGCAGAGGATCAGGTCAAAGCATTCATCGTTAAGGTTGACGTCAGTCCAACTGGCAGTATGGACACAGAACGCTGGAAACTGGCGGCAGAAACGGTCTGCCTGTTTTGTGTTGGGTTCGACAATTGTTGTCTTTTCAAATTGCTGGGCGACGGGGATGGTGAGGTGTCCCCCACCGGCTCCGATATCAAGGAACTGATGACGGTCAGGAAGTCTCGCGATCACTTCCCCAATATTCAACAATTCGATACCTTTTTCTGTTGAACATTGGGTAAAAATCTGGAGTTGCCGCTGGTAGCCTGCGTCTTCTTCCATCTCAAGGGGAGTTGCGGCGGGCATCGATCCGGTCATGCACAACGGATATGCGCAATCCGTCCTTAAAAAAACAGGGGGTTGAGAAAAAAATGATCTTGTTCTCACTCGCTCCGCAGCGCATCGATCGGATCCATGTTCGAAGCCCGCCATGCGGGGTACAGTCCGGATACGACACAGACACACATACCAATGATCATACCGGCTGGGATATAGAAGATACTCTCAGGTAGGAAGAAATATGCAGTAGTACCGATCATGGCACTCACCACCGAATAGCCAATCACAAGACTACAGAGCCCCCCTACGCCGCCTCCCAGAATACCGAGAATGAGCGCCTCGTACAGGAACATCCGGCGCACTTCGCCCCGTTCAGTACCGATAGAGAGCAGGATGCCAATCTCCTGTATCCGTTCATTCACCGACATCATCATCACGTTGAAGATGCTCGTCGCTGCGACAAGAAGCGAAATGCCACCAATCGCGAGGATGAACGTCGTCATCGTGCTCAGGGTCGAAGTGATGCTGGACAGCCGGGAACTTGCATCCTGAATACGGATAACGGGGGTTTTTGGGTCTGTGTTGACTTTTGCGTCTATTGTCGTCTTGACTTCGCTTAACGTGTCGATATTTTTCACAATGACATTTACCTGGTTGTATTGATCCTCTCCCCCGTATTCAGCGGTATACCAGTCTCTGGATACGATAATCGCATTATCGGCATTGACATTGTCCGATGTCATACCCCGTGCCTTGAGAATTCCGACAATCCGGACTGTCGGGCGGGATTCGGTTTCGTTCGCTTTTCCGATATGGATCCTGCTCCCGAGTTTTAAATTAAAGTTTGTGGCAATGGTTGAACCGACAAGGGCATCGTTAACCCCTTCCAGGTTTGTCCCGTTGTCTATTGTAAGAAAACTCGTTACATCATTAGGTGCAATTCCATATACCGAGCTCCTGCCGTTCACAGATCCCAGCGTGAATTCGGTACTTGTCCGGTAAAGAGGGATAACAGTATTCCCAGTGCCAGCAGACTGTTTGATCTTAAGGAGCTGGGTTTTTGTTATTCCCGAAGATGATGATGAGGCAGTGGGGTTTGATCCCGGGAGCCCGATTCTTACCGCATCAGAAGTTATGACGAGGGTATTTGCCCCTGTAGAGAGCTGATCCTTCACCTGAAGCTGCATGTTTGTCCCCAGCATTCCCATTGATGAAATGGCAACAACACCAATTACAATACCGATTGAGGCAAGAAGCGAACGTAAAAAATTTAATTTCACGCTCCTGACCGACAGATCAAAAAAGATGTCTCTCATGATTCTACGATCCTCCCGTCTTCAAGGGTGACAGTCCGTTTTGCATACTCGGCAATCTTTGGATCGTGCGTGACGAGAATAACCGTCTTTCCTTCGCCATGAAGCCCAACGAGAAGATCCATAATCTGGAAACCGGTCTTCCGGTCGAGGTTCCCCGTCGGTTCATCACAGAGAAGAATTTTCGGTTCATTGACCAACGCCCGGGCAATCGCGACCCGCTGCTGCTCTCCGCCGGAGAGCTGGGTGGGGCGATGCGCGCTCATCTCCTTGTCAAACCCGACGGACTTAAGAACCGCATCCGCTTTGCCGGTTGTATCCCGCTTTTTGTACTTCAGGATGAGCGGATATTCCACATTTTCGAATGCTGACAAGAGGGGAATCAGGTAAAATTTCTGGAAGACATACCCGATCATATCTCTGCGCATATGCGTCCGCTCAAGGTTTGTCATGTGTGCTACATTCTTCCCGGCTATGTACAGCTCTCCCGTGGTAGGAACGTCGAGAATTCCCAGCTGGTTCATCATGGTCGATTTACCGGAACCTGAAGGTCCCATGAGCGCCACAAATTCGCCTTCGTTAATGTCCAGCGAGATATGATTGAGTGCGGTGAAATCACCACTCTCCAGGTGGTATACTTTCGACACATCCGTAAGCCGGATAAGTGGGGTTTTATTCATACCCGGACCCCCTACTTTTTCTTCAGTTTTGCCGAGAGCCATTTACGCTTCTTCCATAGTACGATACCGACAACCAGTATGATAACTCCGGCTATGACCGGATAAAACGAACTGATCCCACCTCCTCGGACTCCGAACAGGTTGGTTGAGCCACCGGGACCGCCGAAACCCGACGATCTGCCTGCTCCCGTAGCAGAGCTTCCCGTTGTACCTGTATTGACCCCAGTACTAGTTCCGGAACCGGTATTTGTTCCGGAACCCGATGTGGATGTGAGATCAAGCACCTTTGTAGTGCTGTAAGTATTACCCTTGGCATCTTTCCACGTCATTATGAGGGGAACAGCTGAAAGATCACGGCAGGTAAACGTCAGATCGAAACTCCCGGAATCATCTGCGGCAAGGCTGCCGATTGCATATTGGGGGTACTTACCCATGCCCGTCGCCGGAGATCCAACAGTCACCAGAAGCCCTTTTGCATCCGTGATCCCGGTGTTGGTTATATCTCCGGTTATTTCGTTATACGAACCTTTTGAGGTAAAGACAACATTATTCACAACCGGTACTGCGGCTGTTTTATCATTGCTGAACGTGATAGGAAGGACAACATCCGTAGTATGTGTCACATCCCCGTTCTGGTAAATGATGTGGAAGGTGACAGGAGATTCCTGGTCTGCAGTGATGCTGAACGGAACTTCAATAAAACTCCGCCCATCGAGTGTGGTGATATATTTTTGTGTCGGGCTTGAAACGATACCATTACCTGACGGGATAATTTGTATATTCCTGACACTTCCTGCCCGGGGATTGACAATGGTTAAATTGACGGTTCCTGCTATCGAACGGGAAAATGTATCGGGTTTTTTTGATACAAAAGCATTGACATCTGTCGAATCAACCTTGATGACAAAAGGATAGTTGATAGAACCGGCACTAATCGTGTTGACAGAGAATAGCGGAAAGAACGTCCCGTCGGGTGGATCGATCGTAACCTGGAACGAGTATGTCAATGTCGATCCAGCCCCGATATAATTCACTTGATTCCACGAATTTTTGTTTATCATATTTACTCTGTTGTCTATAATATCTGGACCTGACAATCCCACTGACTGGGTGCCTGAATTTTTCAGCGTAACGTAAATAGTACCCATTTCACCTGGATAAAATACTGGTGGATCCATCGTCACATCCGAGACGGTGACAAGCGCTGCTGCGTCCTGGGTAGCCGTTGATGCACTGTCGGTGGTGCTGGTCGTCGTCGCCGCGTATGCGGTTGATATCATCAGTAATAAGAATATGAAACTGAATATTACGGTTTTACTTCGCATAATTCCTCCATTTTATTTCACCCTGGTTCGTGTGGATCTGTAATCCCTATCAGAGTATATGTCCTTGTTTTTTTCATATTGTTTGGTCAAACGTATGCCGGTAAAATATGCCAGTTGTCACGTGTAGTTCCTGTCAGATTATGGATAAGCAAATCAAAAAATAATTGAAAAATTGGGGTTTTTGGGTCCTCAATGCTGTATTGCCCTGCTATACTGCTGCCCGGTACCGCTCATAAGGTATCGGGGTTGATCTCTTGTCTGCCTGTTTGCGACAAGATGCCCGGCTGTATCATATGCTTCCTTTCGTTTTGTGATCCCCACTTGCGTGGAACTCTGGTTGACACTCTTCTGGCTAAGCCGGGAGTTGATTGTCCTGAAATTACCCATATCCATTTTTTCTGTCATCACTCCTATACAGGTTTTGCGGGAAACATCTATCCAAAAACGTGCGGTTGCAAAAAAATCCGTCGCGAGATGGATCTTTTGGCAAGTTGTCATAGTGCTTTTTTGTATGCACACGGCAACTCGTACACCCGGGGATATCATGTGTCCCGGACCGGTACCGGTTATGCCACAGCTCATTTGAGAGGGTGAAATTTTACAGCATGCATCGGGTTTTCCCAAAACCTGCACAGGCTTTGTGAAACCTTGCAGGGCATCGGTAACGGGTCTTCTGGTGTTCATCTGCTACACACTCTGTCATTTTTTACCGGTGCAAGCGTAGCGATACGTTCACACCATGTAAAGAATGTTTTACATTATGTAATATATACTTTTTCATTTCTATGGTATAGGTTACATAATGGCAAAATTCCCCTTATTATACGGTCACCGGCGTGAAAATACATAATAGGTCTGATCGGTCCGAAAAATGCCGGGCACTTTGTGAGACGAGATTAAAATAATCACAAGAACCCCTGTTTGAGCTGATGCGGCACCAGCATACGGGTAAGAAGATGGTAAAGCCATTTTTATAGGAGCCGTAGGTGAGCCGTCAAAGACTCAGTACACGTAATGGAAATGGCAAATCCATTTCCACAAGAAAAGAGGGAAGGGGTGTGTATCCTCCCTGATTTCTGAAATGTTTCCGGGGATCTAAGTAGTAGATTGTCCGCGCTTCATCCTGGCACCGGGCATATCTGGTTTGTGAGACTGCATATATGTATCAAGCCATGTCTTTGCCGCGGCGGTATTTCCGTTCTGGAGCGCGGTCTTCAGTTCGGAGACATCGACTCCCTGCTGTTCAAGACGGGAGAGGATCTGCTGTTGCTCAGTGGTGTTGGTCAGGTCAAACCCGGGTCTACCGATTCCCTTTCCCATCTCCATCCGGTGTGTTTCAAAATAGTTCTCAAGCCACGTCTTTGCCGTGGCGGTATTTCCGTTCTGGAGCGCGGTCTTCAGTCCGGAGACATCGACTCCCTGCTGTTCAAGACGGGAGAGGATCTGCTGTTGCTCAGTGGTGTTTATGAGATCTAGGGGAGGTCTCATGGACCCATTCATCATAACCGGGGGATTGGCAGCCCGGTGGTTCTCGAGCCATGTGGTTACCGCATCAGTGTTTCCATTTGCAAGGGCTGTCTTTACTTCTGTTACATCAATACCACTCTGTTCCAGGTGGGTAATGATCATGTCAGGAGACTGGGGGCATCCCAGTCCAAAACTATTGCCACTCGTACTGTTGAGAGCAAATGGCGTAGCTGCTGTCGCATTGACCATCCCGATAACGAATGTAAATGCACAGAACACAGCAAACGCCGCATAGATATATTCTGGTGTTTTCATGCGGATCTTCCTCCGGTGTTTGTATTTCAGGTGTTTGCGCAGTATTCTGCACTACACCTTGTAAAGAATATTTTACATTTTGTAATATATACCTTCGCATTTCACAAGTTTGAAGTACAATTTGACAAGTAAAATCGATATGGGATGGGGTAGAGCCCTGAACGATGGTATCACCGAGTGCTCTTGTGGGATCAATTTTCCGCAGATAAGTTATATCTCGCACTCCAGATCCTTGACCTAAACAGGATGAAAACCCGTGAAACCGGGACATAAGGGGAGGGCGCAACATTCATGATATGTATCCCCTGCCATCTATTCAGGTATACAAATCCAGATCCGATGGCGCTATTCCCCTTAAAAAAGATGATCGGAACAGATGATGAAAAAGTCAATCGATCTCAACAGACCGTACCTCTTCATCGTACGTGAAGACCTCTTCAATATTTACATTGAAATGTCGGGCAATCCTGAATGCCAGGTCTAGGGAAGGAACATATTTGCCTTTCTCGATAGCAAGGATCGTTTGCCGTGTAACTCCGATAGTCTGGGCTAAATCCTCCTGTGTCATATCGTGCATAGCCCGAAAGACTTTGATCTTATTCTTCATCGGTCTCCCAGTCCCCGTACTTTCGGGCATAGTAGAACCTGAACCCGACATACAAAAAGATCATCAGGCAGAGCAGCCCCAGCTGCACATATCCCATCATCTTGAGTGGCATGATCTCCGGTGGCAAAATATCCATAGGAGGACGTTCAAAACCACGCTCCCGGGGAAATGATGGTACACGCAGCATCTGCATAACCGCACCGATGGAGAACGCACAGAACACCACCCAGAAGACCTGGAATGTCCTCATCGCTGCTATCTGGGTGATCTTCCTGCTGCGTTCGTCTTCAATGAGATCGGTCACCTTCCGGCGCGCGAGATAGATGATCACGATCCCGATGATAAACGCGACCTCGATTAAGAGCTGGTTATGGATCTCAACAGAGTACCAGAAGAGTGCAAGCAGGGCAAGAGCGATACAACCGATGAACAGGTAGAATGTATTCTTCTTCATATGTTCCCTTTGTTAAGTTAATTAGACATTTGGTATTATAATGATGACTATTTCTCTGGATAACCGGTTCGCGCCCTCCCATATCTGATACGGAACGAGATTCATGTCTTCATTCAGTACCAATCATGTAAAATGCGCCCCGCGGCATGTACCGGATTCGAGACCTATCCCGGAGTTTTTACGAAAAATAGTCCTGCAGTCTGCGTGCCACAAGCCTGCTATTGGATTAAAACGATATGCTTTGTTTTTTATGGAGAGTCCCCAGAGTCCCCATAGCACCGACATACACAACCGAAAATGTATCGCTGTTGATTTTTCACAAAAGATTCCATTACGTGAATATAGATACCTCATCAGAGGCTGTTGCACAACTCGAAAAAAACAACCCAATTGTAGAAAGCACAAAATATTTTTGTCTTTTGACAAATTTCCAACGAGATTTTTGATGCCAATTAACACAAATGTAGAATTTGAAAGGTCTGTGCAACAACCTCATCATCTGGCAACGATCATCCGGGTACTCGGATGCACATCGCGTAACCGTCAAACATAGTGTCATGACGTTGGGTTGAACCGTCTGTCGCGGCGGAACGATATACCGGGATTACTGGAACGATACCGCGGTGCCACAAATCACGGCGTCTATAAATGGAGGGACGTACAACCTACGGCTGGAGTACCTCTCATGGAAAAGAACCCGCTTCTCATCGCGCACCTGACCGCTGCAGATTATGCTGACGCTCCGTTCGATACCGTGATCTTACCGCTCGGCTCCCTTGAGAGTCACGGAAATCACCTACCATTTGCGACTGATGCGCTGACGGCATACCTGCTCGCGATCGAGGTTGCAAAGCGTCTGCCAAAAACGGCGGTTCTGCCCCCAGTGAATTACGGCATGAGCGAACATTACCGTGATTTCTCGTTCACCGTTTCGCTCCAGCCTGCAACCGAGACCGCGATCATCAGTGATATTATCGAATCCGTACACCGCGAAGGCATAAAGAAGCTCTTCATTTTGAACGGTCATGATGGAAACATCCCATCGATCGAGATTGCAAGCCGGCTCGCCAAAGTAGCGCACCCGGACTTAAAGATTGTCAGCCTTGATGCCTGGTGGAACACGCTCTTACCGTTGCTTTCCCCCGACTTTTTTTCTGTCTGGAACGGTCTGGGGCATGGCGGGGAGGGGGAATTCTCCATAGCGCTTGCACTCTTTTCGGAACTCTGTCGACCGGATCTGGCTCGTGGTGTGGTACCCAATCTTCCGCAGTGCCTGGATGTGAAGTGGAAGTTTTCCGAATTGACCGACTGCGGTGCAACGGGTGACCCGACCAAAGCCTCACGGGAAAAAGGGATTAAAATGCGAGAGGTACTAATTAGCGCAATCGTTTCAGCGCTGAAAAGTTTGAATGCGTGCGACTGGGATTACCGTTCTCCCGAAGTAAAACAGACCTGATTCCCGGGATCCACAGAAGTTCAGAATGATCGTGCTGCCCGCTGCACGTTCAGATAAAAACCCAAAATTACCCTACCTTTTTTTTTAATCCCACAGGAAATGCCAATGCATTTATAGCACCGGATTAACATGATTTTTATGATTAAACAATCCCAAAAACCCAGTCCGCTGAGGCTTATTGCCGCTGTGATGCTTGGTATTATTGTCGGCTCCACCCTGTTTTTTATCGTGGCGCTCTTTATCGGAAGCTTCAATGATCTTTCAGGTATGCATCTATCGGTGAGCACGAACTTTGCGGAAAATTTCTGGAGCCTTATCCTGCTTATTGTGCTTAACGTGCTCTGTATTGCCGGTTTCTGCTGGATGGTCTGGAAGACTCCCCCCACCGAACCCGAATTCGAAGAATAATTTTTTTTATAATCTCCAATAGATTTTACTGTAGCCACTATCGACTCATGATTCACGCGTGAATTGAGATGCGAACGAGGATTACCATACCCGTTCATTAAAACGATTCGTTCCCGGTAACATCTTGCATAATAGACTTTTCCGGACTCTCACCGGTCGCCTGCACTGATCAACTGCTCATCAACAATTGCATTGACGAGCGGCGGCAGATTGCCCCATTTCACGATATCATCACCCATAACCGCAAACACGCCATCTATCTCTTTTGGATTTAACCGTAAAAGAACAGTCCGGTCATCTGTACGGATCTGGTTGCAGATTGCCGTTGCCCATGCATCAGCCAGCAGAGGATCTCGGGCAAAGATGGTGACCGCATCAGCAACACCAAATGAGATGGATGGTCCGACTGTCGCGGATGAGGTACAGATTCCCATGATCCCATTACGGGGAGGCACAACAAACGCGATCCGGTTTGACACAGAAGCTTCGCCAGCATGCACACCCACGCGCACGTTCCGGTCACTGATAAGGGCAATGTCACCGCCGTTATCGATCACGCCAAAACCGGCACCGGCATCCACCATTGCCTCAACACCCGCACAGGCAATCGCACCAGCGACAGCTGCCATTGGTCCAACGCCGGCTTTTCGCGTTGCTTCTGACATATGAAGGATGATCCGGTCATCAGAATCCGGAGTGTAGGGATCAAATGTTGAACAAAAAAAAGGATCGTGGGCGATATACGCCTCGAGCACCTGCCGGGCTGCAATCATTCCATTCTTTGCCGCGATAACATGCGCCGGTTCATCGGCGAGGATCGTGGCGATTGTCTGGCGGAACCGGAAAGGCTCTCGAATCATAACGGAAGGGTGAGTGCCTGGTGAGGGCACGCATCGATACACTTTCCGCATAGCACGCACCGCTCCTCCGCAAGCATAAGTTTCCAGTCAGGAGTAAATGAGAAGACTTCATTGGGACAGATGCTGATGCAAGCGCCGCATTCAACACACTCGCTCTCGTTAATACTTATCCCGTATTCGAGCATCCGCACCCGTGCACCGAGACTGGTCATGGAGTTGCGCACGAGCTGGCACTGGTCATCCGGCACATCGATAAGCGCTTCGCCCTCAGATGAATCGATCACCGCACGTTCGACATTAATTAAGACACCGGTGTCACGCACCACCTGTGCGATAATGGGTTTTCTCCCTTTGCCCCGTGAAAAGTTCACCAGGAGTTTCATTTCAGCCACCTCCCTCCAAAGAGTTTCCCGAGATTGATCGCCGTAAGCAACCCAAGGACATGGTAATCTGCGTCCACAACAGGAAGTGCACTGATATTAAATTTCTCAAGTTTATGCACGGCAATATCCACTGCTTCATCGGTAGTAGTCGTGACTACTTTCTTTTTCATGATATCACGCACGAGTTTTGCCTTGCCCGGGTTTGCCACAGCTTTTGATATATCAAACGTAGTTACGATCCCAACTAGTTTACCTTCTCTATTGATGACAGGCAGGTGATTTGTCTCTCCTTTTAAGAGCTTTTGTGCAGCCGTTTTGATCTCTTCTGATTCACTGATACTGACAATCTCCCGGTCCATGATATCCATAACCCGGGGTCCTTTTGAGATCTGGTGCATCGGTTTTACCTTCCGTGTCGCATCAATAAATCGTGTGGGGAGCGAAAGCGACATGGTGCCTTTCTCTATCCAGCCTTTTAAGTCCTGCGCTACCGCACGAGCCCTCCGGAAACTGGATAACGACGATGTCCGTACCATCTCACCATTCAATTCGACACTACCGGAACGCAGTTCGGCATAGGTCACCTTCCGGATCAAGGGACGGTTAAAGCTCGGCACACCGTAATCGATTAAATCAACGGTAATATCTTCATCTCGTACTGCAGTTGCCCGCACGACATCAAGATCCAGTACCGGGAGCGGGATACCCAGTCCTACGTAGAGGGTAACGCCATACCCGTACATGGTTGCTGCCCTGATGTAATCGGGTGACATTTTTTTCATATCCCCGGTGACCATGAGTGTCCCAAACCCTCCGGCAGGTGAATGCTGGGTTCCCTCACCAATTACCATGCCCGGTGCTCCGCACAAAAAGATTGGCACACCGCTGCCGATCAGCCGAAGCTTCGGGTCATTTGATATCGGGTTTAACACACCCGCACCGGAGAACGTGATGTTCCCGCTGTTCGGGAGAAGTGTCCCCATGTATGTATGAAGCACCCGGTCTGTTGTATTAACTGCGGCATTGTACCGCTGGTACGCGTTTCTCGGGTTGCACATGATCGCCTGGTTTAAGTCTTCCAGCAAAAGTTCGGTTGTGATGGTACGGCGCGGGTAGCAGTCGGTACCGCGCGAGCTCGCGCGCAGTTCAATGGTTTTTCCTGCCACAAGGTCCTCCATCACGTGCGCCCCGCCATACTGGTCTTCGCGGGTATCGGACTGCTGCGTTGCGCCAATATATGTATCAACTGCGGCAAGTCCGCCATACGCTTCCACGTTATTCAGCCAGATCCTTTCCATCCTGATCGGGGGATCGGCATGACCAAAATTAAAAAACGCACCCGATGAGCACATGGCACCGAATGTACCGGTTGTGACAACATCGACTTCTTTTAGCGCCCCGGTCTCGCCCAACTCAGCGACGATCAAGGGCATCTCCTCTGCGGTGACAACCCGTGCATTCCCGTCACTGATGTGTTCATTAATCTGATCAATGGATTTGTGCATGCGCAAAAATATCGTTTTATGAATATTAAAAGTAATTGCTATTACCCTCGGTAATATATGGTATTTATCTCCTGATGGTGATATTCCTGTATGGATCTGCGTGCATTCATTCTCGAAATGGAACAACTGGCTCCCCCTTCACTTGCTGAGGAATTCGATGCAGGCAGGATCGGGCTTGTTGTAGAGGGACGACCGGAAATCGGGCAGGTCTGCTGTGCGCTGGATGCAACACCTCATGTTGTCCGGAAGGCGATTGCGGCGGGTGCCGATATGCTTGTTGTACACCATACCCCGCTCTGGACTCCGGTTACAGCTCTTACCGGGCGAACTGCCGACCTGATGCGCATGGTCCTGTCTGCGGAGATGAACCTGTACGTGATGCATACGAACTTTGATCGGGCAGCGGGCGGGGTGAATGATGCGCTCGCAGAACTTCTTTCGTTAACGGACATTACCCCAATGGCGCTTGGAAATATCGGAACCTGTAACATCTCTCTAAAAGAGATTTCCCGGCGGCTTGGGGGCAACCTGCGGGTATGGGGAAAACTCAACACAATAAAACGCCTCGCACTTGTCGCAGGAAGCGGATTTGATCCGGATTTTATTTCAGAAGCGGCAGAACTGGGTGCCGACGCGTTTCTCTCCAGTGAAATGAAACATTCTGTTTCACGTGTGGCACCCATCCCGTGCATTGAGTCAACACATTATGCACTTGAAGCCCCGGCAATGCGGCGCCTTGCAGGACAGATGGGCTGGAAATACATCGATGATCCCCCGGCAATGCATCTCCTCATATGAGTGACCTGTGGCAGCAACTTGTTAAGAGAAAAGAACTTGACGATACGCTGATATTGGCAATCGAACAGGAGTTTGGCGTGCGGGGAAAAAAAGCGTTGGCTGCGATCGATAGCCACCGGGTGAAAAAATACCTGGACTTTTTTGTGGTTTCCGGGAAAACCGATGAATATGTGGTGGATGAAAACATCTGCACCTGCCGTGATTTCATCTTCAGGAACCGGGAGTGCTGGCACATCCTCGCGGTCAGAATTGCTGAGGCTTGTGGAACATTTGACCGTATTGATCTATGGTACCAGGATAAATGGATAAAATAGGGAGATAACCATACAATAATTATCCTGCGTCATCAACTGTACAGGCAATACGTGGTTTTTCATGCTTGTAAAGATCAAATTTAAATTTTGGGTAAAAATGACCACAAGGATGTGGCGTTAATGCTCGAAGAAGAATACCAGCTTGACTATTTTAAGAAAGCAGGGCTGACTCGGAAAATTTGTAAATCCTGCGGCTCTGCATTCTGGACGCGTGACAGTTCCCGTGAAAACTGTGGAGATGCACCCTGTGAACCCTATACGTTTATCGGAAATCCGGTCTTTACCTGCCATTCGCTTGATAGCATGCGTGAAGCATATCTCTCATTTTTCGAAAAAAACGGGCATACCCGCATCGAGCGCTACCCGGTGGTTGCACGCTGGCGGGATGACATCTACCTCACCATTGCATCCATTGCAGATTTCCAGCCGTTTGTGACCGGTGGAATCGTTCCCCCTCCGGCAAATCCGCTCACCATCTCCCAGCCCTGCATTCGGTTAAACGATCTCGATTCTGTCGGCAGATCCGGGCGGCACCTCACGACTTTCGAGATGATGGCGCACCATGCTTTCAACTCACCGGCAGATGAGATCTACTGGAAAGATCGCACCGTTGAACTCTGTGACCAGTTTCTTGTGTCTATCGGCGGGAACTTAAACAAGGTCACGTACAAGGAGCACCCGTGGATTGGCGGCGGTAACGCGGGACCGAGTCTTGAAGTGATGATCGGCGGTCTTGAAGTGGCAACGCTTGTTTTCATGAGCCTCGGGCGGCAGAAGACCGCACATCCGGGATACGACTTAAACGGGGAGATGTATTACCCGATGAAGCTCCGGATCGTTGATACGGGATACGGTCTCGAACGGTTTGTCTGGGCTTCAAAGGGGTCACCAACAATTTACGATGCCGTATTCCCTGAGATGGTGAGCAGGGTCATGAGTTCTGCCGGGCTCTCCCACATGCTGGACAATAAGGATTATACCAAGATCCTCTCCCTGAATGCAAAATTTGCCGGGCTCATGGATATCTCCGGAACGAACATGTTTGCCCTGCGCAAAAAAGTGGCAGCGGCAATCGACATCTCACCGGAAAAACTTGACCGTATGATCACGCCCATCGAAAAGGTGTACGCGATTGTAGATCATACCCGCTGTCTTGCATTCATGCTCGGCGACTGTATTGTTCCCTCCAATGTCCGCGAAGGGTATCTTGCCAGATTGGTTATACGGAGGACACTCCGGATGATGAACGATCTTAAGATGCAGGACTCTCTTGCCGATCTCATTGAACAGCAGATGAAAATTATCGGCATGAAAAAGTTCGAGCAGGACATTTCCGTTGTCAGGGAAATTATCGACCGTGAGGTTGAAAAATTTGCGGCAACGCTCGAACGGGGGACACGCATTGTCCAGAAGATGGCAAAGTCTTACAAGGCAAAGAGCCAGCGGGTGCCCCTTGCCGAGATCATCACTCTCTATGATTCCCATGGTATCCCTCCTGAGATGATTAAAGACATTGCAGCAAAGGAAGGGGCAGTCATCGATCTCCCCGATAATTTCTACTCCCAGATTGCCGACATGCATTCCGAGGCAAAAAAGGAAGTCGTTGTAGACAAGATGGCTAAATATATTGAGCGTGTGCAGGGACTGCCGCCAACAAAGAAGATGTACTATGAACAGCAGTCTGCTGTTGAGTTCGAAGCAGTTGTGCTTGACTTCTTTGAAGGGTACGCGGTGATCGACCAGACCCTCTTTTATCCGGATGGGGGTGGGCAACCGGCAGATACCGGGACGCTCGTCAGCGCTGAAAGCATGGTGCGGGTGGATGATGTGGTGAAGGTAGGTGAGGTAGTCCTCCATCATGTCAGCGGCGGCGTCCTGCAGCGTGGCGAACGGATCAAGGGCATGGTAGACGAAGAGCGTCGGTGGTCCCTGATGCGCCACCATACGGCAACTCACATCCTCCTCCACGCAGCAAAAGAAGTGCTGGGCGCCCACATCCACCAGTCCGGCGCACAGAAGGGAAGTGAAAGTTCAAGAATTGACCTCCGCCACTTCAAGCATATCACCCTGGAAGAATTGCGTAGGATCGAGATTTCAGCAAACCGGATGATCATGGTAAACCAACCGGTTGAGATCTCGATTGAGAACCGGACGAAAGCAGAGCAGTTGTATGGCTTCTCCCTGTACCAGGGCGGTGTACCGCCCGGTAAAGAGATCCGCGTGGTCAAAGTAGCCGGGGATATCGAAGCCTGTGCCGGTACGCATTGCCGGAGCACCGGTGATGTTGGTGTAATAAAAATCATCCGGGTGGAGCATATCCAGGACGGTATTGAACGTATTGAATTTTCTGCCGGAATTGCCGCGATCTTTTATATGCAGCACCTCGAACAGATTGCCACATCATCAGCTGATACCCTCTCCGTGCAACTGGAGAACCTGCCGCCAACGGTAAACCGGTTCTTTACCGAGTGGAAAGACTTAAAGAAGGAGATCGAGCGCATGAGCGCAAAGATCGTTGATCTCGAGATGCAGTCCATTGTTGCGGAAAACATTGGGGGGGTTCAGGTTGTCATACGGCGAATCGATCTTCCGTCGCGTGAACTGTCAACGCTCGCCACATCTATATCAGAAAAAGGCGGGGTAGCCCTGCTTGGGGCTTCTGGTGAGACGGCACGGGTTGTGCTCGCATCCGGAGATACCCGGGTGAACGCTGGTGAGATCATCGGTCAGGTGTGTAGTCTGCTTGGAGGCAAAGGCGGGGGAAAGCCTGCCATGGCTCAGGGTGGCGGACCTGAAATTAACCAGCTTGACCTCGCGTTAAAAGTGGGACGCGAACGGATTCTCGCGGCGCTCCATGGCTGATTCGGTTCTCATTTTGGAACCCGGCGATGAACGGGCGCAGAAGATCGCAAAAGCGATGTCAAGCCAGACGGCAAATGATATCCTCAATTTTCTTCGCGAGGGACAGCAGAGCCAGACCGAGATCACGGAACGCCTCGCCATCCCGCTCACAACAGCACAATACCATATCGAAAACCTGCTTGACGCCGAGCTCATCTCGGTTGCTGCCACACGGTACAGTGTGAAAGGGAGGGAGATTAAGTATTACGCGCTCACAAACCAGCTCTTAATTGTTGCCCCCAAACGAGCTGACGTGCGATCGCTCCTTCTCAAATATGCATCTTTATTCGGGATCGTCATATTCGGTTCGCTTGCAATCACCCTCGTTTCACCGCTCATTACAATTCAGGGCGGTATGAATGCGGTACCCATGCAGGCAGAACAGGATGCAGGGATCATGGCGGCGAAAGCGGCATATGGAGCAGCTGCCCCATCTTTTACGAGCTTGCCGGAAACCACGATCGCTTTTTTCTTTGGGGGATTGCTCGTGATTTGTGTCCTGCTGGGCTATGAAGCATATCTCTGGAAAAAGGTGCGATGAATATTTTCGCAATCAGCTCATCCAGCATTTCGGGACGGCATGGGGAGCATTAAATGAGTGGGCGGGGCTCCTTGTCGCCGGCAACCGGAAGCCGTGTCGGTTTAACCAGTAGTGGTTCGCTGCTTCTGCGGATCTTTTCGATGATGAGTTCTTTTGCCCTCGCTGTCATTGCAAAGACCGGTATTGATATGCCAGCCTGTACAAGTGCCTTTCCCGCGACTGCCTCGCGGATCGTCTTTGATGCACAAGCGGTGACCAGGTCGGACACTGCAACAAGTCGTTGCGCTTCATCTCCGGTAAGTCCACTCACGTGAACAGCGACAATGAACGCATCAGGATGTATCCTGCGAATCCCCTCTGCATCATCCGGAATGGCAACCGTTACCGCGATATTCTTAAAACCCTGCGCAAGGGCAAGCACGACCCCGGCAACCTGATCGATGCCAGCACGATCATGATCGAGCACAAACCCGCCATTCTTCTCGATCCTTTCTATCACAGATTTATAGGGGGATGTTTTTTTAAGCCCCGACATCCTTCCGCCGATACCCTGAACGAGCGCCGGTGTGGTTGCGATGACGGTCCCTGCTCCGTCACATGCAATCACTGCGGCATCAAAAAGTCCAGCGTGAATACCGAAGCTTATGAGTTCCGATGCCCCGAATCCCACAAAGTCCCGGGTGTCGAGCACTTCGCGCTCTGCAGTACACATGCCAAACACCTTTATCCGGTGCCCGATGTTTGCTTTTACGGCATCCTTTGTAATCTCCGGGACCGGGAACGCAAACCGTCTGGCAAGCGGGCAGTCCGCAATGATCGGGTCGGAAACCTCAACAACTTTTCCGTTCCGGACAACGACCCGGCACCTGCCAATTGCCTCAATGATGTGTTCATCTGCAATTTTTTCCATGATCTATTTTTCCCTCACCAAAATGGTATTTTGTCCTATGATTAGGTATCGGCATTGGCACATTTTGTATGTTTGCAACTGGCAGAATCTGTTACAAAAAAACATATCCGAGAACAGGAACGATACTAGAGCGATGAACGGCGCGGAGCGGTACCCGGAGATCGACCTCGTTCGTGGCATTGCTCTTGTCCTGATGGTACTATTTCATACACTTTTCGACCTGAATTTTTTTAATATTTTCACCATCAATTTGTATACCGGGTTCTGGCGGTTCTTTGCGTATAGCGCCACGTCGATCTTCCTTCTTCTCGTTGGTGTTTCTCTGACGATCAGCCGTGCACGGGCAGCCCGGTACCTTGACCCCGTTTCACTTGCAAGAAAATTTATACTCCGCGGTGCCGGGCTTTTCTGTCTGGGGATTCTTGTCACCATCGCTACGTGGTGGTACCTGCGTGAAGGTTTTGTGATCTTTGGCATCCTGCAGCTGATCGGCATTTCAGTGATGTGCTCTCCGCTATTTTTCCGGTTCAAAAAGACAAATGCCCTGCTGGGGCTGATTTTTATTGCAATCGGGTGGATCTTTGCAACAATAACCGGACCCATCTGGTTGCTGGCGTTTGGCATTCATCCACCCACGTTCTGGTCTGTCGATTACACGCCGATCTTTCCCTGGTTTGGGGTGGTACTTCTTGGCATGGCACTTGGTGAAGTGCTGTACCCCCTTGGCAAGCGGTGCTTTGCACTCCCCCGGCTCCCAACCGTTGCAATTGCACCGCTTACATTCATGGGTAGGCATTCGCTCGTGATCTATCTCGTACACCAGCCGCTGATCCTTGCGGTGCTGTACGTAATCACTGGTGCGCCAATCCTCTGAATCTATTGTATATAGGACTTACGCGGTTGGATTAACCTGGAACGAAAAAAATCACGTACCAAACCGAGACGAAAAAAGCAATCGACTTAGAATGCAGGTTGAGCAATAAAGCGGGTAGTTGCAGATCGCTGAATAGCC
>Ga0247841_10006342_pt1 | contig 18357 bp, 14 predicted proteins | sample LaCruzMarch2015__2_FD_192410 | JGI IMG/M metagenome (GOLD analysis project Ga0247841, IMG submission 192410) | Freshwater microbial communities from meromictic Lake La Cruz, Castile-La Mancha, Spain - LaCruzMarch2015_18m | ecosystem: Environmental > Aquatic > Freshwater > Lake | place: Spain... | reverse complement strand
AACTAAAAATAGGGCACTCTCACGTTTTGCCACCAGAATTTAGAACTAGGCATGGCGCCGAAACGGTACTTCGCAAGTTAATATTTAAAACAGGAGCTAGACTTCGCAAAGATAATTTTATAGCGGGAGGCATTTATGTGTCAGTTCATTTTTACAACAAAGGCTCTTTTTCACAATCTAAAAAAACACCAAAGTTCAACGACAATTTAAGTTTTGAAAAACAAGTGTTTGAAATACTGAAAAAATGCGATTGGCGCGGTATGCCAAGCTATGTTTCTGTGGCAGCTTTTAATTTGTCACAAACTAAAAATATTCAGATTTCAATATTTAAGGACATTGAAAAGTCTCGAGAATTATCTCGCGCGCTCGACAACATTAACGATGAGTACGGTCTTGGCACTATCCACATGGCTTCGATGTTGGAAGCTCTGGAAACTGCTCCAGACCGCATTCCCTTCGGCAAACCAAGGTACGATATAAGATGTTAATACTACAAAAAGTGAACGATCGTCCACATATTGTAGTAAAATAAAAGAAACAAAGGAGAACAATGGAGAAAAAACGTCGGTCTATCACGTTAGATATTTTAGAAGAAATTTTGCGAGTGTCTGAAGGAATTTCGCTGATATTCTTAGATCGCAAAGAATTCCATCGGAGATTGCGGTACGAAGATTTTAGTTATTCAAAATTTATGGACCGAATTAGAAGGTTCGAAAAAGAAGATCTAATAGAAATAAAAGATACAATCGAAGGGATAAGCATTGAACTTACCAACAAAGGTAAAATAAAGTGCATAGAAAACAGCACTGATGACGAGGTGGATGGAAAGTGGAGGATGCTTTCTTTTGATATACCTGAGAAATTCAGAAGTAAAAGAAACCAATTCAGAAGGTCTATAAAAAAAATTGGGTACAAACAAGTTCAAAAAAGTTTATGGGTCTGCCCTTATGTCAGAGGCGAGCAGGTCGAATTAATTGAGAAAGAGCTAGGTATAAATCAGTATGTTGCATATTTACTAGTTGAAAAAACCGATATTGACGAATATTTGAAAAAGTTATTTATATAAAGCTTACTACAAATAATGAACGATCGTTCATTATTTGTAGTAAATAAGAAATAAAGAGCAGAAAACAAAAAAAGCCGAAGTAATAAACTTCAGCATTTTTTGGTAGCGCCAAGGGGAATCGAACCCCTGTTACCAGGATGAAAACCTGGCGTCCTAACCACTAGACGATGGTGCCATAGGCCGCGAAGCGGTAATATTCAAGATACAAGAAACAAAAGTCATTGTATCTATTCAACTGTATTACAATATCAGATAAGAGGCTAAATTTCAATCCGATAAGAGTGTTTCTTGTTCTAACAAATTTTGGTGGGTCGCCCGGGACTCGAACCCGGAACCAATAGCTTAAGAGGCTACTGCTCTACCGATTGAGCTAGCGGCCCACACATAATATTTTATTTTCTATTTCTAACTACTTTAGCAGGATTGCCGGCTGCAACGGAATAAGGCGGGATACTTTTTGTAACTACGCTCCCTGCGCCGATAATGGAACCTTTCCCGACTCTGACACCAGGCAAGATAATGACTCTCGCGCCAATCCATACATCGTTCTCGATTACGATTTTTCTTGGCGCCTTGTTCCCTTGAACGTTAATGGGTAAATCTGGATTGTCATATTTGTGACTTAAGGCAAGCATCAAAACTTCAGGACCCATCATTACGTTCTTGCCTATTGCAACTGGACCGCATATTCTAGAGCTTTGACCAATTCCGGAATTATCGCCAATTTCTAGCCTGTCGCCTCTGCCAATGTTTGCTTTGTTTTCGACATTTACATTTGAGCCGCATTTCTTCACGACATGTTTGACTAGAAAATACCTCGTCATGCGCCCAAATCTACCAAATGGTTGAAATGACGCAGGCAGCTTCGACGCAAATAGATAGTAAACAACCAAATAAAATGTTTTCATGTTATGGTACGCCCAGAGGGATCTCGAGTGGTCGCTTCAGCGACCTTCTAAAAACCCTCGGTTTTTAGTATTTTCCTCCACGGGAAACTCCCGCCACTAGGGTCATCTTCGAAAGATTTCCCGACCCCTTCCCGTTCGATTCTCTCTTGTCGTGGTACGCCCAGAGGGATTCGAACCCCCGGCCCCCTGTTCCGAAGACAGGTGCTCTATCCACTGAGCTATGGGCGCAAGTTAAATTTAAGTTTAAAGATTAAAGTTTCAAGATATTTTTTAATCTTAAATATTAAATCTTAAAATTGTCTCAATGGGGCGGCTAACGGGAATTGAACCCATGACTCCAGTGCCACAAACTAGCGTGATAACCACTTCACCATAGCCGCCATGTAGCGCTTGCGCGCAAGATACAAGAAACAAGACATCTTCGCAAGTGACCCTTTCGGGCAAATCCCAAACCATTTTTCGCTTTTAGTTTTTCGCTTTTCGCTTGAGCGAAGCGAATGGTACCCGCGGGGAATTCTCACCCACTCGCAGGCTCGTTCCTAAAAACCCTCGGTTTTTAGTGTTTTCCTCCACGGGAAACTCCCGCCACTAGGGTCATCTTCGAAAGATTTCCCGACCCCTTCCCGTTCGATTCTCCTCGGATTCTTTCAGAATCTGGTACCCGCGGTTGGAATCGAACCAACGGCCAATAGCTTAGAAGGCTACTGCTCTATCCACTGAGCTACGCGGGCAAACATAAAAATTCCCCAAAATCTCTTGTATTCTAGCATTTTTAGATAATTTTGTAAACCAAGTCATTAGTATTACATGTTATAGCGGGGTCTGACAAAAAACATACATTCGAAAGTACTAAATTGAGCTGGAAGAATTGAGGTGAATACTAAAGACATAGAAAAGATACCTTTGGCGATTACTTTGCAACGTACAAAATGCTATTATAATAAGTAATTATTAGAAAGGAAAAGATGCCTTGGTGGGATAAACTTGCATTAGGAAAATATGGATTATCGAAAAAAGATCTGGAGATGATGGAGCATGTTCCGCATCCAGATGATATTGAATATATGCTTACAGTTGAGGAGGAAAGCAAAAATATTTATAATCTTCCGCTAGCCTTAGCTGCTGATTCATTAGATCTTGGAAACACAATTGCTCAGAAAACGCCTGGGGTTCCACCTGAAAGATTGCGTCAAGTTGGTGGGTTTTTGGTTGAAGACAGTGTTGAGTCTCACAAGTTGCAATTTAGACAAGCGTTGGATTTTCTAGTGCCCGACGGGACTACTGTATTTGCCGCAGCAGATGGTATTGTAACAGAAATTATTGAAGAGAATGACAAATGGGGACCGACAGAGCAATTCGCAGATTTTCAAAACCGCATCACTATCAAACATTCTAATGGGGAATATTCCCAATATATTCATCTAGAAAAAGGATCTGTATCACAGTTGATAGATCTAAATCAACCTTCAAAACAAAACATTGTGGATGGGTTTGGAAATAAGATAAACAGGATTGACGTATCAGCGGGAGAGCCAATTGCAAGAGTGGGAAAAACCGGTTGGACAGACCGCGATCATCTTCATTTTATGGTGTTTAGAATGTTGTCCTCAGCAGAAATGCATGAAAGAAATAACCAACCTCCGAACTGGAAGAGTTTGAAGCCGAGATTTATTGAAGACGAGATAAGTGCGAATACGGAATTATAGCAATTGTTTTGTTTGACTTAAAGACGAAAAATCTGTATATTTAAGTAGATAAAACTTTATTAACTTTTAAAAATAAATTGACCATAGATATATCAAAATACGCATGTCTTAAACTCACATTACGGTAAGATTCCTCTTGCTTTATTTTGGTATCGGTCGTTGAAAGGACTGTATGACTCTAGTATTAATTGCCCTTGCGGGTTTGATCGCTGGTGGTATTTTGGGTTTTGTTGGTTGGCAATTCTTCTCTAGCAAAAAAGCACAGAATGCACAAAACAAAGCTGAAAAAATTATTGACGCGGCCAAGAATGAAGAAAAAGACATCTTGCTTAAGGCAAAAGATGACGCTTTGAGATTCAAGAATGAAGCTGAGAAAGAGGTAAAAGAGAAGTCCCGGTACCTTGAAGATGTTGAGAGAGAACTTCGAAGAAAAGAGTCTACCTTGGATGAACGATTTAACATGATTGAGAAGAAGAAAACCGAAATTGAAACTAAAACAAAAAATATTGAAGAAATTAAAGGTACTTTGCAAAAACTTCGCACTAAACAGGAAGAAAGTTTAGAAAAAATTGCCAAGATGACTAAGGATGAAGCCAAAGAAGTATTATTTAAAGTTATAGAAAAAGAGGGCAAAGAGGATCTTGTCAAAAAGATGAAAGAAGTTGATCTTTACGTTAAGGACAACATTGAAGAAAAATCACGAGAACTCATAGTCACTGCCATGCAAAGGATCGCTGCTGAGACAGCTTCAGAAATTACCGTTTCAACAGTTTCTCTGCCAAGCGATGAGATGAAGGGGCGTATTATCGGCCGTGAGGGTAGAAATATTCAGGCTTTTGAAAAAATAACCGGAGTTGACCTAGTAATCGATGATACACCTGAAGCAGTTGTTGTCTCTTCGTTTGATCCTATCCGACGACAGGTCGCAAAGGTAACGTTGGCAGAATTAGTCTCTGACGGCAGAATTCACCCAGCTAGAATCGAAGAAGCATACGAAAAAGCTAAGAAAATAGTCACAGAGGAAATTAAGAAGGCTGGCGAACAAGCAGCTGTTGAAGTCGGAGTAACAGGTTTACCTCCTGAGATTTTAAGAATTTTAGGAAGACTCAAGTTCAGAACTTCATATGGTCAAAACCAGTTGCAACACGTTATGGAAGTATCCCGAATTGCTGGACTGCTAGCTGAAGAAGTCGGCGGTAATGTTGCCCTGTCCAAGAAAGCTGGACTATTGCACGACCTAGGTAAAGCTGTTGATCACGAGGTTCCAGGTTCTCACGCTGTTATCTCAGCTGACATCATGCGTAAATATAAATTACCAGCAGATCTTATTCATGCAGTTGAGGCTCATCATGAGGATGTAGAGATCGCCTCCGTTGAAGCTGCTATTGTTCAAATCGCTGACGCTATCTCTTCAGCCCGTCCTGGCGCTAGACGTGAGTCCATGCAATCCTATATTAAGCGCTTGGAGGATTTGGAGCGAGTTACAAACTCATTTCCTGGCGTTGAAAAATCATTTGCCATACAGGCTGGACGAGAGATTCGCGTACTGGTTCAGCCAGAGGCCATCGACGATCTTTCCGCTGCAAAATTAGCCAAAGAAATTGCTAGAAAGATTGAAGAAGAGGTTCAGTATCCCGGACAGATTAAAGTCCACGTCATCCGAGAAGTTAGAGCAGTGGAATATGCTAAATAGCAAGGAAAAGGCTAATACGTGGCTAGACAGTAGAAAGACAATGGCTAGCAAAGCCTAGCAAAGCCTAGCTATCGCCTAGCAATCGTATAAGCATACAACATATGAAAACAATTAAAATCCTATTCATTGGAGACATCGTTGGTAAGCCAGGTCGGCGTACTGCAAAATTGATGATTCCGAAAATCAAAGAGGAAGAAAATATTGATTACGTTTTTGCAAATGGTGAAAACCTGGCTGCCGGTAAAGGCATTACGCTAGCCAAGTATCATGAGATGATTGAAGCAGGAGTAGACTACTTTACTACTGGTAATCACGTTTGGAACAATAGCGATATTATTCCTCATCTTGGAGAAGACAATATAAAAATTTTGCGACCATACAATTATCCAAATGAAGATCCAGGCAAAGGCTTGGCTCAAATAGATAATATTGTTTTAGTAAATCTACAGGGCAGAGTCTTTATGGATGAAAATATTGCTGATCCGTTTACGGCCGCCAAAGATATTGCCAGAGAATATAAAGATAAAATTATAATTATTGATTTACATGCTGAAGCTACAAGTGAAAAAGTTGCTCTTGCTTATTATTTAGACGGAGAGGTTTCAGCGGTTCTCGGCACGCACACTCATGTACAAACCGCTGATGAAAAAATATTGGAAAAGGGCACTGGCTACATCTCTGATCTTGGTATGACTGGGCCGTATGATTCAGTTTTGGGTGTACAGAAAGAGATTATTATAGAAAAGTTCTTGACACAGCTTCCAGCTTCGCATAAGATAGCTGTAGGGGACACAATATTTTCCGCTATTGTGCTCACCATAAACGTTGAAACAAAAAAATGTGTTGAAATAAAACGAATTTATCAAAAGATCGATAAGGAATCACTCGCTTAAGGAGGTGAACAAATATGAACAAAAGTGAAATCATCAACGAAGTAGCTAGAAAAACTGGTCTTTCCAGAAGGGAAGCTGAAGTAGGAGTTCAAACTATGCTTGACCTTGTTGCCAAAGAGATTGCAAAGGGCGGAACAGTAACTCTTACCGGTTTTGGAACATTCGACGTCGGCAAGAGAAAGGCTAGAAGCGGCGTCAATCCTAGGACTGGCGAAGCAATTAAAATCGCAGCTACTAAGATGCCAAGATTTAAACCTTCAAGAAACCTTAGAAATTCTGTCAAATAAATATAGTCACTCAGATATTAAAAATGTCTCCGTTGCGGCGGGGACATTTTTATTTCGTGTTTGTGTAATTTTCTGTGAGCCGTGATATGCCCCCAAATCAATATGTAGTTCGAGCACGGAGTGCCCTCGATAACTTTTAACTTTACACTTTTAACTTTTAATTTGCCACAAAGTGGCGTGGTACCCGCGGTAGGAATCGAACCTACGACGCCCGCCTTAGGACGGCGGCGCTCTATCCACTGAGCTACGCGGGCAAATACTTATTTGATAACGGAGCTATCGTATCTCAAATCGGTCAAATTGTAAATAAACGCTAAAAATGATAAAATCGCATTGAGAAATAGTAATTTTAAGGTTACGGAGTGTGGCCTAATTGGTAAGGCACACGATTCGGGTTCGTGAGATTCTGGGTTCGAGTCCCAGCACTCCGACCACAAGTATGAAAAAGATTCAATCAAAAGCGCTTATAACAAGATCACTTATGGCGGTAATCGGCATTATTTTGGGTATTTTCATAATGGCTCAGATAAAAACTTTGCCAACTCGCAATGTTGTTAATCCGGTGAGACCAATCGTATCATTGAAAGAAACCAGGGAAATACTATATAAAGAGCAGAGCGACTCCAAAAAAGAGTTAGACTCAATTCAGACCAAAATTGATGAACAGCAGGGATTGGAGAACGAAAAATCGTTAAGCTCAAATGATCTTCAAATACTTAAATACAAAAAAGCCCAAGCAGGGCTGACGCGACTTTCTGGCCCAGGAATTGTTATTACGCTCGATGATAGCAAGGAGTCATCTACTTTGGTTGATTCAATTGTGCACGCCGCAGATCTACGGGATGTTGTGAATCTTTTGTGGGGTTCAGGCGCTGAGGCTATCGCCATCAATGATGAGAGAATTATCTCAAGTACGGCGATTGATTGCATTGTAAATACTATTTTGATCAATAACACTCGTATTTCAAATCCGTTTATTGTTAAAGCGATTGGAGACGGAAGCGAGATGTATAATAGAGTGTCAAATAAAAACATTTTATCCGATCTGCATAATCGTAAATCTAATGGATTAGTATTTAAGGTGGAAAAAAATAATCAAATTATTCTCTCTGCATTTACCGGTGTTTTTAATACAATTAATCAAAGCGAGTAATGTTTAAAAAGGCTGATTACATAATCATAAGTATTACCTGTTGCGTTCTCGGCATTGCTTTAATGTCACAATTTTATTCGTCCAAATCTTCAAAAAATTTGCTACAACCTGAAAATAACGATGTATTAGCAGTCGAGATTGAGAAATTAGCTAAGTCAAATAGCGCGATGAAGGTTAAAATTACAGAGTTGACCGGAGACTATAATGATTATCTGACAAACGCGACCTCAGAAAATAATTACGCTAAGTACTTGGCTGAAACCAAGAATTATGACGAAATAAACGGAGTCTCTGAATTGTCTGGTCAGGGAATCGAAATTAACATAAATGGCAATCTGTCCACGGCTCAGCTGGTTGACCTAGTCAATGCAATTAAAAATATTGGGACTGAAGTCATTTCGATTAATGGTGTAAGAATCATGTTATATACATATATCAATTCAGATACATTTACCTCGCCATACAGAATTAATGCACTCGGCAATTCGAGCCTTTTAGAATCGGCCCTAATCCGAAAAGGTGGTATAATTGAACAGATAAAAGATAAAAATATAGACATTACGATCAATAAAAAAGATCTTTTAACTATTCCAAGCGGAGAGCTTAGGGTTTTTAATAAAGCAACAATATTAGATAGGTAGGAGTCAGAAATGAAAGAAAAACTCACATTAGAGATTACGACATGGACGATGGTAAAATTAATCCTAATCGTCTTGGCATTTTACCTTCTTTACTTTATTCGAGATATTATTGCATTATTTTTCGTTGTATTAATCTTAGTTGCAACCTTTTCGCCAGTTGTTAAAAAATGGGCGTTCAAAATTAAAAGGGTGCCAGCTGTGATTTCGATCCTTTTAATATTTGTAGCGTTTATAGCGGCAGCTATATACTTAATAATCCCGCCTTTTGTTAAGGAAACTTCACAATTTGCACAAAATATTCCTGATTACTTAGTGAAGTATTCCTCCTTAAAATCATATGCGCCACAAGTTACCAAGTATTTTTCAACCATATCAACTGGTGTCGGCGGCCTAACTCAAGGTTTTGTATCTCTAACTGCTGGAATTGCGGGTGGAATTGTGGCGTTTGTTACGGCAATAGTATTATTTGTTTACATGTTAATAGATGAACAAGCTTATAAGAAGTTGTTGATTAACGTTATGCCAGAGGGAAACAAAGATAAGATTGTTTCGGTTTTGCAAAAAATTGCGCAAAAAGTTGGCAACTGGTTTAGAGGACAAATACTTCTGGGAATTATTATAGGCGTGGTTGATTTTATAGGTCTGGCTCTGTTGGGCGTTCCTTATGCCATTACCTTGGCTGTTATATCGGGCTTGTTGGAGATAGTTCCAACTATCGGACCAATTATAAGCGCGGTATTTGCAGTTTTAGTTGCGCTAACAGTTTCGCCTCTAACGGCGCTCCTAGTTATGATTTTTTATATACTTGTGCAGCAGCTTGAAAACAACTTTCTGGTTCCTAAAATTATGCAAAAAGCAGTTGGGTTGTCCCCAGTGATAATTATCTTATCTATGCTGATCGGAGCGAAGCTTCTTGGTATAATGGGTGTAATACTGGCAGTTCCGATTGCAGCATCTCTCTCGGTTGTCTTAAAAGAGTGGTCACTTATTAAAAGTCTGATTGATGATGAAAAGTAAATCTTCACAGAAAGAGTTTGTTAATAAGAAGGCGAATTTTGACTATGCTATCGATGATACTGTCGAAACAGGAATTGTTTTGACCGGCATGGAGATAAAAGCCATCAGAAATGGCCGAGTTAGTATGAATACGTCATACGCTAAAATTATTAACAATGAACTATGGTGGATCGGCGGGTCTCTCCAGGTTATCGGATCGGAAGATCAGCAGAGGACTCGAAAACTTTTAGTTAAAAAATCTGAATTATCTCGATTGATTGGGGCAACGCAGGAAAAAGGCGAGACATTGGTGCCTATAAAATTGTATATTAAGCGCGGCAAAGCAAAGCTTTTAATCGGATTAGGTAAAGGTAAAAAGAAGTACGATAAACGCAATATAATGAAGGATCGAGACTCGGAAAGAGATTCGGACAGAATCATAAAAGGTATGAAGCAGTAATACCATCATTATATAGTTCTAGACTGCATATAATGCTAATTAGATTTATACCAAAAATTGCACCTCTTTGTGCAATTTTTGGTATAATAATAGCATATGTTGAGAGGGGTTTTTATAAAAGCTAAGAACAACTTTCCGTTTTTGGTTGTATCTATAACCATTCTGACTTTGTTGACTCTAAATTTTCTTCTACCGATCCAAGAGCATGAGTCAAAAGCGGCCACACCAGCTGAAATTACCAAAACTTCCACGGTGGATTGGAACAAGGGGGAAATGACAAGCGTTGATGGTAGCAGTAACGAATTGAAAATATCTAAAAGCTCAGGATGGGTTGACGAAAATTACCTATATCGCGAGCAACTACCAGTTACTGCTAAGACAGATAACGCCATTCCCAAAGGTTTTACCTTGAATTCTGCAAATGTAGCAAGCGGTACTTTTGATGGTTCAGGAGACTGGTTTGATGTTGGCACAAACTTTAACGAAACTTTGCCAGTCACCATCGAGGCCTGGGTCAATCTTAAATCTTGGAATAGTCATATTTTTTCAAGCCGAGAAACCGTTACGAGCAACTATAACGGTTTTTGGATGTACGTTGACGGCGCTGGCAAAGTCTTTCTAAGCTATGGTGACAACACCGGCCAGCTATCAACTTCTAGAAGGTCAAAATATGGCGATACGGTTATTGCACTCGACACCTGGACTCACATTACTGGTGTGATTCGCGGCGCAACCGATATGAGTATTTATGTTAATGGAGTTGATGCTAATGGTGCTTATTCTGGGACTGGTGGTGCTATGGCAAACGCTCCAACATCTTCGGCTCGCATTGGTTGGAGGAATGTTGCGGTTAATCCTATGATGAAGGGAAATATAGACGAGTTAAGAGTTTGGAGCAAGGCAAGGTCTCAGGCCGAGATTCTCGCTGATATGAACAAAGAAATTACTGCTCAAGCAAGCCTAGATGCTTATTATAAATTTAACCAAACCACAGGATCCTTGGTGGATGATTCCGGCAACAGTCATACTGGTACAGCCGGAGGCAATGCAAACTATGCCCCCTATTCAAATGTTTGGGGTGGGGTTAATACAAAGGCGCTTGTTGACGCTGGCAAAATGCGTTCCGATGGGAATGATTTGCGAGTTTATTACGGTTCCGTAGAGATTGAAAGAGAGTTGATTCCAGCTAATGGTAAGACTTTGGCGACATCTGAAGCCACCCAGGTGTTATTTAAATCTCAAGCCGCAGTGGCGTCTGCCCAAACCGACAACAATTACTATATTTATTATGGTGATTCTGATGCAACGGATCCGATTGTAAGCGTTTATAACAAAATGATCAGAACAAGGAATGCATATATTACGCCTTATGCTGGTAATGGGGCGAATTACTTACAATACAATGCAGACAATTTTCCAACCAATGGAGATGGGACGATCGAATTATGGTTCAAATACTCTAACTCAGAGCAGCACAACTACACTACTCCATTACTTTCTGGAGAGGATACTAACAATACATGGTCGTGGTGGTATGATAGGTCGGGATATCGTGTAGTTGGAAAAATAGGCGGGAATGATATTGCGCTGGTAGGTGCAAATCATAATAACGGCGGCGAGTGGAATAATCTTGTTATTACTTGGCATAACACCGGATCTGGATCCGAAATTAAAACCTATGAGAACAATGTGCTTACGGCTAATAAAACAGATGGCACTACGATTGCGTCTTGGCCCAATTACATCAAATTAACTGACAGTGTATCGACATACGATGGTGTAGAAGTTGGCAAAATAGGGATTTACAACACGGTAAAAGATGCCACATGGGTTTCGACTGGCTACACTAGTAATGCGGTGGCACCAATTACTGACGGTCAGCGCGACTCATCAGCAACCCTTTTACATAATTTTGACGGCGATGGATTTGATGCGACGAGCATCAATGGTGGTTACGCTTCTGGTACTACTGCCGCCATCAGCCAAGGCATGGTCATGAGCGGTGATTATAGGATGGGTGACACTTTTGATGAAAGGGCTGGTAATGCTTGGGTTAGCGGAGTTTATAATTGGTACGACAACTTTGATGCGATTAATTCTAAATCTCCTGGCTGGACGGAATACGGAGATATTAATAATGTTTCTAACGAGTTGCGGTTAGCGAAGAATGGTCAGCAATTATTGATGAATAGGCTAAGTGCCAACACTCCAACGAATTATCGAATTGACGTTTCCGCAAAAGGCACTCAGCCAGAGATTTTATTTAACCACCAAGGCAAGATTGGCTGGTGGGGAAATAATATTTGCTCTACTAATATTTCTGGGGGTGGCGACGGTGCAACTGATCTCGGCCAGCCGAAAGATGCTGCAACTAATTTTCTTACTGGTGCAACATCGAAGTATTACCTAGGTATGTATAATGGATTTATACCAAAATACATTCAATTTGATCTCGGAACTAACGGAAATTATAGCAGTATAGTCTGGGAATACTGGAACGGTAGCGTTTGGACAGCCTTCTCTCCTACGACGGATGGAACTGCAAATTTTTCCAAAAGTGGGATTGTTGATGTTTCAAATATCAGTGCCTCATACGGCGCTAATCCAGCCGCTGACGGCGCCTGCGGTTTCAATGGTAATTTTAATGTCATAAGAGTTTCGGCCGGAACAGTTACAACTCCAGCAACAATCAAACAAGTTAATAGAATAATCGATTTTGCAAAACTATCTTACTCTGCCACAACAAATGCTATCTCTGGGGACTCGCATAATGCTTCAGGTTCTACTGCCATCAGTCGCTCGACCTCAGCCTATAAACAGATCGGATTAAGAAGGGTTGGGACGGGGCTCCAGTCATTTTACGATAATTATCAATCAATCAATACAAGCACTAACAGTATTTTTGATACAAATTTCTTAGGCTTGTCTTCAACCACGGATGCCACGTACGATGACTTCAAAATGTATAAAGCTCTTAGTGATGAACCATCACTTACGGTGCAATCAGAGGTTGCTAAGTACCCGCTGGGAAGTGGAAACACATACCTGTCTCCGAGTTCAACAAGCGCAGAGTCGGGCATACTGGACGCTGGCTGGATAGGTGGTTGGGGTACTCCTAATGGCTTTAGGGCAAACGTTACTATACCTGCCAATACATCGATTCAATTCCAAATTCGTTCATCAGCAATAGGTGGCGCAAATAACAATGATTGGACGGCTTGGGCAGATGTCGGAACCGCTACAACATCAGGAGCATACGATATTTTGACAGCTTCAATGCCAAACATTACCTTGGGTCTAAACAGATATTTACAGTTAAAAGCTGGACTTGCTACTACTGATGGTTCAAATACACCTGTTTTAAGTGATTATACGGTTTATTACTCCGGTGACGGCCAAGCACCAACAGATCCTACGATTAGCACAGTTAATGTTGGTGGTTCTAGCGTGTCCGATGGCAGCTGGATTAATTTTAACGGCGCTACGAACTTTAATTTTAGTGGTTCCACTGATTCAGAATCCGGTGTGGCTGGTTACTATATTTATTTCGGTACAGATGTAAATGGCACACCTGTCACTTACCAAGCACACTCAGGAGCTGTTGGGGATACGCAAACATATTCGACTGTTATTGCAAATAGCGATGATGGAAAACACTATCATTTCAAAATCAAAGCCTTAGATATCGCCGGAAACTCTTCAGAAGCGGTTGAATTGTACGATTTTGGTTACGATAACACTGCTCCCTTGCGCCCAGCATTTGTCTCGGCAAATCCCTCAGGCTACACGACCCAAAACTCATACGCCTTTACTTGGCCAACTGCCACCGACCCTGTAGGTGCCGGCGGTAGTGCTTCAGGAATTAAGTGGTACGAATACAAAACGTTCGCCGACGCTGCCTGGAGTCATACTGCCAACGCCAACGTGACAACAGTTTCGGGAATTCAAGCGTACAAACAGGGCGTGAATGGTTTTTATGTCAGAACAGTAGACCAAGTAGGAAATTATTCAGAAGACCAACAGGTGACCTATTACTCCTCTGGCGACGCACCAGCAAAACCATCTAATTTGACCGTTGACCCTACAACCTCAGATCAAAACGTATTTTGCTGTAAATATTCCCGTTGGTCATTATGACTTGAGAGTTTCGAAAGACGGATATAAAGATTGGACCATGAATCTAAATGCTGAGTCTGAGAACTTATACGATTATAAAGATGTTAAGCTTTTCCTATCAAATCCGGAAATTTCCGAACTTACTGAGCAAAATAAAATTGATTTAGTAAATAGTCCAGAGTCTGCCTTGGTTGAAAATGCGGAGAACGATCTTTCTAGCAATGCTTATGAAATTTGGATTGACGGCAAGCTTGTAACTAGATTCTCGGAGCCGATCAGCGGGGTAAAATGGTATTCCGATATGGAACATGTTATTTTCGCTAAAAACAATTCTGTTTATATAATGGAGAGTACTGGATTTAACTGTACTGAACTATTTCAACTTGAATGATAATACTGACTACGAAATGTACGCTACGGGTACTGATCAGTATGGTAACTCTGCCACTAGTGATACAAACAGTTTCAAAACGGCTCTCGATTCCAGACCGCCGAAAATTACCGATTTAGTCATTGATTCAACAAATACAGGTTCAGGTGCTGATGCCAAAGCCCAAATCGCAGTATCCTTCAAAACAGACGAACCAGCTACTGCTCAGGTGGAATACGGAGAAGGTTCTAGCAGCACTGCTTATGTGTCTAAAACTCAAGAAGACACTGCGCTTTCTCTTGATCATGTTGTTATTATCTCTAATCTTGATGCCTCAAAGATTTATCATTTAAGGGCGAAAGCAAGTGATAGATCAAAAAACGTTACATATTCTGAAGACAACGCTGTCATTACCAAAAAACCTGCTGAATCCGCTTTCAATCTTATCCTGCAATCACTGTCCAAAGCCTTCGGTTGGTTGAAGATATTTGACTAAAAAGATAATTGAGGTACAATAATTATATGAAGTCTAATGAGAAAAACGAAGTAACTTTAGATGAGCTTGCTGCTATGGTGGCTAGAGGTTTTGACGGGCTAAATACTAAGATTGAGACTGAAATCTCATCCGTCAGAAAAGATCTTCATGAAGAAATCTCATTCGTCAGAAAAGAACTTCATGAGGAAATATCATCTGTCAAAGTGGAGTTAAGGTCATTTCGTCGTGAGTTCAACGACTTCCGCTCTGAAGTTCGTTCCGAATTTAAAACACTCTGGCGTGAAGTAGATAATATCAATAATAGATTAGACAGAATTGAAAAGAATAAAGCTGAAGAGCTGGAATTAATAACAGGCGACTTACTTACGATTAAATCAAAAGTAGCGAATCTAGAGCAAAAAGTAAATAAATTCAAATTGGCAAGTTAGGTTTTATTGTTCGAACTTGTGAGAACTACTAAAATAGTTCTCGGATTACCTCGAACAATAATAAGTGTGAGCCAGGTAGTGAAAATTTGACAGGTTTGTCCCAAACTTGAAAAAGTTTAGTCAAATTTCTACTACCTGGGGAGGGGAAAGATAAAGATTAGCTTTAGATCAAAAAGTTCGATCATTGTAACTGTGGTTTCTACCTTGGCCTTACTTTTAGTTCTCGCAAACATCCTCCCGATTGCTGAAAAGAAATCCAGCGCTGCTAATAGCTTCCAAGCAGGTTACAACTCCGGCTCTACAAACGCTGACTTTTCAATTGGTTCAAATGTTGCCTCTACAGATACAGCCCTACCATCTCTAGCAACAGGCTACAACAACACCAACTCACTTAGCTACTCCTACGACGGAACATCCACTTTAAAGTACCCAACCGCCTCAAACCTCCCCGCCGACAAAGGCTCCATTGAGATGAAGTTTCAGAAGAGCGCGTATGGAAATGCGACTGACCAGGATAAGGGCAGTATGAACAGACCAGGAGGAATTGCATACGATGCCACAACTGGGAATATATATGTTGCAGACTCTCAGAATCATAGAATCATTAGAACGAAGATTGATGGGTCAGGATGGTCGACGTTCGGCTCTTACGGTACTGGGACTGGTCAATTCAACGTACCAACGGGAATAAGGTTTTTTGGTGGCTATCTCTATATAGCCGATACAAACAATAATCGTGTAATAAAGACAAGGTTTGATGGTGGTGACTGGCAGGCTAAGTCTGGATTCAGCGCTCCAAGAGATCTGGAATATGATGATTCCTTGGGAGATGTTTATGTGGCCAACACTGGCGCAGGCAACGTGATAAAGGTAAGATTTGGTACCTTAAATTGGGAAACTGCCTCAATCGGTGGACCAGTAGGAATTCATTACGAACAAGAAACAGGGTTTTTGTATATTGCATTGGCCGAGAACCTGCTTAGAAAAGTGAAGTTTGATGGTACTGGGACCGTAAACCTTAATATGCCTTGGCGTGCATACGGATGGGGCGGATCAATCCTTTCTTACGGATTATATTCCGACCCTGTCACTGGATATGTTTACTCTACCTATCATCAAAATGGAGGTGGTGGTTCAATAGCTAAACTAAAGATGGACGGGAGTGAATTTATTGAAAATGTTGGATTTGACTGTTCTGCTGCATCTGCTTACGACCCTGCATCTCAGATGTTTTACATCGCACATGCAAACCAATACAGTAACTATACAGACAGCTACATCTCAAAGTCTCAAATTGATAAAACTGGCTGGACGACGTTTGGTAGTTATGGTAACAATTTGATGAAATTTTCAGGGAGAACAAGCTATGATCCTGCATCAGGTTATGTTTATATTGCTGATGGACCGAGAAACCGAATTATCAAAACTAAGATAGACGGGACGGGCTGGCAAACTTATGGCACAATTGGTGGGGGAATAGGGCAGTTTTATAGACCATCAGGAATATCTTATGACTCTGTAAATGAAGATATTTATGTGGTAGATAGCGGAAACTCAAGAGTCGTAAAAACAAAAATTGACGGTAGCGGGTGGTCTGCTTTAAATGGCCAAGGTCAAATCCAAGGAGTTTTTTACGATTCATCTGAGGGTTATTTGTACCTAAATAATAATAACGATCTTTCCATCAGGAAAGTAAAGATGGACGGCTCAAATTTAACTACCTTGAGTGGGTTTGGCAATAATAGTCGTAGTGGCAGCGCCATTTTTTATGATTCAGCCTCTCAATATATATATGTAGCAGATATGGACGCCAATAGTATTGTTAGAACCAAGATAGACGGTTCTGGCTGGTTGAGGCTTGGTTTAATGAAAGGCCTGACAATAGACTTGGGCCAAAGCTATTCAATAAATAGGGCATTAATTCAGGCCGCCTACCAAAATTATTATTCCATCGATTATTCTAGCGACAATGTAACATGGCAGCAATTATATGCAGTTCCTCTGGCCTCAGCTAGTGGTTTGAAGCAGAGGGATAGTGGAACTCTGCCAACAGTCAACGCAAGGTATATACGATTCTACCAGACTCGTAATGTCGATTGGAACGGTTCTGTATCTGAAATTCAAATCTTTGATACAGGAGGAGCTAATGTCGCAGCCGGAAAAACAGTGACGGCAAATTATTCGCCGGCATTCGGTTCAGCCTCATTGATTACTGATGGAGTTTTAGCCCCTGAAGCTACCTCCTGGAACAATGCAACATATGCAACATATCTGTTGCCCCAAGGTTATCCGGCAGCGAATACCGGCAATGGGGTTGCCCAATTTAATTACCCGCACAGTATTTGGTATGATAGTGCTTCTGACTTTATTTACGTTGCTGACACATATAACAACAGAATAGTAAAAACAAAAATTGATGGAACAGGTTGGTCGACATATGGATCATCTGGCTCTGGAGTGGGAAACTTTAACAGTCCTCAAAGTATTCAGTTTGATTCGGCTTCTGGGTATTTTAATATTGGAGACACTGGAAACAGTCGTTTCGTCCGTACCAAAATCGACGGCACAGGATGGCAAACTACCAGTGACTTCAATAGTAAAGAAAAAATCCTCTATTCCGCCCAAGCCACCGACGACTCCCGCATGGTTTACGATGTTGCGTCCCGCAAGCTCCGCTTTTACCTCGCATACTCCAACAAAGCTCAGTTTGTAGAAACCCCAACCTTAAGTTTAACCGATGGCTCTTGGTATACAGTTAAAGCATCATTTAACAAAGCAGCCCATACCCTAAGTATAGATCTAAACGGAGTTAATCAAGTCACCCAAACCTATGACACAGATTGGGGATCATTATCGTATGGTACCTCCTTCTACATCGGAGCTAGAAATGGCTCTACTACAGATAGATGGGATGGAATGATAGATGACATTAACGTAAACATAGAATCAGTGGATACTACTCTACCTACCAATCCTACTACTGCTAACGCTCATCTCTATTCAGATAACACCAAAGCAACAGCGTTCACCTCTGACAACTGGGGCAACACAGCAACTCCATACATCACTTGGTCTGGAGCTTCTGACGCTGACTCAGGGATTAAGGGCTATTACTTGTATTTTGGCACCGCAACAGATGCTGAG
>Ga0247841_10006341_pt1 | contig 18361 bp, 18 predicted proteins | sample LaCruzMarch2015__2_FD_192410 | JGI IMG/M metagenome (GOLD analysis project Ga0247841, IMG submission 192410) | Freshwater microbial communities from meromictic Lake La Cruz, Castile-La Mancha, Spain - LaCruzMarch2015_18m | ecosystem: Environmental > Aquatic > Freshwater > Lake | place: Spain... | reverse complement strand
CTCTACGGGAAAGGAATTTTCATAGATGGCGGTTTCATGAGAAAGCACGTTCGTCGTCGACCCTTTCCACGCAGCCAACGATACCTTTGGCGTAAAGTTTCCCGGCAGTTTCAAAGAGGATATATTTTGTAGTCAGCACCGGGATCAGCAGCTCTTCCGCAAGGCGGAGCGTTTCCGGGGATGGTCGCTTTCCGCGCACCATGATAATAGCGGCGATATCGAGAACATCAGACGTCCGGATGACCTGAGGGTTAGTCAGACCGGTCAGCAACAGACTCCCCGCCTTGGCAAAGGCCAAGACATCGCTCATGAGATCAGCGCCGAAGGCGGTCTTTATCTCTTTGTCCAACTGATCGGCGCCGACGAGCACTTCTGCATCCAGTATCTCTTTTACCTCTCGAAGCGTCACCTTGCTCTCCTTTTAAAGAAAATATATTAATAATCAAGACTCTAATCGTCTTATGAACCGCCAAAGCGCTTACCATAAGGAGAGGAGGGATGTCAATAAAATTGTCCTGATTGGGAAAGAGAATTGTGTCCAAAATCTTGTGACATTCATGGTATAATCAGTACCGTCGTAAACAAGGTTATAGACTATTTTGAGAAGGTGTGTTATGGGGCTCCTCCCAAAAATGAAAGAACCGCACATAGGAGAAAATCTTATCAAACAAAAAGATTTTTACCATACCATCGCGGAAGCCTCCTTTGCCGGCATTTATGTGGTTCAGGACGGCCGTTTCAGTTATCTCAATCGAAATGCCGCCTCCTATGCCGGGTACACTCCTATTGAACTCGTGGGCCGTGACGCCTTCAGTATTGTTCATCACGAAGACAGAGACCTGGTGAATAAACTGGCCCGGGAAATGCTTAAGGGTCTAAGAACAGAGCCCTATGAATTTCGAATTATTACCAAGGGTTGGCAGACCCATTGGATCATGGAGACGGTTACAGCCATCACCTACCAGGGAAAACCGGCTATCCTTGGAAATTCCATGGACGTGACCGAAAAGAAACAAGCGGAAGAAACGCGCCGGGAAGTGGAGAAACGTCTGGCTGATATGATCAATTTTCTGCCCGATGCAACTTTGGCAATTGATCACGACGGCAAGGTCATTGCCTGGAACCAGGCCATTGCGGAGATGACCGGCATCGGGCAGGAAGATATGCTGGGTAAGGGTGATTATGAATACGCCATCCCTTTTTACGGCGAGCGCTGTCCCATTCTTATTGATCTCATCATGTCGGACGATCCTAAAACCATCAGCAAGTATGCCGTCATTCGCAAAGAGGGAACATGCCTGATTGCTGAACCAGTTAACCCAAATAAGGTGCGAGGCCGGGAAGTTTTTCTTTGGGGTAAGGCAAGCCCTCTTTTCGGCACCCGGGGAAATGTGGTGGGGGCTATAGAATCCATCCGGGATGTGACCGATATCAAAAAGACGGAACAGGCCTTGAGGGCAAGTGAAGGCAATTACCGGCAGATTTTTGAGCATTCCCTTGAGGGTATGTTTCAGAGTAGTCCCGAAGGCCGGTTCATCCGTGTCAATCCTACCATGGCAAAGATGTGCGGATTTGCGTCACCGGAAGAAATGATCGCCGCGATCACGGACATGGCGAGGCAACATTACGTATATCCCGAGGATCGCGAATATTTTAAAGAAACGATGAAAAGGCAAGGCTTCATAGAAGATTTCGAACACGCTACCTATAGAAAGGACGGAAGCGTATTCTGGATATCCGTAAGCGCCAGAGAAGTCATAGATAATCTTGGGCGTTTTCTCTATTATGAGGGAAACCATATCGATATTACCGACCGGAAAATGGCCCAGGATGCCCTGAAGGCCAGTGAAGAAAGATACCGTACGATCATCGAAAACATCGGTGACGGCTATTATGAAGTTGATCTGAAAGGAGCCATCCAGTTTGTCAACGACGCCTGTGCGAGCATTAGCGGCATTCCTCGTCATAAGCTCATGGGCATGAGTTTTAGGGATTTCGCCCTTGAGGAAGATGAAGGGGAACTTTATAACGTCTTTCATAGCGTTTTAATGACCGGCAAACCGGCAAAGGGACTGGTCACGTGCATCAAACGTCCCGATGGGAAAGAGCAATATGCGGAAATATCCGTCTCTCTTATAAAGGACAGTAAGAGTAACCCAACCGGTTTTATGGGGATAATTCATGACGTGACGGACAGGAAAAAGGCTGAGGAGACGATTCAGTGGATGGCCTATCATGACGCCTTGACGGGATTGCCGAACCGGATTCTTTTTCACGACCGCCTTGTCCTGGCCCTGAGCCAGGCGAAAAGAAACAATGAACAACTTGCGGTGATGATGCTGGATCTTGATAAATTCAAGGAGATCAATGATTCTTACGGCCACTACATGGGGGACTGTATCCTCTGCGCCTTTGTGGAGCGTATCAAAAAACAGCTTCGGGAAGGGGACACCGTAGCCCGCACGGGGGGCGACGAATTTATGACTCTCCTTCCAGGTATCCATCGGGTAGGAGATGTGGAAAAACTGGGGGCAAAGATCATAGCCGCCCTTCAAGCGCCGGTGGAAGCCGGGGAGCAGTCTTTTACGATCGGAGCGAGCATCGGTATCGCCCTTTATCCCCGGGACGGTGAAGACTTCGACACCCTTGTCAACAAAGCCGACACTGCCATGTACCAGGCAAAAAATCATGGCGGTAACACCAGTGTCGTTTATGATGACGGGTCAAATAATCCGAAAAATTCATAGTTTTTTCTTCTTTTTATCAACTCAAGAAAAGACTCAAGAAAATCCTTGACGATCGATGAATGTTCTGATAGGGGAGCCTAACCGCTTGGATCCCTTTGAGGGACTGGGACGGAAGGTTAAGGGAATATAAGAGGAACGTAATTCCAGGCCTCCCGTCAGCGACGGCGAGGCTTTTTTTGTTTGAAGAGGGGTGCGTCCATGAAGATTATCGAAACGGTCAAGGAAATGCAGACTTATGCTGAGTCCCTGAGAATTGCAGGGAAGAAAATAGCCTTTGTACCGACCATGGGCTACTTTCATGAGGGCCATCTGGATCTGATGAGAGACGGCCGGAAACGGGGGGATTGCCTGGTAATAAGTATCTATGTGAATCCCACCCAGTTTGGTCCCAACGAGGACCTGGCCAAGTATCCCCGGGATTTTGAAAGAGACGGAAAGATGGCAGCAAGCGTGGGCGTTGACGTAATATTCTATCCCCCCAACGAAGAGATGTATCCTGAGAACTATCAGACCTACGTGAATGTGGAAGGGGTTACGGACAACCTCTGCGGCCTTTCCCGGCCCGGGCATTTCCGGGGTGTTACCACGGTGTGCTGCAAACTCTTCAATATGGTCAAACCCCATATCACCATTTTCGGCAAGAAGGATTTTCAACAACTGACCGCCATCAAGAGAATGGTCATCGATCTCAACATGGATCTGGAGGTCGTCGCCATGGAGACAACAAGGGAGAAGGACGGTCTGGCCATGAGCTCCCGGAATATTTATCTCAAGCCTGAGGAACGGGAGTCGGCCTTGAGTCTCAGCCGTTCCCTGAAGATGGCGAAGGAAATGTATGACCGCGGCGAAAGGGATGCCGGTGTCATCATTAGCAGGGTTCGGACATTTATCGGGGATCATCCCCATGCTCGTATCGACTACGTGCAAATCTGTGACACCAGTACCATGAAGGACGTCGAAAGATTGGACAACGAGGCCGTCATCGCCTTGGCCGTGCGGGTGGGGGCGGCCCGTTTGATTGATAATTACGTCTTCGGAAATCCTCTGGAGATATAAATCAAGGGGGGAGCGCATATGCAAAGGTTCATGCTCAAATCAAAACTCCATCGCGCCGTGGTGACGGATGCAGACCTGCACTATGAGGGAAGCATTTCCATCGACGAGGACCTGCTGGAAGCGGCGGATATCATTCCCTATGAAAAGGTAGCCATCTATAATGTCACCAATGGCGAACGCTTTACCACCTATGCGATCAAGGCCGCCCGGGGGTCGGGTACGTTCTGCCTCAATGGCGCTGCGGCGCACAAGGCGTCAAAAGGCGATGTGATCATTATCGCAACCTATGTTACCGCCGAGGCTTCGGAGCTCAAGGGCTGGTCGCCTAAATGCGTCCTCCTCGACGGCAATAACAAGATCAAGAAAACAAGCTGACAAGCAGCTCCGAGATACATCAATTCAGTGAGATCCGGGCAAGGCAGGTATGTGTCTTGCCCGTTCGTCTATCCGGGAGATTATAAGAAAATGAGAAAGAAAATAAGGCAGGTATTTATTGCCGGGCTGGCGGCGACGATTCCCATCGGTCTGAGTTTGTACGTCCTCTTTTTTCTCATTGCCCTCATGGATAATCTCCTCGGGGTCATCCCCAACCGTTTCCATCCCGATACCCTGTTGCAGTTTCACATCCCTGGACTCGGCGTCATCTTCGTTATTCTGCTGATTTTTGTCGCCGGCCTGATGATGAAGAGCTATATCGGGAACAGGATTGTTAATTATGGAGAGGCCATATTTCACAAAATACCTGTAATTAGGAGTATTTATGATGGGGCCAAACAGGTTGTGGACAGGATGTTTGTCAACAAAAGCCGGAGCTTCAAGAAAGTCGTCCTCGTGGAGTTTCCCCGCCCCGGCGCATATACCGTAGGCTTTGTTACCGGCCCTGCCCATGACCGGATCTGGCGCCAAGTCGGGTCGCCCTGCACCAATGTTTTTGTTCCCACCACCCCCAATCCCACCTCGGGCTATCTGTTGGTGATCCCCGAGCGGGACCTCATCGAGCTGAACATGACCGTAGAGGAGGCCCTTACCTATGTTATCTCCTGTGGCATTGTTCAGCCCCAGGTTCTCAAGATATAATTTGGTTTAAAAAGTTATTGAAGTCATTCAAAGGGTTGTGTTAGTAGGCTGACTAAGAATGTCATGAAAGGAGATGCGCCCATGTACATCACGTCGGAGAGCGTCAAGGTCGGACACCCGGATATGGTCTGCGATGCCATCGCAGCCAATATTATTGCCGATGTTCTGTCGGAAGAAAAGAAGATAGGCATGACCATCGATGATATGCCACACTGCGGACTGGAGGTATTTCTTGGGAAGGGCCTCTGTGTCATCGGCGGGGAGGTTGCCACGCGCACTTATGTGGACATTGAAAAGGTCATTCGGAAAACGGTCCTTTCCCTGGGTTACAGGGACTCCGCCGTCGGTCTCAATGGCAGTTCGATGGGGATTCTCAACGCCATGATCCCCCAGTCACCGGACATCAATATCGGGACCAGGGCCGGACTGGGAAAATATCAGGAAATCGGTGCCGGTGATCAGGGCATTATCTACGGTTTTGCCTGTGATGAGACGCCGGAGTTGTTGCCCCTCCCATATGTCCTTGGAAACCGTCTGATGCGGGCTTTCGAATATTGCGGCAATCCCGTTTTTGCCCCCGATGGAAAAGGTCAGGTAACCGTGGAATACGACAAAGATATGGTGCCGGTCCGCGTCGCGACGATCCTCATGTCCAACGCCATCGATTATCGTCAGGTTCCCGATACCTTCCGCAACACCCTCGAACAGGTTGCCCGTGATATTGCTATGGAAGCCCTGCAAGATCATGTAGACGACAAAACAGCTTTTCTCTTCAACCCTACCGGTGAATGGCAGGCAATCAATTCCTGCAGCGCTGCCGATTCGGGGGTGACGGGAAGGAAGCTTGTGGTGCAACTCTATGGAGGTTATCCGGGGGCCCAGATCGGCGGTGGGGCGGTTGTAAACAAGACGCCGGAAAAAGTCGACTGTTCAGCGACTTTTGGGACTCGTTATGTGGCGAAAAATATCGTTGCCGCCGGGCTGGCAAAGAAGTGCTCCGTCCAGGTCGCCTACGCCATCGGGATCGCCAAGCCCATTTCGATCTATGTCAATACCTTCGGATCGGGGCAAATCGAGGATGATGAATTGGGGAAAATTATTGCCGAGATCTTCGATCTCACCCCCAGAGGGATGATCGAGAAATTCGATTTGCTCAACAGCAGGACGTATAAAAAGATTTCCAGGACACTATTCATGGATGATTTCCCTTGGGAGAAAACGGATAAGGTCGAGGCCCTGAAGACTGCGGCCGGACTTTAAGGAATAAATAAGGAGGATTTGTGGCTTATAAAAAGATAGATTTATCAGTACCATACAAAGTAGCTGACATCACCCTGGCCGATTGGGGACGCAAGGAAATGGAGTTGGCGGAAAATGAAATGCCCGGCCTGATGGCGGTCCGCAAAAAATATGGCCCCAAGAAACCCCTGCAGGGGAAAAAGATCATGGGCAGCCTGCACATGACCATTCAGACGGCGATGCTCATCGAGACCCTCAAGGAATTGGGCGCCGATCTCCGCTGGGCCTCCTGCAATATCTTTTCGACTCAGGACCATGCCGCTGCGGCCATCGCCAAAGCTGGTACGGCGGCCGTATTTGCCTGGAAGGGGGAGACCCTGGAGGAATACTGGTGGTGTACGGAGCAGGCAATAACCTGGCCGGACGGGACTGGTCCCGACTTGCTTGTCGATGACGGCGGCGACGCCACGCTTTTGATCCATCATGGCGTCAACGTGGAAAATAATCCGGATATCCTGAAGGACATCCCCGAAAACAAGGAATTTCGCATCATCATGGAGCGCCTTACCCAGGGTTATAAAAAGGATAAGCAACGCTGGCACAGAGTCGCCGCCAATATGATTGGTGTTTCTGAGGAAACGACGACGGGGGTGCACCGTTTATATCAGATGCAAAAGAACGGAGAACTGCTCTTTCCCGCCATCAATGTCAATGATTCGGTGACAAAATCCAAATTTGACAACCTCTACGGATGTCGGGAATCCCTCGTTGACGGTATCAAAAGGGCGACCGATGTCATGGTGGCCGGAAAGCTCGTTGTGATCTGCGGTTACGGCGATGTCGGCAAGGGATCGGCCCAGTCGATGAGGGGATTTGGCGCCCGGGTAGTCATCACGGAAATCGATCCCATTTGCGCCCTCCAGGCGGCCATGGAAGGTTATGAAGTGGTTACTTTGGAAGATGTCGTTTCTGCGGCGGATATCTTTGTGACGGCAACAGGTTGCTGCGAGGTCATTTCCGGCGCTCACATGGAAAAGATGAAAAACGAGGCGATCATCTGCAATATCGGACATTTCGACAGCGAGATCGCCATGCACTACCTGGAGAACAGCAAACAGTGCAAGAAAAAAACGATCAAGCCCCAGGTGGATAAATGGACCCTCGCATCGGGCCGGTCGATCATTGTTCTGGCGGAAGGGCGTCTCGTCAATCTCGGTTGTGCCACCGGCCATCCGAGTTTCGTCATGAGCAACAGCTTTACGAACCAATGTATGGCCCAGATTGAATTGGTGAAGAACAAGTATAATCCCGGAGTGTACATTCTCCCCAAGATCCTGGACGAAGAGGTTGCGAGGTTGCACCTGGGCCGTCTCGGGGCCAGACTGACCAAGCTAACTAAAGAGCAGTCGACCTATCTCGGTGTCTCCGTGAAGGGCCCCTTCAAGCCGGAGCAGTACCGCTACTAGACATCACGCCCGCAGCGGGCTCAGCTCAGCGTAAAAATCCCGCCTTTCCCCTTTGCCAAAGGGGGATGGTGGGATTTTTTATATTGAATGGCAAAGATTTTTTGCGGAGTAAAAGAAGAAATGCAATTGACGATAAAACATTGTATATCATTGAGGAACTTTATTTCAAATCTACAAATTGGCTAACCGGGTCGGAGCAATGAAAACTGGTCGAAACATACCGTTTCTGAACGTGACTTTTTCGATGAGTGTAGGTATTTTTGTCTTCCTGAACTCAATAAAAGTGATATTCCCTTCTATTTGCATGCTTTCGAACGGTAATCAGCGGGGATTTATCAAGGAAAAAGCATGGTTGGCTGGAAATGACAACACAACTATTGGGTGGTGGCACAGCTTAGGAACCGAGCATTACGGATTGAAGAAAGCATTATTTCTTGATTTTTTTTGCAACCACTCGGATACTTCGTTTTGCGCTGTTTTCACATTCCTTCCCCAGATGGCAATACCATCCAGCAAGATCGAGTTTGGGCACAGCTTTGAAATATCCGCAACGCTTCGCCCCAGACCGCTTCCGCCGTGCGTGGTAAACGGTACAATGGTTTTTCCCGAGAAATCGTATTCCGACAAAAACGATTTAACCGGAGCGGCTATCGTACCCCACCAAATCGGCGTGCCCACGAAAATGACATCGTAGGACCAGAAATTCTCAACCTTTGTTTTCAATGCTGGTTTAAAACCTGATTGCTGCTCCTGCATCGCTATTTTCTTAACCTCTTCGTAATCTTCAGGATATGGCTTCACGACCTGAATTTCAAAAAAATCGCCGCCCACGCTTTTGTGAATTTGGTTGGCAATTTCGCGCGTGTTGCCGGAACGGGAGTAGTAGACGATCAGCACTTTTTTTCTGCCGGTACCTGTTGCGGCCGCATAGGTGGAAGACAGATATGGAAACAGGGGGGCTGCGACTCCTGCAAGCAGCCCGGCAACGACAAGTTTCAACAAGTTCCGTCTGGACAGGTCCATCTCGGTTGCGTCTTTTGTTTCATTGCTCATTGCATTGTCCTCGTTTTGAGGTTGTCGATGTCAGACTTACAGCACCCCTATCAATCATTGCCTTAATGGCCAGTTGTACGGGGCCCCTCAGCGACCAGTTATTTGCTCCAGCTTTTCGGGGTACCTAGCCCCCTGTACCGTGATCCTTGAGGCAGCGCTATCGATCTCACGGAGATCAGCGGACGTGAGTTCGACTGCAACGGATCCAATATTCTCGTCCAGGCGCTCCAGCTTCGTGGTGCCCGGGATTGGAACAATCCATGGCTTCTGGGCAAGCAGCCAGGCGAGTGCTATCTGAGCAGGTGTCGCCTTCTTCCGTTCCCCGATGCTGGCTAGCAGATCAATTAGGGCCTGATTCGCCTTGAGAGCCTCTGGCGTGAACCGAGGCAAGGTGCTGCGGAAGTCGGAGCTGTCGAACTTAGCATTTTCGTCGATCTTGCCCGTTAGGAAGCCCCTGCCCAAGGGGCTGTACGGGACAAAGCCGATTCCGAGTTCCTCAAGGGTCGGTATCACTTCCTTCTCCGGTGTCCTCGTCCAGAGCGAATATTCGCTCTGGAGAGCAGTGACCGGCTGGACTGTGTGTGCGCGACGGATCGTTTGTACTCCTGCTTCGGAAAGGCCGAAGTGCTTAACCTTGCCTTCCTGAATCAGGTCCTTCACCGCTCCGGCCACGTCTTCGATCGGCACGTCCGGATCAACACGGTGCTGATAAAGCAAGTCGATGACATCGACCCTGAGCCGTTTGAGCGAGCCCTCGACGGCCTGCTTGATGTGCTCCGGCCGGCTGTTCAGGACCGGTGCGCCCTTCATCCCGCGAGGATCGAAATTAGGACTGAGGTCAAATCCGAATTTGGTGGCGATTACCACTCGGTCACGGAAGGGAGAGAGGGCTTCGCCCAAGAGTTTTTCGTTCGTGAACGGGCCATAGACCTCGGCAGTGTCGAAAAATGTAATGCCGCGTTCCACGGCTGTCCGGAGAAGAGAGTTCATCTCCTGCTTGTCTTTGGGTGGACCGTAAGAAAAGCTCATTCCCATGCAGCCGAGCCCGAGAGCCGAAACTTCCAGGCCGCTTTTTCCCAATTTACGTTTTTGCATTGTGCTTTCTCCTCTCTTTTAATTGGAGGTCGGGACTGCCTTATTCGACATCCCGGCCTGATATTGTTCGTAACCGACCATTTCCATCCAGTCGACAACCTTGCTGTCAAGCGCCTCCGCGATGGCGATATGGGTCATGTCCATGGCTCAGTTCAAGCCCTTCTCCTCGAGATATTTGGACAGCAGGTCTGCTATTTTGCGATTGTTCAGATCCGAGAATGGGAAGTGCGTATTGCCACGAATACCAATTTCCGGCAGATGCACCACGGTGACATTACCACCCCGGCGGTTCACTGCGTCCGCCCAAAGCCGTGCCATCGCCAGACGTACACGCCATCCATCTTGGCCCGGATTTGCCGAAGGTTGCTTCGGAATATTGTCGCCGTAATAGATGACAATCGGAATCTTTGTGAGCTTCATGAAATCTGATAAAGGCACGCCAACCGCATCAAGTGGACCAGCGGAGCTATGCATTGGAGGAGGTACTTCGCCTTTAGGGAAAACGAAATTACTTCCAGGTTCATAGGCAACGATGGCGTGGACATTTTGGCTCTTAATTGCCGTGATCCAGCCCGGGCCGCCGCCTTGTGAGTGGGTGACGAGAATTCCCGGTCCGATCTTCTTGAATAGCGCGGCAACCGCGTCTGAGACCACTTCAATATCGAAGGGGCCCGTATTGGACGTCATCTGGCGGAAGTACTGGTTCAGGGCCTCCGGGTCGCGCGAGAACTGCACGCCTGGGAAGAAGTTAGGCCAGATGCCGACGCGGAAAATGGTGAACCATTTTTGCTCATCGGCCACCGGTGTCAAGGTAGCCGGCTGGGTGCTCCGTCCTGCATTGCCGCGACGGGGCTGATCAATCACATAAACCCCAAAACCGCGGCGCAGGAAAATGTTTTGATAGCCCTCGCGCCCATCCGGGGTAGTTTCCCATGTCTTGGAGAACTGCCCGAAGCCATGCCAGAGCACGAGAGGAAGTTTGCGGGCGTTTACCGGGACCTGGTAAAACACATAAGCGTGATCACCGCGGAACGTCTGCCCTTCAGGAGGCATTTTGACAGGATCGAAAGTACCGGGATTCGTGACTACCGTTCCCCCGACTGCAAAACTGCCCTGCTCTTTGATGATCAATGGAGCGGGCTTGCCGCTTCCGCCGGCGAATGCCGATGAAGACGCAAGAATGATGGTGGAGATCAGCGTAAGCGCAAGCATGAACTTCCTAAACTTTATATTCATCGTTTGCCTCTTTGCTTCAACGTATCACCAAAGAACTGGGACAATTTACCCATGGCTTGATTCACATATTGCGGCTTCCAATAGGTTTCAATGTGGGTTGCACCGTCAATCAAAAATAACTCTTTATTTTTGGAGTTGTGAGCTTCTTTGAAAGCATCTAAAGTCATATAAACGTTCGCAGAAATATCGATACCATTAAGTTTGTAAGTGACGGGATGGATATTTACTTTGCCCTTTACGTTTTTGGTAATCGCGCCGTCATAGACAAGAGTAAACGGATTTAGTTTATAGTCTACTGCCATTGCTACTCCCGATAAAATAATAATAGTTGCTGCCAATACCAACAACACAGTTTTAACGATAGACATTGTTATTTCCTAAATTTTTTGCTTGTGTTTTTGCATTTTGAATACTCATCTCTTATTCGAGTTTCAACACTCTTATAAAAACTTGCCGAGCCAGGAATCAAGAGCTTTGTCGACCTCGCCTTTCCCGGCATGCCGCGGCTTGTATAAGTCGAGACCTTCGAGGACAAAGGAATTTTGGGCCTGTTTCTTAAAATGCGGGAAAAATTTCCCGATTCCCCCCTCGTGGGTACAAAAGGCGGAAACTTTCTTACCCGCAAAGTCTGCCTGTCTTAAAAAACTCATCAACGGGGTTGGTACCGTGTACCACCATACCGGGCCGCCAACCAATATCAGATCATAAGACGATACATCAGGTGGGCTTTTCTTCAATGCCGGCAAGTCACCTGCCTGCAGCTCCCTTTTAGCCTCTTCTGTAAGTGCGGCATACTCGGATGGATAGGTTCTCACTGTCACGATTTCAAACACATCGCCCCCGTTTTTCTCCCGCATCTTTTCCGCAATACTTTTTGTGATTCCAGTATGAGAGTAGTAAATGATTGCTTTCCGTATTATTCCCTGTGCTCCTTGCTTTCGGATTCATCCTGGTTCAGTATATAGCACTGCCCGACTCCGAACGGTAGATATGATCCTACCTGATTCTTGCCTAATTCTATCGCGAGACTATACAAGTAGAATGAATTGTGATAGAAAGGAATTGGTATGGAGAATCATGTTCCCCTTGAATATCAGCATAAACAAAGGATTATCATAATATGAAAGAAAGCGACCGCGTGGGACTGGAAAGAACCAACAACCTGCTGAAAGAAAAATTGCTGCGATGGATGCCTGAGCCCGGACGCTATCCGACCGCTATTGATGGTTTGATGATCTCCCGGCGACATGATGCAAAGGAGCTCACGAATTGCATTTACAAGCCCCTTGTCGCGGTTGTTGTCCAGGGATCCAAACGCTCCATGATAGGCTCCGAGGAGTACCGCTACGGTAAAAACCACTGCCTGGTGATCGGGGTGGACATGCCGAGCGCAAACCATGTCATTGTCGCATCACCTGAGCAGCCGTTTCTGGCGATGGCACTTGACCTGGATAAATATCTGATCACCCAATTGGCAGCTGAAATTACGCCTTCCTCCAGACTTGGAAATGATTCCTACAAGGGAATGGCCGTGGCGGAGGTTGATCCTGACGTGCTGGATGCCTTCCTACGCCTGGCTGAGCTTCTCGAAAAACCGGAACAGATCCCGGTTCTAGCACCGATGATTATCCGTGAAATTCATTACCGTCTGCTCATTGGACCTCAGGGCGAACGCTTGCGAATGGTCAACACGCTTGGCACGCAAAGCAACCATATTGCCAAGGGCATCACCTGGTTGAAGGATAACTACAAAGAGCCTCTGCAAGTTGATGAATTAGCCAAGAAGGTAAATATGGCGACTTCCACCTTCCACCGGCATTTCAGGCAGGTCACGACCCTCAGTCCTTTGCAATTTCAGAAGCGTTTGCGCTTATATGAAGCCCAGCGCTTGATGTTGGTGGAGAATGAAGATGCTACCATTGCAGCGCTGGCGGTGGGGTATGAAAGCCCAACGCAATTCAATAGAGAATACAAGAGGCAGTTTGGAGATCCCCCACACAGGCATGTGAGCCGAATTCGGTAAGCCACCTCCCAATTTTTTCAATAGAAGGGCAAGGTGAAAGCTTTTTCATCTATCGTGAAAGTCCTTTCGGACGTCTTGGGGGTATAAATTCATATATTGATTTCCGATTGCAATCTGCCATCCCATGCCAGACCGCGTATTTGAGGAAGAAGATATTACCACCTCACGCTGAAAAATATGCAGGTTACAACCCGTTATCATTGATCCGGACCGACCACCAAGCCTCTCAGCTTGTAGATGTCAATGACCGGCAGAACCTCAATTTTCCTTCATCATGCCTGAACATTGCGGGTCGAAAGCTGCTACACAAAGACATTCCCCCATTCCCCCATTTTCACGCTTTCAATAAAAAGCTAATATTTCGCCATGATTTAGGGGGCGAATCAGGTGTTGACCCGCCGGATCAGGTAGTACGCCGCAACACTGAAAAGCAGGTTGGGAATCCATGCCGCCAGAACGGGGTAAAGGGTTCCCGACCTGCCCAGTGAGAGGGAGAAGGCAAACACCAGCCAGTAGGAAAAGCCTATTATCACCCCGGCACCGATGCTTTGCGCCACCCCGCCGCTGCGCTCCGAGCGCAGAGAAAAGCTGATCCCGATTACCAGCAGGATGATGCTGACAAAACTGAAAGCCAATTTCCCGTGGAGATCAACCAGGTAGCGCGTGGCGTCATACCCTTCGGATTGGAGTTTGCGAATATATGGATAGAGTTCAAAAAAACCCATTTTGTCTGCTTCCTTCTGAACCTTCTTGAAATCTGCGGGTTTTTCCGGAAGATTCATGGCTTGCGTCGGCATTTTTTCCAGCTTCGGGAAGCCCCCCCCATCTGCCAGTGAAGTAATCAGGACATTCTGAAAGATCCATTTCCCTTCCTGCCACTGTGCCTTTTCCGCATCAATCCTTTGCAACAGACGGAATTTGGGATCCAGATAGTAAATCGTGATTCCATGGAGAGAATTGTTTTGTCCATCAAACATGCGGAAATTATATATGGCCTGATTTCCACGGTACCAGATCTCATTCTGTTTGAAGATCCCCAGGGATTCCTGCTTCTGGACCTCTACCAGGCGGATATGTTCGGCCTTCTGGAAGGCCCGGGGGGTAATGAACTCGCTGAACAGAAAAAGAACGATACTGACGATGATACAAATGATTAGGAGCGGGAAGGCGAGGCGGTAAAGACTTATCCCGTTGGCCTTGACGGCCACAATCTCGTTGTTTTTCGACAGGGTGCCGAAGGTCATGAGCGTTGCCAGGAGGATGACGGCCGGGGTAGTCTGAGAAACGATCGTGGGGATCATGAAAAATAAATGCGACGCCATCTGGATAATGGTGGCGTTATTGCTCATAAACATGCGGATCTTGCCGAAAAAATCGATGATAAGATAGATCGAAATGATGGACAGGAGGATGAGAAAGAAGAGTTTAAGATATTCCCTGATAATATAGCGGTCCAGTATCTTCATAGCTCAATAATCATTTGACTGTCTTGGAAAAAATTGGCCATAGGGGTTTCTCTTCCGCCGCCCGGTAGAACAGGTAAATTCCCACGATTCCGAGCAGGATATTGGGGGTCCAGGTGCCGATAAAAGGCGTCAACTGCCCCGTTTCCGCAAGTGCTTCCCCTCCCAGGCGGATGAGATAGTAGGCGAGGACCACCGCCAAGCCGATGGAAAATCCCCAGAACTTGGCGGTACGGTGTTTCCGGATGCCCAAGGGAATGCCGAGAATGCAGAAAACCAGCGTTGAGACTGGAATCGACAGTTTCTTCTGGATCTCTATTGCCAATTCCCGCAGATCCGTATCCTTGATCTTTTTATCCTGCATGCGCTTCATGATTTCCCCAGCGGTCATTTCCGTGCTTGCCTTGGTTTTGGCCTTATCTTCCGTCATTGCCGCGCCCAGATCCAGCTTGATATCATAGCGGGCAAAGTCCATCTTACGGTAATTATTCAAACCCCGGTCCACACTGTGGGTGGCTCCATCTTCCAGGCGCAACGTGACGGTCATCGCATTGGGGTTGGCGACAAGGTAGGCCCTGGTGGCGATGATGGTAGTCTGCTCATCTGCGTTGCGGGTATCGGAAATGAGGACCCCATCCATGTAATCTCCGCTAACGGGTATCTTGTCGGCGTACAGAAGGATTCCCTTGAAGTCATCGTTGAAGACCTTCTCTTTGATGCCGGCGCTGGCTTTTTGGCGAGCGACGTCGAAAAGCAGGATCTTGGTGGCGTAGTTACCCTGGGGGACAAGAAAATAGCTCGTCACCGCCGTCAGAAAAAAGGTCACAACGGCGGCAAGGAGAATGGGTTTGGAAATTTCATAGAGACTCATTCCCGAAGCCTTCATAACGATAAGTTCATTGTCGCTGGAAAGGCGTCCCAGGCCCATCATGATGGCCACAAAAAGGGAAATGGGAATAGTGAACATGAGGAAGGAAGGCATCAGGTAAATGATCAGCAGTCCGATGTCGAACACGCGGATGCCCTTGTTGACCATGAGATCCATGAGTTGGAGGATCTTTCCCATGAGCAGGACAAAGGTCAGAATGAAGAGGATCATGAAAAAGGGGAAGGCGATCTCTTTCAGGATGTAACGATGAATGATCTTTTTCATGATCCTCGCTGTTTACATCATGAGTTTCAAGGGTTCGATGTATTCAGGGTCTTCCTTGTCCATGATCTCGACGATGTGTTTGTTTATGCGTCTTTTCATCTCTCCGAAAATGGCGCGTTTTTTCTTGAAGGTCTTGGCGAAAGCCACGGACTCCTTCATTAGTTCGTCCTGATCGGCGCAGGCCTTGATGATGATGTGGTTCTCTTCCAACTCCTTGGCCCCCATGCGTTTGCCGCTGAATACTGCTTCCTCAAACTTGTAGTAGGGCAGGGCCTTTTTCAACAGGGCAAACATACCCGGCAGGAAGGGGATGCTGATATCCACTTCGGGAAAGCAGAAGAAGCCCTTGTCCGATCTCATGAAACGGAAATCGCAAGCGCAGGCCATGATGCTGCCGTCGCCGAAGGCATGTCCGCTGATCGCGGCTGTGACCGGCATGGGATAAAGCAGGATTCGTTTAAAGATTTTATTCAGTCCGTACATAAAGTCCTTGATGGCTTGGAAATCCTTTTTGTTGAAAACATCAAGTAGCCAGGGCAGGTCGATACCCTGGGACCAGTTCTTGGGGTCATTGGAGGCAATAACGACCGCCGAGATGTCTGCATCTGCCTCAATTTCGTCGAAGGCTTTTAAAATGGCCTCGATAAACATCGGGTTGTGTCTGTTTTCGCCGTTAGTCATGGTAATGATTGCCACGTTTTCGTCTTTTGTCCATTCCAGTATCGCCATAGCATATTCCTCCGTGAGGTAATTTTTGGTAGCCGGCCATTGTTCATTTCTGAGGCTGGCCGTCAGTTAGCACAATAGACTTGATATTTCAATCATCTTAATGGCAACAATCCATTTGACAATTTACACCTTCAAAGTGTAGAAGCTCGACATGAAATTCTTTGAAAGGAATGTCCGATGAAGATTAAGACTCTTGTGGTGTTGGTTTGTTTATTGTCATTCGGAGTCGCCGATGCGCGCGTAATCAAAGCTAAAAAATCAAGCCCCCAGAGCAACTACTCGATAACGAACCAGTATTACTCAAATCTGATTTCGGGAGCGACTCCCAACGTCGCCGAGCTTAATCTCTTCGCAAACATGTTGCCCAAGGGCGGCGATATACATCATCACTACCCGGGAGCGATCTATGCCGAGACTTATCTGGAGTGGGTCGGGAAGAAGAATTTCTGCATTTACCGCGAAAGCGATGAGCAACTGAAGGTCCAGAAATATCGTATCGAAACCAAGTCTGCGGCCGAGCTTGGGGAAAGGGCCGGCAAAATATGCATGAGCGCCGATGCGGTGCGCAACGACAACGCCTTCTACCGGGAATTACTCATGCGCTGGTCTGACAAGGATTACGGCAACCACTTTCACGAGCAATCAGCACCGGATCAACAGTTTTTCGACACCTTTGGCTTTTTCGGCCCCGTCTCAAGTGCCGCCTACCAGGAGGGGTTGCAGGCCCTCAAATACCGGGCAAAGGCCGAGAATGTACAGTATCTGGAAACAATGTTTGCAAGCTCTCCCGAAGTCGATAATCCGGAATTGGCTAACAAATTTAACGACCTGACAGCCGACGCTGCAGAAGACGAGACGGAAGTTGCCTTAAATAAATATTCAGACTTCCTGGATGGCGACGCCGCTGCCAAGGAGAAAATCGACAACTATGTCAAAAGCTTGGAAGAGGCGGCTGCGGGCATCGATGACGCCGATTTCAAACTCCGCTTTCAGGCCTATACGTCTCGCAACAATACTCCCGCAAAGGTGTTCTCAGGTTTGTATTCCGCCTTTGCCGCCGCGAAGGAAAGTAATCTTATTGTCGGCGTTAACATTGTCGGTCCGGAAAACGGCAATGTCGCCATGCGCGACTATTCCCTCCACATGCAGATGTTTCGTTTTTTGAATCAGCGCTTTCCCGGCGTGAAACTCTCCCTCCATGCCGGCGAGCTGGTGCTGGGGATGGTTCCTCCGGAGGGCTTGAAGAACCATGTTCGTGAAGCCGTAGAGATCGCTATGGCAGACCGGATCGGGCACGGCGTTGATATTGCCCACGAGACGGATCCCGACGAGCTTCTGGAAGTGCTGAAGGAGCGCAAGGTCGCGATCGAGGTGAACCTGACCAGCAACTCTTTCATCCTCGGGGTGAAAAACGAGGCTCACCCGGTGCAGATATTTCGATACCATGACGTGCCATTCGTAATTTCCAGCGACGATCCCGGCGTGTCTCGCAACAATTTAAGCGGCGAATACCTTCTATTTATAACCCGTTACAAGCCATCCTACGATGAACTTAAAAAGGTTGCGTACAACAGCATCCGTTATTCCTTCTTGAGTGAAAGTGAGAAGCTCGCCGAGATCAAATCATTGGATAAACGCTACGCCAGTTTTGAAGCCAAGACGGCAAAGTTGGCGCGTTCCCGGCGGGGTAAATAGCGGCGGTGATGGCACGAACAGTGGCCGTTAGCCCAACCTTGTCAGTGGGCTAATAAATGCTCCATCTGAAAACGCGCTTTCCTCCCTCCCCTTCAAGGGGAGGGTTGGGGTGGGGATGGGTTTGAGCTTGATTTTCATGCCCCTTTGTGACGGCTGCTCGTCATGTCAGTTTCATTTCCGGTTGATCAGCCAGAGGATGAGGGTATAATGGACCCCGAAATTTGGACAGTGTGTTAAGTTACACTTGGGAGCAAAATTGAGGAGGACCAAGTGGAGAATTTAAGGAGGAAACACACACCGTCATTTAAGGCCAAAGTTGCCTTGGAGGC
>Ga0247841_10006340_pt1 | contig 18364 bp, 13 predicted proteins | sample LaCruzMarch2015__2_FD_192410 | JGI IMG/M metagenome (GOLD analysis project Ga0247841, IMG submission 192410) | Freshwater microbial communities from meromictic Lake La Cruz, Castile-La Mancha, Spain - LaCruzMarch2015_18m | ecosystem: Environmental > Aquatic > Freshwater > Lake | place: Spain... | reverse complement strand
AGGTGCCTCCGATTGCCTTACAGATCCTATGTCTAAGCTTAAGAGGTCTGTATCTCGCAATACCGGCTCAATGGAAAAAATATCAGAATGAGTGGAACCAAGTCTGTAGGAGTCAAAATATAATTTTTCCATTAATTTCATTTCATCCTGTGAAACCAGGTAATTCTGACTACCAATATTTGAAAAATTGAAGAGCCGGTTTGATTTTTCAAGAACTATCCTGCTAATATAAGATACCGAATTCATTTCTCTTCTTGAATCACCAATATCAATCCTGGAATCAATGCAGGTTATATTAACCGAATGCTTCAACTGTTCAAGGGCAAGAAATAATGCATATGTCAGGTCCTGGCTTCCTCCCAGAATAACAGGTATTAAACCGTTACTGAGCAGGGTTTTTGTAACATCTCGAAGTGCAACATAAGTATCATTTACTGAAATTCCTGATTTAAGGTTTCCCATGTCAATAATACCGGGCATGTTGAAAGGGCAGAACAGACGGTAAAGTTCATTCCTGATTAGGTCCGGAGCTTTGGCACACCCGTAATTTGCCGAGGATCGGTCCTCAGGTACTCCCAGTAACGCGATTTTTAATCCGGAAAAGTTATTTGTATCCTGCGAACTGGATAAAAAATACTGAATATTGTTAGCTATCTGTGCACTCTGGTATAATGAAGTCTTTCCTTTATCATTATTTTTTACAGGTTCAAGATAACCATCTGATATTTCCATGACATTTCATATAACAAGATGCTATGCAAACTGTTATGCTCTTTTTTTCTTTTTTGTTTTGGTTAAAGGATTTTCATTGACAATCTTAATGCATTCCTCATATGTGATCAGGTTATAATCTGTTTTGGCCGGAATTTTATAATTACTTTGTTTATACAGGATATATGGCCCATATCTACCATTAAGAATTTTTAAATCAGTATCATTATCAAAACTGCGCAATATTTTGTTTTTTTCGGTCTGCCGGCGCTGTTCAATAAGTTCTATTGCTCGTTCAAGTTCAATAGAATGAGGATCATCCACATCCTTTTTCATTGAATAAAACTTATTTACATGCTTTATGTATGGACCGAATTTACCAATACCAACAATAACATCATTAGCTTCATATATACCAATGTTACGAGGCAATTTAAAAAGTTCCAGTGCCTCTTCGAGAGTTATTGTTTCAATACGTTGGCTTTTACGGAGTGCAGCAAACCGGGGTTTCTCAATTTCAGAATCACCGATCTGAGCCATTGGGCCATACCTGCCAATTCTGACAAATATCGGCTTATCAGTGCCCGGTTCATTTCCCACGAGCCTTCTTCCGGTAGTTATTTCCGAATTCTCTGTTGTATCTTCAATTCTTTTATGGAATGATTTGTAGAACTTATCGATCATTTCGTTCCACACCAGACCTCCTTCTGCGATTTCATCAAATTCTTTTTCGACAATTGCAGTAAAATTATAATCCAGAATATCCTTAAAGTGTTCTATCAGGAAGTCGTTTACCACACTACCTATATCTGTCGGAAATAATTTAGCTTTTTCTGCCCCGACTATTTCGGTTCTGATCTCCTCTTTAATTTTACTATTTTTAAATATTATATAATTATATTCTCTTTTAATTCCTGTTCTGTCTTCCTTAACGACATATTCGCGCTGAAGGATAGTTGAAATAGTAGGTGCGTAAGTAGAGGGCCTGCCAATACCCAGTTCCTCCAGTTTTTTTACTAGACTTGCTTCGGTGTACCGTGGTGCACGTTGTGTAAATCTTTCAACTGCGATAATATTATTTAAATTAGGAATATCATTCACTTTAAGTGGTGGTAATATTTCTTTTGTCTCTTTTTTTTCATCGTCAGATGATTCGAAATAAACACGAAGGAATCCATCAAATTTAATGACCTCCCCGCTGGCAATAAAACTTTCTGTAGTTGTTGAAATACTTATTACAGCAGATGTTTTTTCAATTTCTGCATCGGCCATTTGAGAAGCAATCGTTCTTTTCCAGATAAGTTCATAAAGATTTTTCTCCTGTACACTACCGGCAACAGTTTCTTTATCAATGTATGCAGGACGAATTGCTTCGTGTGCTTCCTGAGCACCTTTTGATTTTGTTTTAAACTGTCGCGTTTTCGAATATTTCTCTCCCAATAATCTGATAATTTCTTTTTTTGCAGATGCAATTGCAAGGGTTGAAAGGTTCACAGAGTCGGTACGCATGTAAGTTATTTTCCCTTCTTCATATAGCTTCTGGGCTATCTTCATTGTCAGAGAAACCGAATAGCCAAGCTTACGACTTGCTTCCTGCTGTAAAGTAGAAGTGGTAAAAGGCGGTGCCGGCGATTTTTTTGAAGGTTTGGTAGTTACATCTGTGATGCGAAATGAAGCACTTTTACATTTTTCAAGAAATTCAAGTGTTTCTTTTTTTGTTTCAAATCGTTTTGAAAGTTCGGCCTTAAATTCATGTCTGCTATTGTCAGTTGTGGTTATTTCGAAAGCAGCTGTAACTTTATACCATGGCTCAGACTTAAAACTTTCTACATCTCTTTCCCTTTCGACTATAAGGCGCACAGCAACTGACTGTACCCGACCGGCAGATAATGCGGGTTTGACCTTTTTCCAAAGTAACGGAGAAAGCTCGAATCCAACCAACCGGTCAAGCACTCTCCTTGCCTGCTGTGCATTAACAAGATTCATGTCGATGCTGCGCGGGTTATTTATTGCATTTTCAATGGCATTTTTGGTAATTTCATGAAATGCAATTCGTTTTGATGCCTGCGGTTTGAGTTGTAGCGTTTCCGACAGATGCCAGGCAATAGCTTCTCCTTCTCTGTCTTCGTCGGAAGCAAGCCAGACTATACTGGCAGTTGATGCAATTTTCTTAAGCTCCGCAACAAGTTTCTTCTTTTCAGGAGCAATCTCGTACAATGGTTCATAATGATTATCAAGGTTAATCCCTAACTTTTTCTTAGAAAGATCACGTATGTGACCATTACTCGATTTTACAATATATTTTTTACCAAGAAACTTCTCTATTGTCCTTGCTTTAGCCGGTGACTCAACAATTACCAGGTTATCAATCATATCAGATATGTTGTTAAAAAAATCCCGCAAAGTAATGTAAATCCATTTTGAACTTCAAATATTAAATTCAAAATTATATCATTACCTTCAAATGAAATATTTTACTTTTTGATATTAAGACATATAGCTTATTTAATAAATATTTTTTGTGTTGGCAAATATTTATAAATAACCAAAAAATCCATTACTTTGAAAAATCGGGGATAAAATATAATCAAATGGAAAACGAATTCTTATTCATTAAAAATCAGGTAGATAATTGTAAATTATGTGGATTGGGTTCGACCAGAACAAATGCAGTTTTTGGTATGGGTAATCCTGAAGCAGAGATTTTTCTTATAGGAGAAGGACCTGGGCATGATGAAGATATAAAAGGACTTCCTTTTGTTGGAAGGTCAGGGCAATTATTGGATAAGATACTGGAAGCTTGCGGTTTCAACAGAAAAGAGCATGTCTTTATTGGTAATATTGTAAAATGTCGCCCTCCTGAAAATCGTATTCCTACCTCACTTGAAAGGGAAACATGCATACCTTATCTTTACAGGCAGATTCAATTGGTTAATCCGAAAATTATTGTACTTCTTGGCGCAACTGCATTGCAAGGATTAATCGATCCTTCAGCAAAGATAACCGGTTTGCGTGGTAAGTGGATGGAATGGGATAACAGGTTGGTCATGCCTACTTATCACCCTTCGGCTTTGTTGCGATCACCCGGTTTGAAAAAGGAGGCATGGGAAGATTTCAAAAAAGTTGTATTCAAGTACCGTGAACTGGTTGATTCCGGCCATTATTCAGCTCATTGCTGACCAAACCTTTATTCCTGATATTATATTTCGATCATTTCATTTACATTTGCAGGCCATAATAAAGTCTGACTTAAAATTCAATAATACTTAAATGTTTAAACTGTCAGGTTTTGTATAAAATTGTATAACCAGATAATCTAATGATCAATTTCGTTGAGGAATTACGATGGCGGGGTATGATTCATGATATTATGCCCGGCACCAGCGAACTTCTGTCGAGAGAAGTAACCACCGGCTATGTCGGATTCGACCCGACTTCCGATTCACTTCATATTGGCAACCTAGTTTCGATAATGATGTTACGCCATTTCCAGATTGCAGGCCATAAACCCATTGCTCTGGTTGGAGGTGCAACAGGAATGGTTGGCGATCCATCAGGCAAAAGCGAAGAACGTAATCTTCTTGATGAAGATACGCTTCGTAATAACCAGGTGTGCATAAAAACCCAACTGCTTAAATTTCTTGATTTCGATAAAAATTCAGTATCGAATTATGCAGAGTTAGTCAATAATTATGACTGGACGAAAGACTATACACTTCTTGGTTTTTTGCGGGATATTGGAAAGCATTTAACTGTAAACTACATGACTGCCAAAGACTCCGTAAAAAAGAGGCTGGATACAGGATTGTCATTCACTGAATTTTCTTACCAGCTTTTGCAGGCTTACGATTTTTATTATTTATTCCGTACAAAAAAATGCAGGCTCCAGATGGGAGGTTCTGACCAATGGGGAAATATTACTTCAGGAACAGAACTCATAAGGCGGATATCAGGTGAAGAGGCATTTGCTTTAACATGTCCGTTAATTACAAAATCTGATGGTGGGAAGTTCGGTAAAACAGAAGAAGGTAACATCTGGCTTGATCCGAAAAAAACATCACCTTATAAATTTTATCAGTTCTGGCTTAATGTTTCTGATGAAGATGCGGGTAAATATATAAAGATATTTACTCTGCTGCCAAAAGATACTATCGAAGACCTTATTAAACAACATAACGAAGCCAGTCATACAAGAGCGCTACAACATGCTCTTGCAAAAGAAGTTACGACTATGGTGCATTCATCTGATGATTTTCAATCAGCACATGAAGCATCACAGATATTATTCGGTAGTGGCACAGCAGAAGCCCTTACCAGGATGGACGAAGAAACATTTTTATCTGTATTTGAAGGAGTTCCCGTTTCTGAATTACCCGATTCTGAAATAAACAGAGGAATAAACCTGGTTGAACTTCTTACCACTAAAACAGGGATTTTTGACTCAAAAAGTGAACTTCGCCGTTTAATAAGCAGTGGTGGAGTGAGTTTAAATAAAGAAAAAATTGTTAATCCAGAAATAATTATCAACGGTTCGGGTTTGATAAATAAAAAATATCTTCTCTTTCAGAAAGGAAAGAAAAATTATTATCTTATCAAAGCCGTTTAATGCAAATAAAATATTTGAATATTCAAGAGATTTATAAATATTCCGGATATATCATCAAGTTTGCTTTTTCAGATATCGATCAATAATTTATGAACCCAAAATAAACAGATATGACTGAAAATACAGATCATAATTTCAGTTTTAGTTCAATAGAGTTATTCAACTTTATTATAAAAAAACGAAAGCCACTGGTAATTATCACCATTGTGGGTGCAATAGTATCAGTTATTGTAGCTCTTACTATACAGCCGAGATTTAAAAGTAAGGTGACATTATTTCCGGCTTCATCCTCTTCGGTATCAAATGATCTGCTTGCTATCAACCCGGGACAGAAGAACATTCTCAAATTCGGAACGGAAGAAGAAGCTGAACAAATGCTGCAGGTACTATACTCAGATGAAGTAAGGGACAGGATTATTAAAAAGTACCATCTGTTGCATCATTATGATATTGATTCAACATCCCAGTTTCCCCTGACAAAACTTTATAATAAATACAAATCAAATATTTCATTCCGGCGCACCGAATTTTTATCTGTTGAAATTGAAGTTCTTGACAGCGATCCGCAAACAGCCGCAGATATTGCCAATGAAATTGCTGCACTCACCGACACTGTTATGAACCGTATGCAGAAAGACCGTGCGCGCCAGGTTGTTAAACTTGTCGGAGAAGAATATTATAATCTTGTGAGACAGATGAAAATCATGCAGGATTCACTTGGTCTTATACGTGCAAAAGGAATAAACGATTACGAGAAACAGGCAGAGGTTTATAACGGTGCCCTGGCGTCTGCAATCTCTAAAGGAAATGGGCAGGCAATTAATGCATTACAGCAGAAACTCGATACTCTCTCAAAATATGGAGGCAAATATGTTTCACTACGGGACAGCCTTATTTATGAAACTGAACGCCTTAGCCATCTCAAAACCAAGTATCTTGAAGCAAAAGTTGATTATGAACAAAAGCTTTCTCATAAATTTATCGTTGACCGTGCTGTCAAAGCTGAGAAAAAGTCAAAACCTGTGAGATGGATCATAGTTTCAGTTTCTACTTTTTCTACTTTTATTTTTGCGCTGATTTTATTAATAGTACTTGATGCACTTAAAACAAGGTTCAGTATTTTTAAATAATTTAATACCATCCGACCATTGCAGTATTTGAAAATGAAGCAATTATAATAACCCTAATGCTCTATCATGAATGGTGACAGGTTAAATATTATTTTCTATAAGTACACTATCTTGTTTATCATTATTAATGCTTTTTTCGTATTTCATGAATCACTTTATTTTGCACTTATCCCCTTAGGAGTCGCAATAATATTATTATCTTTTTTTTCCCTCGATAAAGTATTGTTGCTTATTGTGTTTCTCGTCCCCTTTTCAGTACCTTTAAGGGAATTTATTCCTAACCTCCCGGTCGATTTTTACCTGCCTACCGAGCCTTTAATGGTAGGAGTACTGTTAGTCTTTATTTTTAAAATACTCTATCAGAGAAAATTCGAAAACAGGATAATACGTCATCCTGTCAGTATTGCTATTGCTGCCAATCTGATCTGGATATTGATAACAAGTATTACAAGTACAATGCCGGTAGTATCATTAAAATTTTTTACTGCCAGGATATGGTTCGTAATCGCATTTTATCTTCTTGGAACCCAGCTTTTCAAAAACTTTGAGAATACCAAGAAATTTATCTGGCTTTACGTGGTTTCTTTCACTGCCATTATTTTCTATGTACTCAATCGACAATATGAATCAGGATTGTTCAATCAGGTTGCTGCCAATTATGTTGTTTCACCATTTTACAGCGATCATACTTCTTATGGTGCCATGCTGGCAATGTTTATACCAGTATTACTCGGATTTGAATTTGCATCAGAATATTCATCACAGACAAAATTTCTGATTTTTTTTGTATTGCTTATATTCCTCGTTGCATTTATTTTTTCATACACCCGTGCTGCCTGGATCAGTTTTGCAGGTATGATCTTCATCTGGCTGCTAATTAAATTTAAGCTTAAGTTAAGAACCGTTCTTTTAATTTTTACCGGTCTGACAACATTTTTTTTCATTTATAAAAGTGAAATCTTAATAAAATTATCCCTTAACAAGCAGGATTCATCAAAAAACATAGAAAAACATCTTGAATCTATTGCTAATGTTACAACTGATGCATCCAATCTGGAACGGCTTAACCGTTGGAGTTGTGCGATCAGGATGTTTAATGAAAGGCCTGTTTTCGGATGGGGTCCCGGAACATATATGTTTAAGTATGCTCCTTTTCAGCTTAGTTATGAAAAGACAATTATCAGCACTAATGCTGCCGACCGCGGAAATGCACACAGTGAATATATAGGGCCACTGGCTGAATCGGGGGCTCTTGGTATGGTTACATTCATAATGATACTAATAACTACAGTGTATACTGCACTGAAAGTATATCTGCATTCTAAGAAAAAAGAAATTAAAATGCTTTCATTATGTCTGTTATTAGGATTAATCACATACTTTATACATGGACTGCTAAATAATTTTCTCGACACCGACAAAGCATCTGTTCCATTCTGGGGGTTCATTGCAATAATTGTTGCAATGGATGTTTATCATACTTCTGAAGAAAAAAATCTGAACTATAAATAAAAAACCGCCGGAGTGATTCACCCTGGCGGTTTAGATTAGTGCAATAACGGAAGAAAAATTAATATTTCCTGTAACCGCCTTTGTTAAATGGACGGCTCCTTCTTTCACCACCTTCAGTCTTTGGGCGCGCTTCGCTAACAACAATGTTTTTGTGGTCAAGTTCCTGACCGTTCAGCGAATTAATAGCTTCCAATGCTTCTTCATCGTTTACCATTTCAACGAAACCAAATCCTTTACTGCGACCGGAATATTTATCCCGGATAATTTTTGCAGAGAGGACTTCTCCGAATTCATCAAAAAGTTCTTTTAAACTTTCGTCACTCGTAGAAAAATTAATGTTACCTACATAAATGTTCATAAAACCTAAAATTAAATTAATTACTATTTAAATTGTGAAAAGCTAAAACTGTATAGGTAGGTAAACAACCAGGCAGAAATAGAAAATCACATTTTAATGTGCAAAGATACTGCTTTTTCTAAATATAAAAATTTCTTTAACAAATTTTTATGAATTACCTGTACGGTAAAAATTCAACTGTCAGGAGTTCAATTCTTCGTTCACGGGCTGCTGGCGGACTATATACTGAATTTCGCAAGTCATGAATATCATCACTAATATATGCACCTGCGACCGTTTCACCAAATGCAACCTGGTGTAAAACCAACCTGCCACTTTTAAAATATGACGAAAATATACTATCATTAAAACTTTCAAGAAAATTCTTCAAACATTTTATTCTGCGTTTAGAAAGCATCTTGTTATATTCCGGTGTATTCAGCGGACTGGCATAAGCCTGTAAGGTTATCTCCGCATTTTGTCCTCTCACTAAAACTTTTCCCAGAACTTCAAGAAATTGCTTCAGTTTTTTCATTCCTTTTTCAACATCATTAATGAAAAAACTATCAATCACAGCTATTGCTGAATCTTTCTGTTCAAGGGATAAATTTACTGCAAAGCCATCCTTGTATTCATTGATTTTGGCAAAGTACCCGTTGTACAAAATATCATAAGATGAATAAGTAACAGAATCAGTGCTTTCAGGATCAGGTTGATCATTATCAAAATACAGGTTAACAGGCACAAGCAATTTTGCCTGACGGATATACCCTTCTGTTATTTTTGCTTCTGCGGCTATTTTTTTTTGCATTCGCAATGTATCGTTATGAGAAAATGGCAGCCTGTAGTAATATATATCGTTACAGCAGGTCTCATTGCTTATTTCTGATACATTACCACGGTTTGAAGATAAATATGCATTACGTGTTACAGGATTAAACCAGTAATAAAGATCATCCGTTACTGAATTTATTGGCTTTCCTAAATTTACAGGTACTGACCATCCTGTTAAATCGCCTTTTGAACAGAAAATATCGAATCCTCCAATGCTTCCATGCCAGGTTGAACTGAAGTACAAAATTGTATCCTCTTCATAATAAAACGGAGTAATCTCGTCATCCATTGAGTTAATCTGGCTGCCTGCATTTACTGGCTTTCCGAATGAACCATCCGGGTTGATCCTTGAGTACCATATGTCATATTTTCCATATCCACCTGACCGGTCAGATGAAAAAAACAGCACTTTCCCCATTGGTGTATATGAAATGTGTGGTTGAGTAGAATTATATCCGGGAATATTTATATCTTCAGGTAGTGCCATACAGTTTTCCCAGTTCCCGTTAACCAAGGTTGCCCTGTATATCATACATTTCTCACTGCTGTTTGAAAAAGGGTAACGACTGAAATATCCGTGATTATCTGATGAATCGATCATTAAATTGCCATTCTGGCTATTGCCTGAATTTAAAATTGAATCGGCTGAAAGTGATTGCTGCCAGAATCCATTTTCTTTCCTTGAAAAATATATTACTGATTTGAAAGGACTTCCTGCAGCATTATTCACCGGACGGGATGATGAGAAATACAGAACAGAGTCATTCACCTCAAAAGCCCCAAATTCACTATATACTGAGTTTATGGAAGTATCAGCGAATATAATTCCCGAAATACCTGCCAAAGGTTGTTTATGTAAAATATCTCTGCAAACTGCTGCTTCATATTTTGATTTTAATATGTAATACTGCAAGTCTTTATTTTGCCTGTTATTCTTATAAAAACGCTGGTAATAGCGGCCTGCTTTATCATAGAAGCCTTCATTTTTCAGCATTTCCGCATACCAGAAAACCGAAAGAGGAAAAACCTGCTCATCCTGGTTTATTACATGCCTATACCATTTTTCAGCAGATGAATACTCCCTGTTTAATCTGAGCGATTCAGCATATTTATAGAATATCCCTGAAATCCTGGTGTTCTTTTCAATGGCTTTCCTGTAATAAACTGATGCACTTTGATAATTCCCTGAAGCAAATTCCTTATCCCCCTCTTCAACCAGTGATTGTACTGTTTGTCCATTAGTTAGCGGTATAGCAAAAACGAACAATAACCAGAAGAAAGCTAAAAAACATAAAGGGTTATTCATTAACGAAACTGATAATTAAATAAATGTAGGACAGTGTTTGTACATAAGTGGCTTTTGTTCTTTTTTCATGTTAAAAATATAGGCCATGGAAAATTCGAAACCTCCTCTTCCATTACTTGCTTTTGTCAGTTTTGAAATATTGATGTCGTAACTGATACCGATATTTATATTCTGATAATCGGTTCCCGTTTTAAGTATTATAGCATCATTCCACCGGTTCCAGCTCCCGAAGTACAGCGATTGAAAATATAAGTTTTTGAGGCCTATCCTGACCATACCACCCCAGTTGAACTCTTTCTGTTTTCCCTGAGTCGCAAATAAAATTGAAGGATAAATTATCAGATCGTCCCTGAAACTGAGCATCGCCAATGCATGATATTGATACTTTGGATTTAGCCTTACAGAAGGATCATTGTTGAAAGATATCTGAGGTTTTAGCATATGATTTGCAGCAAATCCCATGGTTAAGGAAATTTTGGCCGACAGGAGTGCTGCCAGATTTATTCCGGACGACAAATCGAAAAAAGTAATACTGTTTCCGGCAAAGTTTTCGTTGGAGAGGATATTTGAGTCGTAATTTATTCCATTATACTGACTATTAAATGTCAGCTTGCTGAAATCAATGCTATACTGTAAAAATGAAGGACAAATCCCTGCAGATATAATATATTTTCCCGTTCCTGTAATATCATGATGTGTAGCCAATGAAATTCCTAATTGGGTAAGACCCATGTTTCCATCGCCGGCTTTGTCGGAGTTGACTAATAAACCTGCGCCAAAAGACCAGGCTGGCGGTACAATTAGTGGTCGAATGCGACAATCGGATGAAGCCGAAAATGTGCGATAACCATTAGTAAAAGATTGCCACTGGTTACGGTTATTGATCACCATACGGTATTGCCCGTCAAAACTGCCGGTAAGTGAAGGATTAAGATTTTGTGGTGATGCAAAAAACTGCGAAAAATGAATATCCTGTGCGTTTATTTGCCAACACTGGAACAAAGCAGTCAGTATAAAAATAATTCTATGTGGCTTGCCGGTTACCATCATTTGTACTTACAACCACAAAGATAATAAAACATTATGATAAACCTGTATTTCCAAATCAGGGGGATACCAATTGATCAGCAGTGTTAATGCAATAATTAATTAAGCCTCCATGATAATTATTTTAAAATTGAATTCATATCAATTCTGGCACTATTTTGGTTAGGATTATTTCTGATAGATGAAAACAACGATATTAAAATTACGTTTGACAAATAAGCAGGGAAAATGAGAAAGATTTATTCCGGAATAATTTTTAAACCACTGTTATTTATACTTCTGGTTGCAATAAGCATCTCGAAAGATTATGCCCAGATAATTGCTCCTGATTTCACAATTACCTCTTCCGGAGGAAGTTCGTACAACCTTTACCAGGAACTTGATGCAGGAAAAATTGTAGTCCTCGGTTTTTTTACAATTAGTTGTGGTACATGTGCCAGTGGTGTTCCTTTTATTGAACAGGTTTGGCAGAATGCAGGTGCTAACGGTGCGTACCTGTGGGTCTGGGGAATCGAATCATATTATGGTACTAATGCAGAAATCGACAGTTTTATAAGTGTAAATGGAGGTACATATCCGGGATTTTCATCCTCCGGTAACGAATCGTTGCTGGCCCTTTACGAAATAACTTATACGCCGCGTTATTTTGTCATTTATCCAAACCATACCATGAAAATCGTTACTGTTGATAATATTCAGGAAACAGTAAATGAAGGTCTGTATAATTCACCTGTTCCGGTTAACAGGGTAAGTAATACTTCCAGGCTATTGGGTATTGAACCGGGAAATCCCATTACAATTAATTACTATTCGAGGAATAATTGCAATGTCAGCTTTGAAATATTTGATGTTCTTGGAAATCTGAAAAACAGGTATTCTACCTATGCTACACGTGGAATCCATACTATTTCAGCAAGTTACCAGAAACTTAACCGGGGATATTATTTCATAAGAATGCTGGAAAACAATAACCCGGTAGATCAGAAAAAATTTACAATTAATTGATTCTTTAATTATTATACCTTGTTTCAAACAGTACAGCAATTCAGTTACGACTTATAATTTTTTCAGGGAATTTACGACCTTAAATCCGATAAGCTTGTCGTAACGGATGTTTATATCATGAAAATATATATAAATAAAATAGTCATTTTCTGTTTCATAATGACTTCCTTCGATTATTGTATTATCCCCTTTTGTTGATCCGTCTTTTACGAATACATATTCATAATTGTAATATCCCTGTTTCAGAAATAAGGTTAGTTGATATGCTTTCTCTTCAAATTTGTATTTCATCCTGTTTTCATTTCCGAAGTTCCATCCTGTAAAAGCTCCGGAAACATAAATATTTCCATTAACCACCGGGGCATCATATGAAAGGTTGAAAGTAACATATACATAATCTGCCTCAATATCTTTGTCGTCTCCCTGCTCTACGTCTACCATAAACTTCCCGTTAATATCTTCATGATAGGAATATATCTTATAAGGTCTGCGGTTGTCATTTTCAAGATAATAGTGATAATACGGATCTTCATAAATAATGCTTTTTATATGCTCCGACTGGAACCTTACATTGTTGGTATTGAAATGCCTGTACTCGCTGCCTCCCGGAAAGTTGTTATCTTCATCAAAATCATAAATGAGTGTCTGATCTTTTATTAAAGAAGGCTTTAATCCTGAAACAGCGTTATCCCAACGATTATTCTGAACCAGTACTACTTTTATTTCGCCGTAGGGATCTGTTATTGATGCATCTTTCCTGACGTTGAAATCGATTTCCTGGTGTGATTTTTTCAGGTCGATAAGTGTAGCCCGTTTCACTTCTGCATCAATGCCCAGCTTGTACTCGACAACAGAAAACCGTCTTGTCAGAACAATATTGTCGGGATTATAATCTTCAAATACTTCTATAATATAGTTCCCGGAAATTTTTGGTCTTACATCTTCATTTGGAACGGAAACAAAATAATGAGTGTACTTGCAAAAAGTATTAAATGAAAATTTATAATCATAGATTTTATTGTACTCGAATCCATCCATATAATCCGAATAATTAAGATCGGAAGGCTGCCACCCTGCATCACAGTGTATCAGTCTGTACCAGTAATTCCTGGTACCTGAATCAAGGTCATCGAAACAAAGTTTCAGCTTATCTGAACTATTGAGTTCTATAACAGGATATGTCAGTTCTGCTCCTTCGCGGAAAAGCTCAGGGGTTTTAATATTTTCCCTGTAAATGTGGTTAGTGTATCTCAGGAAATTATTATCGAAATAATCCGGGACGGTATCAGATTGGGCTATGCCTGATTTGCAGGCATACAGGACAAACAGTACAATAAAAACAAACCGGTACATATTTACTATTTAGGTAATACAATGATAGTTAAAATTTACAATATTAGTTCATGTAAATAATAACATGAAAAACCAGGAATATACCTGATATATTTAAAATCCGGATGTCAGTTTATTAAATTCATTACGGATAATCCAATTACTACAACTCTGTCGGGTTTGTTCCCATCAATTCATTTTACTGAGGCTTTGCTGAAGGATTATCCCTGTAATGATAAGGATGATCCCGGCAATTGTTGAAAGCAGTATTTCTTCACCAATAATATAGTGTATGAAAATCAATGAAAGAAAAGGTGATATGAAAACAAGCTGGCTGACTTTATCAGTAGTTAAAGAATACTTAAGCGCTTTAAGCCAGAAAATAAAAGTAATTCCCATTTCGAAAAGTCCGATGTATATACATGCTGTCAAACCTTGCCCATAAGGTATTTTTATACCTGTAAAAATAAACGCGGCGATAAGTGAGAAAATAAATCCAAAGAAAAAGCTAAGGAAGAGTTTTTCTGTTTCATCGCGTTGGTCTTTAACATTAAGTATCCAGAACAAAGCCCACACAACAGAACTTCCTGTAGCAAGCATATCTCCCCTGAAGTTTGAAAAATGTAATCCGGAGAAACTCCCTTTTGACGATATCACGATGATCCCGGCAAAGCTCACTAAAATACATAACAGGCTGGTGATTGTGATTTTTTGTTTTAGCAGCGGGACAGAGAGAATAACAAGCATTACCGGCCATGTATAGTTCAGTGTCATTGCTTCCTGCGCGGGCAAAATCGAATATGCCCTGAACAGGATTATGTAATAAAGAAAAGGATTTAGAAAGCCCAATAATAAATAGTAAGTCAAATCCCTTAAACCAAGATGAAGGAAAAACCTATGTCTCCCGGTAAAGAGGAGGATAATGAAAATAGCAATTGACGATACCAGAGAAGTAAAGACGATTAACTCCATGAAGCCAATAGTCCTGAGTGCAATTTTAAAAGCCGTTGCAACCGTTGACCAGAAAAAAACTGACAATAGTGCAAAAGCATAGGCTTTCTGCTGTTTCTTCATGGGTAATATTAAAACACAGTTTCTGAAAATAATACTGGTCTCAACGGAATAATAATTTTTTGTTCCGGGAAATGCTGTGGTGGTTAAAATGCCGGGAAATTAATATCAAATGACTTTTTTCTGTTTTGCCTTTATTTTCTTTATTTCATTCTGGAAAAACCTGACCTTTTTTTCAAGCTCACCGATGCCAGCTTCTGCTTCAAACTCGCCTGTAAACCGGTTATTAAGCCTTTCCGTGAAGTCGCTGAGCACATTCATAAAATTAATAAAGGCATCATAAGGAGAATTATATGGATTGAAGTACTTATGGACTGCCCCGTCAGAAAACCACTTTGTACACATATAGTAGAAATGATCACTGGTCTGCAGCAACTTCCAGTCCTGTATCAGGTCCTTGTCCCTGCACCTGGAAATCTTTGGCAGAAGGTCGTATATCTTTCTGAAAGCATCTTCCTGCAACTCATTTCCTTTCCAGGCAGTCAGGTCTCTTTCTTCATCCGCCCATGATATAGCTTCGGGTACATGAATGGCGGAAATGGGCTGGTGACGGTCTGCTACTTCAGAAGGAGTGCCAAAAACAAAGCCGGTTTGCCCCAATACCTTACCGGGTAAAGCTTTTAGAAAATCAAAAATGCCGGTCTCTGCCCATTGGTGTTCTCCAAAGGTTTCGTAATCAATGAATATATTTATCAGTTCTTCATTTTTCGACAGGCTGTTTAACCACGTTGCATATTTTTCGGCTGTAAGCGGATACTCGTTCCACGTATGGTTCGAAAAACGGAATGAAATATCATCGCTCAGGTGGTAATTTCGTAAAAGCACTTTTAACTTTGGGTTAATAGCATTGCAATAAAGAAAATTCGGGCTTTTCCATCCTAAAATATGTTTTGCACCTTCTGTAAGTATGGCTTTAAATCCCATATCTGCAACATCGGCTCCTATCTGGTCGGAATAAATTAATTCTGTATTACGGAATACTGTTGGTTTCTGCCTGAAGTATTTTTCCATTGCTTCGGAATGCTGTTGTACCTGTGCATTAAACACATCTTTATTGACCAGTGAAGAAAGAGAATGAGAATATGTCTCGGCAAGAAATTCCACATTACCTGTATCTGCCAGCTTACGAAAGCTATCGAGTACATGCGGGGCATATAACTGAAACTGTTCCAATGCCGTACCTGAAACCGAATATGCAATTTTAAAATTCTTGCCATATTTTTTTATCAGGTCAAGCATTACCTTGTTTGCCGGGATATAACATCGTTCAGCTACTTTACGCATGATCGTCCTGTTTGCATAATCATCGTAATAATGATGATTGTTACCTATGTCAAAAAAACGATATTTCCTAAGCCGGAAGGGTTGATGTACCTGAAAATAAAAACAGATTGTATGCATAAGTTTATGGTTTACAGGTTAGATGTTACAGTCAGATAATTGATTCGTAAATGCCTTTAACGATAATGGCTGCATTTTCCCATTTTAAATGATCAACCTCATCTTTACCATAGTGCCTGAACATATCGGAAAGCCCTTCATAATTCAACAGACCATACATGGCATCGGCCATAGCATCGATGTCCCAGAAATCCACTTTAATGGCATGGGTTAGTATTTCGGAAACACCGGATTGCTTTGAAATTATTACAGGGACATTAGAACGCAGTGCTTCCAGCGGTGAAATCCCGAAAGGTTCCGACACAGATGGCATAACATATACATCACTCATGGCAAACATATTTGCTACTTCTTCACCTTTCAGGAACCCTGCAAAATGAAACCTGGTTGATATGCCAAGTTCTGCCACGCGACGTATTATCTTATTCATCATGTCGCCGCTGCCTGCCATAACAAAATGCACCTGGTCGTTTTTTTGAAGCACTTTATATGCCGCTTCAACAAAATATTCTGGTCCTTTCTGGTATGTAATTCTCCCAAGGAATGTCACTATTTTTCCTTTTACACCTTTTTGAATCTCAATTTCTTTACTTTCCTTAACCGATTCAACAGCATTATAAACTGTTATAACTTTTTCGGGATCTATACCATATTTTTCAATCACAATATTTCTTGTCAGATTACTCACGGTAATCACCCGGTCAGCAACTTCCATTCCCTGTTTTTCTATATCGAAAACCGAAGTGTTGATATTTTCCCCGCTCCTGTCGAACTCAGTTGCATGTATATGAACAATCAATGGCTTTCCCGAAGCGGTTTTTGCTGCAATACCGGCAGGATAAGTGAGCCAGTCGTGAGCATGAATAACATCAAAATCATTTTCCGTAGCAATCACCGATGCAACTAAGGCGTACCTTGCCACTTCCTCCATCAGGTTTTTTCCGTACCCTCCGGTGAACTGATAATTTGCAGAAAACACCGAGCCGGTCGATTTAATACTTTCAGAAATATCAATACTTGTAAATCTTTCAAACTCTTCAGGGGAAAGATATGGTAGCAGGTTCACTCCTACTTCCAGGAACGTGATTTTTTTCTTTACTTCGTCGAAAGAAAAATTTCTTTTAGAAACAGTAATATCCCCGGCTCCTGTCAGTCGTACATAACTTTGGTCCTCATCACCATATGTTTTAGGCACAACAAACAGCACTTCAACACCGGCATGCGACAGCCCGCGGGTAAGGCCATAACATGCTGTCCCCAGTCCGCCTGCAATATGTGGCGGAAACTCCCATCCAAACATCAGTACTTTCATTTTTTTTAATCTTATTATGATTTTTTTCTTTTATACTTTTCTATCAACATCTTTATTCTCAGCAATTCACCAACGCTCCATGCCTGAGAAATTGCACCACCCGGATTATGAGGAGGGTCGCCATCGAAAACCTCAGATATCGTTCCGATACCTCCACGACTCATTTCTTCTTCAAATCCGAGATATAATCTTGTTATAAACGCCAGGCCTCCCTTTCCATGAATTTTAAGGTACCCCTCTGCGAAATGGCCAAGAAGCCACGGCCAGACTGTACCCTGGTGATAAGCTGAATCACGGCTTTCCTGGTTTCCCTCATAACGTCCCATATAGTCGGGATGTTTTGGGGCTAATGTACGTAATCCTTTATTTATAAGCAAATCGCGTTCGGCAACGTCGAGAACTGCTTTTTGTATATCCTCACTTACCGGTGAATAAAAAAGTGAGGCAACAAATACCTGGTTTGGACGAACCGACCAGTCCTTTTTTTCACCATTTACACAATCGGCCAGATATTTTTTTCCAGGATCCCAGAATGTTTCAAGAAACGACTTTTCAATGAATCCGGGAACCTGCACCCATTCATTTACAAACTCTTTGTCATTATTTTTCTGTGCCAGCTCCAGAGTGAATTTTACAGCATTGTACCATAGTGCATTAATTTCCACAGCATAGCCGGTTCGTGGCGTGACCGGGACGCCATTTACAATTGCATCCATCCAGGTAAGTGCCTTTCCTGTTTCTCCCTGGTAAATCAGGAAAT
>Ga0247841_10006338_pt1 | contig 18366 bp, 21 predicted proteins | sample LaCruzMarch2015__2_FD_192410 | JGI IMG/M metagenome (GOLD analysis project Ga0247841, IMG submission 192410) | Freshwater microbial communities from meromictic Lake La Cruz, Castile-La Mancha, Spain - LaCruzMarch2015_18m | ecosystem: Environmental > Aquatic > Freshwater > Lake | place: Spain... | reverse complement strand
AAGTGGCTGCATGGGAAAAAGAACGAAATAACAACACGAAAAATATTGTCTGGCAATTTACGACATCGGACGCTCGGATCAAACTGAAGCGTCTTTATCCGAACTTGTAAAAGTTACATGGTACTAGTAATGAAAATTGAAAACAAGATGCCGGGTTGCTATATTGTCAAATTTGTCGGTCGCCTTGACGGGACAACATGCGCAGACTGTGAAGCAAAAATCACTTCCCTGTTGATTCCCGATACGAAGACCATGATGTTCGACATGACCGATTTGGATTATATAAGTAGTATGGGCTTGCGTGTCATCCTTAAAGCAAGGAAATTTATCGAGGGGAACGGCGGCGGTGTCCATACGGTCAATATGCAACCGCAAATTGAAAAGGTATTTAAGATTGCCAATCTGCTGCACGGGATGACACTCTTTGCCAGCATTAAAGAAGCTGACGATTATTTTGACGCCATGCAGAAAAAGGTCTTGGATTCCTTGCGATAGAAAGTAAGCATGGAACAAAAACCTGCCAACATCATCTACGGGGTTGACGATATACCGCCCTTTCGTACAACGTTTTTATTGTCAATTCAGCATGCCATCCTCGCCCTTGTCTTTATTGTTTATCCCCTGATGCTGGTCACGGAAGCAGGCGGTACGCAGGGCGATGCCGAAAGTGTTGTGACGGCATCTATCCTGGCCATGGCTGTGGGCACGTTCCTGCAATGCCTGGGTCGGAAAGGCATGGGCAGCGGTTATCTGGCCGTTCAATTCACCAGTCCGATATATCTTCCCGTTTCTATTCAGGCAGCCAAAATCGGAGGTATGGGCCTCGCCTTTGGAATGACCTTCTTTGCCGGGATCTTCAGTATCGTTTTCTCCCGTTTTCTGAAATATTTGCGCCATCTATTTCCGGCGGAGGTTTGCGGCGTTGCGGTTGTAATGCTCGGAATATCCATGGTTGGACCAGCCGTCACGCGTTTTCTGGGTCTCCAGGGCAACAATTCCGTCGATCCCCATGCCTTTGCCGTCGCCTTCATTACCCTGGCCCTCATGGTTGCCCTGAGCATCTGGCCCCGTGGAAATATCCGGCTATATTCGGTCTTGATCGGTTTGACAGCCGGATATGGCGCCGCCCTCTGGTTAGGTGTAATCGACCATACCAGCCTCCAGGGTCTAATGGAGAAAGGATTTCTGGCGCTGCCAACGATACCGATACCCGACTGGCAGTTTCAATGGGCATTACTGACCCCTTTTTTGATGACGGCGCTGGTTTCTTCTTTGGATACCGCCGCCTGTATCATTACCTGCCAGAAGATCAATCAGTCGGAATGGGTTCGCCCGGACATGGCCAATGTCAGTAGCGGTGTGCTCGCGGACGGTGTCGGCGCTGCCATCTCCGGCGCTTTAGGAACCCTTGGGAACGGGGTTTCTTCCGCTCATATTGCCCTTTCCTCGGCTACGGGAGCCACAGCCCGCCGTATCGGACTATTAACGGCCGTTCTTCTTTTGGCAACGGCCTTTGTTCCCCCGATCGCAAAACTGCTCTCCCGCATGCCGACGCCGGTAATCGGGGCCGTCTTGGTCTATGCCGCTGCCTTTCTCATCACTTCGGGCATGGAGCTGATCGTTTCCAGGATGCTGGACACCCGGCGCATCTTTATGGTCGGTGGTTCCATAATTGTCGGCCTGGCTGTCATTCAGTTAACAGATCTGATTCAGCAGCTTCCGACCTGGCTTTACAGTATCGTCGGTTCGCCCTTTGCCCTTGCTTCTCTATGCGCCATCACGCTGAATCTACTGTTCCGCCTTGGAACGGCACAGAGCGCGTCTTTGCACATCGATCCCCAACTAACAAGTATCTCCGAGACCGTACGTTTTTTTGAGAGCCGGGGCGCCGCGTGGGGCGCCCGCCGCCAAGTAATTCAGCGAGTGCAGGCAGCCGTTAGTGAATTATTGGAGACGGTGATCCTGTTAGAATTGTCAGAGGAGGCTATTGACATCCAGGCCCGTTTTGATGAATATCATCTTGATGTGAATGTTCTCTATCCAGGCCTGCCGTTTCCTGCATCAGAGGAATGCCCGTCACCGGAGCAGCTCCTCGCGGACGAAACCGCCATCATGCGCCTGTCCGGCTCCCTTATCCGGCAGTACGCCGATCAGGTTGAATTCGATTCCCAAAAAGATAAACAGCGTATCTCGTTACATTTTGAACATTAGTAAGGCGATGATTTTTTCATCCATGATTGTGATATGGATGATATAAATAAGGTTATTTCATGACTCGTTTCAACTTAAACACGAATGTCGCAAGAAATTATTACTTGACATAATATCGAAAATAAAATAGCGGTTTCCGAATAAAAAAAATGGTGAAAAGATTGATAATGACGATCAAATTGTTGCAGCAAATTCACTTTTATATCCTTTCGAGCACCTACATGTATTAACGCCTGCTGTCCATTGCTTATGATGGGCGAGCAGGCCTTCCCAGTTCAAATCTCAGAAAAGTTTTTAATCGAAACAACGGGCATATTCGGTCCTGTTGTTAGAATTTATTGATGTTTTACCCCCAGCGATCATTAGGGGAACAAAAAAGAGGAGGAGTTTATGTCAACAAAAACCTTAAGAGTGCTTTTTATGTTCTTGCTATTGGCGATCATGGCCATTCCCGCCGGCGCCGCAGAGCCGGTTAAGATCGGAGCCCTGTTCTCCATCACCGGACCGCCTTCCTTCCTGGGAGAACCGGAACGTAACACGGCCCAGATGGTCGTTGATGAAATCAATAAATCGGGCGGCCTTAAAGGACGGAAGATTGAGCTTGTCGTCTACGATACGCAAGGCGATCCCACCAAAGCCAATCAGGCAGCAACGAGGCTGATTAAGGAAAATAAGGTTGTGGCCATTATCGGTCCCAGCACGACGGGAGAAACGATGGCCATCATCCCCATTGTCGAAAAGGCCAAGATTCCCCTCATTTCTTGTGCCGCCGGCGTCAAGATTACGGAACCCACCAAAAAATGGGTCTTCAAGACAGCACAGAACGACGCTTTGGCAGTAGCCAGGATTTATGAACATCTGAAAAAGCGCCGGATCAGTAAAGTGGCCATTCTCACCGTTTCCGACGGTTTCGGCTCGTCCGGACGTGAACAACTGAAGGCCCAGGCAAAAAACTACAATATCCAGATCATTTCCGACGAGACTTACGGACCAAAAGATACGGATATGACGGCCCAAATCACGAAGATCCGCGGTTCCCAGGCCCAGGCTCTTATCTGCTGGGGCACCAATCCGGGACCGGCGGTCATAGCGAGGAACGTTAAGCAACTGGGACTGAAGATTCCGCTATATATGAGCCACGGCGTCTCCTCAAAGAAATTCATTGAACTCGCCGGCGACGCCTCGGAAGGGATAATTCTTCCTTCCGGCCGGGTGCTGGTGGCCAATTACCTGCCCAACAGCGATCCTCAGAAGAAGTCGCTTATCGCCTATGTAAAGAATTACCAGAAGCGCTACAAGACGGAAGGCGACCACTTCGGCGGCCATGCATGGGACGCCGTAATGCTTCTGAAGGGCGCTATCGAGCGGGGCGGCGATACGCCGGCAGCCATCCGGGACCAGCTTGAAAAAACCAAGGGCTTCTCCGGGATCGGTGGTGTATTCAGCTTTTCACCCCAAGATCATGCCGGGCTCACCAAGGACGCCTTTGTCCTCGTAGAAGTGAAGAAAAAGAAGTGGGTGCTGGCGAAGGAATAAAAGGGGACGACATTTATACAACCTTTATGTGTGAATCCCCCCATCTTCCCTTTATCAAAGGGGGGATGGGGAGGATTTATATGCTTCGTTGTGCCCACTTCGGACATGGGTGTTAATCATGGAAAACAGCGATCAAATAGTTCAATACATCCTCTCCGGCCTTTCGAACGGGTCAATCTACGCGTTGATCGGTTTTGGATTTGCCATTATCTATAATGCTACGGGGATTATCAATTTTGCCCAAGGCGAGTTCGTCATGCTGGGCGGGATGCTGACCATCTTTTTCCTCAGCGTTTTCCAACTGCCCCTCATAACGGCCATTGCATTGGCCATCGGCGTTTCCACAGCCGTCGGCGTCGTTTTTGAACGGCTGGCCATCAGGCCCCTTAAAAACGCCAGCCCTTTGAGCCTAGTTATCATCACCATCGGCGCCAGCATCCTCATCCGCGGCGGCGCCATGCTCGTATGGGGAAAAGACACCCACGCGCTGCCCGCCTTCTCCGGAAATGATCCCCTTTATATTATGGGCGCCACGATGCTTCCTCAAAATCTCTGGATCATTGCCCTCACAGTGGTTATTATCATAGCGAGTAAACTCTTTTTCCATTACAGTATCTTCGGCAAGGCCATGCGCGCCTGCGCCTTCAACAGCCAGGCAGCCAGCTTGGTTGGCATCAGCGTAAAAACCATGGTTCTTTTATCTTTCATCATCAGTTCCGCTATCGGGTCCCTGGCCGGCATTATCATCGCTCCCCTTACAATGACTTCTTACGATATGGGCATCATGCTCGGGTTGAAGGGATTCTGTGCGGCGATCATCGGCGGCATGAGCACCGGCTTGGGCACCGTCATCGGCGGACTTCTCCTCGGCATCCTCGAATCCCTGGGAGCAGGCCTCATATCCTCCGGTTACAAAGACGCCATTGCCTTCATCATCTTATTGATCATCCTCTTTCTCCGTCCGGAGGGGATCTTTGGCAAAAAAGAGACGGAAAGGGTCTAAAGACCGTGACGATGACAAAAGAACAACGTCAAATACTCATATTCATAGCCTTCGGCCTTACTGTCCTCGTAACGCCGCTGCTACTGCGAGACAATTACCTCCTGAATGTGTTCGTCTTCATCGGGATCAATACGATGCTGGCCGTCGCTTTGAACCTGCTGCTGGGTTTTGCCGGTCAAATCTCTCTGGGCCATGCCGCCTTTTTCGGCCTTGGCGCTTATATTTCAGGAATTCTTACGACGCGTTACGCCATCGACCCTTGGATGGCTATGGTTGCGGCAACCGTTTGCGTGGCCGTGATAGCCTTCATTATCGGATTTCCCATCCTGAAATTGAAGGGACATTATCTGGCCATGGCTACCCTGGGTTTCGGTATCATCGTGTATATTATTTTTAATGAAACGGTTGCCTGGACAGGCGGTCCCTCGGGCATGTCCGGGATACCCAATTTTTCTCTCGGCCCCGTGATTTTCGACAGCGATATAACTAATTTTTACCTGATCTGGACCTTCACCCTGTTGACGATGCTTTTGTCCGTCAATCTGGGCAACTCCCGAATCGGCCGGGCGCTGCGGGCAATCCACGACTCGGAAGTGGCAGCCCGGGTCATGGGGGTTAATGCCCGGATACTCAAGGTGCAGATTTTCACCGTCTCAGCGCTCATTTCCGCCTGCGCGGGAAGCCTCTATGCCCATACCATGACCTTCATCGCTCCGGCATCCTTCGGTTTCAACTTTTCCGTGGAACTCGTCACCATGGTGATCATTGGCGGACTGGGCAGCATCTACGGTTCCTTCCTCGGCGCCGCCATTCTGACCCTGCTGCCGGAATTTCTACGTGTTTTCCGCGATTTTGATATCGTTATCTATGGGCTGCTTTTGATTGTGATGACCATGTTCATGCCCGGCGGCCTGATCGGCGGCTTCGAAAGCCTGGCTGTAGCGATCAAGAGAAGAAAAGAGGCCTGAAGTGCTGAACCTGCAAAGGATTACCAAGACATTCGGCGGCGTGACAGCTCTTGAGGACGTTTCGTTTAAGGTGGGAAGCGGCGCTATCACAGGGGTCATCGGTCCGAACGGTGCGGGCAAGACAACCCTCTTCAATATCGCCACGGGCCTTTACAACCAGGATGCGGGGGACGTATATCTCGGTGAGCAGAATATCTCCCGCCTACCCCCGGAAAGGCTGGCCCGCCTCGGCATGGTTCGCACCTTCCAGAATGTGGAGCTTTTCGGACAAATGACCGTTCTGGAAAATGTCATGGTAGGCCTCCATACGAAGAGTAAAAGCGGCATCTTTTCCTGCGCCTTCAAGCTCCCCGGCCAGATACGGGAAGAGAAAACCATCCGGCGCCGGGCGTTGAAGTGGCTCGAATACACAGGTATAGCCGATCTGGCCGGGATGACGGCGGGAAGCCTGCCCTTCGGCAAGGGGCGGCTGCTGGAGATTGCCCGCGCCCTGGCCCCGGAACCTCGGATCATTCTCATGGACGAACCCGCCGCAGGGCTCAATAGTAGGGAAACAATGGGACTGGCCGAGCTCATCAAGAAAATAAGAGACCTGGGAATCACCATCGTCCTTGTGGAGCACGACATGGAACTGGTTATGGACGTCTGCGAAGCCGTCATCGTTCTGAACCTCGGGCGTAAACTGGCAGAAGGTCCGCCGAGGGATATCCAGGAAAATCCTGAAGTTATCGCCGCCTACCTTGGCGATGGTTGATCTATGCTGACGATTAAGAACATCAACACTTATTATGGCCAGGTTCATGCCCTGAAGAACGTTTCCCTACACCTGCAGGAAGGAGAGATCGTCTCCCTTATCGGCGCGAATGGCGCCGGGAAGACGACGCTTCTGAACTCCATCTCGGGTATCGTTCCCCCTAAAAGCGGCCAAATTCTCTTCTCAGGCGAACCTATTCACGAACTCCCCCCCCACGGCATTGTAGGACGAGGCATTTCCCAAGTCCCCGAAGGCAGGCAAGTCTTCAAGCCCCTTTCCGTAGAGGACAATCTCGAATTAGGCGCCTATCTGCGTTACCGCAAAAGAGACGGTAAAAAAGAGGCTAAAAAAACAATGGCCATGGTCTTCGACCTCTTTCCGATTCTTATGGACAGAAGGAAACAACTGGCAGGCACCCTTTCAGGCGGTGAGCAACAAATGCTTGCCATTGGCCGCGCCCTTATGGCAAAACCGGTAATCATGCTTCTCGACGAACCGTCCATGGGACTCGCACCCCTGGTGGTTCAGGAAATCTTCCGGGTCATCGGGAACCTGGCCAGGGAAAATAAAACAACCGTCCTGCTTGTGGAGCAGAACGCCCGGGTGGCATTAAAAACGGCCGGCCGCGGATACGTCCTGGAGACGGGAAAGGTGATTCTCGAAGGCGAGGCCGCCGATCTCATGGAAAACAGAGACGTCCAGCGGGCTTATCTCGGCCGGGATAAAAAAGAGATTTGGGAACGCTAATAAATGGCCGTCAACGAATATTACTCATCGTTAATAACCGGGAGGTAGATAATGAAAATCTGGGACCCTCTTCATGAATGCATGCCCAGGGAGGACCTGGAGCAACTGCAATTGGAAAAACTTCAGGCAACCTTGAACCGGGTGCACAAGAATGTAACCTATTACCGGAAGACGTTCAACGACCTGGATATTATTCCCGAAGACATTCAATCCCTTTCCGACCTGACCCGACTTCCCTTCACTACTAAAAACGATCTGCGCCTGAATTATCCTTACGGCATGTTCGCCGTCCCCCTGCGTGAGGTAGTCCGCATTCACTCCTCTTCCGGGACAACGAACAAGCCCATCGTCATGGGCTATACAAAAAACGATATCCGCACCTGGTCCAACCTGGTGGCCCGTTTCATGTCCGCCGCCGGGGTGACCCGCGATGATCTGGTTCAGATAGCCTTTCTATACGGTCTATATACGGGCGCCTTCGGCCTTCATTACGGAACGGAAGCCATCGGGGCATCGGTCATCCCCATGAGCACGGGAAATACGGAAAAACAGGTCATGATCCTGCAGGATTACCGGGCGACCGTATTGGTCTGCACACCGAGCTATGCCGTGGCCCTGGCAGATTACATGGAACGTCACGGCATAGATGCCAAGGGCTTGGCCCTCAGGATCGGGCTTTTCGGCGGAGAACCCTGGTCTGAAGAACTCCGGGTCGAGATTGAAGACAGGCTCGCGATTACGGCCATGGATAATTACGGCGTCTCGGAAGTCCTGGGACCGGGGATCGCTGGCGAATGTCCATGTAAAAACGGCATGCATATCTTCGAAGACGCCTTTCTGCCCGAAATCATCGACCCAAAAACGGGGGAGACCCTGCCTCCCGGCAGCGTAGGCGAACTGGTCCTGACGACCCTGGCGAAGGAAGCCTTCCCCATGATCCGCTATCGGACGGGTGACCTGACCAGTCTCGACTATGGGTCCTGCCCATGTGGCCGGACCCTGGTCCGGATGAAAAAAACGATGGGCCGCTCCGACGACATGCTCATCATCAAAGGGGTAAACGTCTTACCCTCCCAGATCGAAGAGGCCATATTCAGCGTTTCTCAAGAACGACCGCCTCATCAGCTCGTCGTGTCGCGCCGGGGCGCCTTGGATACCCTGGAGATTTTGATCGAGGTGACGGAAAAGTTCTTTGCCCTAGACTTCCAGGAGCAATTGGCCGTTCTGAATCTCATGAAGAAGCGGATCAGATCGGTTGTCGGCATCGACGCCACGCTACGTCTTGTAGAGCCGAAAAGCCTGCCCCGGTCGGAAGGAGCCGTGGTCCGCGTCGCAGACTTACGATAACCCGTGCAACGCTTCCTGCCGATTCAGCAGCAAGGGGACATTGATTTTTGATAATGAGATGATCTGATAACTCAGGTCAAAAATTCTTTTTTACCTTGACTTACCGTTTTCATCTTCGTATAGTTCGCGAAATTTCATACGCGTCTACAGTGTCTATGGCGCATAAACATTGAAAAAAGGAGGAGATGTATGAAGAAGCTACTGACAGTATTATTGGTATCAGCCGTCTTTATGTTTTTCATCGTAACGCCCGTCTTGGCCAAGACAACCTGGAACGCCAATTCCGTATGGCCGCCCAAGAACAACCACAGCATCGGCCTGGAAGAATTCGCGAAGAAGGTTAAAACCGCGACCAATGGAGAGTTGGACATAGTAGTCAGCTCCGGCGGCGCCTTGGGATACAAAGGCCCTGAACTCCTGAAGGTCGTCCGTGACGGCCTCGTCCCCGTCTCCGATATGCTCATCAGCGGTGTCGCCGGGGATGAGAAGCTCCTCCAGATCGTCACCCTTCCCTTCCTCGTCCGGAATTTCGATGAACTCCATCTCCTGATCAATATCTCCCGTCCCTATTTCGACAAGGTCGCCCAGAAATGGGGCCAGAAGATCCTTTATACGGCCCCCTGGCCCGGCGCCGGTCTTTGGACCAAAAAGAAGATCACCACTCTTGCCGAACTGAAGGGCCTCAAGACCCGCACCTATGACAAGAACGGCGCCCTGGTTATGGAATCCGTCGGCGCTACGCCGCTGGCTCTGCCCTTCAGCGAGGTTTATACCTCCCTGCAGACCGGCGTTATCGACTCCGTCATGACCTCGTCCCCCACCGCCGTGGACGCCAAATTCTGGGAAGTCCTGAAATACTTCGAGCCCCTGAACATCACCATCGCCACCAATATGGTGACGGTAAACCTGAAGGCCTTTAACAAACTCCCCAAGGCCCAGCAGGACGCCCTTGTAAAGGCGGGTAAGGAGATGGAGAAGAGCATGTGGGCCGGGGTGAAGAAATGGGATGGTAATATGATCGCCATTTGCAACAAGAACGGCATCCAGACCGTAGCCCCCTCGAAGCAGCTCGTCGCTGAACTGGAAAAGAAAACCGAAGGCATTCGTGCCGAGTGGCTGAAAACCGCCCCCGCCGACGCCCAGAAGATTTACACGGAGTTCAAGAAGAAGGTTAAACGATAGTTAATAAGTTTAATTTCCAGTGATATATTAAGGGGGGGACCCCGGAGCGAGGTCTGCGGGGTCCCTTTCATATTGAAAAACATGAAAAAGATAATCAATTTTATCGACAATCTGTCGGGGTTCAATGGCTGGATAGCGGGAATCATGATGGCGGTCGCCCTGGTAATCGCCGTCGCCGAAATTATCTACCGCACCGGATTTAATGGAACCCTCTACATTACCGATGAATTCGAGGGCTACCTCATGGCCACGCTCACCTTCTGCGGCCTCGCCTACACCCTCCGGGAACGGGGCCACATCCGGATGATGATGCTTCCCCATTTTCTCAAGGGCCGGCAGCGGATCATCTTCAATATGGTCTGCTTCGTTGTCGGTTTCATCTTCTGTATCGCCCTCACCTGGTTCACCTATGTATTCTTCTGGGATTCCTACGTCAGCGGGTCGAAATCGATGCACGTCTCGGGGACCTACCTGGCCATCCCCCAGTTTTTCATGCCCTTCGGGTCCTTTCTCATGACCCTCCAGTTCCTAGCCGAGTTTCTCAAGGGTGTATCCGTGCTCCGGGGCGATACGGAAGGGCTCCGCATCCTCGAGGAGACGGACGAGCTGGGAAGATAAAAGAAAAGGGGAGAATTTAACTTAAAATGGATTTTGGACACGTCGCGGCAACAATTACCGGTTTGCTCATCCTCTTCATGGGGGGTTCGATCTGGATCGGGATCGCCCTTTTTCTCGTCGGGATCGGCGGTTTTTTCTTCTTCAGCGACGTCTCGTTCGGCTCCATCCTCGCCAATATCGCGTGGAACAATACTAACGGGTCGTCCATGATGGCGTTGCCCTTCTTCATCTGGATGGGGGAGATCCTGTTCAGGAGCAAGATCTCGGCAAATCTCTTCAAGGGCTTATCCCCCTGGATGGACAACATCCCCGGCCGCCTAGTCCACGTCAACATTCTGGCCTGCACTTTTTTTGCCGCCGTCAGCGGCTCTTCCGCCGCCACAACGGCGACGGTGGGCAAGATTACCGTCCCGGAACTAATGAAACGGAATTACGATTACGACCTCTCCATCGGCTCCCTGGCCGGGGCGGGGACCCTGGGCTTCATGATCCCCCCCAGCATGGTTATGCTCGTCTACGGGATCATCGGGGACGTAAGCATCGGGAAGCTCTTCATGGCCGGCTTCATCCCCGGCTTCATGATCGCCGGCATGTTTAGCTCCTATATTATCATTCGCTGCCTGATCAGCCCGGAACTGGCCCCCAAGGGCGACGACGTCTACACCTGGCGGGACCGGATGGAGGCCATCCCCGCTATCGCCCCGGTTATCTTTTTAATCCTGGCCGTCCTGGGGAGCATCTACATGGGTTGGGCGACGCCGACCGAGGCCGGGGCCGTCGGGGTAGTCGGGGCGCTATTTTTCGCCGCCCTGACGAAGAGCCTCACCTGGGAGGTCTTCAAGGTAAGCATGATCAATTCCGTGAAAACGAGCTGCATGATCATGCTCATCGTCATGGGGGCCGCCTATCTCTCCAACGTCTTCGGCTTCCTGGGGATCACCCGGGCCCTGACCACCTACGTCATCGAAATGGGCCTCTCCCCGTACACCTTGATCGTTATCCTCACCGTTCTCTATCTGATCCTGGGTTGCCTCATCGACGGCTTCTCCATGATCGTCATGACGGCCCCCCTGGTCCTGCCCCTCATCGAGGCGGCCAAGTTCGACACCGTCTGGTTCGGCATCTATCTCGTCCTCATGATCGAACTGGCCCAGATCACCCCGCCCGTCGGCTTCAACCTTTTCGTCATCAGCGGCCTCAATAACGACAGTCTCTTCAAAATCGCCAAGGCCGCCCTGCCGTTCTTCTGGCTCATGCTCCTGGCTACGGTGCTCATCACCGTTTTTCCTCAGATCGCCCTGTTCTTGCCCAGCATGATGAAATAATACCGAGTCGCCTTGAAGATGAAGGCGCTGCTGCCGGGACTTGGTTCATGGTAAACCTCTCTTCTGCTGTCTATTGCCTTTATTTAAACTCTTTCAAGACTTTGCCGAAGCCCGCGATGGCATTGCGGATTGTATCGTCGTCAACGCAGTAGGCAATGCGAATATGTCCCGGCCCTCCGAAACCGCTGCCGGGAACGGTGAGAATCCGCTTCTTTTGAAGGGCGCGTGCAAAGGCGACGTCATCATCGATGGGGGCCTTGAGAAAAAGATAAAAGGCCCCTTCCGGCTTCTTCACCGCATATCCAACGGAGGCAAGACCATCACAGAGAAGGTCGCGTTTACGTTTGTAGATCTCCACATCCACCTTCATCCCCTGAACCCGGGCAATCACCCGCTGCATGAGGGCCGGGGCGTTCACGAAGCCTAACATGCGGTTACACAGAACGAGGCCGCCCATAATGTCATGGATATGCTCGCATTCCGGATGAGCAACAATATAACCGATCCGCTCCCCCGGAAGGGAGAGGCTCTTGGAATAGGAAAAGGCCATAAGGCTATTTGGATATGCCTCCAGGATACTGGGAACCGCTACGCCGTCGTAAACGATATCGCGATAAGGCTCATCGGAGACAAGATATATGATGCGGCCGTATTCTCTGGATTTTCGACTCAAAATGGCGGCAAGGGCATGTATGGCGGCGGCGTTATAGACCTTCCCGGTGGGGTTATTCGGCGAATTGATGAGGACAGCCTTGGTTTTCTCATTAATGCCGTCTTCAATGGCCTTTAAATCCAGAGAAAAATCTTCATGGGTGGGAACAATCCTGGTCACGCCGCCGCTGTTATCGACATAGAAACGGTACTCGACAAAATAGGGAGAGGGAATGAGGACCTCGTCGCTGGGATTGAGAAGGGTCTTGAAAATAACATTCAGGGCCCCGCCGGCGCCGACGGTCATGACGATCTGATCCTTCATGAGTTTCAGATTATGTTCCCGGGACAGAAAATCCGCTATCGCCTCCCTTGTTTCGGGATAGCCGGCGTTGGGCATATAGGCGTGCTTCCCCGGAATATCCTCCCCTACAACCAGGCGCAGCTCCTTTTTCAGCTCCTCCGGCGGTTCGACATTGGGGTTCCCGAGGCTGAAATCAAAGACGTTCTTCGCCCCAAACTCCATCTTGAGCTGAATCCCCTCCTCAAACATCTTTCTTATCCATGATGACTGGGTGATAAATCCCTGAATCTTCTCCGCAATTGCCATATTGGACTCCTTTCTGATCCCGATCTATGTAAGGGTTACTGCGTAACACATCAGAATTGTTCCGTCAACGCCACTCTCTGCTCATCGATGAGTAAATCACAAGGCAGCTTCATCATTTACTTCAGAGCACCAACACCCGCAGCCGCGATCTGTCCATCCTCCTGGACTGTGCCGCCTGATACGCCGATGGCGCCGGCAATCTTGCCGTTCTGAACGATCGGCACACCGCCCTCAACCGCACAAATACCGTCGAGAGTCAGTAAACTGATCTTACCGCTGCTTACCGCCTCCTCGAAGGCCTTGGTGGGTCTTTTATAGGCGACGGAACATCCGGCCTTATGAACAGCGACCTCGATGCTGCCATATTGCGCCTTATCAAACCGCTCCAGATAGACAAGGTGTCCGCCCGGATCTACGATGGCGATGATGGCATTAACATTAATTCTTACAGCTTCCGCCGCCGCTGTCGCTGCGATTTTTTTTGCCGCCGCCAGGTTGATGTTTAAACCGTATGGATTTAGCATTTGCGGTGATTTCATTTGGTTCTCCATTCTAACTCAGTCAGATTGAACCAATCAACGTCAGGTCGCTGAAATAGGTTTTATACACCCCAAGATCCCGCGATAGGATGCAGTCGGCCTGGACAAGAGCATGGGCGCCGATCAGAAAATCGGCCAGAACATGGAGCTGCTTCGTCAGGACCGCCTTGCACTGCGGGCAGGTCGCTTCAAATTCATGGCAGCATTTGCCGCATGAAAACCGGTTCTTCGCGCTTTTCCTTGCATATTCCGCCCATCTTGAACCGGCCATATAGAGGGATTTCTCATTGGAATAGACAAGGTTCATCCTGGTGTCGGCGAGAAACAACGCAAGTTCCTCTGCGGAAGGAAACCGGGCCGCCAGTTCGGCGAAAACCACCTCACAGAGGATCAGCCTCCCCTTGGATAAATGGCGGTCCAAAAGCTCCTTAGAGGATGCTCCGAAAGGCTCCCCCGGAATCAGGACATCGAGGATGATGTTCGTGTCAACGGCTGTTATCATGCCCGCGAGCCTCCCGGACCAGGTCGTCGCTTCGCTGCCCTTCCAGGTCCTTTAGTTTGCCCACCCATTTGTCGAACGGGGATTTGGTAACAACTTTACTGATCACCAGCAGACCCTCTTTTTCTTCAAAACCCACATCCTCCCCCGTATGGACGCCCAGTTTATCTCTGATTTCCTTAGGAATAGTAACTTGTCCCTTGGATGTAACCTTTGCGGTTATCATGACTCACCTCTCAGTAAGGAGTATTTTTCCTTACTCGTATTGTAAGGAAATCACCGTTCCTTGTCAAGAATTTATGACGGCCGTCGTCACGTGCAGCCGCCTACCCAGTGCGGCTACCATGCGTCGAGGAAACGAATTTTCATTCATGCCGCAAATGTTGTCAAAGATGGGCCGCCTCGACGTTCTTTTTCCAGTGCGTCCATTCTTTTGTCACCGTGTACCCGTTATGGGTACGATTGCACCCACAATAGGTGCACGACCATCTCGTGCCTTTTCATACGGCGATTCGCTCCTCCGCATACCGATCTCCGGCCGTGAAACGAGCCTCTTCTCTATTGAGGTCTAAAGCTTCCCGAAGCGTAACCCTTAGGCTTTCAATGAGATCTTCCCGTGTCCTTTCCTGGCAGTTGACCCCTGGCACCTCCTCGATCCATCCTATCCACCACTCTCCATCCTGCTTGATTACCGTGGTATATTCATTGTTCATGTCGTTCTCCTCATTGATTTAGGTTAATGGCCTTATCCGGCATGGGCTCCTTCCAGATCCTCAAGTTCGGAGGCGAGAGGAAACACGCGGTAACGGCTTAAACTGACGAGTAATTCTACGCGGGTCATACCGGCCAGTTCCGCGGCCCTCCCCGAAGACAAACGCCCAAGCTCGTAAAGCTTCACGGCAGACAGGATCGGCAATTCACGGCTGAATCCGATTTCATCTGTCTTCTCTGCCAGCAGGATCTTCTCCGGCACCTCGATTACGATCTGTCTTGTTGCCATTGGCAATCCTCTCAAAAGTCATTCTATTCTGAACTGTTATCCGTTAATTGATTTCTATTGTCAATAACGGCTTGGGGTTGGTATTAATTATTTCCCTTCAGCATACAAAGTACCCGCCCGTTTTCCGGGCGCCGTTAAAGGTGATCTTTCCGTCCTCCCTCAGCTATTTTATCCAACGTTCGATGGTTTTTGAGGGAATATTCGTCGCAGCGCTGATTTCAATGACTCGCTTGCCGGGATTCTTGCGAATGAATTCCAGTATCCTATTTATTCCCTCATTTATACCGCCACTTATACCCTCACTGGTGGGTTTCCGGATAAACTTCATGACAAAGGCGCCGGTCATCTCCATGAATTCCGGTTTGGGATTGCCGTTTGTTGCACATCCCGCTACCATCCGCTGAAATCCTGTGCCCCAGTCGTTGAATAAAATCGGGGACCTCATCAACCGCCGCAATCATGTTTCCCTTGAGTAACATCCGGCGGCAGCTACTTTGTTATCCGCTCGGATTCGCTGACACTTTCTAACATGCGCTGTTCCCGTTCCAGTTCTGCCCGAAATTCTTCTTCGGTTGGAAGTACGAGCTTGTATTTGCTAGCAAAAAGCTGCTCGTTCCCTTGCAGCACAGAGTAGCGCACCACGGAGGCATCTTTCCGGGCGCACAGAATGATGCCAACCGTGGGATTGTCATCCGGCCCTCGCTTCTGCTCGTCATACATGCGCACATACATGTCCATCTGGCCGATGTCCTGGTGGGCCAACTCATTGGTTTTCAGATCGAATAGCACGAAGCACTTGAGCAGGTAGTTGTAAAAGACCAGGTCAAGATAAAAATCTTTTGACTCCGTGCTGATCCTTTGTTGACGAGCGACGAAGGCAAATCCTTTGCCCAGTTCCAACAAGAAGGCTTGCAGGTTTTCGATGAGGGCCTGTTCCAGTTTCGATTCGAGGAGCTTTCCGGTATTCGGCAACCCCAGAAACTCCAGCATGACCGGATCGCGTACGAATTCCCGAGGACTTTGCTCCAGGGCAGCGAGGTTTTGCATTGCCTCCTCGCGCACGGGCGGCCGGTCCCGGCTGGCCAGCAGGCGTTCATAATACAACGTGCCGATCTGGCGTTCCAGCGCCCGGGTACCCCAGTTTTGGGTCGCCGCCTCGACCATATACCATTCCCGCGCCCGGCAGTCTTCCACCTGCATCAAAAGCCGGTAGTGGGTCCAACTCAATTCGGAACGCAGCGCGTTCCAAATTGGAAAGGTCCGAAAAAATGCACGCATATGCCGGAGGTTGCGTTCATCAAATCCCTTTCCAAACTCTGCCGTTAGCCGTTCGGCAAGGCGCGGCAGCAGCTTGGCGCCGTATTCTGCCCGTTCCGCGCCGCCCTGTTCAAACTCGACAATATGCCTCCCCATTTCCCAGCAGGTACGCACCTGAACCACGTCCACCGCCCGCAGCGCCTGCTGGCGGGCCTGCACAATAAGGGTTCGCAATTGGTTCAGCAAGCCATCTAAATTCACCGGGGCCGCCGGCACAGCGCTTTTTGGGGGTCCAGTATTCTTTTTCATAGGCTCCTCAGCAATAGTTATAGAGACTTTTCCTCAATACGATAGCTTAAAAATTCCTTTGACTTTTCGGCCGAAATTGATAGTCTACACGCGACTCATCTACCACGTGTAGAAGGAGATCTTTGCCGTCCCTCGGGGCGGCGATTGCATTTTATGGCATCCGTTTCGCGTATTTATTTCTGAGATTTTCCCCCGTCTCGCACCATCCACATATTATGCTGATTACCCAAAAGGAAAAGTTGTATAGGTAAATTTACTAAAAGCTACGCAATATTCACCTCTAACCGCTTTCCCAGCGCTTTGGCAACCCGATCCGTCGTTCATCTCTTTTTCCCTTTTCGATTCAAGTAATCACGACAATAGGAACCCACGACACCTTTTGGGCCACTTTGCCAGGTAAGGCATCGAGAAAATATTGGACGGGACATTTCCCCTCTTCTGTCCTGTAAAAGATGATCGTTCTGTTTACGGAGACAAGCTAACCTGCATGTTAACTTATGTCAAGAGTATCAATATGAATTGTCAAAAACTTTGCCATTCTCTTTGACAAAAACTACGACCTTTAAATATTGCATCCTTGATTGTAGGGCTGTATACAACCACTTCAATTAATGATCCTGCAAACTGACAAAATTTTCCTTTACACGAATTAACCTATAGGTTAATAATGACTCTCACGACGCTCTACACGGGAAAAGAATATACCCTTTCAGCCTTAGTCATAAATGGATACAGGAAAATGGTTTAATGACAAACTGTCGGCCTTGAAAAACGACGCAGATTTTCGTCTGGAGACGATCATTCTCGATTTAACCGAGCAAATCAGTGAGCGAATGAAAGAGAAAAGTATGACGCGGGCCAAGCTGGCCGAGGTCTTAGGCGTCACGCCGGCCGCCGTCACAAAACTATTGAATGGGAATCCAAACTTCACCCTGAAGACCCTACTTAAAGTGGCGGATGCTCTGGAATTGGAATTTACCGTCTCTTTGGGTGCGAAAATGCCCGTAATCAAACCGGCACTTATCTATTCTTTCACTGAAGCGAAGCAAAAGCAAAGTGTCTTTATACCGTCAGCGAACGACGTAGCAAATTTATATGAACCTGAAAAAGGTTCTGTTTCTTGGAACAATGGTGATTCAACGATAGGTCCCCGATATGGCGGATCATTGAACTGTCAGTGAAGGAGGGCTGAAAATGGCTGTCAGCAAAAAGATGAAAGATGTTATCGTCAATGAGATCCGATATTCCATAAAGAAAATGGAGGAAGCGACCAGCATCGAGGAGAAGCTTTATTATTTCAGTGCGGTCCAGGGGATATTCCACCGCGTGTTTAATATAGAATTCAGCCCGGAACTTCTATTTGCCCATTTCATTTTCAATGAAGCCTTTAAGGCCTTTCAGCAAAAGCTCGCAACCATGAAGATGGGGGATCTGGTTTTTGTAATCACCGAACAACAGATAGGCAGACTGTCTGATTTAACAAAAGAATTTCTTAATCAGTTTGAATCAGATAAAAAAACAGATGATGTTCTGAAGAAAATGGTTACCTTGCTGTATTCAGTTTATGGGAACGGCAATTATCTCATGGGTAAGGGAATGTTGAAAATTTAGAAAGCAGCCCCTTATGCACAACAGGTGCCTATCCTAAATTATGGTTTCGGATAGGCCTCTCTAGTCAAAGAGAGAGGCAATTCAAGACTCCACACGCCCAGGGTACTTCCGAGTCATGTCAGTGTCACCGGTGGTTGCAAATTTGATGAAGGGGTTATTTTGGACGATTTTGAGACTGGTTGGGCGGACGAGCTGGGTG
>Ga0247841_10006337_pt1 | contig 18367 bp, 17 predicted proteins | sample LaCruzMarch2015__2_FD_192410 | JGI IMG/M metagenome (GOLD analysis project Ga0247841, IMG submission 192410) | Freshwater microbial communities from meromictic Lake La Cruz, Castile-La Mancha, Spain - LaCruzMarch2015_18m | ecosystem: Environmental > Aquatic > Freshwater > Lake | place: Spain... | reverse complement strand
GGGAAGAATCCCTGATATTCTTGCCAAAACACATGAATATCTTAGGGCTCTCAGCCACGATTCCTAATATTAAACAATTCGCCTCCTGGATCGAATCCATTCATAACAAACCTATACAAACTGTTATTGAAGACAAACGGCCCGTACCTCTTCATTTTTTCTTCCAATCAGGCAATGAAGTCTTTGATAAAATTGACCATCTTAAAAGAATGCGCTCATTTAAGCCGAACAAACTATATGCGCTTATGAACTATATTCGCACAGGCGAAAACCTTCCCTGTATTTATTTTGTTTTCGGCAGAAGGCGAGCCGAAGAATTAGCCCAAGATTTAGCTACTTTTAATTTCTTAAGCTCAAACGAAAGATTGCAGATAACCGAACTTTACAATGCATTGTGCGAACGCTTTGATCTAAAAAATGACCGTACAGCAGGCGACCTTTATCAACTAATCCAGCGGGGGATTGCCTATCATCACGCAGGAATGCTCCCGACATTAAAAGAAGTGATTGAGAGACTATTCACCAGCAAGCTTTTAAAAGTGATCTTTACCACTGAAACATTTGCCCTGGGGATTAATATGCCCTCGCGTTCGGTTGTATTTGATGAATTACGAAAATTCTACGGCCGCTATGTCCGAAACTTAAAAACCCGGGATTTTTATCAAATGGCTGGACGCGCCGGTAGGCGCGGCAAAGACAGCGAAGGCTTTGTTTACTGCCGGATAAACCTGCAAAGAATAAAACTGGATGAAGCAAAACGCGTAATTTACGGACCGCCGGAAGAAGTAAAAAGCCAGCTTAATACATCATATGCTACAATACTTAACCTTTATCAAAAATATAAAGATGATTTATTTAAGATTTATCCCTTATCATTGCACTATTATCAATCCCGTAAAAATGACCGCCTGGAAGCCCTGCGTCTGATTGAAGCAAAATTAAGGCTACTTAAAGATTGGGGTTATATAGCCAATGATACATTAACTCAAAAAGGCCAATTCGCTAAAACCGTTTATGGTTACGAATTAATCCTTTCTGAGCTTTACGAACAGAACATTCTCGAACAACTTGATGAATTTGGGCTGGGCGTAATTGCTTCAGCAGTGGTTTTTGAACCGCGTAAAAATCAGCGCATCCCATCAAGCCTATCTAAATCCACACGTCATATTAAGAGAGTCAGCGAAGAGATATTCGATGAAATAAAACATAAAGAGCAGAAATTTAGAATCTATCCCTTTAGTAAAATTCCTTATTTTCATATGAGCGTGGCTATGGAAGCCTGGCTGCGCGGAACAACTTTTGATAAAACTTTAAGATTTAGCGATACAGACGAAGGCGAAGTTGTACGATATTTCAGAATGAGTGTGCAGGTCCTACGGGAAATCTCCGAGGCAAAAGTAGCTTCCTACCTATTAAGAGATAAAATCAAGGAAACAATTCGCGTTATTAACCGTGACGTAGTTGATGCGGAAAAGCAATTGCGTGAAAGCTAAATACCTTTTGTTTTTAAATAATCCTCTAATATTTTCTTGTGGTCAAAAGCAAGCTTTAAATCTTTGATTTCGTTAAATTTTACAATCCTTAATCCTTGAGCATCATCACCGGCCTTAGGGTTTCCTTCTGCCTTAACTGTAAATACAGTACCAATAGTATGAAATCTTGGGTCGCGATTTGGGTCAGAATAAGTATGGAACTGTTTAACATCAATTATATCTAATCCTGTTTCTTCTTTAGCCTCTCTTACTACAGCAGTTTCAAGACTCTCGCCATAATCTACAAAACCTCCCGGCAGAGCCCAACCAAAAGGAGGGTTACTCCTTTCAATTAAAATAATACCCTGATTGATTTCAATGATTGCATCTACGGTAGAAAATGGTCCTTTTTGCAGTTTCTCAATTACATGTTCAATGTATCCTAATACGCCTTTTTGAAAGATATTAAAAGCTTCTTGGTCATATAAGCAGAATGAGATTTCCCTTAAAGAAGTTTTGTTTTCACGCAGGTATTTTAAAATTTCCTGAGCCATGATCTTAGCTGATGCCAACAAAGGAAAACCCCCTACGCCGCAGCCTAATGCCGGAAAAACAATCGAGCTTAGCTTCAGCTCATCGGCAACCTTAAGGGAATTCTTAAAAGAATCCCGGATTTTGGCTTCATCCGTTTTAAAATCCATGCCCATAGTTGCGGCATGAATTATATACTTTGCTTTTAATGCGCCCGCAGAAGTAAATGTGGCTTCACCTATTTTTATCGGGCATTTCTTAACTACCTCCTCCTCAATAAGCTTGCCCCCTTTTATTTTTATTGCCCCGGCTACCCCGCCGCCCATTAATCCTTTATTATTGGCAGCGTTAACCAGAGCATCTGCACTAAATTCAGTAATATCACCCAAAACAACCTTAATTTCAGTATTTTTTATCTTCATTTCTTAATTTTTTTCTGATTCCTGGGTTTAGGGAAATCCTTAATAGCCTTTAAAGATTTCATTAGTTCTTCTTTGGGCAATGAATAATCGGTTAGTTTCCCAGATAGAAATTTATCATAACCAACTAAATCCATCAGGCCATGGCCGCTATAATTAAATAGAATCGTCTTTTGTTTTCCTTCTTTTTTTGCTCTTATCGCTTCATCTATTACGCAGGCAATGGCATGCGAAGTTTCCGGAGCGCAAATAGGACCTTCAGTTTTTGCCCAAATCAGTGCGGCTTCATAACACTTGATCTGGTTATACGCACGCGGGGTAATTAATCCTTCGATAATAGCGTGGCTGACTAGCGGCGCCATCCCGTGATAACGTAAGCCCCCGGCATGAATTGGCGCAGGAATAAATTTATGGCCTAATGTAAACATCGGCAATAAAGGAGTCATACCTGCATTATCCCCAAAATCATAAGTGAATGGACCGCGGGTCATTGTCGGGCAGGCTGTCGGTTCAACCGGTATAATATCAATCTTTGCACCATGAATTTTATCATAAACAAAAGGAAAAGCTAATCCGGCAAAATTACTTCCCCCTCCAACACATCCAATAATTATATCCGGTTTCTTAATTCCGGCGATTTTAAGCTGCTTCTTTGCTTCTAGGCCGATAATAGTCTGATGCAGCATAACGTGGTTTAAAACACTGCCTAAGGCATATCTGGTCTTGCCGCTTTTATCGCTAACTGCCTCTTCTACTGCCTCGCTTATAGCAATACCTAAGCTCCCCGGGGTATTCGGCATTTGCTTTAATATTGCTCTACCAATTTTAGTTTCATTGCTGGGGCTGGCAACGCATTTTCCTCCCCAAACCTGCATCATAATCTTTCTTAACGGTTTCTGCTGGAAACTGATTCTAACCATATAAATCTTACACTCAAGTCCAACTAAGCTACAGGCAAAGGCTAAAGCCGATCCCCATTGTCCGGCTCCGGTTTCAGTAGTTAACTTCTTTATCCCAAATTTCTTGTTATACCAGGCCTGGGGCACAGCTGTATTTGGCTTATGCGATCCAGCAGGACTAGCGCTTTCATCCTTATAATAAATACGTGCAGGAGTTTTTAAATACTTCTCCAGATATATCGCTCGACGTAAAGGAGCAGGTCTCCAACGATAGAGTATTTCAAGAATCTCCTCTGGAATATTAATCCAGCGCTTAGTGGAAACTTCCTGCTCAATCAAGTTCATTGGAAATACCTTGCTGAGCATTTGGGGACTGATAGGATTTCCATCAGGTCCAAGAGGCGGATGCATCGGCGTAGGCAAATCAGCTGCTAAGTTATACCATTTCTTAGGGATATCTTCATCTCTTAAGAATATTTTATCCAAACTCATTTTTTACCTCAATGATTATAAGGTTAGTCTGAAAATGCTAAATAACCCATAACAAATAATCCCACTATCGGAACAGCCACTAAAGCGCCGATCCATTGCGGTTCCTTGCTTCGGACTATGCCGATTCTATACCAGAAATATCCTGTAAGACACAAAGTAAATATCCCGCCGATTATCGGTACAAACCCAAGTAAAAATCCTAACAACCAAAAATAGCTTAAAGAAGCTATTTTACACATAAGGAAAAGGTTAGCAATAGGAATCCAGGCAAGCCAGGGATTCTCAGTATTGGTTTTCTTAGCAATAATCTGTAGACATATTGCAGAATATATATAAAAGATTATGAAAATAATAAAAATTATAAAGAAAAATCCTGCGAATATTCCTGCTGCTGCTAAGGCTTTATTTTGAGATAAATCAACAGGCTTATGATTTCTTGTTGTATAGCCGTCTTTAGGAAAAGTATACCCTGAACTGTATCTAGAGGTAGTTCGCGTAGTAACCTTCACCGAAGAAGGAGTCTTTGTAACTATACGCTCTTCCTCTGTCACCTGGCTAATCGGCTCGCTAACTATATTGCTTGTTTTTTTAATTACTGGCGCAGCCTGCTTAACCGTTAAGCTTATTTTCTCTCCGTTGATATCTGAAATTTCATCCGTAAGATAAGTCATTCTTACGCTATAAGCATCGATCTGTACTGAATCGTTATTTCTTTCAATAATATCGCCTTCGATCTTTTGGCCTGATTTTAATGTAATCACATCTGCTGCAAAAAGATTAACAGTAACAAATAAACATAAAACTATTAAAAACAGAATCTTTTTCATTATTTTTTTCTCCACAGTTAAGTAGACACACCTTGCCAAATTTGATTGGCAAGTGTGCGCTTGTTGCGCACCAATCCATCCGGTAGGATTGGGTGTTATTATCTTTTAAACTTTCACTTTAGAATTTAATATAATCCAAAATAATGGCCTAGTCAATCTCTTAAATTTTATTAACGCCGGTTTTTTACCCCTATTCTTTTACAAAACTTAAAAACCCGGCATTTACTGCAAAAAGGTGAGACCGGAAAACAAAGATTCTGCCCAAAAGAAACTAAAATAGTATTCAGGTCTATCCATAAACGCTTAGGAATAATCTTCATAAGTTCATATTCAGTATCCTCTGGACCTCTTGTCTTAACCCAACCTAAACGATTAGAAATCCTATGTACATGCGTGTCAACGCATATTGCAGGGATATTAAAACCTAAACCTAAAACAAGATTCGCGGTTTTTCTGCCCACTCCCTTAAAGCTTAACAAATCCTCAATTTTATTCGGAACTTGACCATTAAAACTTCTTAAAATTCTAGTGCTTAAATCCTGAATAACTTTTGCTTTTCTACGGTAAAAACCTACCGGGTAGATTAGTTTTTGAATCCGAGTATTAGTTAATTTTGACATAGGCAAAGGATTATCAGCAGCCTTAAATAACCTATTCGATGCCTCAATTGTAGTTTTATCTTTTGTCCGTAGTGAAAGGATGCAGGAAACCAGGATTTGGTAGGGATCATTTCTTTGAGAAATAATCGTAACTGAAGGAATAGTAAAATCCCTAACCTGCTGTTTTATAATCTTAAGAGTTGACTCAAATTTATTCAATTTTATATAGTTATAACAACCCTAAACTCGGTATAAAAACCATCTTTAATAGCTACCTTACCATAATTGTCATCGCGATATCTTATTGAACGGTTAAAAACTCCACCCGTAGAAATTGATCCATTTATATACTTGTTTGGCCTATACTTAAGCCCTAGGCCTGCATTTACGGAATTATATTCTAAGATTATATTCTTTTCACTACCCCTGGTGACTTCATATTCATCTGAAGTCATATTTGCCTCGCAAAAAACAGTTAGATTATTATTAATTACATAAGATATTTCTGGTCTTTTAGGAATAAGGGTATATGTTAATTTATCATTAGGCTTATAAATTAACCCAAGTATAGGCCAAACTACAGTATCATAATTTGGATTAATCTGCGCCACACCACCAATTACCGCTACACCACCAATAAGCGTAAGCTTATCATTAGGCTGGTATATCAAAAAATAACGTTGGGGAATACGAAAACTCGAAGAGTGAAAATTCCAATTATCTGTCGGGAAAGCTGCCGCAAGACCTACGGTAAAATAAGTCTTATCAACTTTAAAAAACGGAACAGTGGTTTCCGCACCAAAAAATACAGAAGTTAAATGTGCTGGCAGCTCTACTTGAGTTGTATTATTTATTCCTATGTACTCTGTGCCTAACCCAAGCTCAATAGGCAGCTTCCCAAAGACTTTAGCTTCACAACTATATTCTTGAGCAGTATCAACGATTCCAATTTTACCGGATTGGGATTTTGCTCCCGCAGAAGGCATATAACGCACATAGGCATCCAATTCATTGACAAACAATTCTTCCTTCTCTTCAATAATATTATTTAGTGTCTGCCGGTAAGTTGAAGTCTTAGACTCCTTATCGGAATCAAGCGCAAAAACAGAAGAAATAAAAAAAGAAGAAAATATAAGAAAGATAATAACAATGTTTAAAATTTTACTAGCTTTATTCATTAAATAAACTAATTCTTCTTCAAAAACATATCTGTCAGCCCTTTAATAATATTAGTCACGTCAGCCTTAAGTTTATAATTCGGCTCTTTAACCGTACCGGTAATATGAATTGTGGCAAACTTACCGGATTTCCCAATCACAAAAGTAGTAACATCTTTAAATGTACCATTTAGCGGAATTAATTCATTAATAATATTGATATCCAATGCGGCATTAATAGATTCATCAAATCCGATCCTTACAGGACCAGATAGGTCTACTATATTACTTTTAAGAGTAAAATCATCACTAGATATAAATTTATCCTTGAGCGTAAAACTACAAGACCCTTCATTAAAGACAATATTAGAAAAATCTTTGCTAAAGAGCAATTTCCCCAATCCCTTAAATAGATCTAACTCCCAAAGTTTTCCTTTTGTAATGGCAAGATACCCTTGACCTCCAGACTCAAGAATATTTTTTAAGAAACCATCCGTCTTTATTTTACCCTGTATAACCCCTGCGATATCCTTGTCTTTAGCCTGGGTGTCAAGTTTCAGTTCTTCGATCAAAACATCCTGCATTTGAGCCTCTAGATGATAGGGCTGATTAGCTGAATTAAGATTTGCTTTAAAAGAAGCATTAACAAGTCCGCTATATAAAGACAGTCGCAGAGAAGGTATGTTTATTAAGCCGTTTACCTGGGCATAATCAATAAAAAGATCCTGGCCTTTTAATCCATATAAAGATATCTTAGGGCTTGTAGCATTTATATTAAGTTCATAGTTTTTAAAGTTTTCTCTATCTCCAAGAAAATTAAACTTTAAATGTACTTTACCATTGGGCTTGATCTTGGCAATTTCTTCTCTTTTCTGGGGCAAAAACTTTTCTAAATCAGCAAGCTCAAGTATTAAAGATCCGTCTAAACTTATTCCTAAGGGGCTGCCTTTAGTCGCAATAGCTCCCGAGGCAATAACTTCAGAATTCAAATAACTGATCTTAAGCCCTTTTAGGATAATTTCTTTATCCAGGATATCTGCGCTAGATTCAATAGAGATATCTTTTGAAAGCAGGCTAACCTTAACCCTAGATTCATCGTTTAAACTAATTCTTCCATTAATACCCGTAATCGGATTATCAACTTTTTCTAGTTTTAAGGTGGCATTTATAATATCAAGGTAGCCTTCTAGCCTAACCGGCTTCTTAGATTTTGGGTCCATTATTAACTCTACTGTAAATTTTGAGTCGCCATTTATGTCTGCCGGTAAACTATATTTAAATTTCTCGTAAAGTATATTTTTTATTTGTTTAAAACTTGGGTTTGAGCTGGCGCGTAAATTAAACGCTGGATTTGAGAAATCTTTAAGGCTTAAAACTGCTGTAATCGGTAGGCCTAAGGCAATTGCATTAATCTTATCTGCGGATAACCCAAAATTATCAAAGTTTATCTGACCATTTATGCCGCTAATCTCATCTATAATATCAATTCCCTTAATAACTGAATCCTTAATCCCTGCCTTACCTGAATATTTAATTTGATTATCATTTAAGCTATATTCAATATTGGCTTTAACATCTGTATTAATATCCATTGATAATTTATCTCTTAAAACGGAAAAATCTTTTGTTCTAACCTGTGTATCAAGTAAAATAATATTATCTTTCAATTTCAGCTTAATTAAACCTCCGATTAAGCCATCTTTTAAAACTAATCCCGTATTCCCGTAATAGCTAGAGAACATTTTCAAGGAAAGGTTTTGAAACGTTATCTCTGAGAGGAGTTCCTGTTGGGGGATTTTAAATTCACCTAAAGCATTGATACCTGCTATCGGATTACCTGCTATTTGAGCTTTGAGTTTAAACTTAACCGATGAAGGTAACGCTAAATTCAATTTTAAACTGATATCTTTAAGACTAGTAACAAACGGAACATCCAACGTATTATCTTTAAAGAAAACAGTACCGTGATTAACATTAACTCTATATACAATAAGTTCAAATCCTTTTGGCTGTTGCTTGGAATCGACTGATTTAGATGCGGTACCAATTGCAAGTCCGCCTTCTGGTTTAGGTTGACTTTTATTTCTTTCCAATAAAACTTGAGGGTAATCAAGATTTATCTCCGGTATGATTATTTTCTTATTTATAAGAGGCAGGATCAGAATCCCGCAGGAAGCCTGTTTTAAACTGACAACGATCTTATTATTGTCGTATAAATTCAGGTTTTTTAAAACTAAACCCCTAAATATATCTATTTCAACGGTTTTTAAGGAAACTTTCTTCTGGGTATTCTCTTCGATTGCCCGGATAATCAAGGCCTTGGCCTTATTAGGCAGGACAAATTTATTCAGATAAAAAATCGTAGCTGAAATTAATACAATTATGACTAGTATTATTACAATAACTTTTCGCATGCCTTAAAAGCTTCTTCCCTTGTTTTAATCTTGCCTATTGCCTGTAGTTCTTCCAGTTCTTTTAATAATTTACCGATTAAACGCGATGGCTCTAAGTTAAACTTTTTCATTATCGCATGGCCATCAATTAAACGTTCTTTTTTCTTAATCTTACTCTTCTTAATATACTCTCTAATCAATTTGCCAATAACCTTTTCATGCTGAATGCGCGCTTTTTTAGTTGTCAGCGGGCCTTTTGTTGCCCTTTGATCAGCTAACGATAGGATTAAAATACTTAATGCCTCAATGCCTGCGTCGCGGAAATATCTGAATTTTGCCCGAGCAGTTGGATTCTCGGTATCTGCCAGATATCCCGGCCTAAGGTGCCAAAGGATCATTTTATGCAAAGAATAGGCTTCGTCATTTGAAAGCTTAAGCCTCTTAAAAATTCCTTTAGCAATATCCAACCCTACCCGCTCATGCCCATGGAAAGTAGTTCTTCCCTTAATTTTCCGCAAGGTCTTAGGCTTACCTATATCGTGTAATAAAGCTGCCAACTTAAGCAAAGAATACCGTTTACGGCCAGATGAAATATCTAAACTTAAATATTCCCGGATATCCGGATTCTTTATGCCTTTTAGTATTTCTTCCAGCTGCTTAATCGACTCCAAAGTATGTTGCTCTACATCCAAATGATGATAGGGGCCTTGGCCGATCCCGCGCATCTTCTTAATCTCCGGAAAGATTATTTCTAGAATCTTTAATTTATTTAGCCTAGCTAAACAAACATAGGTTTTATTGCTGTCGAAAACCTTAAATAGTTCATCCCGAATGCGCTCACCAGAAATATCTTTTATACTGTTCCGCCCTAAACTTGCTAACTTCAAAGTCCGATTATCAATTTCGAAATCAAGAATACAGGCAAAACTAAATGCCCGTAATATCCTTAAAGGATCATCAGAAAAAGATTTATTATTAATTACTCTTATATTCTTTTTAAGGATATCCTCTTTTGCTTTGCATGAATCAAACAAACACTGGTTTAGATCTATATCGAGAAAAACTTTTTCTAATTCTAACGCCAGGCTATTAATAGTAAAATCGCGGTGCTTTAAATCACTAGCTAGATCTACCCCGCGAAAATCAGTAAAATCAAAAGTATAGGTCTTATCAGTAATTCTTTTAACAAGCCGGCATGCACCATGCTCTTTATCTAAAACCACAAAACCGCATTTAAGCTTCTTAGCCAAAGCTTCGCCGAATTTTATCGCACCCTTTTTAATCGCAAAATCAAAATCCGGATTTTCTTTAACTCGCCCGATTAACTTATCGCGCAATACCCCACCCACCAAATAAAGCTTCACGCGCCTATATTTAGCAAAATCATAAACGGGTTTTAGAATCTTTTTTTCTGATTGGTCAAATTTAAGCATATTTTATAATTTAATTTGAGGAGCTTTGTGAGCGTGAATAAGAAATTTTTCGGCCAAGCTAAATACGAAAGTAGTCTGCGAGGATTTACGACGAGTGAAGGACGCTAATCCGATACAGGCTATCCGCAACGAGCCTGCCTACCGGCAGGCAGGGAAGTAAACCGATGCAGACGGCGAAAAATTTCCCACGCGAACAAATCTCCGAAAATAAAATATCATAAATCATTCTTCTTATTAAATATTTCGGATTGCTTTAAGATTTCATCTTCGACAAATATCGGGGCGTGGGCCCTCACAGCCAAAGCAACGCTATCAGATGGCCGGGCATCAATAAACTTCTCTGTACCATCTTTGGCCTTTAAGACTATCTTTGCATGAAAGGTTTCTTCTTCTAACTTATCAATAATAATTCTATCGATATTGGCTTCCAGATATTTAATAGTTGAATGCAGTAAGTCGTGTGTAAGCGGCCGCGGCGGCTCAAAACCGCTGATCTTAAGCTTTATTGCCGAAGCCTCAGCTAAACCTATTACAATAGGCAAAATTCGTTCGCCATTTTTTTCTTTTAAAACAATTAGCTGATCATGCCTTTTTTCATCAATCACAATCTTATTTAATTCCATTTCTACCATGTTAATATCCCTTTATTTATTCTTAAATCTACTAGATGCCGGCTTCTTTTCTTTATTTAATATATCTTTTAGCTCAACCATAAATTGTCCAACATCTTTAAACTGTCTATATACTGAGGCAAAACGTACATAGGCTACATCATCTAATGATTTTAATTTCTCCATTACTAATTCACCTATACGGGTGCTGGAAACTTCACGATCTGATTTTTTCTGAATAGAGCGCTCGACCTGAATAATTGTCTCTTCCATCTTCTCCATACTGATCGGCCTTTTCTCACAAGCCCTTATAACCCCGGCTAAGATTTTTTTACGGTCAAAAGGCTCGCGCCGACCATCTTTCTTTATTACCATAAGCGAGACTTCTTCAATATATTCATAGGTAGTAAATCTCTTGCCGCATTTTAAACACTCTCTGCGGCGCCTGACTGCAGACTCTTCAGCAGTTGAGCGCGAATCTACAACTTTATCTTCCTTATATCCGCAAAAGGGACACTTCATTTTGTTCTAACTCCAAATTTCCAAAATCCAAATGCCAAATTCCAAATAAATATCAATTTCAAACTACCAAATTAAAGCAAACTTTACTTTTGTTCTTTGGAACTTCGATATTAGATATTATTTGTATTTTGGAATTTGTGACTTGTAATTTAATCACTAATCCTTCTTACCTTTATCTTCGCCTGCTTTAAAAAGTCTGCTGCCATTTTATCCGGATACCCTTCGCTAATAACGATATCCGCTATCCCGGCATTAATAATCATTTTAGCACAGATAACGCATGGTTGATTTGTAGCATAAAGGCTGCTTCCTTTAACACTTATGCCATATAAAGATGCCTGGATCAGCGCATTCTGTTCGGCATGAAGGGCGCGGCAAAGTTCATGGCGCTCACCGGAAGGGATCTTTAACTTTTGACGCATACAACCAATTTCATAACAATGCTTAAGGCCCCGGGGTGCTCCATTATAACCCGTTGCTAATATTCTTTTATCCTTTACCAAAACTGCACCTACACTACGACGCAGACAGGTTGATCTTTTTGCTACTAACTTTGCAACTTCTAAAAAATATTCATCCCAGCTTGGACGTTTAGAGATATTCTTTTTCATTTTTATTTCATTAACTCCGGGTATAAAGGAAACTTCTTGGTTAAAGCCAATACCTCCCTTTTTACTTCTTCTAAAATCTTAGGGTTATCACTTGCCTCTATTGCATCATTGATAAATTGAGCGACTTTACGCATATGGAATTCTTTTAGGCCCCGGGTAGTAACCGCAGGGGTACCTACGCGAATACCGCTGGTCACTCCTGGACCTTTTTTATCAAAAGGAATTAAATTCTTATTTACCGTAATGTTAACCTGGCCTAAAATTTTAGAGGCATCGGCACCAGTCACGCCTTTTTCATTTAAATCAACAAGCATAAGATGGGTATCTGTACCACCGGAAACAATGCGAAAGCCTTTTAAAGATAAGGCTTTGCTCATTTCTTTGGCATTCTTAACAATCTGTCTTTGATAAGCCTTAAAGCTTAAGGTAGAAGCCTCTTTAAAGGCAACGGCTTTTGCAGCAACTACATGCATCAACGGACCCCCTTGGATGCCAGGGAAAATCTGGGAATCTATTTTTTTAGCAAATTCCTTTTTGCAGATAATAAACCCGCCGCGTGGGCCACGTAAAGTTTTATGGGTTGTGGAAGTAACAAATTCAGCATAAGGAACGGGCGAAGGATGAATCCCCGCAGCAACTAAACCCGCGATATGGGCCATATCTACAAATAGATATGCCCCTACCTTATCACAAATTTTCCTAAAGGCTTTAAAATCTAACCTTCTGGGGTAGGCAGAAGCTCCTGCTAAAATCATCTTCGGCTTATGTTTAACCGCTAAATCCATTATATGATCATAATCAAGCATTTCGGTTTTCGAGTCTACTCCATAACCGATCATTTTATAAAATCTTCCCGAGAAATTGTGCGGATGCCCGTGCGTCAGATGGCCGCCTGCAGAAAGATCCATAGCTAATACCGTACTGCCTGGCTCAACTGCTGCAAAGTAAACCGCCATATTTGCCTGAGAACCCGAATGAGGCTGCACATTTATATGCTCTGCGCCAAATAATTTCTTTGCCCGCTCAATTGCTAAGGTCTCGGCATCATCAACAAATTCACAGCCCCCATACCAACGATGTCCGGGATATCCTTCAGCATACTTATTGGTTAAAACCGAACCCTGGGCTTCAAGCACAGAAATAGAAGCAAAGTTTTCTGAAGCAATAAGTTCAAGGTTCTCATCCTGCCTTTTTAACTCGTTCTTAATTGCATTGTAAATACCCGGATCCGTCTTTTTTAAGTATTTCACAGCTTATCACTCCTTATTTTTTTATCAATACAGCTTATTTGATTTAATCTCCTCTTATGCCGCCCACCCAGAAACTCAGTTTTTAACCAAATATCCACGATTCTCTTAGCAAGATTTAAATTTACAAATACCGCACCCAAAACTAAAATATTGCTATCGTTATGTTCACGGGAAAGTCTCGCAGCTTTCAAATTATAACTTAAAGCTGCCCGCACCCCCGGATATCTATTTGCAACAATAGAATTTCCGATCCCGCTTTTACAGATAAGAATCCCCCTTTTATATTTTCCTTTTGAAATTTTAGAGGCCAGATTAGATGCAAATTTAGGATAATCGCAGCGCTCATCGCTAGAAGGGCCCAGGTCAATTATTTTCTGGTTCTTTTTGGCAAGATAAACTTTTAGAGCTTCCTTCAAATTATAACCACCGTGGTCAGAAGCAATTAATATAGAATTCATATTAAGTTACTTATCCTTTCTACTGCTTCCTTAATAGCAGCAAATGTTTGTTCGTAAAATTCCAAAGATTTACCGATTGGATCAGGGATATCTAGACGATTACCTTTTATTTTAGCAAATTCTTTTAATAAAAAAACCCGATTTTTAACTTCCGGAGCTAAGCGCAATATCGCATCTTCATGAATTTTCTCCATAACCAAAATAAGATCTGATTTTCTGATCATCTCTGCGCTTACCCGTTGTGAACGATGATTAGAAAAATCAATGCCTTCTTTAGCCAATACCTCTTTTGTGCCTTGAGAGACACCTAAACCAGAGAGCATCATTATTCCGGCAGAAGACACAATAACATCATCCCTATTCTTTTCTTTTATAATTTTCTTTAACAACGCCTCAGCCATAACCGAACGGCAAGAATTTCCCGTACATATAAATAAAATCTCTTTTGTAGAAATTGCTTTACTAATTTCGGATTCTTTAATCGCACCTTCCCTTAAAACTTGAAAACTTTCTTTACTTAAATCAACTACTGTAGACTCCACCCCTAAACGCGTATCACCGCTATCTATGGCAATATCTACTTTACCTTCAAAATCAGCTATGGCATCGCTAAAACTCTTAGGGGCATTCTTACCTGATATATTTGCTGAAGGACAAATTACAGGAACACCGGAATATTTAATAACCTCTAAAGCGATTTTGTCATCAGGCATTCGTATGCCAATAGTACCGCCTCTTATAGCTAGAAGTACAATAGTTAATGGTCCGGGCCAGAATTTATTCATTAGTTTATAAGCCGCTAGCGGGATACGTTTTGCGAGATCTTCAACTTTATGCTTTTCCGCAATATGAATAGTATAAGGTTTATCTTTTGGGCGAGATTTAAGTTCACTTAACCTAGCAACAGCATATTCATCAAGCATATTCGCAGCAACGCCATAAACGGTTTCAGTAGGGATAATTACTAGCCCGCCCTGTTCAATCAAGCTTCCTGCTTCCCGCAAGATATCATTATCGGGGTTTTGCGGATCTATTCTTATAATCTTAGTTTGAATCATAATTTAATTTTGGTATTCTTTATTTTTGCCGCAATAGCTTTTTTGTAATTAATCAACTTTGATTGGATTATTCTGTCTGATACACCAAGGATTTCTAAAGCAAATAAAGCTGCATTTTTTGCGCCTGCCCTACCAATAGCCATTGAAGCAACTGGTATACCCGGAGGCATCTGAACCGTAGATAACAATGCATCCAAACCTTTTAAGCTTCCGCTTTCAATAGGGATCCCAATTACCGGCAGAACTGTATGCGAGGCGATTACTCCGGAAAGCGCAGCTGACATGCCGGCAGCAGCAATAAAAACCTTTACCCCTCTCTTAGGCGCAGCGCTAACATAAGCTGCTAATTCCTTAGGGGTTCTATGGGCAGATAAAACCTTTACTTCTGCTTCAACTTTAAATTCTTTTAATAGCTTTATCGTTTCATTTACAGTTTCTAAATCAGACTCGCTACCCATAATAATCGATATCTTCTTCATAGCACCTCCTAGCGTAAAACGCAAAGCGCAAAGCGTAAATTTAATTTGAATCTTTCGTTTTGGTTTTGAATTTTTAGTTTTGAGTTTTGCATTAATCTAAAGCTCTCCAACCTATATCCTGACGATAATGCATTCCTTCAAATTTAATCTTTCCAACTACCCTGTAAGTATTGTCAATTGCTTCTTTAATAGTGCTACCTAAACCGGTTATACCCAAAACCCTACCGCCATTAGTCACAATCTTGTTATTTTCAAATTTTGTTCCTGCATGGAATACTACTGTATCTTTTATTTTACTGGCTTCATCTAAACCAAAAATTTCCTTGCCTTTATTGAATTCTCCAGGATATCCCCCTGAAGCACAGACCACGCAAACGCAAGCGCGATTATCCCAATTGAGATTCTTAATTCGTTTTAATTTTTGTTCGCTTGCTGCCAGCATTACCTCCACTAAATCCGATTTTAATCGAGGCAATATGCATTGAGTTTCCGGGTCTCCAAAACGCACATTAAATTCTAATGTTTTTGGACCATCATTAGTAAGCATAACTCCGGCGTATAAAACTCCGCGATAATCTATGCCTTCCTTAGCTAATCCATCTATGGTTCTATAAATTATTTTCTCTAAGATTTCTTTAACTAATTCTTTGGTTACAACTGGCGTTGGAGAATATGAACCCATGCCTCCGGTATTTGGACCCTGATCATTTTCGTTAACGCGCTTATGATCTTGAGCGCTAGCCAAATTAATTACTTCTTTAGAATCAGTAATTACCAAAATAGAGACCTCTTGACCCTGGAGACACTCTTCAACAATAACTCTATTTCCAGCATCGCCAAATATCTTCTGCTCCATCATAGAAACTACTGCTTGTTTTGCCTCGTCTTTTGTCCTAGCCACTACTACTCCTTTACCTGCTGCAAGACCATCAGCTTTTACTACGCAAGGAGCATCAATCTTATCAATATGCTTTTTTGCCTCTTCTGGATTATCAAAGACCATAAAATCTGCAGTTGGTACTTTATACTTAGCCATAATCTGCTTAGAAAAAACCTTACTTGCTTCCATGCGGCTAGCGGCTTTATTTGGACCAAATATTTTTAAGCCTACCTTAATAAATTCATCTACAATTCCAGCAGATAAGGGTGCCTCGGGGCCAACAACAGTTAAATCTATTTTTTCTTTTCTTGCAAACTCAAGTAATCCGATTATGTCTTCAGATTTTATATCTATACACTCAGCTAATCCCGCAATTCCGGCATTTCCCGGTGCGCAAAATATTTTGTCTACAAGTTTACTCTGCGCAATTTTCCACACCAGCGCATGCTCTCTGCCCCCGGACCCAATAACCAATATTCGCATTTAACTCCTATAAATTATGTAAGCCCCGGTAAATTAAACCCGACAACATCTCTCATTTTCTTAGCTGCTATTTCTTGTGAATGTTTAATTGAGCGATTAAAGGTATCTTTTAATGATCTTTCGAGATCAACCTTTTCTGATTCTTGAATACCATTCTTAATAATAACCTCTTTTACCTCTTGAGATCCATTCATCGTAATTTTTACCAGACCATCAGAGCTAGCAATGTCAAAATTTGCATTATCTAATTCCTGTTTTATGATTTGCATCTTCTTCTGCATTTCAAGTAAACCCTTCATTTTATCGAACATAAGTACCCTTCCTATCTTAAAAATAAATCTAGTATAATTTTGCGGATGGATTGACTGTGATTTCGCAAAATTGTTAAAGAGCTACTCTATTTCGCTGGCTTTTCTTCCTTAGTTTTTATAGGTAAAAATCCAGCCATTTCACCAATCACATTAACTAACTCCGTATTAGCCGGAATAACAATCTTTGCATTATTTACTAAAGATTTCTCAACTGCCTCAAGCTTTCTTAGTACCTGGGCATTTCCCACAAAATAATGCTCTGCTGCTTCATTTACTAATTTTATTGCTGCTGCTTCGCCCTCAGCTTCTAGAATACGAGCCTGTTTAATACCTTCAGCTTTCTTAATCTCTGCTCTTTTCTGACCGTCAGCTGCAGTTTCGGTTGCGGTAGCGTAATCAATTGCGGCGATCTTTTCATTCTCTGCTTTAACAACCTTATTCATTGTTTCTTGGACATCTTTAGGGGGATCAATTTCTTTTAACTCTGTACGGACAATCTCTAAGCCCCAGCTAGCAGTTTCTTCGCAAAGGGTTTTGTGCAATTCAGCGTTAATTTTGCCTCTTTCGCTATTTGCGGATTTTAAAGTTAAAGTACCGATTATATTCCTAAGCGTAGTACGAGCTAAATTAACAATCTGCCACTGATAATTATTTACGCTATACTGAGAATTTTTAACATCAGCCTCATCAGCTTTTACTTTAAAATAAACCTGGGCATCAACTTTAGCATTAAGATTATCATTGGTAATAATTTCCTGGGGCTCGGCATCAACCATTTGCTCGGTTATATTTACCTGATACATATTCTCAATAATTGGGATAATCCAGTTAAAACCAGGATTTGCAAAACGATTATACTTACCGAATCTTTCAATTAATCCCCGATGCGTCGGACGGACAATTCTAATACCCATAAAAAATATAACTACAGCAATTATCAAAATCAAGTAGACAATATTCATCCTTTGTACCTCCTTTTAGTTAATTTGCACCTTTTGATTACCTTTTATTACTTCTCCGATCTGATAAGATTTAAAACTAAAATTCCCTAAACGCGACATTATTTTCTTTAGAGAATTCGGCTCGACTATTAAAACCATGCCTATGCCCATATTCAAAGTATGATACATCTCGATATCATCGATATTACCTTTATTTTGTACCAACTTAAATATCTTAGGCATAACCCAGGAATTCTTATCTATTCGCACATCGCAATTACTAGGCAAAATACGCGCAATCTTATCATAAAAAGCTCCGCCGGTAATATGGGCTATTCCCTTAATAGACCTATCTGGTAACAGACTTAAAATTGGCTTAACATAGATACGCGTAGGAATAAGTAATTCTTTACTCATACGCTTTTGCTCATTCTTAGAAAAAACCTTTCTTATAAGTGAATATCCGTTTGAATGAATCCCGCTTGATTCTAAGCCTATAACGATATCACCTGGCTTTATGCTGCTTCCATCTATAATATTA
>Ga0247841_10006336_pt1 | contig 18367 bp, 18 predicted proteins | sample LaCruzMarch2015__2_FD_192410 | JGI IMG/M metagenome (GOLD analysis project Ga0247841, IMG submission 192410) | Freshwater microbial communities from meromictic Lake La Cruz, Castile-La Mancha, Spain - LaCruzMarch2015_18m | ecosystem: Environmental > Aquatic > Freshwater > Lake | place: Spain... | reverse complement strand
GCATTGTTGACTATCTTTATTCCGTAATCGGAGCCTATCTTTCCTATATAAACCCTATTCCTCGTCCCGTCATTGACGCTTAAAGTGTAAGGGAAGTCTGGGCTGAACCCTATTGCTTGAACGATGCGTTCAAGGGTGTGAACCCTTTCTAGTATCTGAATGTAGTCTGTTCCGAGGTTTGGGATTTTTCTATAACGCATATCTAATCTCCTAGGGTTAGACTGACTGTGGGCTGATCCGCCTCGTCAATCGTAACGCTCCTTTCGTAAACGAATAGGCTCTCGTCAATGTCAAAGGCGTCCGCAACTACTCTTACGCTATCACCTAACTCGTACATATACAAATCGGACTTTTTGTCTATGAAGGACTTAAACTTAACTACCTTATTTATGTCCTTGCTCCAAGCTACGTCCTCGGTAACCATATCGTTTAGGTAGGCTTGAATCTCCACATCCTTGTAGGATTCTATCTTTTCTCTCCTGCCGTAGGAAACTTGCGAACCCGCATCATCTACTATGTAGTAAATCTCCTGTCCGCCCCAGTTTCTTCCTAAGCCTAGTTCGCTATTGACTACCTCAAGCCCGTTTTCCATAGACTCCATCTCCAAACAGTTACCTGGATATCTGAAAACAACCTCATCTCTTACTGTACCCTTGAATGGATAAAAGACATTAAAAACCTTGTCAGTTGTTATCTCGAAATCAAACCCGTAGTCGTTGTCCGCCAACTCTATGATAGCCTCGGCTATATTCTTCCTCTCGTAGCTTTTAGTTCTGTTAAGAGAGGCTTGAATCGTACCAAGTGTTATGCCAAAACTTCCGTTGACTTCCGCCTGTGCTTCGCTAATTAAAGTCCAGGCTATCGTACCCGCGTCCGTGGTGGTGAACTCCCGCAATTCACTCAACCCTGTGGATTTGTTGTACCCGCAATACCTGTAACTAAAAAGATTGAAAAACTGCACCGCCGTCACTTCCCGATACCTATCGTTCCCGTTGGCTACCTTCCTTACAGTAGCTAGTTGCCCGCCCCACATATCGTAGCCTTTATACTGGATTATAAGTTCGTTACTATTTATAGCCAGAATCGTGCTGTTGCAGTTGGCATCCTCCGCATCGAGTATGAAACCCGCCGAGCCTCCGTGATTAAGTGCTTCTTTAAACCATCTCGAGCGCGCATTCACGAGCGAAGCCACATAAGAACCCGTCTTTGTTCTGATTAAAAATCTCCAATTAGTCTTTAATGTTTTACCCTCTGTGAGAGTTAACCCCGAGAGAGAAGCGATAATGCTACTCAAACTATCCGATATATTTAAAGTAGTGCCATTCCCTACATTTTCCGAAATAGATAGAGAATCTGATAAAGCCCTATTTATACCAATTCTAATATTTATACTATCCGAAATGACAATCGAATCCGACAAACCCAAATGATAAGTAACGAACGTGCTTAAGTTGTCCACGATACTCAGACTGTCGGAAGTGGGTATCAGAAATCCTCCGTTTACTTTTATCAGCATCTGTTCGCTTATAGCCAAGATGGGGAGAACTTCCACATTCATTCCATACTTCAATTCTCCGTATTTAAACTTCCCATATTTGGATTGTCTGTAGATATCGGCTCCAATGGCATCCGAGTATTCCAATATGCCTAAAGAGTCAGAAAGTTCTAGATACCTGATCGAGAAGTCTATCTCTGATGTATATTCTAAAGAGTCGTGTAACGAAAGTTTCCCGTCGAAGAATTTTGGCTGTTCTCCTATATCTAATTGTTCGAATAAGTCGAGGGTATACGCTGTCATTTCATATTCCTAGGTACCCTAGGCGATATGAGACTGTTATCTTCTTGTCGCCACCCCCGCCTAGCGTAGCCGATAAGTTTATTACATTGTTTCCTTCTGCCAGCCACCAAAAGTCGTCACTGTCAATATAAGAATATTGGTTAGACGTGTCGTTCTTAGTGACTGTTTCGTCTTCCATATCTATATCAATGTACTCCGAATCGTCTAAGGAAAGTCCGTCAAAACTTAACGTGCGCCCCAAGGTATTGTTCTCTATTACAATTGCATCACTTATGTTTCCGTGTGCGCGCACGTCTGGGAATACGGAAGCATCACCCGTATTGTTTATCGTCCCCGTCCCCGCAGCAAAAGTTATATCCGTTTCTGTAAGAGTCTGGGAATAAAAAAGAGGATCGGGGGCTATCAGGGGAATCCACACCTCTCCCATTGTCACCTGCCCAGCTAGTAGTGGAGCTTCCACACCGCCTGCTAACTGTACATAGCATTGTAAAGTGAGGGATTCGCTGGTAGTGAAAGTCATGAGGCTTAATCCGTCCCTCGGTAAATCGAAAGCCTTTAGTAATGCCCTACGCTTAGAGGCATAATCGGACGCGCTGGTTGATTTTATACCCACTCTCAGCCTCATAGTTCTAGCCCTAAAGTAAGCCCTAGGAACTTTTGATCCGTGAAAACCTGGACGCTCGTATCTAACTATTTCTACGTCAGCCGTCCCGAATCCCTGTGCTTCCTTTATGGTGTAGTTGGCGTTGCTCAAACCCATCGACAATCCGTTTACTGATAAAAGTGTAATCATAGATATTTCGCCTTGAAAGACGCCCTTTCCATAATCATGTCCACATCGGCTTGATTATTAACTGTTACGTAGAAGTTCTGCTCTATTTTGTTGCCCCCGCCCCCGCCTTGGATGCCCAAACCCTTTAGTATCTCCGCCATCCTTTGGGGTTCATTTAACGGAAGTACGACTTCGGGATATCCTTTTTCCCCCACTATGCTTGGTTTGGTAACCAACCCGCCTTCCGCAAATCCAGACAATCCGTAGTTAGGTTGTAGGAAAGACGGGATATTGGAAGAATACCCCCCGAACGACTGGTTCTGTTCCAGTCCGTATTTTTTCAAAATGCCAGCTTCTGCCCTAGCTGTTTTTTCCACCTGTTCCAAACGGGTTTTGTCGGCTTTAGCTTGAGCCTCCGATCTGATCTTGTTTTCTGCCTCAAGTGCCGTTTGCAAATCCTTGGTTTGCTGTTCGTATTGATACCTCATTTCCTTTAGGGTTTCTTCGTGTTTGTTTTTCAAAGTTGTTATGTCGTCTAACGCTGCTTTCTCCCCCACTTTTTTGAAATCCTCAGCGTACTTTTTCCTTATGTCGTTTTCCTCCGCCAGTTTTTCCTTCAAATCCTTTAACTTAGCGTCATGAGTTGCTTTAGCGTTTGCCAAATCCTCATCATATTGGCTCTTTCTATCGGAAACGGCTTGAGAGTACATCGCTTCCTCTGTCGCCAGTTCCCCTTCTAAAGCGGTGATTTTTGCATCTTTCGTTTCCGTTGCTTTTGTTATTTCTTCCGCCTGTAAAGTCTGTTGATCTGCTATCGCCTTTGCCAAAGCTTCTTTTTCTCGGGATATCATCTCCTCTAATGAGGATACTTTCTCCCGATCTGCATTGTCCCCCAATGCCAACTCCTTACTTAGTTGCGCCTGCAGGTTGTTCAGCCTGTCCTGTCCCGCGCCCTCGGTTAGACTGGTTAGAGCATTCCATTCTGAATTTATACTATCTATCTCGTTCTGGTAAGCGCGCCTCTCAGATTCCATGTCTGATAAGATGGACTTGGTTTTCTGTGCGTGGCTTTGCTCTATGTCGCGCATCGCTTTATTGAAATCTTTTGCCATGTCTTCTGTCGTATTTTTGAAAGCGGTATTTTCTTCCTTTATATCTTTATTTATTTGCTTGTAAGCCTCTCGGTGCGCTATAACCAAAGATTCGAGTTGTGACTTGTACTCCTTGTTGGCATTTTCCACGTCGTGCATGTACTTCTCGTAGGCTTTTGCTAAATCCTCACCCATCTTCTTTTGTTTGTCGGAAACACTCGCAACGAACTCCGCTTGATCGTCGTACATGGTGTCCAATGTTTCGCTCTGCGTCTGCCCTACTGAAAGCATTGCATCATTCATGGAGTTGTTTATTTGTCCCATTGCGTTTAGCCAATTAGAGCCAGTTTCCTTAGCCCCCTGTATGTTAAGTCTAACCAGTTCTCCGGTAGCCTTAGTTAGAGCCAATACGGTGGTAAGTATAGCTTCAAAAGCACCAGCTACCGTCCTGACTATTGCAAATATGAATTTAATAATCACAGCCCAACTTTCCAGAGCCTTCCCGATCATGGGAGCCAAGTACGCGTTACGCTCGAACATCTTTTGTAAATCTTTGGCTATTACTCCAAGCTGATTGTTTATTGGTTTACCTAGGATTTCAATAGCTTCTCCAATGCTGGTACTTACTCTCTTCCAAGAATATGTTGTAGTATCGCCTACTTTTTCTTGCATACCCCCGAACGCATCAGTCATTCTCTTTAGTATTTCTACCTTGGAAGTGTTCTCATCCAGATCAACACCCTCTGAACGAAGAAGTCTACCGAATCCTTGATAGGCAAGAGACATTGTCCTGACGGAACCCGAAAGTGATTCCCCCGTTTTGGCGGAATAATCCATGGCAAGTGAAAGTAATTGTTGAGATTGTTCCAAATCCTTAGTAATCAAAAGAAGTTGTGCCATTCCCTGCCCTGCTTCTTCGCCGCTATATCCCATCCTTATGGCTGCCATTCCCGCTTCTTCTGTTGCTTTCTTCAATTGAGAAAATACTATTCCGGAAGTCTTTGAAACATTGAGTAAAGTAGCGTCTACCCTAACCCAAGCTAACTCTGAATTGGCAGCTTCGGCAACCGCTTGTTTTAACACATCAACCAAGGCACTCAGGGCTTTGGCAGCCAAATCCGCTGCAATAGTACCTACCCCAACAGCTAAAGCCATACTCTTAAAATTCAAGCTGGCAAGGCTCGCTCCTGCTCCTGCTTCTTTTGATGCGTTGCCCGCCTTCTTAGCCCCATCCGACAATCCAGCCAAATCGTTTGAAACTTTTTTCAAGTCTTCAGAAGCTTTGTTAACTGCCTGTATTACTATTTGTAAGTCATTTGTTTCAGTCGCCATTGTTTGCTTGGCTCACCTCTGCCTCTAATCCCCTGAATCGCCAAATCCTTTCGACAATATATTCAGGGGTGGACTGGTAAAGCCACCAATCTCCCCGAAAGAATGTATCTACCAAAACGTACTCCCAGTACTCTTTTGGCACTCTGTCCGCCGAAGTCGTTCCATCAGGATTCCTTATTCTCCGCTCTTTTGGGGTTTCACGGAGATATCTTCTGATGGCTTCGTAGTCGAGTTTTTTTCGTCCTGCTTAGGAAGCTTGCTCTTAATGAACTCATAGTCTTCCTCTGCAAACTCGCGGATATTCTCGATCTTAACTCCATCCTTACCTACCGCAACATCTACTCCCATTTCGTTCTTGATAAAGGCAACACCCCTCACAACCGCCTCATCTTCCATATCGTATCTGTAACTTGTGCGGACACTCGTGAACTTTCCCTCTTTGTCAACCTCTACAGCGTCAGTCATGATTTTCTCTATGGCTACCCTGTCACCCCGCAGGTAATAGTCATAAATACCCACCTGATACTTAGACACAGGCAATGTATATGTTTTGTATGTTCTTTCCATGTTCTTACACCTCCTCCCTGTTGGGGAGTCGAGTTACAGGGATAGACTCAACTCCCCGATAGGCAACCCGACTTAATACGCTGAGGTACCGTTTACCAATACCGCAGAAATTGTCTTCGTATCGCTTATTCCGAAATTCCCTGCAAATCGGATAGTCTGCAGTTCCACATCTCCTGCTCCACCGCTCCTGCTGAATTCCTCAAGTGACATAGGAGCCAACTCGAACGTGATGCTTGGGTGTGTGGTTCCTGTCCCTATATGATTATCCGTATCGGACAAAGCCACGGACATAGCCATCTTAGTACCAGCCAAGACGTAAGCCCTCTCTGTGTCGCCATCGAATACAAGGCTCATTTCCCCCTCGACTGCGAACTCTTTGTTCACCACATCCGCTGGATCAAGACTTCCCAACTCTCCCCAAGACTCTAGGTTCTTGTTTATCGTCAGTCTGAATGACTTAAGAGCAGTCGCCGAAGCTGTCCCCAACGCTGCGGTTGTTGCTGCTAACTTGACTGACATATTCTTGGGTAGAAACGCGTAGTCGCTAGCCGAATAACTAGGTGTCTGTGTCGCTACTGCCCCCGTTTTGCTCATAAACCCTGCCGTGAACTTGATGTAATCCTCAACTACTGCGTTAACGGTAAGCTGATTTAGCATACCCAACGGGTATCCCTCATCCAAGTTCTCGTCCTTAACATATAGGGTATAGGAAGGGTGCTGATTGGTGTTCAGTCTAGTGAATGTGTGGGTGTAAGCTGCTCCCACCGCTGTGCTTGAACCCCATGTACCCAATGCTAGTGCTAGCAAGGCTCCGAAGGATTCGCTGTAAACGATTCCCCCGATGCTACCCTCTCCGTATCTTTGCGTGAGCGCATGTCCAGAGCGGGCATCTATTACTCCCAATCCAGAGTTGTCAACCGCGACTGATACCTTAGGTACGAAGTCGAAGTCGATTTTCGGAACCCAGAACTCCGCAGGACTCTTGGCTGTACCCCTTATGGTTTCGCGAGCCAAACCCACATCTACTAATCTTTGAATTTGTTTTGCCATTTATTATTTCACCTCCTTTTCCTTAGAACTTAATATTTTCAACGCTTCTTCCATAGATGAAGCCTCTACACTAATACCCTTGTCTGGGAAGAAAAAGGTACTCTTAACAGCTGTACCCTGTGGGGTTACAGTTGTTTTCTTTATTGATATTTCCTCTTTTATACCTACTGCTTCTGATGCCATGTTGCCTCCTTTCAGGCTTTTAATTTGTTACTGACGCCTTAGCCGTAGTAAAGTAATGCACTTCCTTATAAAACGCATCTGGCACTTCCCTTACTCCATAAACTGTCCTGCTTGCTTGATAAAATGTAACCCCGTCCATGCTCCAATTGTTTCTTAAAATATGCGAGATAGTATTTTCCATAGGAGTCCCATTTGCATTTCTGCCAGCGATGATCTCCATAAGTAACCTGTCCCCTGCATTTTCCTGCACGCCCTTGCTGGATTTCCCGTATTCCATAGCAGGATCGACGATAACTCCAATTTGAAACTCCATTTCTTTTATGTCGTGCGATGAATCCAGAGCTGTAACATTTTCCGATAACGCCTGAACGAACACTAAGGGTAACTGGCTTTTAGCGACGTCAGTCGGATTCCCCACCCTGTAAGTGCGTATGCCACGCCCTGTTAGATTTTTTTGTAAAAGCTCTATTAACTTATCGGTAATTATATTCGTAGTTAGTTCCTTTACTTGTTAAATTCCATGTACGCCTGAAAGAAGCGCACAATCTCCTTTTTAGTTTCTTCTCTCAAAAATAGAGTCTGACGCCTAGGAAGTCTAGTCCTCGGACTCATACTTTGATGATACTTGTGGTAAGTAACCCCCCAAGCATCTATCGTAGCCTTGTTATTGTCAACAACCGCCCTGAACGAGTTCTTGTACTTTCCTGTGTTGACAAGGATCGGAGTCTCCCCGTATCCCGCCCTTATCCTGCCCCTTACTGTAGCCTGAGCCAAGGGAGTCCAGCCTCCAACCATCCCCCCTTCGCTGTCAAAGTTTATTCTAATATCCTTTAATACCACATCCCCAGACTGCGTCAACGGCTCCGTAAAATCCCGCAGTTTGGTTTCCTCGTTCATCAAAATCCTATGTAACTTTTCGTCTCCGTCTAATTGAATGTTTAATTCAATCATCTTAGAACTTCATTCCTATAGAAAAAATCCTCTCGTCATCATTCTCAGGATCATTGTCCTCGTCGGTAGTGTCGTCTGGGTAGAACTTTATGGTGTCAGTAGATGATAAGGCTTGATCTGTTTCCAACACCTCGTCATATAATGTAAATGAACCGCTCGCTAAACCTCTAAGAAGTACCCTAGCATCAGCCAGTCTTTTATTCCCGTCTAAAGCCACATTCTGGACTCTCTGCCCATACTCGTCTATGAACAAATACCCTACCGCCATATCTACGACTATTCTCTGCAAAAAGCTGGAGTTCCTAGTAAGAGGGAAAGTATATCTGCTCCTTAGGGATGCCCATACCTCGCCCTGAACTTGCTGTCTTGCCTCGTCAATTCTAGCGTTTGAAACGTAGGCATTGTCCTGCCAGCCTGCAGAGTTTCTTATCTGTTGAATGGTTGCCAAGTTGGTTGATGTTGAAGTTCCAGTCACTACCTTAGCGTCTGCCTGCGCGGTTTCTATCGCTCCCTGTACGTTATAGTAGGTGCAGATATATTGGGTGGTGGAAGTTCCAGCCGAGTCCTCAAACAAAGTTCCCAACGGAGTATCTACGGCTATGTTCTTAGGGGAGTCGGAAGTTACCTGCGTCCATGCCCCTGTCGAGCTAGCCCTGCTGTACAGTTTTCTTTGATTGTAGTCGAACTGAGTAGTAGCCTGATCTATATAATGTGCAAAGGTGGTTGCTACACTGATTGTGATTGCTGTTGATGAATCTATCGAACTTATAAGTCTTAGTTCGCTGGTTTCGTCACCCTCTCTGCCCAGGCAGATATACTTGCCAGCTTCAAACTGACTGGTATTTTTCAAGTTTATGGTTGTTACTCCCGCCGAATGATCTGCGCTAAAGAATCCTTTGGCGGATTTAATTATATCCTCTGTTGGTGCGTAAAACTGCCTCATAGCCAATCCCCCCTATCTGAACGGAGTATTTCAATTTCGGCTTCGTCTATTATATCAGTATATTCGACAGATGTCTTTAGTAAGTCCGCCTCAATCTCCTTAATCATATCCGCGAACTCATTGGAAGTTTCGAGCATTTGGGCCTCTACAAGCATTGTGGAGTAAGTAACCCCTGTAGATATCTGATCCTCTATGTCCAGAGATACAGACAACTTTTTGCCTACCAAAGAAACTCTGGCTTCCGTTATGCTGACACTTTCGTAGTTCGATACGGATATTGCCTTTTGCAGAGATTCTGCCACCGACTGTGCGTCTGACAAGGATATGCTGAATGATACTGTTCTAGACAAACCCTCTGTTATTGATACGCCGTCCGTTAAATTGATACTTAATACAAAAGATTTACTTTCACTAATAGAAATGGAGTCCGCGTTATGAAGCGTTGCTCCTTTGACTAACACATCTGAAACTCCCACGTTATCTGACAATTCAAAAGATATAGCCCCAGCAAGACTGGTAGTTATGGTTATATTATCCGTCAGAGAAAGGACAATACTAAAGGACAATTCCTCTGATACGCTTAAGGAATCCGTGTTCGCCTGCACCCTAACTTTGACTTCTTCCTCTGACTCCGATATCAAGATAGAATCTTCTAAAGGCTTGGCTATTGTCTTTGCCACGCTCTCTGCTAAACCCTCTGATTCCGTAAGGGCTTGTTGCACGGAGAATACCAATTCCTCCGAGGTAGAGATCAAATCCGAAATCCCCTTGGTTACCGACAACATCAAAGTTTCCACTATGCTTATGGAATCGCTTAATGTAATGGTTTCAAGTTCTGCCTTCTGCAAATCCTCAGAGATAGTCAGGGAATCCTCTAACGCTAACCCTATTATTACCCCGCTCACGGACGCTTGTATATCCAAGGAATCTTGAACGCTGCGTGCAAAAGCCACTATTGTGGTAAAGGATTCGTTTAACTCCAAATCATCTGATAAACCAATGCTCTTGCCATTAGTCATGGATGCTGATATATCTAAGGAATCCGAAAGAGCTAATAATATAACCCTGGAAGAGGACTCAAACAAACTTATATCGTCCGTTACTGCCTTTACTAGATTCAACTCCTTGTTCTCTGAGAGTACAAGACTGTCAGCTACATTTTTTGCAACATATCGGGATATACCATCGGAAACAGACAAAACATCAGCCAAAGCCATCCTGCATAGGTAAATGGTGGATTCTGTTATGCTTATACTGTCTGACAATGCACGCTTGTAGGAAACAGCCCTGACAGAACTCTCCACGATGGACTCGGTAACCTTGAGAGTCTTATTCAGCCCCTTGGCAACTTCTGCCGTTATAGTCAAGGAATCAGAAAGTCCCTCTCCTGTTGGTGTTACCATCGCCTCCGATATGCTAATCGCATCGGAAAGAACTATGTTAGGCTTCAAAGAGTATTGGGCGGAAAACCCTATGGCGTCGTCCAACTGCAAAACCTGTCCAGCCAGTAAAGTTTCTGTTATCTCCAGAGAATCCGCTAATAAGAGATATAGCCCCCTTATGGGAGAAACTTCCTCCGTTATACCAACAGACTCAGTTAATTCTAAAAAGAACTCCGATACCGTAGATATAGTTTCGTCTGATATTTCGACGCTGTCGGATAGTCTAGTAGATTTGCCGTTTGAAAGTTCCTCTGTAAAGGTTAAGGAGTCCGAAACATTCTTTCCCGCCCTATTTATCAAAGTAGTGCTTAGGGTTAAGTTATCATTTAGGCACAGATTAAAGACGGAAACCACGGTAACCAGAGAGTCGGAAAATGTAATCGCGTCCGTCTTGTTTATGCCAACGCCCTTAGATAGTGAATCGGATATGCCCCGAGAATCGGAAAGGGTTAACGCCGTAGCGGAAGTGAACTCTGCGCCATCTGCCATGGAAATAGCGTCTGATAAAGATAGCACAAAAGATGACTTCGAGGATAAGCTTTCTGCGATGTCTATACTATCCGAGAGAGTTGCAGCCTTCGCTTCTTCCAACGATAGACTCTCCGCAATTTCTATGCTGTCCGATAACTCCAATATGAATGTGAGTAAGCGTTCTTGTGATTCCATCATCGACAGGGAATCCGACAAGACAGCGTGGAAACTCTTAGATAGAGTATCGCTCATGCTTTGGGTGTCGCTCTTATTCAGGGCAACGCTTATAGCTTTTGATTCTGCTATAATCAGACTGTCCGCTAGAGCAAGCGAGAACACTTCTACTAAACTTTCAGTTATAACTAAAGTGTCTACCAATGCTTTAACGGATTTTTTAACCACCGATTCTGATATCGTCACGGAGTCTGAGATAGCCCGCGCGTATTCTTCCTGTTCAACTAAACTCTCTGATATCAAAATGCTATCCGATATACTAAGTGTAGTGTGATTTCCCAAGCTCTCTGAGATAGTCTGGGTATCCGACACGTTCTTCCCAACACTACGAGTTGATGATTCCGCTATTATCAACGAATCGCTCAGTTCCAAGGAAATAAGCCCTGTAGTAAGAATTTCCTCTGCGGATTCGGCTATACTCAGGCTGTCAGCGATTGTCTTACGCATTCCAATGGATAAGTCCTCGGATACGGCTTCACTACTAGACAAACCCTTTAACGAGTAAAATGCATAACTTTCAGCAATGGATATGGCGTCTGGTAGTTTCAGGGTGAATCCCCTGTTAGAAGATTCTACGACGACAAGAGAGTCAGCTATATTTTTTACTGGACTGGTTTTCAGACTTTCGGAGAAAGAGATGCTATCAGCCAGAGCAGGTTTCTTAGCCGATGCGGTTTGTAGCAACACATCTAGGGTTTCGAGTTCCGTTTTAGCTATCTTAAAAGCCACAACCCTTGCCAAGGATTCGGCGAATGTTATTGAATCTGACAAATCTTGAGAAATTGTCGACTCGCCCGTTAGACTTTCCGCTATTGAAATAGATTCTATTAAACTCAACTTGAATAGGCTCTCTTTTGCTAGAGATTCCGCTATAACTAATGAGTCGGTTACTTTTTTACCCACTCCCAGAATAGAAGTCTCTGCGATTGACTGAGCATCGGAGAACTCGTAATCCAGTATGGTGTGGGGCGCGCCGTCGTCAATAGTTTCCGCGTCAGCCAAGACTTTACTCGCAGATTTAGCAGCAGCTTCGGCAAAGGTAATGCTATCCGACAAAACCAACTTCTTAACACTTACAAAAGTTAAAGATTCAGCAAAAGTTACACTATCCGCCAAAGACAGTTTCCTGACTACCGATTCCGATACACTCTCTGAGATGCTCTGGGAATCAGATAAAGCCAGCTTGAATACTACTACCCTCGAGATCGTTTCTTCGATGGACTGGGTATCGGAGAGTTTTTGAGTAGTCTTGTTGGCTACGCTTTCTGCTAAAACTAAAGAATCGGATAGGTTTTTAACTATTTTAGAAATCTTGGACTCAGCAAAGGTTACAGCATCGGAGATGTTTTTGCCCGTATACTTGTAATACTCTCCCGCTGTTTCGTGTGGTTCTAGCGTATCAGACAAAGATAGTTTTATGGCTCTAGCAGTTACCAAACTCTCCGCAAAGGTTACGGCATCAGATATTATTTTCTTGGGAGTTTTCGCTATTGCTTCCGCTATCGTCTGCGAGTCCGCTAGTTTTGCGTTTAATCCGTAATGTGTTCCGTCACCGTACTTGAATGTATTGTATTTTGCCATATGTTGTTATCCTGCATTGTATCCTGCCTTCCCTGTTTGTTGCACCAACATACTTATGATCTACTTTTTATGTACCAGTCTCCACTCAAGCACTCAAAGAAGTATCTAATCCTATCTATTGTATTTTTTATTTTAGTCGATTTCATAGTCAATCCTAAATTGTGCGCCTTTATTCCCGCTACTTGTAAATGTTCCTGCTCCAGCAGTCTTGAAAAGTTCCAAAGCGTTTGCATTGATGTAACCCATGCCGTTAGTACCCGTTCCCGCATCGAATACTTTTAACAACCAAGACTGTTGCCCACCCGTGGCACTACTCGCTCCAGGATAGATGGGTAGCGTCATGGTAAATGTCGAGGCATTAGAAGTACCTAATCCTGTGGCGTTATGAGATAGCCAGCAGTTTTTCCCGCTAAACATAAATCTATGGTGATAAGTGGGATTGGCAGAAAAACCTGTTATGGTTGTAGCCCCATTGAACCATCTATTTTCCTCGTACTTGTAAGGGTGCATAAGTGCGTAAAATTTCGGAATGTCCATCCTTAAGAGTCTAGGGAATCTTATCCAGTCTTCCTTTGAATGGGTATGGGGTAAAGCAACCGAACCCTCATATAAAGCAACCTCTTTAACCCACATGTTACCGTCTGTTGCGTCTGCCTCCAATCCAACGCGAACAGTCGTCGCTGCTGCACCTATAGTTGCCGTGACGCTTATTTCTTCCCATGCGTTGGCACCAGATGGAGATACGATTGTCGTATCGGTGCCGTCATAGATGTAAATTCTGTGATCTGTGCTTGTAGCATAAATTTTAGCCCGCAGGGTAACTGTTTTACTCCGCAATCTTTCCACTAAATCCTGTTCTAAATCTTGGTAAATCAGAGCATCAGTCGTAGTTCTTCTCAACTTCTCTCCCCTGTAAGTTGTGGCTGCCCAGAGTCTCTTTACCTGTGCATCGGTTAAGGCTACTGAAAGAACACCAGCACATTGGATAAGTCCGTCAGCATAGCTGGTAGCCCCTGCCCCTAATGCTCCTATGGAAAATGCCCCATTAGTATCCGTGGCACTACCAGTAGCCGTTGCTGACTTTTTTACGCCATTGACATAAAGGTTTATGGTAGATTCGTTATATACACCACAAATGAAATACCATTTACCAGTCTCAAGAATAACATCCGATGTTAAGGTATCGGTTGTTGTTAAACCTTGCAAAATAAATCTAACCTTTCCAGAATCTACATCTAGAATCTTAAAAGTACCAGCTGTATATTTACCCATTATTGTAGCTCCTGCTGGTATTGTTTCTGGTTTGTAAAAGCCAAACCATGTCTGACTTCCTGCAATCTCCAGGTTAGCGCAGCTGGCGTCTGCAATAGTGAAATACTCGGTGTCCCCTGCTTCAAAGTCCCGCGCAGCACCCATCAATCCCAGGGTGTCTGAGTCTATCGTTCCGCTCGTCTCCGTCAGGTTGTAACCATTGGAAGATAAATCTAAAGCGTCGCCACTTGCCTCGTTAAGTAGCCAAAGTCCCTCAATATCCCCATCAGCCACACCAAGCAAAGAGATGAGTTCTGCTTTAGTCATCGACGGAAAGCCTCCCTGAATAGAGCTACCAGTAGAGTTAGTCCAATCATCGGGAGTAGCCCCGTATCCATTAGTTGAATTGTTTATGAAGTTTCCGTTTTTTAAAAGATTGGCTATTCCAGCCCTTACTTTGTAGTCCAATGAGTCTGTGTCCGCGGAGTTGTCTATACCAACCTTTTCTTCAAGATTGTTTAAATGCTTTGCCAATACATCGGTTGTATTGTCGACTGCCCCAGTTAACGCCGTAGGAAAATCTGCCATAATTTCCTCCTTTATCCTAAATGTTTAACCACATAAGAATACTACATTTAGTAACTAAATACAATCTAAAATATGCTCACCTTTATATTTTTAGGCAAGACAATGGCTGCGTTCTTAGTCAATTTAGTTGTTATATTAGCAACAATCTTCAAAGAATCCGCCCTAGTCTTAACCCATTTTCTTTTTACAGCCATCTCACCTAGCCTCGAACATACGGATCAGGGGCAAAAGGTTGATGTCCTTATAGTGTTCGCACTCCAAATCGAAGTCAGCCCAAACCCCAAATCCCTTTTCCTTTGCACGCTTGCAAAAGTATAGATCGTGTCCCAATTCTCTATCTCCCACGCCCTCTCGCACCTTATCTACGAACGGCATTGGGATTGCTTCCAAGACTTTCCTTTTTATGAGCATACAGCCCGTTCCCAGAGCATCCACTTCCTTAGTCCCGCGCCTATATTCCTTTGGGTATTGCTTGTAGCTTCCGTCTGTATCCAGTCTGCAAGCCAGCCAAATAAAGGCATCATTTTTCCAAGTAGGATAAACTCCCCCGATTATATCCTTATCATAGTCAATCATATTTAGCGGATTCTTCAGCGGAATAGTGTCGCTATCAATAGTTAAAAGATACTCCGCATCCGTCTTTAGAAATTCTTGAGCTATGTGGTTTCTATTGGCGTAGGTGGGCTTTATACAGCTAAACATTTGCTTTACGTTGTATTTTCCTTCCATAATCCATTGGGTAATCCTTGTTTCCAATCCCGCAACCATCTGTCCCGTGTGTGGAACGGCAATAACGACTGTCTTCTTGCCCGCCCCCACACTTACTGGAGAACTTATATACTCTTTTTTTGGTTCATCATTAAATGAATTTTCAAACATAATTACCTCCCTGTAATTAAAAACCCAATAGAGGGTTCGTCCAAATAAATACTAACTAACTACTCTTCGACATTTCCCCTTAGAGGAAACATGGAACGATTCTTGCCGTCTGGATCTTGCTGAAAGTACCAGTCGGACACGGAGTTGTATGTTCCCCACAACTCTTTCTTTATTAGGGATTTAACGGCATCCCTCTGCCCCTTATCAACCATCGCTGCTTCTATTATGGTTAGAATCCTGCCACTAAGAGAAGTTATGACATTTTCTAACTGCCATAAGGTTATCAGTTCTTCTCCATTCGGAGACAACTTTTCATCGCTTTTTGTTTCATCACTTCGCATAACAATTCCTTTCTGGACTTAACCCTCTATTCAGTTTTCAATACGCCAAGGCGACTCCCTGCTGTCGCCCCGTCGTTCCGTCATCAACCAAATGTGACTGTCCATGTGATCTGAAGTGTATCAGATGCACCCTTGTTGATAACAGAGAATGTCTGAGCGCAAAGCATGGTTCCTGCCGTAGAGCTGTTGAAGATACCAGCTTCGGTAAGTGCTGCTGTTGCGTCCCCCGCTGCCCAATCCCCTATGTAAACGACTTTGTTGTCGTTTGCGCCAGTTCCCTGCAGGAATGAAGTCAAGGCATTTCTGTCTGTCTCTCCACCCAAGTCAGTATCACCAGCGGTAAGGGTTGTACTATTGGTACCGACAGCCATATGGCTCATGTTAGCCTCACCAGGCGTAGAAGCCATTTGATCCGCTACGTGAGCATCACCAGCATCGGTAAAGACGTTATCAAGTTCTCGAACTGCTTTAAGGTTTCCGAACTCATCTCTTACTGTTACTTTTAGATTTCCAATCATTTCTAACTCACCCCCTTTCAAAGATAAACAAGTTATCCTGATGTGGGTGTCCTTATATTTTTGTCCTACTTTTGTCCTACTTTTCTACCTCGAAACCAGCTTCCTTGATGTCTTTCTTAGTCAGTCCCTCGGCTTTTGCTTTATCAAAAGAAGATGAACGGACTGTCGTCTTCCCGTTAAGACTTATCAAGTCTAACTTCACTTTCTTACCTTTAATCGTTTTAGTCAATACAATAGACATAGTCTAACACCTCCTTAGCTTTGCGACTGTACTGCGTCCTCTGAGAATGTTATTGAATCAGTAAGGCTCTTTGTCAGAGGTTGTCCCCAAGACTCAACAACACTTTCGCTAACAGACATGCTTTCTGAGAATCCTAACGCCCCTACCCAAGCACGGGATATAGTACTATCCGTTATAGTCTGGGTATCTGTTATCTTTTTACCAGAAGACTCTATTTCAGCTTCCGCAAATGTAATAGCGTCAGTCACTTTCTTTCCAGACGTAAAATTGACAGACTCCGCAATGGACATCGCGTCCGCAAGGGTTTCACCCTCATTTGTGGCTTCGTCTGGTCCATCATACTCCACAGTAACATGGACATTACAAGCCCCGCTAGCATACACGTACAGGGGTTTGTTAACGCTCAACGCCCAAATGTGGGATAAATCCTTCTGGAAATTATCCCCGTCGGTTTTCAGGTAAACGGAATACTTCAAGTCCCCATCAGAGTCCTCTCTCAGAGAGATGGTGGCTGCACTTCCGCCTTCCCGTGAAAGCACAAATCCTCTCACTCGGATGGCTTTGCCAGCCTCGGCGGGTATAAAAGCGGTGTTTCCGCTGTCCGTTATGACTATAGTCTTAACCTTTACTTCATCCTCGTTAGATACAGCAACTACAGGCTCCCCCATTCGGTTGAGTCTGAACTTACCATATTCCATTGAGCCTCTTGCACCTGTTGGTTTATCCATATATTTGCACCTACTTTCTGTTGCCTCCTTAATTTATTTACATATTTCTATTGCCCGCAATTCTGAGGCGACTGCATGGCAACCCAATTACTAACTTGTTCTGGCACTCCTATAAGGCTGATCGGATGTATAGAACACAATCAACTGATCGTGATCTGCATTACAAGCACTATTGAAGTCAGCCAAGTTTTGACTGATATCCGTTGCGTGTCTTGTAATGGTTGGCAAAGTGCCCTCCAATGTCCCATTATGGTGTGCTGATATAGCGGTTGTGATAGCAGGAATCATTTCTAATCCCAACTTATCGCTGAATCCTACTGTAACTGTATCTCCACCAGCTGTCCTAGTAGGGAATAAGATTGATGTAATAGTCTTGAACGCTTTAATTCCATTAACAGTAGAGCTGTTATTGAGAACTATCGAGTCAGAGATTACATTACCTCTTATGTCTGTACCAGTAATGACAACCGTTTTGGCTTGTGTCTGGTTTCCTGTTATGGACAAAGCCCTAGGAAAATCAGGTTGCACCAAAAAATCATCAACTGTCTTAGTTGTCGTTGTTAATTCAGCCAAAGTAACAGCTGCTAAAACATTAGCTGCTGCTGGAGCATCTGGTGCTGTCCATTTCTGTGCATGAACTCTGAATTTACCAGCGAAATCGTCTGCTACATAAGTTGCATATTTGTTTTTGACAATCATTGTTTCTTTTCACCTCCTTATAGGTTAAACAACCTTTTCGGAGCTGGATATTTAACCAGGTATTTCACTAGCCCAGCCCCGTTGTCAAAAGGTTTTAGGCTACGACTGCCGTGTACAAGTAACCGCAAGAAGCGGAAACCAATACCTCGTCGCTAACCTCAGATACTTCGATACGATCGCCCTTTAGCTTGTCTTCCCTCCACTTAGAAACTGTTCTGTCTTCTGAGTAGAACTGGTAACCAAGGGATACTTTCTTGATTCCAGGTGAAGATTCAACATAAGCTATAAGACAATTCTTTCCCCAAACATAGCCAAGTGATTCTGCTATCCCCTCGACTGTGGTGTCGTACATCATGTCCCCCACAAGAACTGTAGGAGCACCAGGCAATAAACTACCTAGCAAATCTTCCGTTACGACTCCCTTTTGCGTGTATTTAATACGCTCAAGTAAATCTGGATGGTTTCTAAGTTTGCTCATAACCTGTTCGCCAAGAACAACCAAGTTGGGTGTCTTTCCGCACGCTGCCTTTACTGAAAGCATTCCTGCCTCGATATCCCCTAAAGGATCGGAGCCTGCGTAGTCACTCCATTGGTTGGCACCCGCTAAGGGACTAGTGTTGGTGATGTAGCTACCCGAGAAAGCAATTGCTGCAACCCTGCGCTCTCTATCTAAGATAAGGGCGTCAGTTAGTGCTTCGGTAGTATCG